>Ga0181520_10000603_pt1 | contig 78340 bp, 72 predicted proteins | sample PEATcosm2014_Bin_29_FD_132451 | JGI IMG/M metagenome (GOLD analysis project Ga0181520, IMG submission 132451) | Peatland microbial communities from MTU Mesocosm Facility, Houghton, MI, USA - PEATcosm2014_Bin02_30_metaG | ecosystem: Environmental > Terrestrial > Soil > Wetlands > Peat | place... | reverse complement strand
GCCACCACGGCCAACCAGACCGCCGAACAGAGTATTGCCTCGGCCGTCAGCGGACAGGTCACCAGCCGCCTCCAGAAGATCGCCGGCCTCTCCTATCTCTCCGTGGACCCAACCCTCGGCAACAGCCAGCAAAACGCCGGAGCCACCGTCACCGTGCAGCAGCGCGTCACCAGTAAGATCTTCGTCACCTACTCCAGCGATGTAACCAGCACCCAGCCCCTCCAGCAGGTCATCCAGCTTCAGTACCAGGCCACGCCCACGGTTTCCCTAACTGGAACACGCGATCAAAATGGCGGCTTCGCCCTGGAAACCCGCATCACTCGCAACTGGTGAAACGCATCCATAGAACTGGAGAATTGGCCCCAATTTCGCCCTTCTGAGCTCCTCCTATGCTTTTACTTATGCCTCCTATCAAAACTTTCAATGCAAAGGGTTTTCTTTTGAATTGTTCGTACCGTCTTCTGCCTTTACCCTATATCTGTATTGCAAACCATAGCCTCGCCACCCTTTTCGAGGAGATACATGTCGAACGAACTGCGTAACTTTTTGACACTTAGCTACGACGAACTTGAAGAACTCAACCTCAAAGCTAAGGAACAGCGGAAGAACCGCGTAGCCCTTCACACCATTCAGGAGGAGCGCCTCAAGTACCTGAAGGACGAGAAGCGCATTAAAGCCGTAACCGTCATGTTCAGCGACCTCGAAGGCCGCCTGCACCTGCTCGACTACGACAAGAAGTTCCTTATCGGCAGCTACGACAACCTCACCTTCGATGGTTCCTCGATCCGCGGCTTTACCGCACAGCACGAGAGCGATCTCCGCCTCATCCTGGATTGGACCGCCTTCTACTGGGTGCCCTCCGACGTATTTGGCACCGGCAAGGTGATGATCTTCGGCGAAGTCATCGACAAGCACGGCAAGCCGTACTCCGGCGACATCCGTGGCGTCCTCAAGGGCTACGCCGCCGAAAAGTTCAAGTCCGACGACTACACCCTGAACGCCGCCAACGAGATCGAAGGATTCCTCTTCAACGGCAAGGAAGCCGAGCAGGACTACTACAAGACCGGAAAGTTCGAGTACATCGATGGCGGCGGCTACTACCACTCGCTGCCCGGCGATCCTCTGCGCCGCTTCATTGACACTGCCGCGGAAGTTCAGCGCGCCATGGGCTTCCAGAACGAAAAGGACCACGCCGAGGTTGCGCCCTCGCAGTTTGAAATCAACTACAACTACGGTGACGTGGTTGCCGCCGGCGATCAGATCCAGCTCTACAAGCTGATCTGCCGCCAGGTCGCCAACAACATGGGATACACCGCAAGCTTCCTGCCCAAGCCGGTGGCCGGCGTCAACGGCAGCGGCATGCACACCAACGTATCGGTGAGCAAGGGTGGCAAGAACCAGTTCTGGGACCCCAAGGGCCTGGAGAAGGTAAGCCAGTTCGCATGGGACTTCGTTGATCGCATCCTGACCGTCGGCGACGACATCTGCCTGCTGCTCAACCCCAGCGTCAACGCCTATCGCAGACTTGATCCGCACTTCGAAGCTCCGAACCAGCTAAAAGCTTCGGCCATCGACCGCGGTTCCATGATCCGCATCCCCATCGGCAACGAGCGTAGCGCGCGCCTCGAAGTTCGCGCCGTAGCGCCCGATGCAAATCCCTACCTGGTTCTGCTCTCGGTCTTCAAGACTGGTATCGACGGCAAAATCGCGCAGATTGAAAACCTCCGCCAGGCGCATCGCTACCTGCCGGATAACATCTACTCCGCGCTCGATCTCTTCCGTGCCTCGGAGTGGGTCAGCACCTTGCTTGGTGACGACGTGAAGGAGCGCTACGCGGAGTTGAAGCAGAACTCCGCCGACCGCTGCCCGCGCCTGCTAGGCACGATTGTGAAGCCCGCCGAAATCCAGTTCCACCACGCGGTCTACAACCAGTTCCTCTGGAATGAGTTCTAGAATTGTGTCGCATTGTCGCAGAGTAAGCCCCGGCTTCGTGCCGGGGCTTTTTACGTTTTGATAACTGGCAATTTATGACAATCGGAGTGAACGCCCATCGATATACTTCCTCGTTAATACCTCGCCTTTGGTTAATACCCGCCGAGGCAATCCTTCTGAAATCCGCGCAACCATTTACCATCCAGCCAACATCGGCTTCCCAACGATTAACCTCTTCTATAACAGTTCTTTTTTACCCAACCATGTACTTTTTCGATACCAGAGTCTCAGCTTCTACCGCAAATCGTCTGTGGAAATCCAACGCATCCCCCTCCAACGCCAGCAAATATGCCCCATCGGCACCCCGGCCATCTTCCGAGGGCCATTGCCCAATCGGTACACATACCCTCTAACGCAGCGAGGCCCGGATTTCTCCGGGCCTCTGCATTAAATTGCAAAATTTGCTTATTTCGGTGTCGCTAGGTATCCGGATATTTCGTCCTTCGTTACGTTGAATACCACGATCTCATAGAGATGTTTGTCGCGTCCCGTATAGAACTGTAACGGTTCTCCCAGCGTGCGATCTTTCTTCTCAATCGTGTGATCGTCCGCATAAACATTGAGTGTAAAGCGCGACTTCTTCGCATCCGTCTTCTTCAACTCCAGGCTCACGGTGGAAATTGGTCTGCGCTGTTTTCTCCTCAGCGTGAACTCGAAATAATTGCGGTCGCCCTTGTGTTTCAGGAACTCCAACTCATCATGATTTTTCGCAATTAATCCGCTGTGTACGTTCAAATCGCCGATTGCTGTTTCCAGTCTCGCCTTGGTCGCAGCCAGGTCGCTGCGTGTGCTGGCGATATCGCTTTGCGCGCCGCCCAACTGGGTCTTCACTCCGCTCACTGCCGTGTTCACGTTGGCAACTTCCTTGTTCGTTGCCTGCTGTTCAGCCGCTAATTTCGCGGCTGCGCGCTCCTGTTGCGCCTTCAACTCACCGGTCCGTTTTGACAGCTCTTCCTGCGTCATTCCAACCTTGGAACCAAGCGCTTCCATTCCCGCTTCAATGTTCTTGTTGGTCAGATGAAGTTTGTCTTCGATCACCTTTGTCTCGGCGCTCTGCTGCTTCGCGCCGGCTTCCAGCGAACTCACGCGGCCGCGAAGATCGACAATCAGGTACAGCGCGACTGCAAATAAAATGATGACGACAACGCCTGCAGCGACCAAGGCTGTTGGACTGATGCGTCTCTCCGCAGGTTCACCCTCTACGGTCTCAAGCATGATGTGGAACTCCTATTGAAAACTTGACTGCACCGATTGTTCCAGCGTAACTCACCAGTGTCAAACCTTCACCTTACTCCTTCGCAACCCTTCGGTACTACATAGAAATAAATTGCGAGACGCTGGCCTGAACTGAACAGTTTGGCTTCGTTCGTGCAGAAGCATAGCTAAGAAGAACTGAGGATTCGCACCATTTGATCGTTTTCGATTTCGGGCCTTTCAGGGCGAAAGGCAGAGATCGTGGCTGTCGGGAAATTATTTGGAGAGCAGCTCACCTGGAGACAGACGCACGCCTCTTATGAGGAAGTCCGTGCAGCAAATGACGCACCACGTGCACAGCAAGAGAGAGAGTACATGAAATTCGTTCGAATGTTCCTTCTGGTTCTACTAGTCGCAGTCGCATCTGGTATAGCTCCGTCTATCGGAAACGCGCAATCCAGCGCAGGCGTCCCTAATCCCGCAGCAGAGCCGCCAGCAGTTCAAATTCTCAGTCCGCTTGCTGGTCAGATGCTGAACGAAAACTTCGTTGATATTCGATTTGAACTCGTGCGTCCCGCGCTGAGTGACGAGCCCAACTTCCTAGTCCAACTCGACAGCAACGATCCCATCAATACCAGCGACACCGATTACACTTTCTCCGATCTGCAACCCGGCCTTCACACGGTTCGCGTAACGCTGGTTGATGCGAATAATGTACCGGTCCAGGGCGGAACTGCGATCGTTCGTTTCAAGGTCCCCTCTTCTTCGCAACCCGCACAGAACGACGGATCGCCACATTCACCACAGCATTTCACTCGATTCCTTTCCGGTGCCGCACCCGCCGCTCCAATTCCGCCAGAGTTGCGTAACGATGGCGATACCATTCTCCCGTTGGCAGGCAGTCCATTGCCATTGATCTCTATCGTTGGCTTCGGTCTTTTGCTTGGCGGTGCGGTACGAGCCATGCGCGGACGCTGAGTAAAGGCCGCTAATTCGAGCTCACAACAGTGTTGCCGCCGCGTCTCTCCGCATCCAAGATGTATCCCGGCACCAAGCCGTGGCCAAGAAGGACCTTCCAACTGTGTCTCCCAAGAATTCAGCACGCACAAACTCAAGCATTAAGCACGTTCGCCGCTACCTATCTCCATTTCTTTTGTTTTCCGGCGTCGCCGTGCTGGGCTATGCAGGATTCCAATACGGTGCGATGCTCATTGAGCAACGTCACCTCCAGGCTCTTTGGCGTCAGCAGCAAGTGATTCTTCGTGCAGACGGCCAGGGTGTTACGGCAATGCGGCGCAGTACTGGCCTGACGCGAATCTCGATTCCAAGCATCCAGCTTTCCGCGGTAATGGTGGAGGGCACAGACGGGCTGTCGCTAATGGTCGGCCCAGGGCACATGCTCGGCACAGCCGAGCCCGGAGAGCCCGGGAACTCCGTCATCACTGCGCACCGCGACACATTCTTCCGCAATATCATGCGCGTGCGTCCGGGCGATCCCATCATCATTGAGCGCGATAGCCACAGCTTCACCTACACAGTCGAGGGCTTCCGTTTCGTCAAAGCATCCGATATTTCCGTTGCGGCGCCGGCCACTGACAACCGGCTCACGCTGGTCACCTGTGATCCGGCCTATCATTTGGGTGCCGCGCCGCAAAGGCTGGTTGTGGTCAGCAAACTGGCGACGCAGACTCCTGCTTCGCCCAGCGTTGCAGTGTGGAAGCAGCCGCAATCCCTCGTGCAGGCAAAGCAAGAGATGGCGAAGGCTGCAGCAAAACAGTAAACACTTTGTTCCTCACTCGACCTCAACCTTTATCGCCGCCAAGGCGCGCACTGTTTACAATGGAACAGTGCAGACACAGTATGACGCGATCGTAATTGGCGGAGGGATCATTGGACTCTCACTGGCGCGGGAATTGTCCCGGCACTCAGCGCGAGTTCTTTTGATCGAACGGCGAGAGCCTGGACAAGAGGCATCGCATGCCGGCGGCGGAATGATTGCCGATCTCGATCCGGTACTCCCTGTCGAATTATGTGAGCTTGCGCACCGCAGCGCAAAGCTGTATCCGGCTTTTGTTCATGAGCTTCAATCCGAATCGGAATGTGCCATCGATCTGCGTGATGCGGGTGTGATTGCCTTTGAGGAGCACCGCATTGCGGAGAGCGAAGGCATTTGCGCCATTACCGCCGAGCAGGCGCTCGCGCTTGAACCAAAGCTTTCCATACCACCCGATTCTCCTTACACGATGAAGGAGCGCGCCGTAGATCCGCGCGATCTGGTGGCTGCGCTTCTATCCGCTCTGCAAAAACGCGGCGTGCAGATAATCAGGGGCGAAGCGGTTGTAAAGGTTCTCATGGAGCATGGCTCCGCCAGCGGAGTGCTCACGGATCATGCGTCCTATGCCGCTCCGCGCATCGTGAATTGCGCTGGGGCATGGGCGGCGCAGATTGAGGGAGCTAAGCTGCCGACCGCACCGGTGAAGGGACACATGGTGGCGCTCGCGTTTCCAGAAGAGTTGGCTATGAATCCAGCGGAGCGCGAGCAGAAGCGCGTATTGCGTCATGTGCTGCGCTCGCGCTGGTGCTACATCATTCCCCGGAGCAATGGGCGCTACGTTGTGGGCAGCACGGTAGAGCCCGCCGGCTTTGATAAGTCACTGAACGCCTACCGCGTGAAGCGATTGCAGGAGGCTGCCGCCCGTGTGATTCCACAGTTTGCCGAGGCGAAGATCGCCGAGGCATGGACCGGCCTTCGTCCTGGAACCCCGGATAATCTTCCCCTACTGGGCGCTACCCGAACGAGCGGATACTTTGCGGCGACTGGGCACTATCGCGACGGAATCTTACTCACTCCAGTAACGGCGGAGGTGATGTGCGCGCTGGTGCTTGAGGGAAAGACGCTGCTTCCTCTCGAACGTTTCTCTCCGCAACGCTTCTAGCTTTGGACGGCGTGTTCTGCTTCCATCAGCATCCCAGTGTTATGCCTCTAGGCCTGCCTCCGATGGCAGGCCTAGAGGGTTGAGAAAGGATGTTCCCCGCCATGTCTTCTACCGCAATTGCCTTTGCCAAGAAAAACGAAGCGCGCTTTCTAGAAGAGCTGAAAACGCTTCTTCGGATTCCCAGCGTCAGCACACTTCCAGAGCATAAGGGCGACATCGCTAAAGCTGCCGAATTTGTGGCTGCAGAGCTGCGGCGCATCGGTATCGAACACGTCGAAGTCATCCCGACCGAAGGCCATCCCTTGGTGTATGGCGACTGGCTGCACCAAGCGGGAAAACCAACTGTGCTGATCTACGCGCATTACGATGTGCAGCCGGCCGAGCCTCTCGACGAATGGCTATCGCCTCCCTTTGAGCCTACGGAGCGCAATCAGAATCTGTATGCGCGCGGAGCCGTGGACGACAAAGGACAGCTATGGATGCAGATTAAGGCTCTCGAATCGCTGTTCGCCGCCGATGGAAAACTGCCGGTAAATGTGCGGCTGATCTTTGAAGGCGAAGAAGAAGTTGGGGGCGAAGCCGTTGAGAGGTTTGTGCACGAACATGGTGAACGCCTCAAAGCCGATGTTGCGCTGATCTGCGATACAGAGCTGTTTGCACCGGAGCTTCCAACGCTGTGCGTCGGCCTGCGAGGGCTGGTCTATACCGAGATCGAAGCCCGTGGTGCAGCCACGGATCTGCACTCTGGAGTCTATGGAGGCGCTGCACCGAATCCGTTTTTTGCCCTTTGCCAGATCATCAGCAAGCTCAAGGACGAAGATGGCCGCATTCTCATCCCGGGCTTCTACGACCAGTGGGCCTCGCCCACCGATGCGGAATTGAAAGCATGGAAGTCGCTACCATTCGACGAGGAACACTATCGCAAGACGGAAGTAGGCTCGACGGTGTTGACCGGAGAGAAAGATTACTCCGTGCTCTATCGAACCTGGGCTCGCCCCACTCTTGAGGTACACGGCATGCCCGGCGGATTCATCGGAGCCGGAGCCAAGACCGTGATTCCGACAAAGGCTTCCGCGAAGGTCTCCATGCGCATGGTGCCCAACCAGAACCCCGATGACATCGTGGAGAAGTACATCAACTATGTGAAGTCGCTTACGCCGAAAGGAATTCAGATCAACATAAAGGTTTACTCGAAGGGAAAGGCTGTAGTCGTAAGCACTGACAACATTTATATCAAGGCCGCAAACCAGGCGCTGCACGAAGTCTTCGGGAAAGAAACGGTCTACACACGCACCGGCGGCTCAATCCCCATCGTCGGACAGTTCCAGGAAGATTTGAAGATACCCTCGGTGATGATGGGGCTCGGTTTGCCGGATGACAACATTCACGCTCCCAACGAAAAGTTCCACATCCCAAACTTCTACAAGGGTATCGAGTCTGTGGTTCGCTTCCTCTCGATCCTGGGGAAGTAGCTCTCCACCTCGGTGAGGCAGGCCCGGCGAAACCCGGGCCTTTTGACTGCTTCCAGCTTCTTGCGTTTGGCGGGCTTGTCACCTAGGCTAGGAATGCTCTGCCGCTTCATTCTCCCGAGACGTTTAGTGCAGCTCACAGCTGGCGCACGCGTGCGCCATTGCACGATTGCCGGTGCACATTGCGCGACTTCTCCGGGCGTTGCTACATGGACGGTGCATCCTATTGTGGTTTTGCACAGCGACCCACAACAAATGGGGTTTTATCTCTTGACTCCCCCTTACGGCGCTCGATAGAGTGGCAACAACTTGCGAGGCGGACCTCTCTGGCGAAAGCTCCAGAGGGCTCGGGGGTTTCCGAGCAACCAGCCACCACTCGCGCAGCGCCCTCCGGGTTTTGAATGGACGGCGTATGAAGGCAGCTCCCAGCCGGGGCTCGCTTACTTTCAGTTAGCAGACCGCCGAATTTGCGGAAGACGCACTTGGTCCGGCGGCCAGCGCGAGAATCTAAGCCGCTACGCTCAGGGAGCGGGCGCAAGGAGTATATAGTTGCTGAAACTGAAGAAACTCCAGATTCTGGGCTTCAAGTCCTTTTGCGACCGCACCGAGCTAAAGTTTCCCGGTGACGGCATCGCGGCCATTGTGGGCCCGAACGGCTGCGGTAAGTCGAACATCTCCGACGCCGTAAGCTGGGTGCTTGGAGAGCAGAGCGCTAAGAGCCTGCGCGGGGCGCACATGACCGACGTGATCTTTGCCGGCACGCGTGAGCGTAAGCCCACCGGCATGGCCGAGGTGACGCTACACCTGGTGGATCCGCAGGTGTACGAAGGCCGAATCGACACGCCTGTCATCGAGATTCAGAACGATATGCCCGAGCAGGACTGGGATGAGTCCACGCTGAGCGCCCAACGTGAGCGCGAGGTGGAAGAGTACACAGAAGAAGTGCGTCCCGGGCAGGCCGATGAAATTGAATTAGCCACAGCTAGCGATCTTTCCGCCGCCACTCCGTCGCAGTCTGCAAGCGACGGGGCTTCCTCTGTGTCTCCGGAGGTTACAGCCTCCGGAGACCAAGGTAGCCAAGCTGCTTTGAGTGCGAACCAGAGCGCCAGCCAGAGCAACCCGCAGGTGGTGCTCAAGATTCGCCGCCGTAAGTTCAAGACGACATTCAAGAAAGGCGAGATTGCGGTTACTCGCCGCCTGTTCCGCACCGGTGATAGCGAATACCTGCTGAACGGCAAGCTCTGCCGCCTGCGCGACATTCAGGACATTTTCATGGGCACCGGTCTTGGGCCGGAGTCCTATGCGCTCATCGAGCAGGGGCGCATAGGGCAGATTCTCAGCTCGAAGCCCACCGACCGCCGCAACATCATCGAAGAAGCCGCCGGGATTACCAAGTTCAAGACACGCAAGCGGCTGGCCGAAGCGCGGCTGGCGGATGCGAAACAGAACCTCGCCCGCATCAACGACATCTTCGACGAAGTCACCCGGCAGATGAATTCGCTGAAGCGCCAAGCGGCAAAGGCTGAGCGCTTCGCCAAGCTTCGGGATGAGATGCGCGAACAATTGCGCATCGTGCTCGCCAGCCGGTTCACTGAGTTGGAAGTGGAGGCGCGTCAGCTCGACGCCGAACTCACGCAGCTTACCGAGGATCTCCACCTCCGCACCCAGGCCGTGCAGGCAATGGACACCGAGCACGCCGAGCGCACGCAGCACGGCTACGCCATTGACTCTGAAGCGAAGCAGATGCGCGAGCGGGTCAGCCAGGTTCATTTGGAGATGGAGCGAGCCAGCGCGCGACGCCGCAACAATGAAGAGCGCTGCGCAGAACTCACAGCACGTGCCGCGGCCGCCGCCGCCGAGGCAGACAGCGCCAGCCAACAGTTACAGCGGCTCCAAGACGAACTCTCCACCAACCAGCAGGTACTGGAAAGCGCGGCGTCCGACGTGGCAAGCGCGCAACAAGAGCGCAATCAGCGGCAGTCGGAGTCAACGCAAGCCGCGCAGCGCCTGATGGAGATTGAGCGCAAGCAGGAAGAGCAACGCCGCCAGATGCTGGACGCGGTAAACGCGACATCAGGCGTTCGCAACCGAATCACGCAAGCCGAGGAGCGCATTGCGGCATTGCAGCACGAGACCGCGCGTCTGCAGATGGAGTTGAACTCATCGAACCAGCAAGCGGAATCTTTTGGTGGGCAGCGCGGACAGATCAGCCTTGAATTCGAATCGGCAACCGAATTGTCGCGTTCGCTTTCCGCGCGCCTGGCAGAAGCTCGTGCGCAGATTGCGGAAAAGCGCGAAGCTGAGGCCGAAGCCAAAAAGCAGTTGGATATGATGCGCTCGGAATCCGCCAAACTGCAAGGCAAGCGGGCATCGCTCGAAGCGGTCATTAAGGAGCACGGCTTCTCCACAGAGTCAGTGCGAAGGCTGCTGCGCTCCGGACAACTGACGGGCACAAGCGCTCCAGTCGGCGTGCTGGCAGACTTCATCGAAGTGGAAGACAAGTACGAAGGTGTGGTTGACGAATTCCTGCGCGACGAGCTGAACTTCCTCGTTGTGAAGTCGTGGGACGCGGCCAATGACGGCCTGAACCTGTTGCGCAGCGACGTTGAAGGAAGAGCTACATTTCTTGTACATCCAGACGATTCGCAGGCGAAATTCAGCTTCGTCTTCGATGAGACGATGCGTACCCATCTGCGCCAAGACCGCGTGATCCCCTTGAAGGATTGCATTCGCGTGCCAGAAGGTTTTGGCACTTCGCTGGAAGTGATTCTGCCCAAGCTCGGCAATGGCTACATTGTTCCAGATGCCGAGGCCGGACGTGCGCTCGCCTTGGAGAACCCCGATGCGTTCTATCTTGCGCTCACCGGAGAGTGTTTCCACAACGTGACCGTGACTGGCGGCAAGATGCTGGCGGAGGGTCCGCTGCAGATGAAGCGCGACCTGCGCGAGGTGCAGCGGCAGATCGAGGAGCTTGGGCACAGGCTGACTGCGCAGGAAGAGTTAGTGGCGCAGCTCGGCAGTGAGATCCGCGCACTGTCTTCTCTGCTGGAGCAGTTGGAGGCCGAGCGCCGCGACTCCGAGCAGAAGGTTATGACCAGCAGCCACAGCCTGCGCCAGTTAGAGAGCGAGATGGCGCGGGTGCGCGAACGCATTGCCGGCTACGAGCGCGAATTGCTGCGTGTGGCGGGGGAACGCCAGAGCCGCGAGGCTTTCATCGCCGAACGCCAGCACGAGTTGGCGCAACAGGAAGAAAAGCGGCAACAACTGGAGGCGCAGATGAGCGCCGCACAGGAGCACGTCGCAGAGCTACGCCTGTCCCGTGACGCCGCCGCGCAAGCCGCGAGCGAAGTCATGGCCCGCGTCGCTGGACTGGAGGAGCGCCGCCGCGCTGCTGCCGCATCGCTGGCGCGAATCCAGTCCATGGTCGCGGAAGTGAACCAGCGGGTGAACTCACTGCGCTCGCAGTTAGAGGGCGCAGCCGCCGAGAAAGCTCAACGCGAGCAGGAGAACGAGTCACTGGCTTCCAAGCTGGTGGAGTGGCAGAGCGAGCGCGAGCAGACCCAGGCACGCGAGCAGCAGTTAGCGGCTGAGAGCGAGCAGGTGCGCGCCCGTCTAGCCGAACTTGAAGTGGAACTGAAAGCCGCTCGCGAAGTTCTGGACGGCGTTCGCGACCGGCGTGGCGAGCTGAGTGCTCAGGCTGCCAAAGCCGCCAGCGACACCAGCCATCTGGCCGAGACCTGTATCCAAGAGCTGAGCCAGAGCCGCGAGGAGCTGCTCGCCGACGAAACCCTGACACATCAGGCGGGCGATGAATTGGCGGCAACCGACGCCAGCTATCGCGAGATACGCGTTCGCCTGGAAGGCATGGGGCCGGTAAATATGATGGCCCTGGAAGAGTATAAAGAAACGGCGCAACGGCACGAGTTCCTGGAGACACAACGTAAGGATCTGCTGGATTCGATTGAGAATACTCAGAACACGATTAAAGAGATTGAGGAAATTTCTCACGGCAAATTCAACGACGCATTCGCGGTGATCAACGCGAATTTTACCCGCACCTTCAAGAAGCTCTTTGGCGGCGGCGAAGCATGGATGAAGCTGACCGACGAAGAGAACTCAGCGGAGAGCGGCATTGACATCGTGGCCTCACCTCCGGGCAAGAAGATGCAAAACGTGCTGCTGCTCTCCGGCGGCGAAAAGGCGATGACTGCTCTTGCCCTGCTGGTCGGCATCTTCCAATATGCACCGGCGCCGTTCTGCATCCTGGACGAGGTGGACGCGCCGCTGGACGAGGCGAACATCGCTCGCTTTGGTGAACTGATACGCGAAATGAGCATAGAGACCCAGTTCATCATCATTACCCACCACAAGAAGACGATGGGCATGGCTCCTGTGCTCTATGGTGTGACCATGCAGGAACCAGGCGTGTCGCGCATTGTCAGCGTTCGCTTCGGCGCCGAGCTTGAACAGCACGAGGCAGTATCGGCTTAAGTCCTCACGATGGGAATCATCTCGGAGCGTTCGAAAGAGGGTGCAGGTAACCGCGCGGAAGGACGGGTATAACTTGTCTTTAGGACATGGCCGAACTATTTCATTTCCCTAGTTGCCGAAGGGTCAGGAAATGTGATTAGAAGGTTACAAACCGTCTGACTTTCGCCGCTGATTTCCCGGTGGCGATAACCCATCGGAACTCTGCTATTTATAATAGCGAGACTACTCTTTCCTTCCTTGTCAATTGTTTTTTTTGTATTTTTGGAACCTTCTCAAGGCGCATCTCGCAGAGCGATTGACAAAATCAACCTACTGTTTAGAATCCTAGCTTGTTGTAACAACTGACCGTGACTACGAAATCAAGCGACCCAATTCTTCTTCGGACCGACTTCCCTGACCTGGAACTCCACGCCAGCGGAAAGGTGCGCGACGTGTACCGTGCGGACAGCGAACGATTGCTGTTTGTTGCCACGGACCGGATCTCTGCATTCGACTTTGTTCTTGCCTCCGGTATTCCGGAGAAGGGACGAGTCCTTACCCAGCTTTCGCTGTTCTGGTTTGATTTTCTGAAAGACCTTGTACCCAACCACCTGGTGACCGCCGACGTGGATCAGTACCCGGAAGCATTGAAGAAATACGCTTCGCAACTGCGGGGCCGGTCGATGCTTGTGGTACGGGCGAACATGTATCCGGTGGAGTGTGTGGTGCGCGGCTACCTCGCCGGCTCCGGCTGGAAAGAGTATCAGCAGACCGGCACGGTTTGCGGCATCAAACTCCCCAAGGGAATGAAGGAGAGCGACAAGCTTCCCGAGCCTATCTTCACTCCGGCAAGCAAAGCAGCCAGCGGACACGACGAGAATATTTCGTTCGACGAGATGGCGAAACACGTAGGAACGGCTGACGGCGAAACTCTGCGCAAGCTGAGTCTGAAGATTTACCAGAAAGCAGCCGACTACGCATTAACCAAGGGCATTATCATTGCCGATACGAAGTTTGAATTCGGCCAGACGGCAAACGGAGTGGTGCTGGCCGACGAAGTGTTGACCCCTGACTCTTCGCGCTTCTGGCCAGCGGATAGCTATGCCCCGGGCAAGTCGCAACTGAGCTATGACAAGCAGTACGTGCGTGACTACCTGGAAGAAATTCACTGGGAAAAGAAACCTCCGGCTCCTGCGCTTCCGGAAGCGGTGCAGCAGAACACGAGCGCAAAGTACGTAGAAGCTTATCGTCGTCTGACCGGGCAGGAATTGCCGCGGAGTTGACAGATGATCGGCTTGGACTGGTTGATCGCGGGAATTCTCGTACTCTCGGTGATTCAAGCTGCAGCCCAGGGCTTTGTATTTGAGTTGTTTTCTCTCGCTGGCACTGTTGTTGGATATCTTTTGGCTGCCTGGGAATATCCGGTGGTTGCAAGATACCTGGAACCATACGTCAAGAACGATCTGGTGGCGGCTGGAGCAGGTTTCTTTCTGATCTTTGTGGTGGTGGTCATTTTTGCCGGCATCGCCGGGCGCATTGCACGGTGGGCCACCAAGAGCGTTGGCCTGCACTGGTTTGACCGGCTGCTGGGCGGAGCCTTCGGGTTTCTGCGCGGTGCCCTTGTTGTAATGGTGCTGGTGATGGCAATGGCGAGTTTTCTGCCGTCCTCCAGCGCGTTGGCCAAGTCCAGCCTGGCACAATATTTTCTGGTGGCCGGACGAGCAGCGGTGTACGCGGGGCCAGGTGAATTGAAACAGAAGTTTCGTGATGGGCTGAAAGCACTGGAGCGGATTCGCGGGACCACCAGCCAAGCTAGCCAGCACGACGGTAAGGTTTTATAAACTGCCTTCCGCAAATTATTGTGGAGGGGAATGGGCTGCACCAGCTGCGAGGGTGCAGGCTGCGACATTCGTTTTTATACTGAATCAGAAGAAAGAGAGGCCCTCATTGAAAGACCAGCTTGAGGCTCTTGTCGGGCAGATGTACCAGAGCGGAATACTTTATTCAGAAGCAGTACGTGAATTTCGAAAACGATTCATACTCACCGTACTAGAGCAGAACAACGGCAATCAATGTAAGGCAGCAAGACAGCTAGGCATGCATCGCAACACCCTGAGCAGGACGATCACCGAGTTGGACGTGGACGTGCGTGCCGTGCGCGCCGGAGCCCGGCGTCCGCCCAAGAGCGAAAGACCTCTCTTGATGGAGAAGAAGATCGCGCGATAGCCGCGGGGGAATTCTGATGCTGGGCCGCCTAAGCGCGGCCCAGTTCTTTTGACCCAGCAATCGCGTCAAGAGCAATTTTCCACAAACATAAAGAAGGACGGCATCATCGCCGTCCTTCTTTTGTTTCAAAGCAGAAGCAAATTACTGGGACCTGTGTGTACCGGCCGCCGGCTTCTTGGCAGGTTCAGCTAAACCATTCAGGACCTGTCCGTCCGCGAACGTCATATTGAAGATGTCTCCCTGAGCGCTGTAGTCGCTGGGAACACCCTGGATGGTGAGCTGTGCTCCGGGTTTAGGAACACGGGCGAGCGCCAGCGGTTCTTTCAGGCTAAGTGTGATGTCAGCCTTCTTCGCGTCGATGTCGTCAACGCTGCCGGCGAGCTTCAGTGAATCACGTGAGGCATCGATGACCACGGCCACCAGCTGTACGGGTTTGCCCTTGATTGCGGTCCAAACCTGCTGGCTGGCGTCTGTGGTGCCGTTGGCGAGGATGAACTGCCACTCGGCGAAGGAAAGTCTCTCCGGTGGCCCCTTCTTTAGCATGTCAGCGGCCTGATCGGCAGCCGAAGGCGCGGGCGTAACCGTGAATCCAGCGGGAATGGTTGGCGCCGTCTTGGCGGTGGCCATCAACGCGTCAAAACCCTCATCCGAGCCGTGATAACGGATGAACTGATTCTTCGCGTACGGAATCAACTGCGGAGCTGCGTTAGCGGCTTTAGCGATCCAGAAAAGACCATCCACTACAGGCGGCTTGGGCGATAGGTAGGCGAGTGCGAGCAGGTAGATGCTGTTCACATCAGTGGGCTGCAACGCGACGACTTCCTTCAGGTTCTTCTGCGCGCTGGCGTAGTCCTTCGCCTGCAGAGCAGCATGCCCCACTGAGCCCAGGTAGATCACGCGGAACGAATTCTTCATGCCGTTCCACTGCTCATCGGTATAGCCGTCGGGCTTGGTCGCGGTCTGAATGGCCTGCAGTCCACGGGTACCGAGCTGTCCGGCCTCTTGCAGTGACGCGGCAGCATCTGTACCGCCCGCCTGAGCCTGGGCACGGTCCAAATAGCTGAGCAGTGCCAGTGCGGTCAAGTTGTTCGGGTTCACCTGAAGCAAGCGCTGGGCTGCTGCCTTGATCTGTGCCGAATTGTTGAGCTGCTGATAGGTCTTCAGGAGAAGTTCCAGACCGTCTTCCTTCATCACGCTATTCGGATAGGTCTGGAGATAACTCTCCATCATCTGGGCCTTCTGCGCCGGGTCCTTTTCGTTGACGGCGGCAACATAGGCGTTGTACTCACTCGGATCCTGGATTACTTTCTTCTGCTGGACCGGGGCACTGGCACCCGGTTGAGGTTGCTGCTGTCCCGCAGGGGCGGCCTGCGCTTGCGCCGCTACACTGGCGGCAGCAAGCAACAACACAATCAGGGACTTCTTCATTCTCTTGCTCCTTAATGAACTATGCGGAATCTGCGACTTACTCATCGACATCAGCCTCTGCATGGAGAGCTGCTGCCGGATACGACAGAAGACGGTATCTCAATCAGCCAAATCGGCCCTTTGCGCTGAGAACGCGATTATAGGGATGCATGGGCAGTTAAGGCAAGCATCCTAAACAGGATGATTCCTGGAGAGCCCCTTGGGATTAAGATGCAGCCGCCGCTATCTCAGGATGCGCAGTAGCCTGTGTACCAGATTGTAAACGGCTGACGCGGTGCAAAGATCAATGAACGATGAATCGGCAAACTCGAATCAGCCTTGGGAAGCCAAAGGCCGCCGTGCTGGCGACCTTCGGTGCAATGCCGGAGCCGCGTTTAGAAGTGGTAGGAAATGCCCATGCCAACACGGGCGGTTGCCTGAAGGTCGATCACGGATCCCGGAATGTTTACGATCCTTCCGGCAAGGTGGGCAACGCCCAGATCAACCTGCAGCGGCGATCCTTTCAGGTGCGGAACAACGCGTACAAAGTAGCTTTCGGAAGTCGGGATCGTCGCAGTCCTGGGCAGTCCCTCGACGTAATGTGGCTGCTGTGCAACTTCCGCACCAAAGATCAACGCGGAGCGCGCGGGGCCCTTTAGGACGAATGCAGCGGCGCCGAAGAGACGTCCCTGAAAGTTCTGGGCATTACCGGCAACGCCGAACACCGATGCGTTCGTGACCTTGTCACCCAGGTTCAGAACAATGGGAAGCTTTGTCTGCGTTATTGCTTTGGTCGCAACAATGTAGAAATCCCCATTGTGAGCGGTGGCGCCGGGTCGTGGATTTCCGAAGTAGGAGGAACCAACGCGCTGAATACCGGAGCGGCCGATTGCACCCACGGCGATGGCCGGGACCCACTTGCTCTTGTGGGCGTTCTCCGGCACGATCGTCAGCTTGCCGTGAAACTCGCTGAAACCGTTGGAGAACAGGTTGGTCAGCGGACCGCTACCCGAAGAGCTAAAGGCCTGGGTGAAACCGAACTCGAAATACTTGGCTAGCCCCTCGGTGATCGAGAACTGGTAATCGTTGCCAACAACCGGACCCGAGTTCAGGTAGTGGAACGATACTTCTGGCTTGCCGAACCTAGCGGCAGGCGAGGCCGCGGTATAAGCGAAGGGCGTAAGAAGAGCGCCGGTCTGACCCTCCCAGTTCAGTCCCTGAGCAAATGAGGTTTGTGAAAGTGCTGTGATTACAAAGAGAACAAAGGCTATCGAAAGCTTCTTGGGATTCATCCTGGTACTTTCTCCTGGAGTTCTACAATCTGTCGTTCTTTTTCTACGCGGCACAGCCGTCTTGATGCCGCAAAAAACAAAAACCCATCGCCAATGACTCTGGCGATGGGTTCGGGAAGGTCTCTTTGAAAAAAGTCTATTCCACGATCGCAGCTTCGCCAGTAGCCACCAGCCCGCAACAGCAGCAGGCATAAGCGCGGCACATCTGGCAATAAACGATCATGGTGCTAGTTTATATCCCGTTCCTCATCCCGGAGTCAATGCGGACTGCCTTACAGAACCCAGCCCGGCCACATCGTATCGCCGTAGCCGGGCTGGGCTCTTCATGATGCAAGCAACGTAACTTTGCTAGTCGCCGTATCCGCCGCCATGGTCTTCCAACGTCACCTTGCCACGGAACATACGATAGACAAAAATGAAATAACCGATTGCGATGACGATACCGAACGTCCACCAGCGCAGTCCTACTTGCAGTGCGTAGCTCGCAGTAATGGAGTTTTGAATCGTCAGGTTGTACTGCGGATCGATTGACGGAAGGATAACCGGATAGAGCGAGTACACCGCTCCCACCAGCATGAACGCAAGATATAGCGCGCCAGAAACGAAGGCTGCAACTTCCTTTCTGGCTCTCTGGAAAACGAAAACTGCGATCAGGCTGGCAAAGACCAATACCGGAATAGCGTAGCCGATCGGAAGCGCGTTGTAATTTGCGAGAAGGTTGGGATGAATCGAGAGAGTGGCGAATAAGCTGACGAGAGTGAGCAGGAGCAAAACCGGAGTGAGTACGAGCGAGGTCTTGCGGGCGCGCTCGTTCAGTTCCCCGTCAGTCTTGACGGCAATATAGTTGGCGCCATGCACGCAGAGTGCAACCAGCGCGATCACGCCTGACAGCACCGTGTACCAATCCAGCACGCCCGGATGCGGGCCGACGTTCCAGTTCGTCCACAGGGGAAGGAAGAAATAATGATCGGGGCCAAGAGGCACACCGCGCACCACGTTCCCCAGTGCCGCACCGTAGAAGACCGCGAGGAGCAAGCTGCCTAAAGAGAAAATGCCGTCGAAGAAGCTCGCCCAGATGCCGTCGTTAATGTGGGTACGGAACTCGACGCCGATTGCGCGCAACATCAGCAGCCACAGCACCATCATCAACGGAAGATAAAAACCGCTGAAGCTTGAGGCATAAAGCTGCGGAAAGACGAAGTAGAGCACGCCGCCGGTAGCCAGCAACCATACCTCGTTACCGTCCCACACTGGGCCAACAGACTTGATGATCTTCCTGCGTTGAGCATCGGTGCGTCCGAGGAAAAGGTGTAGCGCACCGGCGCCAAGGTCAAAGCCATCCAGGATGACGTAGACGGTGAGCATGACGGAGATAATTGCAAACCAAAGGAATCCCATGTTAGTTCCTCCCCGCAGCATCGGCTTCCGTGCCCGCTACTGTGCCTTCAACATGTCCCGGCCCATGAGCAATTTCGCGTTGCACCAGGAAGAGAAACAGAATTGCGAGTACGGTGTACATCCCCATAAAGCCCAGCAGAGTGAACCACACATTGGCCGCTGAGACCGACTTCGAAAAGCCATCGATGGTGCGCAACACTCCATAGACCAAGTAGGGCTGGCGTCCAATCTCAGCCGTCATCCATCCAGCCGTATTAGCAATGTATGGCAGCGGGAAGCTCAGCATAAGAACCCAGAGCAGCCACTTGGTTTCATATAGCTTTTTGCGCCATAGCTGAATGCCGGAGATCAACATCACGGCCATGAAGATGGTGCCCAGGCCCACCATGATGTGGTACGCATAGTAAAGGAGTGATATATTCGTGGGCCATTCGGACTCTGGGAAGGAGCTTAGACCACGAACCTTGGCGTTCCAGTCGCGATTGACCAGGAAGCTGAGGGCATGGGGAACAACTAGCGGATTATCGATACTCTTTGTTTCAACGTTGGGCTGCCCCAGAATGACCAGATCGGCCGTCTTCGTGTCGAAGTGGGCTTCCATGGCGGCTAGGGTTGCTGGTTGATAGTCTGCAAGATTGTGTCCCTGCCCATCGCCCGTCGGTCCAATTACCAGCAGTGAAGACAGTATTCCGCCGATCACGCCAACCTTGACGAAGATCTTGCCTTGCTCAGCATGTTTGTCGCCGAGCAGGTAGTAGGCACCCACGGCTGCCATGACGAATGCGCCCGTAACCGCTGCACCAGCCATGTTGTGCGCATACTGCCAAAGAGCCCAGGGATTCAGCAGTAGGCCCCAAAAACTGCTCAGGGTTACAGAGCCATCCGCAGTGGTGCTATAGGCCACCGGATGTTGCATCCAGGCGTCGGTAGCAACAATGAAATATCCCGAGAGCCATGAGCCGAAGAAGACAGCGAACGCCGTCCACCAGTGAGCGATCTTGCTCATGCGGTGCTCTCCAAAGAGGAAGAGGCCGAGGAACGCTGACTCAAGGAAGAAAGCGAAGGTGCCCTCCATGGCCAACGTCTGTCCAATGACGCCGCCGGCAAACTTTGAAAAATGCGACCAGTTGGTTCCGAACTGGAATTCCATTGGAATGCCGGTCACCACTCCGAACACAAAGCTGATACCGAAGATCTTGGCCCAGAAGCGAGCTGCCTGGTTATACCTCTCGTCGTTCTTCCAGAGCCCGATGGTTTTCAGCGCAACTACAAGCGGCGCCAATCCCATGGTGAGTTGTGGAAACAGGTAGTGGAAGGTAACTGTGAATGCGAAATGCAATCGATGTATCAATACGGCGGAGTCCATTAAGATTACCCCACTCAATTCTTGGTATTTGGTTTGGAGCGCATAGCCTCGGCAGAACGCGGATGTGCCGGAGCTCTCGGTGTTAGCTGTTGTGCCGAATGTTTTGCATTGCCGCTAGTCTGTTCAACATTCAGCTGAGTGCCGGATTGCGCGGGAATCATTTCCGCGATTTTTGCCTCACGCAGAACCGACAACATCGCCGACTGTGCACGCAGCCAGACCTGGTGCGCAGCGCATTCCGCGTGACGGTGACAAGAATTCCCTGACGTAAGACATAGGTTTAAGGCGACGGGCCCATCAATGCTTTCGATCACATCAAGTAATGAAGCTTGGTCGCCGTGGGCAACGAGTGAAAATCCGCCCACAACGCCCCTTCGAGCTTGAACCAGTCCGGCACGTGCCAGTGCCTGGAGGATTTTGGAGAGAAAACTTTCTGGAGCCTCAGTGGCTCTTGCCAGAAGTGTTTTGGAGACGACCGTCCCCGCAGGCTGGCTGGCCAGATGAATCATTACGCGAACAGCATAGTCGGCGGCACGAGTCAGTTGCATGGATTGCGTTAAACAGGACTATTTTAGTCCGCATTGAAGCTATGCCGTTCATAATGTCGTTTCAGTGACACAGATCAAGTACATTTGTGATCTGCCTCACTGGTCGGTGTTCAATTTGTGGAGAGCCGATGCGACGGCCTTCCGTAAGCATCCCAGCATGAAATCTGGACTCTGCGACTACGGACATTCGTTTACACTGTTAGCGTGAACGCTGAAATCATAGCTGTTGGCTCCGAGCTCTTGACGCCCTATCGCCAAGACACCAATTCCCTCTTCCTAACCAAGCGTCTCAATGAGCTGGGCGTGGATGTAATCTTCAAGACCATTGTCGGCGACCGCGCTGAGGATCTACTGCAGGCGAGCCGGATCGCTCTATCTCGCGCTGATTTCGTCCTGTTTTCCGGCGGGCTCGGCCCCACCGAGGACGACCTCACGCGCGAGTGCGTCGCCGAGGCTCTGGGTGTGGAGTTGCGCCGCGATCACGAAGTTGTTGCCGCCCTCTATGCCCGGGCCGCAAGGATGCGCATACGCATGGCGGAAAACAACGTCAAGCAGGCGGACTACGTTGTAGGGGCCGAGCTGATGAAGAACAATCGCGGCAGCGCTCCCGGACAATGGATTGACACGACCTACGAAGGCCAGCGCCGATTGGTGATCCTGCTGCCCGGTCCTCCGTTCGAGTTGGAAGCGATGTTCAATGACCACTGCTACGAGCGGATTAAGCTGCTCTTCCCCGATGAGCACTTGGCTACCCGCGAGCTGAAGATTGCAATGGTGATGGAATCCGCTGCCGATCTGCGGGCGTCGAAGATCTACAAGGAATTTCCGGACGTCGCAACCACAATCCTAGCCAAGGCGGGAGAGATACAGCTCAATCTCAAGACGAGGGCGGCGACGCAGGTAGAGGCTGAAGAGCGCGTTGAAAAGCTGGCTTCGTTGCTTGAGGATGAATTTGCCGACGAGATGTTTGCCACTGGCGGCGAATCGCTCGAACAGATTGTGGGCTACTTCCTGCAGATGCGCGGGGCGACCTTGTCGGTTGCGGAAAGCTGCACGGGGGGTCTTCTCGCCGAGCGCATCACCAGCATCAGCGGCTCCTCCAGATACTTTGTGGGCGGCGCCCTGGTGTACTCCGATCAGCTGAAGCGCGAATTCTGCGGTGTGCCTCCTTTGCTGCTGGCCAGCGATGGCGCGGTGAGCCGCTCCGTGGCTGCCGCTCTCGCCGAAGGAATTCGCCAGCGCTGCAAGACCACCCTTGGTATCGGAATCACGGGAATTGCAGGACCTACCGGAGGAACAGAGGAGAAACCGGTTGGCTTGGTTTTTGTGGCGCTCGCCGACGGCAAGCATACCGATGTTGTGGAGCGGAGATTCCCCGGCGACCGTGACCGGGTTCGCTGGTTCAGCACGCAACTGGCGCTCGATCTGCTGCGCCGCAAGCTACGATAACTCATGCGCCTGTTTGTTGCCTTAGACATGGACGAAGGCATTCAGCAGCGGCTGGATGATTATGTGCGTACCCTGCTTCCACGCCTGCCGGGCGTGCGATTTGTGCGTAGCAGCACTTATCACATCACGCTGCAATTTCTCGGCGAGGTTGCGGATCCGGAGTTGATTCGAGCGCGACTGCGAGAGGTTCGCGCCAATGCATTTCCGGTCACGGTTGCCGGGGTTGGCTTCTTTCCCAACGCACGCGCTCCTAGAGTTTTTTGGGCAGGGATAGATGCTCCGGCACTGCCTGCGCTTTCTCAAAAGATTGGTCAGTCGCTCGATGCGCTGGGATTCAAGCAGGAGGGTAGTTTCCATCCTCATCTCACACTGGCGCGGAGTGGTTCGGGCAGGCCTAAACCGTTGCGCGCTGAGCGGCCCACGGCGGCATTTGCACAGCTTCCTGAAATTGTGGCATCGAGTCCGGCCCCAGAGTTCGGTACAATGACGGCGCGCCACTTCTTCTTATACGAAAGCAGGTTGTCAGCCAGCGGGCCAAACTACAGCAAGGTCGAAGGCTTTGAACTCGTAGCCTGAGCATGCCTGCCATGAATCTCATATGAGCTATTCCACTCTGGTCGCCATCGCCGCCGGTTCCTACCTTCTCGGCACAATTCCCTTCGGCTACATTCTGGTGCGAGTTTTCCAAGGCATTGATGTCCGGTCTATTGGAAGTGGGAACATTGGCGCAACCAACGTTGCCCGTACTGGCGGCAAGGGACTGGCTATTGCAACCCTTGTGCTCGATGCATTCAAAGGCTGGCTGCCGGTCTTCCTGGTGCTAAAACTTCCCGGAATTCCGGCCTCCGGTCCGGCGCAACTGCACACGCTTGCGACGCTTGCGGCTCTATCAGCCGTCGTTGGCCACATGTTTCCCGTATGGCTTGGCTTTAAGGGAGGCAAGGGCGTTGCCACCGGGCTTGGCGTGTTTCTTGCACTCGCACCCAAGGCCGTGCTGATCGTTATGGTGTTGTTTCTCGCTGTCGTTATCTTCACCCGCTACGTTTCGCTCGGATCGATTCTGGCCGCAGCCGCGTTTCCGGCCGCATTGTGGTGGCTGGAGCGGGATTTGTTTCCGGCGCCCGCGCTTGCTCTGTGCGCTTCCGTCGCACTACTGGTGATCATCCGTCACCACCAGAACATCGGGCGTCTGTGGGCTGGAACTGAAAATCGTTTCGGCGCAAGAAAGGCATAGTTCTTCATGGCAAGAATAGCAATCATTGGAGCCGGAGCCTGGGGCACGGCGCTCGGTATCGCGCTAGGCCGCAGAAACGCGCACCAACTCAAGCTCTGGGCTTACGAAAAGGAAGTCGTCGATTCCATCCGTACCAAACACGTCAACGAGCCATTTCTCACCGGCTGCCATCTGCCTGGAAGCGTTGAAGCCACGCAGAGTCTGGCCGAGGCAATCGAGGGCGCGGAAGTTGTTCTTAGCGTCATGCCCTCCCACCACGCGCGTCGTGTCTGGAGCCAGATGAAGCCACTGCTTCGTCCGGAGATGCTACTGGTTTCTGCGACAAAAGGCATCGAGAACGAATCCCTGCTGCGTATGACCGAAGTCATCACGGAGGTGCTCACGCAGGGCGATGGGAGCTTTTCTCCACGCCTGTGCGCAATAAGCGGGCCGACCTTTGCGCGTGAAGTAGCCAAGGGCTTTCCCACGACGATCAGCGTGGCCTCCTCCGATCCCGAGCTCTCCACGCAGGTTCAGGAAACCTTCAGCGACGCCAACTTCCGGCTCTATCGCAACGATGATGTAGTTGGACTGGAGTTGGGAGGCGCGATAAAGAATGTGATCGCCATTGCAGCCGGGGTGGTGGATGGGATCGGATACGGGCACAACACGGTGGCTGCGCTGATCACTCGCGGGCTTGCTGAGATGACCCGGCTTGCCGTTGCCTGCGGAGGACGTGCGGAAACAATGTCCGGACTCTCAGGCCTGGGTGACCTAGTCCTGACCTGTACCGGCGGGCTTTCGCGTAATCGCAGCGTAGGTGTGGAATTGGGGCATGGGCGCAGACTTACAGAGATCATTGCGGACATGCACGGCATGGTTGCAGAAGGCGTGATGACCACCCGTGCAGCGGTTGGTCTTGCCCGCTCCGTCAACGTGGAGATGCCTATCACCGACCAAATGCACGCAATTCTCGAGCAAGGCAAAGATCCGGGTGAAGCCATCCGCGACCTGATGAGCCGCCCTCTTACGCAGGAGACCGCACTCTAACGAAGTGAGCGCGGACTTGCGCCCGCTACGACGGGCTCAGACTTGTGGCTTGCCGCTATAATTGAAAGCACAAATGATTCAGACGTTATTTGGAAGCCTCGAGCAGCCCGAAGAAAAGAAGTCATCGCTCTTTGATCGAATGAAGCAGGCGGTGACGCGCACCCGTGAGAACCTCACCGAGCGCATCGAGGAGGCTGTCAACTTCCGCAAAGAGATTGATGCCGGAACTCTCGATGACCTGGAAGCCACGCTCATCTCTGCCGACCTCGGCTCTACCACCACGCGCGAGGTGCTGGCTGCCATGCGCGAAAAAGTGGATCGCAAGCAGATCGGCAATGCCGATGAACTGAAGCGCGTACTGAAGGACGAACTGCTCGCCATCCTGAGCCGTGCCGCTGAGAGTAAACCGAAGGTGGTCGCCGATCCTCCAGAAGTGATTCTGGTGGTTGGCGTCAACGGCGTTGGCAAAACCACTACCATCGGCAAACTGGCGCATTCGCTGCGGGCGCAGGGAAAAACAGTTCTGCTCGCCGCTGCCGATACTTTTCGCGCTGCTGCCATCGAGCAGTTGGAGATATGGGGCGAGCGCACCGGCACCGAAGTCATCAAGACCAAACCGGGAGGCGATCCTTCCGCCGTGCTCTTCGACGCATTGCAGGCTGCCAAGGCACGCAAGACGGACTACGTCATTGTGGACACCGCAGGAAGGCTGCACAACAAGCAGCATCTGATGGCGGAGCTGGAAAAGATGTACCGCACGGCACAGCGCGTGATTCCCGGAGCTCCCCATGAGACGCTGTTGGTCATGGACGCCACCACCGGACAAAACGGATTGCAGCAGGCCAAAGTCTTCACCGAAGCTGCGGGCGTGACAGGAATTGTGCTCGCCAAGCTCGACGGTACGGCCAAGGGGGGCGTGGTGATCGCAATTTCGCGCGAAATGAATCTTCCCGTACGTTACGTTGGCGTGGGAGAAAAACAGTCGGACCTTATCCCCTTCAGCGCGGTCGACTTTGTCGATTCGCTGTTCGCGTGAACTATGGCTATCTCCACCGATGAGCTGTTTCTAAGGCAGGCTTTGGAACTGGCGGCACGCGGCCGGGGACTGGCTTCGCCCAACCCCCTTGTGGGCGCTCTGATTGTGGATGAGCGCGGTCGCATCGTTGGCAGCGGCACCCATATTTATGCTGATGTGAAGCACGCCGAGGTGCTGGCCATTGAGCAGGCCGGCTCATTGGCGCGTGGCAACACACTCTACTTGAATCTGGAGCCCTGCGCGCATACGGGACGCACCGGACCTTGCGCCGAGGCAGTCATTGCCGCCGGAATCGCGCGCGTCGTCTGCTGCATGGAAGATCCAAATCCCATGGTTGCCGGAAGGAGTTTCGAGATGTTGCGCGCCGCCGGAATCGAAGTCGAGGTGGGAATTCTGGAGCGTGAGGCCCGGCGCCTCAATGAGAGCTTTGTGCAATACATCCGCACCGGTCTGCCCTTTGTAACTCTCAAAGCCGCCATGTCTCTGGATGGAAAAATTACGGGGCCGGCGGAACCGCGGTTGCAACTGGCAGGTTCAACATCCTCCAACCCAAGCTACATTACGGGTGAAGCCGCGCGCCGCCGCGTACACGAGATGCGCCACGCCTCGGATGCAATCATGGTGGGCGTAGGCACGGTCATTGCCGATGATCCCCTGCTCACAGACCGCTCTGGACTGCTGCGCCGCCGGCCTCTGCTACGCGTTATTCTGGACTCGCGCCTGCGTCTGCCGCTGAGCTCGCGCGTGGTTGAAACTGCAAAAGACGACGTCGTGGTGTTCTGCTCTTTCGCCGAAGAGAATAAGCGCCGCGCGTTGGAGGAACGCGGGGTTTGCGTCCGCCAGGTGAATATTGAAACTTTGAATCCCGATACGCAACTGCCACACGAGGGGCGTCCGGATCTCTATCGCGTCTTCGGAATGCTTGGGGCGGAACAGATCACAAGTTTGCTGGTGGAAGGAGGAGCTGCTGTCAACTGGGCGTGCCTGCGATCCAGTCTGGTTGATAAGCTTGTGCTCTTCTACACGCCGCGCATCTTTGGCCCGGTAGGCGCTGTACCATGGCTGGAGGGGCAAAGCAGGTTGCCTGCGGGCGTTGGACTGAGTTCCTCCAACATTACAATTGAGCGCTTCGGGGAAGACTTCTCAGTAGAAGCCTATCTCCGTGACCCATATCAATCATTAGGGCCGCAGGGCTGAGGAAATTTGATCATGTTCACTGGAATCGTCGAAGAAGTCGGACACATTGCGAGCATCGAGCAGAACGGCGAGAACCGCCGTATCGTCATCGAGGCGAAGAATGTAACCAAAGAGCTGCACACCGGCGACAGCTGTGCCGTTAGCGGCGTATGCCTCACCGCGCTGGACATTACTCCCACCTCATTTGCCGCCGACCTGGCGCCAGAGACCTGGGTGCGTACCTCATTTTCAAGGATTCATCCCGGAGCCAAAGTCAATCTCGAACTCCCGCTTGCCGCGCATGGCCGCCTCGGAGGACACATCGTGCAGGGGCACGTTGACGGTGTGGGACGCCTGGAAGCATTCGAGCGGATTGCCGACTCTGATGGATTCTGGCTGCACGTTCAGGTCACGCCCGAGCTGGAAAAATACTTGGTTTTCAAGGGCTCCATTGCGATTGAAGGCATCAGCCTGACGATTGCAAAACTCGAAGGGCTGCGCTGTACGGCAGCCATCATTCCGCACACCGTGGAGTGTACAAATCTGGGTACCCTCAAACCCGGCGATCCGGTCAACATCGAAACCGACATTGTGGCCAAGTACCTGGAAAAATGGACATCCCGCGACGGCCAATCCGGCCTCAACGCGGCGACCCTGGTAACAAAAGGATTCTGACAGTAAGTGCTACGCGGCACACAGGCTCGGCGCTGCCGGGCCTGTTGCTCATTCTGAAGGCGGCGACGCAGGCTGATCCTCGCTGCCCCGCCAATATTCAAGGTTCAGAGAATCCAGCGCGAGAAACTCGCGCACGATCTCCAACTCCGATTGCTCCATCTCCGCCGGTGTGCCCAGGAACACCACTTGCGCCTCGTGCAGGAAGACGATGCGATCGGCTATTTTCTTTGCCAGCGCCATATCGTGCGTCACCACGATGCTGGTCAACTTCAACTGATACTTTAACTTCTTGATCAGGTTCCCAAGCAGATGAGCCGTCAGCGGGTCCACCATCGTGGTTGGCTCGTCGTACAGAATCGCCTCAGGCTGTGCCGAGAGAGCGCGAGCAATCGCCACCGAGCGCTTCATTCCGGTAGAAAGACCGGAGGGCAACTGGTCGCGATACTCGCCCACATTCACCATTTCCAGCAGTCCGTCGACAATCTGGTAAATCTGCGACTCGTTCAGATCGCCTCGTTCGCGCAAGGGGAATGCAACGTTTTCGCCCACGCTCAGCGAGTCGAAGAGCGCGCCGTTCTGGAAGACCATGGTGACCTTCTTGCGAATGCGCTCCAACTCGTGCTCCGGATAGTCCGTGATGTCCTCGCGCGCAACCCATACACGTCCGCTATCCGGCCTTAGAAATCCCATGATGTGGCGCAGTGCAACCGATTTGCCCACGCCGCTTCTCCCGAGGATGCAGACCGTCTCTCCGGCATTCACATCAAAGCTGACGTTGTGCAGAATAACCTTCTCGCCGAAGGCTTTACTGACGTCATCAAATTGAATGTACGGACGGTTGAAATCGATATCATGCATAACGCTGCATAGAGTGTACCGCGAGAGTGTTATCCGCTGGAGGCAACCTCGCGAGCATCCGCTTTAAGCGCTGGCCGCGGAGGTGGGCTGCCACTGGATCGCCATGCCTACGATGCGCCCTCCCATGTCCACTTCCAGATGGCCAGCAACGTTAACCACGGTGTCACCACTGAGTCCCGGCACCGCGACAAAGACATGCGGGTCAACATAGCTCCCCTGCCCTTCGCCACAGATGAATGACACGGCCTGTTGGTTGCGCAATGGCTTGGGCAGGACGAAGGACAAGTCGGCCAGTTCTCCAGTCTCCGTCAATGAAACCACCGCTTCGACCGCCTCGCTCCGCTGCACATCGTCAACGCCGACTTCAAGGTTTGGCTTGAAGATCACGTAGTACAGGAATCCGTTCACAGGATCGAACTCTGCGCGCTCCACCCGAATACTCATCGGCGATCCCCCAGTGTTCGAGACGCAAGTGTGAGTTTGTATCACAATCGGCTGATTCACACCACAGGCATATTGAGTCAGCTATTTGCCCCGATTCAGGGTGTGAGGGTGCATTATTTCCGCGCTAGCCTCTTTGGTAACTCCCGAATTCAACCAGTTCACCCGTATAATCGCCACAAGACCTGCTTAAGCGAGACTTGCGCGTGTACCCTGACTGGATGGTGGGGGCCGGATTTTTCTCCCTCGGCCTGATCTTCGGCAGCTTCTTGAACGTCTGCATCTACCGGTTGCCGCGTGGCCTGTCCGTAATCTCGCCACGCTCGGCCTGCCCGGAGTGCCACACACCCATTGCCGGTTTTGACAATATTCCAGTGCTGAGCTGGCTGATTCTAGGCGGTCGCTGCCGCCACTGCCGCGTACGGATAAACCCACGCTATGCGGTTGTCGAACTTGTCTGCGGTCTGCTTTTTCTGCTCTCTTTTCTGCGGACTGGAGCCTCGGTTGACGCCGTTAAGAGCTGCGTTCTCAGTTTTCTCTTCCTTGGGCTGGCATTCACGGATGCTGAGACTCACCTTCTGCCCGACGCCATGACGTTGCCTGGGCTTGGTATGGCCCTCATCTTCAGCGGCTTTGCCCTGGTTCCCGGCCCGGCCTACCAGCTTTTCCCACTCCACTTCCAGCATAGCCACACGCTGCTCCAATTGAATGTTCAACTCGGTTGGCGCTCCCTGGTGAATGCTCTTATGGGTGCAGGGATCGGCTCCGGCATGCTTTATGCGGTCGCCTGGGTCTACTTCAAGCTGCGCAAGGTTGATGGATTGGGTTTGGGAGACGTGAAGCTTATGGCGATGGCCGGTGCATTTCTTGGCCCGGTGCTTACGCTTTTCGTCCTGTGCACAGCCTCGATCCTTGGCGGCGCATACGGAATTCTCGTACTCCTGACCGTCTACCGAAAGCGGTTTACCCGTTACCGTGCCCGATTGGGAGCCGGGGCGGCATCGCGCGCATGGCAGGCGGCTCAGATCGCAATGCGAGGCTTGGAGATTCCTTTTGGAGTCTTCCTCAGTATCATGACGATGGCAACTTGGTTCTACGGCGCGCAGATGATTCACGGTTACCTGAGTCTGTTCTGATGCGCGGCCGTATTCCTGCTTGTCCGCTCCGTTTGCGTATGTTGGAATCATCTTGCAAGCGCTACAATGCAGAGCAGATCGCACGAGGGAGGTTCGCATGAGTGTTCGCTGGCTACGCATTCTCGTCTTACTGATCCCCACGTGCGCAATTTCCTCCCACGCACAGTCGCTAGGAGAAGTTGCGCGGCAGGCCCGCGCCGAACGGCAGCAAAGTGGAGTTCACACCAAGGTCATCACCAACGAAGATATAGCCAGCCCGGCGACGGCCCCCGCCCCAGCAAAGAATGCATCCCCGGCCAAGGATGGCGACGGGAATGGGCAGACGGAGGCATCCGCCAACGGCTCAGGTAAGAGTAATTCTGGAGCCGGAAGCGCTCAGGCCAAGGGCGTCAAGGCCCCAGACACTCCTGAGAAGCAACGGGAGGCGCGTGAGCTCGAAATGCAGCAGCGCACCCAGGAGATCAACAAGCAGTATCTGGATCGGATCGCGGCGCTTCGAGAGAAGATCAATGACGCGCAGAAGGAAATGGCAAAGCTTCAGCGGGATCAGGTGGAGAGCACCATAGAATTCCAAAGAAGCGTCGGTTCTTCACCCAGCATTGTTGAGTACCAACGCCAGCAAAGTCTGTTCAACGAACAGATTGCGGCTCAGCGCAGTTCGATCGTGGACTTGAACTCGCAATTGGAAGACGCACAGGAATCAGCCCGACACGCCGGAGTGCCGCACCCCACCGATTGAAGCACTTTAGGCGGCTCGCTCTCGTCCAAGTCTCTTCCAGATCTGACGCACATGATGATGTCCGTGCAGATAGTGGAATTTTCTCCACTGCCCGGCGCTCAGAGGCCCGAGGAGTGGATGCATCGCGATCGGATTTCCGTCTCCCCAGCGCTTATCTGCCTCTGTAATTGCAATGTCCATGCGATCCAGATTGCTCAAGGCCCGCTTTAAGGCAACCGGTCCGGCATCGCCTTTCGGAGTCACCAAGGCAGGTGACTTGGCGCCGGAGGGGAAGATTCCTAGGTCAACAATCAAAATTTTCAGTAGCAGCTCAGGAACTTTTGCAGTGCGATCTTGGGGACCATTGCCGCCATTCATGCTCAACTCCAGCATCTTCGCGGTTGTGCCGTAGGTTCGGCCCAGATGCTCCAGTATCTCGGCACTACTCCATCGTCCCTTCGGCGCGAGCTTCCATTCCGAATCAGACAATCCCCTGGTGCTTTCTTCAATCTCCTCGCGCAGCCGATCCAACCATGGATTCATCTCAGGACCACCTGTTGCTTGAAGCGGACTCTTCACGGCTTTTGTAGTCGCTCCAGCGCCTTTCTTGCCTCACCCGCGCTCGGCCCGTCCTTCAGAATAGTCAGATACTCCCGGTACTGCGTCCTCGCCTCTTCAAATTGCTTGGATTTTTCCAAGGCTTGCGCCAGCTTAAAAGTTGCAACTGCGTCGCGTGGTTTGAACTGCAAGGCTTCACGATAGCGGCTGAGCGCAGCCTTGTAATTCTCTCTCTTGTAGTAGTAGTCGCCGACCTCAACATCCTTCATTGCGCGCAACGGATTCCATTCGTGCAGTTCCATGACGCCATCGGCTCCGCCGGGTTGCGCCGATTCGCCTTTTGGCGGCGACAGGTCAACGCGGGGCTCGTTGCTGCTGCTCTCATCATCGCTGCGCGGGGGAGTGCTGTTGGCTGGCACCTTTGGACTGTTCTGGCCCTTGTTGTAACGCGGATTCTCCGTCAGAGGACCGTCGGCCTGTCCTGGGCTTTCCTGCTCCTGCGCCACCAGCAGGTGTGTGCAGATCAGCGCGCCAGCCAAGGTCAACACCGGTAACATTCCGAGTTTCATAACCCAATTTTACCCGCCGCGGCCATCACACTCTTGCGGATTTTACCAGGAAGCGCCGCGTCGTTTCCCGGCCCTCCAGATGCGCCCGCACTTCCAACTCTGCCGTGCCGCTACTCAATGCCAGGAGCATCTCTGCTACTCCGGCGTCATCCGTTAAAGCGGATTTCAGCACGCCGGAATCTGACTCCGTCTTCCAACTCGCAGTCAGCTCCGCCGAACCGGCAATAAAACCACCGGAGAGGACCCGGAAGCGAAGCGTTACTCCATTGCCAGGCATCCGCTCTGATCCGAGAAACTGCACCACAAGCTCTTCGGCAGTCTCCTGGTTGAGCACGTCGTCCACAAAGCCTGCGCGCACGGCCTCCACCAGCCAGCGATGCTGCGCCCGCGCCAGTTCCTGGATGCCGTTCTCGACTGCGTCCGGAGGTAATACCGCGCTGCGCTTGCCGATGCAACGGCCCCGGACGAAGACCTGCGACTCCAGCCGCCGTTCCTGCTCGCGGACCTCAGTCTGCACGTGATATACCGTGCCCGAGGCGGTAATGTCGGTATTGAAGCCAAAAATCACGGATTTCTTTTACTGCCTCATTACCCGACGTGACAGAAGGACACGTCCGGGTTCCTGATTATGGTGCATCGTACTCACGGATTGTCCAGTACCAATGAACGATTCCACAACATTACTTTGGTTTGTGGTTCCCTTGCAGATACCCCTCCGCGAACCTCATTCCCCTAGCTATTCGCTTTGGCGCCGCCTCGCTTGACACTGAGAAAATGTAAAAACTATACTTGCGACTTCCCACTGTGGGTGGTGAATTCCAAGTCTTAACCGTATGACAGATAACTATTTCGCAAGGTACATGCCTCTGCTGCTCCACTTCGTCCTGGCCTGTCTGCTGGCAGTCGCCATCGTGGCTTTGTCGTACTTCATCGGTCAGCACAAGGCCAATAAGAGCAAGATGTCGCCCTACGAGTGCGGCATGGAGCCCATAGGGGATGTTCGGCAGCGATTCAGCGTAAAGTTTTACCTAGTTGCCATGCTGTTCATCTTGTTTGATGTTGAGGCGGTTTTTCTCTATCCCTGGGCAATCTTGCTGAAACGGCTCAAGATGTTTGGATTCTGGGAGATGATGACCTACGTTCTGATCATCCTGGTTGGTTTCTTCTATGTATGGAAGAAGGGCGTTCTCGATTGGAACAAACCTTCCCGCGACGAGGCGCTCTGACAGAAATGGCCCTGCAACCTGCTGTAACTGATCTGGAATCGCTGAAGGAGCGACCTGCGGTTGCCTGCCTTCTTGCAACAATGCCCCAGGCGCTGGTGGCAGCGAAGTTCGATCGTGACGAGCTCACTCTCTGGATTGATCCCATCCACCTGATTGAAGCCTTGAATCTTCTGCGCACCTCCAGCAGCACTACATTTGCCGTGTTGGCAGACCTCACTGCAGTGGACTGGTTTCCTTCCGAGCCGCGTTTCGAGGTGGTTTACTCCTTGCTCTCCTACCAGCGACATGAGCGAATCCGTATCAAGGTAAAGGTGAGTGGCGTCGATCCGTCCATCGATTCGGTCACTACGTTGTGGGCTGGAGCATCGCCATTCGAGCGTGAGGTGTTTGATCTCTTCGGCATCCGCTTCCAGGGGCATCCCGATCTCCGTAGAATCCTAATGCCGGACGATTGGGAAGGTCACCCTCTGCGCAAGGACTATCCAGTCGAGGGATACCGCTAATGTCCAGCATCGACCAATTCCGCTCGGTGCCGGTCGTCGAAACCATTGACGGTGACCGCACCATGGTTCTGAACATGGGACCGCAACACCCGTCGACTCATGGCGTGCTTCGCCTGCTGTTGGAGATCGATGGCGAGACCGTTGTGCGCGTTCGTCCCGACATCGGATTCCTGCACACTGGCATCGAGAAGACCTGCGAGGCAAAGTTCTATCAGCAGGTTATTCCCATGACCGACCGCATCGACTATCTCGCGCCCATGACCAATAATTTGGCCTATGTGCTGGCCGTCGAGAAGTTGCTAGGGCTGGAGATACCGCCGCGCGCCATGTGGATTCGACTCATGTTGAATGAGTTGACCCGTATCAATTCGCACCTGGTCTGGCTCGGCACCCACGCCCTGGACATAGGCGCAATGACGGTATTTCTCTACTGCTTCCGCGAGCGGGAAGAGATTCTCAAGATGTTCGAGATGGTTGCCGGCCAGCGCATGATGACCTCCTACTTCCGGGTGGGTGGCATATCCATGGACTTGCCGCTCGGCTTTCTCGACTACATCAAGAACTTTGCAAATTATTTTCCCGATCGTATCGACCAGTATTCGGACTTACTCACCAACAATCCCATCTGGATGGGACGTACCAAGGGCGTGGCGCTCATCACCAAAGAAGATGCCATTCAACTGATGCTCAGCGGGCCAACGGCACGCGGCAGCGGAGTGGATTGGGATCTTCGCCGCGACATGCCGTACGCGGGATACGACAAGTTGGAGTTCAAGGTTCCGGTCGAAACCGCAGGCGACGTGTACGCCCGCTATCAAGTACGCATGGGTGAGTTGCGCGAATCCATCAGCATGGTCAAGCAGGCCATACAGAATCTGCCTGATGGCCCGGTAAAAGCCGATGCTCCCAAGATCGTCCTTCCCGATCGCGAGAAAATGAAGACGCAGATGGAATCGCTCATCCATCACTTTAAGATTGTCACCGAGGGTTTCACGGTTCCGGAGGGCGAAGTCTACCAGGGAGTGGAGTCGCCGCGCGGCGAGATGGGTTACTACGTCGTCTCGGACGGCACGGCCAAGCCCTATCGCGTCCATATGCGTAGCCCATCCTTCGCCAACCTGAACGCGATCGGCGTGATGTGCGAACACAACCTGCTCGCCGATGTGGTTGCCGCCATCGGCAGCATCGACATTATCCTCGGCGACGTGGACCGCTAGAACGGAGACGAATTGGAGAACTGGGGATCGCAGTTTGCAAGAACGATAGGTCATCGCAGCGAGGGGCAGAGCGATTTTGCCCTCGATCTGATCGACCTGTTGCAGCAGAAGGCCGAGGAGTTCAACAAGGAAACGCCGAAGGATTTCAAGTTTCCAATTACTGTGACGCCGAAGGGTGTGGATGTAGGAATCACCAACAGCTACAAGACGGCGGCGGCGTACTCCACGGCGCTTCCCGGTGCAATCTTTATCCGGGTATGGAATAACAGTACCGAGCGCGCGTTTGAAGGCACGCTGCACAACACGCCCGACGGCTTTGAAGCGGATGGCATTCCCACCGAGTGCTCCGATCCAAACGGCTTGGCCGAATGGATGATCCACGAGATTTTTGAACCGTAGTTCCCGGGAGTTCGTCAGAATTTCCTATCATTGACCAGCACTGTTGGCTGTATACATTGGATTCCAGAGGCACATGAGATTCAGCGAACAACTCGAAGCGCGATACGCCGATATGATTACCCACTATCCGGCGAAGCGTTCACTTCTCGTTCCCTTCCTGCTCTATATTCAGGATGAATTCGGCTATGTTACCGACGAATCCATCGAAGAGGTCGCGCAACGGCTGGAGATCACTGCGCTGGAAGTGCGCAACGTCATCAGCTACTACTCCATGCTGCGAACCAAGCCCGGAGGCAAGTACAACGTCCAGGTATGCACCAATATCTGCTGCCTTCTGCGCGGGGGAGAGCAGATGCTGGAACATGTGCGCGAAAAGCTTGGCGTGGCCGTCAATAAAGGAATCACCGGCGACGGCGTTTTCTCCGTGGAAGAAGTCGAGTGCATTGGCGCCTGCTCCTGGGCTCCGGCCATGCAGGTTAACTACGCCTTTCACGAAAACCTCACGCCTGAAAAGATCGACCAGATTTTGGACGAGTACAAGCAGAAGGCGGCCCAGTAACTATGGCAACCCTGGTCTCCCATCCCGATGAGGTAAAGGTTGTCAGCCGTCGCTTCGGCAAAGGCGCAGCCAACATCGACCGCTATCTCGAACTCGATGGCTACAAAGCTGTGCAGAAAGCCCTCGAACTGGGCCCCGACGGCATTATTAGCGAGATGAAGGCGAGTAACTTGCGCGGGCGCGGCGGTGCCGGTTTTCCGACAGGCATGAAGTGGTCCTTCGTCCCCAAGGTAAGCGCCAAACCCAAGTACGTACTCTGCAATGGCGATGAGAGCGAACCGGGAACCTGCAAGGACCGGCTCATCTTCGAGCATGATCCGCACTCGGTCATCGAAGGCGCAATGATTGCCGCCATCGCCGTCGGCTCGCACAACGCCTACATCTACATTCGCGGCGAATACCGCCAACTGCTGGAGATCATGCAGAAGGCCATCGCCGACGCTTATGTGCGCGGATTCTGCGGCAAGAATATCTTTGGCTCCGGCTATGATCTCGACGTTTACTGGCACGGCGGCGCCGGTGCTTATGAGGTTGGCGAAGAATCTGCCCTGATGGAGTCGCTCGAAGGCAAACGCGGAGTTCCCCGCATTCGTCCACCCTTTCCGGCCGTCGTCGGACTGTGGGGCGGTCCTACGGTCATCAACAACGCCGAGACTCTGGCCAGCGTCCCTCACATTCTGCTCATGGGCGGCAAGCAATATGCAGAAATCGGTGTGGAGCGCAATGGAGGCACGCGCCTGTTCTGCCTCAGCGGACATCTCGAACGCCCTGGAGTCTACGAGCTTCCCCTCGGCTACAGTCTGCGCAAGGCCATATACGAGGTTGGTGGCGGAATTGCCAACGGGCGTACCTTGAAAGCGGTTGTTCCCGGTGGCTCGTCGGTTCCCTGCCTCAAAGCTGAAGAGATTGACGTGGCTCTCGACTTCGATTCCATGATGAAGGCAGGAACGTTTCTTGGCTCCGGCGGCATCGTGGTTATCAATGACCAGACCTGCATTGTTAAGTTTGCCCTGCGAACCATTCAGTTCTACCGGCACGAAAGCTGTGGCTGGTGCATTCCCTGCCGCGAGGGTACCGACTGGCTTTCCAAGAGTCTTAAGCGCTTTCATTCCGGTGCCGGAGTTTCCAAAGATATCGACAACATGCGCTATCTGGCGGAGAACATGCTGGGACGCACTTTCTGTCCGCTCGGCGACGCAGCAGCCATGCCGATTATTGGCTTTGTGAAGAAATTCCGCGAAGAGTTTGAAGCACATCTGAACGGACATCCGTGCCCCTACGAGGAGCATGGCGTCCTTAACGCATTGCCCGTTCTGAGCTAGTAAGGCTCACACGAAGAGAATTCATGGCCGAAGTAACGCAAAACGCGACTCAAAACGTAACGCTCACGGTGAACGGACGAACAATTCAGGCCACCAAAGGCACACTGTTGATTGAGGCCTGCAAGCAGAACGGTATCGAGATTCCTGCCTTCTGCTACTACCCCGGACTCTCGCTCCAGGGTGCATGCCGCATGTGCCTGGTTGAAATTGAGAAGATGCCCAAAATGCAGACGGCTTGTACCACGCCTGTTGCCGAGGGCATGGTGGTGCAGACCGAATCCGAGAAGGTTGTGCAGGCTCGCAAATCCACCCTCGAACTTCTGCTCGCGAATCATCCGCTGGATTGTCCTGTATGCGACGCCGGAGGTGAATGCGAATTGCAGGACATGACCTTTAAGTACGGCGCCGGAGAATCGAAGTTCATCGACATTAAGAGCCATCGTGATGAGCAGCAGTGGTCGCCGGTTGTCTTCTATGACCGTCCGCGCTGCATCCTTTGCTACCGCTGCGTACGCGTCTGCGGAGAGGGGATGGACGTTTGGGCGCTGGGCATTCAGAACCGCGGCCAAGGCTCAGTGATTGCGCCCAACCAGGGCGATTCGCTCGATTGCGAAGAGTGCGGCATGTGCATTGATATTTGCCCGGTCGGTGCGCTCACCAGCGGAGCCTATCGCTACAAGACGCGCCCTTGGGAGATGACCCATGTCGGCACCGTCTGCAACCACTGCGGCGACGGCTGCCTGACTACGGTGGGAGTACGCCGCTCCGATAGCGGCTCTGAAATTGTTCGCTGCGATAACCGTGACCGCAGCGGTATGAACGACGACTTCCTCTGCATCAAGGGCCGCTACGCCTTCGACTTTGCTGCCAGCCCCGAGCGCGTCACAACGCCGCTCATCCGGCGCGATGGTAAGTTCGTTGCGGCCACGTGGACCGAAGCCATCGAACTGGTTGCTGCCAAGTTCCAGCAAATTCTTCTTGCTGGCGGCTCGCAGTCGATTGGCGTGATCGGCTCCAACCGCACCACCAATGAAGAGAATTACCTGCTGCAGAAGTTCGCGCGCACCGTGCTCGGCACCAATAACATTGACCACCATCGCACCGCCGACTTCCCTTCCTTCGCGCGCGCCATCGCCGCGAACAAGGGCCTTGCGGCATCGATGAGCGAGGTTTCTAAGGCACCGGCCATTCTGCTGATCGGCAGCGATCCTACTGAGCAGCATCCTCTGCTCGCGTGGCAGATTCGCAACGCAGTTCGCCAGCGTAACTCTCGCCTCTACGTAGTAAATGCCAATAAGATTAAATTGACGCATCAGGCTGCACAGTTTGCTCAAATCGCGCCAGGAGCCGAAGCTGACTTTGTCTCCTATCTCGGAGGCAACCAGACGGCAGCGGAAAAGCTGGGTGTCGCCACTGAAGCGCTCGAAAAACTGCGCGATGCGCTTGCGGCTGAAAGCGATCTCATTGTTGTGTTTGGGCCTGAACTGCACGGTGAAGCCATCGACGCGCTGGTCTCCTACGGCGCGCCGAGAGGTGCAAAGTTCATCTGCCTGGCCGACTACGCAAACTCGCGCGGCGCGGCCGACATGGGACTCTACCCTGATCTGCTTCCCGGATATCACCACGTTGCCGGAACCTCGCGAGCCCGCATTGCATGGGCCACTGAGGTTCCGAAAACTCCCGGCCTCGCGCTTCCGGAAATGCTTGACGGCGCAGCGTCCGGAACCATGCAAGCACTCTGGGTTGTAGGCTCAAATCCTGCCGCGCGCTATTCAAACCAGCAGGCGTTCTCGCAGCCGTTTCTCGTTGTGCAGGATATGTTCCTCACGGAGACGGCGCAACACGCTGACGTTTTTCTGCCTGCGGCATTCGCCTATGAAAAGGCTGGCACAGTAACGAACACTTGCGGTGATTTGCAACAGCTCAAGAAGGCTTCGGACGTTCACGGCGTCAAGGCTGACTTTGAGATCATCATTCGGCTGGCGGAAAAGATGGGTGCGGATATTGAGAAGCTTGTGCCTTTCCGCGGCTACACCTTTGCCGATGCGGGCCAGAGCCGCGGTCCGCAATCCGGCGAGGCCGATCGCAATGCGGTGTTTACCGAAGCACGCGGATTGGCGTCGCGCACTTCGCCCCTGGACCCAACGATTACGCTCGACGAAATTTCGGAGCTGGTTCCGGGCTATGCAATCTCCCGACTAGACCTTGTCGCTGGAAATCCGCAGCGCACCGAGCTGGTGCAGATCCAATCAGCCGATATTTCGAGCCATCCTGAACTGGTTGTGCCTGCCGGAAACACTCTGTTCACTTCCGGCACGCTTGGCCGCTACTCGGCAACGCTGAACTCTGTGGTGGAAAACCATCGCAAGGCAGGCGAGCCGATTGGAGCTGACTGAATATTTTCCCGTCCGGCCACGGGCTGGGCGACGTAAGTTTCTGCCGTCAACCGCAAGTACCAATTTGCGAATGAACGGCCGGGGATTGATCCTTCGATGAGCGCTTTGACTTTTTTGATCGTCGCGGTAATCAAGATCGCTGTCACACTTGGCGTTCTGCTCACCGTTGTGGCCTACACCGTTTGGCTGGAGCGCAAGGTGGTGGGGCGTATGCAGAATCGCTGGGGACCCTCCCGCGTCGGTCCCTTTGGATTACTGCAACCTCTTGCCGACGGCATTAAGTTTTTGCTGAAGGAAGACCTGACGCCGCCCTACGTGGAGAAGCCCTTATATCTTCTCGCACCGTGCCTATCGCTTATCATGGCGCTCACTTCCATCGCCATGATTCCCATTGGCCCCATCATTCACCTGTTCGGCATCAGCACTCCAGTGCAGATTACCGGAGTGGTGAATGCTACTGGGCAGTCCAGCGATATCAATGTCGGGATTCTCGTCATCCTTGGTATCACTTCGCTCGGAGTCTATGGCGTGGCGCTGGCAGGATGGTCATCGAACAGCAAATACTCGCTGCTTGGCTCGCTGCGCGCTTCGGCACAGATGGTCAGCTACGAAGTTTCGCTCGGACTTTCGCTGGTTGGCGTACTGCTGATGTCAAGCACACTAAGTCTGCGCGGGATTGTCCACGCACAACTCGGCACCTGGTTTGGATTCATCCCGCAGTGGTTCATCTTCCGGGGCCAGTTCATTGCGTTCTTCGTGTACATGATGGCGGCCTTTGCCGAGACGAATCGCATTCCATTTGATATGCCGGAGGCTGAGACGGAGCTCGTTGCCGGATATCACACCGAATACAGCGCCATGAAGTTCGCCATGTTCTTCATGGCGGAATACGCCAACATGGTGACCGTGGCATGTATCGCGTCTGTCATGTTCCTGGGAGGCTGGAGCGGGCCGTCGCTTCCCTTCCTGCCCGTGGCCGTTCAGGCGTTCTTGCCGCTGCTTTGGTTTTCGGCCAAAATTTTCTTTTTCCTGTTCCTTTACATCTGGATTCGCGGCACACTGCCGCGCTTCCGTTATGACCAGTTGATGGCCTTCGGCTGGAAGTTCCTCTTCCCGCTTGCGCTGGCCAACGTGGTTGTCACCGCTTTCTTCGTGGCGATCCGGGCATGATGGCCGGAATGGAAAACTGATGCATCTTTATCTCTTTCTACTTTTCGGAGCGATATGCGCGGGTGGCGCGGTAAATCTGCTGATTCAGCGGAAGGCCATCAACAGCGCGCTCTCGCTCATTGTCGTAATGGGATCGCTGGCAGTCATCTACATGATGCTCGGCGCTGAGTTTGTCGCTGTGGTGCAGGTGATCATCTACGCCGGAGCTATCATGGTGCTCTTCATCTTCGTGATCATGCTGCTCAACGCCGGAGAAGAAGAGCCCAGCAAGGGCAGCACTGTAGCCAAGATCGTCGGCATTCCCGGATTGTTTGCATGCGTCATCGTCGTCGTCAAGCTTTGGCTCCAGCAGCGCCCGGGTGAACGGCTTATCCCCATCGGCGCGATGTATGGTCCCGCTGACCAGGTCGGCATGATGCTGTTCACCAAATACCTGCTGGCATTTGAAGTCACCAGCATCCTGGTGCTGATCGCCATCATGGGCGCGGTAGTTCTCGCCCGCAGGAGTAACTCATGATTCCACTCTCCTGGTACCTTCTTCTCGGTGCGTTTCTGTTTGCTTGCGGCGTTACGGGATTCTTGATCAAACGCAACATCATCACGCTCTTCATGTCGATCGAGTTGATGTTGAATGGCGTGAACCTTTCGTTCATCGCCTTTGCCACGAGCCTTGGAACTCTGGACGGACACATCTTCGTCTTCTTCGTCATGGTCGTTGCCGCCGCAGAAGCAGCAGCCGGATTGGCTATCATCATCTCTGTTTATCGCACGCGCGAAACGCTCAATGTTGACCGCGTGAACCTGCTGAAACTATGAAATTATTTTTCTGGCAACCCTGGCTGATTCCGATCCTGCCGCTGGCGGGCGCACTCATCAACGGACTGTTTGGCAAGCGCTTCGCCAAATCCGTAGTCGCCTCCATTGCGCTCTTCTTTACCGGAGCATCGTTCGTCGTTGCCAGCGCGCACGCCTACACGCTGGTACATTCCGGCGCCGATGCTCTTGAAACGTCCTACGGCACATGGATTCGTGCTGGAAACTTTTCTGTCGACTTCGGCTTCTATCTCGACCATCTCTCGCTGGTGATGATGCTGGTCGTCACTGGAGTAGGCTTTCTGATTCACGTCTATTCCGTGGCATACATGGAGCACGAGGGCGGATATTACCGCTTCTTTTCCTACCTGAACTTCTTCATGTTTTTCATGCTCACCCTGGTGCTCGCCAACAACTACCTGCTCATGTTTGTGGGGTGGGAAGGTGTGGGCCTGGCCTCATACCTGCTGATTGGCTTCTTCTTTCTTAAGGACTCTGCCGCCAATGCAGGCAAGAAGGCTTTCATTACCAACCGCGTCGGCGACTTCGGTTTCTTGATCGCGATCTTCCTGCTGATCCAGCACTTTGGAACGTTGAGCTACGCGTCGGTCTTCAGAATCGCATCGCATCTTCCGGTTGAGACCACCGCGGGATTACTTACCGCCATCGGCCTGCTGATGCTGGTGGGAGCCTGCGGCAAGAGCGCGCAGATTCCCCTCTACGTCTGGCTGCCGGACGCGATGGAGGGCCCCACGCCGGTCTCGGCCCTCATCCATGCCGCCACCATGGTCACCGCTGGCGTGTACATGGTGTGCCGCTCGAACCCGATCTTCAGCCGCGCGCCCATTGCTCTGCTCGCCGTAGCTATCATTGGCACGTTGACCTGCTTTTTCGCCGCAACCATCGGCATCACGCAGACCGACATCAAGCGAGTGCTTGCGTACTCCACTGTTTCACAGCTCGGATACATGTTCATGGCTGCTGGAGTCGCGGCCTATTCTGCTTCGATCTTCCATCTGATGACCCACGCCTTCTTTAAGGCTCTGCTCTTCCTCGGCGCTGGCTCGGTGATTCACGGCATCGGCGGCGAGCAGGACATGCGTAAGATGGGCGGCCTGCGCAAGTACATGCCATGGACCTTCTGGACCATGCTGATTGCGACCCTGGCAATCTCAGGCTTCTGGCCCTTCGCCGGATTCTTCTCCAAGGATGAAATTCTCTGGCAGGCCTTCAGCAGTCCCCACGGCAGCAAGATATTTTGGGCCGTCGGTCTGCTCACTGCGTTCATGACCAGCTTCTATATGTTCCGCCTCATCTTCCTCACTTTTACCGGGGAGTATCGCGGCGCGTTACCGGAAGCGCACGCCGCTCATGGCAGCCACGACGATCACGGTCATCACGGCACTCCACACGAATCGCCTTGGTTCATGCTCGCGCCCTTGGTGCTGCTAGCCATTCTCTCCGCAATTGGAGGTTTGGTTGGAATCGGTAATCGTTTCGAGCACTTCCTCGATCCGGTCATTCAAAATGTTTCTGTCGAACAGAGTTCCGCACATCTGGCAGAAGGTGCAGCCGCAGCCGAGCCCGAAGGCAGACCGGGAGAAAGCAGTGGAACGGAAACCCTGCTGAAGTTTGTTTCGGTTTTCGTCGCCTTCGCCGGTCTTGGACTCGCGTGGTTCCTCTACGTGAAGAGCCCTGAGCTGCCCGCGAAGATTGCAGCGGCATCTGGAGGACTGTACAAACTGGTGCTCAATAAGTATTGGATTGATGAACTGTATTCCGTGGCCATCATCGGCCCACTCGTCGCATTTTCACGGGTCGTGCTCTGGCAAAGCGTCGACCAGAAGTTGATCGACGGCTCGGTGAATGAGAGCGCTGTCGCTGCGCGCGATGTGTCGCAGGTAATTCGCCAACAGCAATCCGGCCTGGTGCGCAGCTATGCAGGATGGATAGCCGCAGGCGCCGCAGCCGTGGTTGTCTATATGGTCTGGATGGGAACCCGATGAACTTATCAACGCTCAACCCTTGGATTCTCACGCTCACGACTTTTCTGCCCTTGCTGGGAGCAGTGTTGATTGCGATTCTGCCGCGCCGCGACCGCGATATCCGTTGGTTTGCCTTGGGAGTCTCGGCAGTTACCTTCCTGCTCTCGCTGCATCTGCCTGTCTACTTTCGCAAAGTGGCACCAACCGCTTCGGGGAGCTTTTCCTACGAGCAGAACCTGCGGTGGATCACCAGCCCGAACATCCACTACCACGTCGGCATCGATGGCATCTCACTGTGGCTCGTAGTCCTGACCACGTTTCTCGTACCGTTTTGCGTTCTCGCCTCCTGGAAATCGATCCACGACCGGGTGAAGGAATTCTTCATTCTTCTTCTGATTCTGGAAACGGCGATGATCGGCGTCTTCATCGCCCTGGATCTGTTTCTCTTCTATTTCTTCTGGGAAGCCACGCTTATTCCGATGGCTCTCATCATCGGCATCTTTGGCCACCAGCGCCGCGTCTATGCCGCCATTAAGTTTTTCCTTTACACGATGATCGCTTCGGTCTTTATGCTGGCGGCGATCATCTGGCTCTACGCACAGTCTGGAACATTCGATTTCGTTGAGTTGCAGCATCTGATTGCAACAGGTGCCATCGCTCTTCCCGGCCATACAGCGCTCTGGCTTTTCCTCGGCTTCTTCCTGGCTTTTGCGGTTAAGGTTCCGCTCTTCCCATTCCATACTTGGTTGCCAGACGCGCACGTTGAAGCGCCTACTGCGGGTTCGGTGCTGCTCGCAGGAGTCTTGCTGAAGATGGGCACCTACGGCTTGTTGCGCTTTAGCATCGGACTCTTCCCTGCCGAAGCACACCGGAACGCTCCCTGGATCATTACTCTTGCCATCATCGGCATCATCTATGGCGCGTTGGTTGCACTGGTTCAGCCGAACATGAAGAAGCTGGTCGCGTACTCTTCGGTGAGCCACCTCGGCTTTGTTGTGCTGGGCATTTACAGCTTTACTCGCGCCGGAATGGACGGAGCCGTCTTCCAGATGCTGAATCACGGTGTTTCCACCGGTGCACTGTTCCTGCTGCTCGGCGTGGTCTATGATCGCCGCCACACCTACGAGATCAAGGAATATGGCGGCCTCGCAACACCGATGCCTATCTACGCAACGCTGTTCTTGTTGATTACGCTATCTTCCATCGGACTGCCACTGATGAACGGCTTTGTGGGCGAGTTCCTGATTCTCAGCGGCGCGTTCCAGGCGAAGGCAATCTACGGAATCATCGCCGCCACTGGCGTCATCTGGAGCGCCTTCTACATGCTCTGGCTCTACCAGCGAACATTCTACGGAGCCATCACTAATCCGGCGAATGCGGCCATGCCTGATGCCAATCTGCGTGAACGCAGTGTTCTGTGGCCGTTTGCTGTGATGGCGCTTGCGATGGGAATATTCCCCAGTCTCTGGATGAATTCCATCGACGCCTCGGTCGCGGGCATTCTGGACACGCAACATGGCGCGTCCTTTGCCTCCTCACTCCAAGTTAAAGTGAACACGGTGCTCAAATAGCCATGCCAACCGCTGCCGATTACATTCGCATTCTTCCTGAAATCGTCCTCTCGGTCTGGGGCATGATCGTCATGTTCGTGGAGGCGTTACTGCCCGCGGGCCGCAGCCGCAAGGGGCTGGGCATCTTTGCTGCCTTCGGTGCGTTGGCGGCGATTGCGGCCACGGCCTACCAGGCGCGACCGCAGTTTGCCGGCTTCGGCTTCAATCACATGCTGCGCGTCGACCACTTCAGCATCTTCTTTCACTTCGTGGTTCTGCTCGTCGCCCTGGCAACTATCCTGATGTCGCTCGACTACCTTCCATTTCAGAAGGTCGACCGTGGTGAGTATTACGCTCTGATTCTGCTGGGCTCTGTTGGCACGTGCCTGATGTCATCTGCGGTCGAGTTGGTGCTCGTCTTTATCGCGCTGGAAATCTCCTCGATCTCCAGCTACATTCTCGCGGGCTTCCGCCGCCAGGCTGCGGAGAGCGCCGAAAGTTCGATGAAGTATTTTCTTCTCGGCTCCTTCGCCACCGCGTTCTTTCTCTATGGCGTTGCGCTGCTGTATGGAGCGACCGGTTCCACCAACGTGTTTGATATTGCAGCGGCGCTCAGCGACACGGCCTATCGTATTGAACCGCTCGCCTACATAGGAGTAGCGCTTATCTTCACGGGGCTTGGCTTCAAGGTGGCTTGCGCTCCCTTCCATGTGTGGACTCCCGACGTTTACGAGGGCGCGCCTTCGCCGGTTGTGGGATTCATGTCCACAGCTCCGAAGGCCGCGGCTTTCGCGGTCCTCATCCGCCTCGTCATTGACACGGCTTCGCCGCACTGGTTCTGGGTGATCTGGATCGCCGCCGTGCTTTCCATGTGCATCGGCAACCTGGGAGCCATTCTGCAGAGCAACGTGAAGCGCATGTTGGCCTACTCGTCGATCGCACACGCTGGGTATCTGCTGGTTGCGTTTGCTTCTGCGAGCAATCATGAGTTGGGAGTTTCAGCGGCCATGTTTTACACGGCCTCCTATGCGGCAATGAACGTAGGAGCATTTGCGGTGATCACGCAGATGTCCGGCAGCGGCGAGCGCTTCACGCAGATCGACGACTACTCGGGACTGGGAAAACGGTCGCCGTTGCTCGCTGCGGCACTCACATTCTTTTTGTTGTCGCTGATCGGAATCCCCCTCACGGGCGGCTTCTTTGCCAAGTTCTACGTCTTCAGTGCGGCCCTGAAAGCGCAGCTTATCTGGCTGACAATCATTGGTGTGGCAAACAGCGGCATCGGATCGTACTACTACCTGCGGCTCATTGTGCGCATGTATATGTATGAGCCGCGCACGGAAGAGGCTGCGCCACGGGTACGCTTCGGAGTGGGGATGGCGATTGCCATCAGCCTGCTTGCAACGCTGTGGCTTGGATTGCTGCCCAACGCGGTGCTTCACTACACACAGAGCGCGCGCAACATCGCCGGTCACTAGGATAAGAGTTTCGAGCAGGAAACATGCGCCCCGGAGATACTCCGGGGCGTTTTCTTGCGATGCAGGAGCGCTTTTTGGGGGTGGGAGCACGATTGACGAAAAGGATAATCGTTGAAGAACACGACTTTACCGATGAGGTAATGGTTGCGCGGAATTGTGAAGGATTAACTTCTGCGGCGCTGCTTCCTGGAAGGCCGGTACTAGCTGGTTAATGGTTCAAAATCGAGACGATGCCCGCGCAAATAAGAAGCGATGCTCCAAGTTGCGGAACATCGCTTCTCTGAATCATGGCCGCGCTTCGCAATCTGCGGAGCGGGTGAGAGTAAAACTTGAAAAGCTACTTCACGACCTTGGCGAAGACCACGACCAGGGTGAAGAGCACGAGGGATTCAACGAAGGCGAGGCCGAGAATCATGGCGAGCTGGATTCCGGCGCGGGCAGCAGGATTGCGAGCCATGCCTTCGCAGGCGGCGGCAGCGATCTTGCCCTGACCGAGTGCGGCGAGTCCGGCGGCAATTGCCATGGAGAAGCCGGAAGCGATGGCGACCCAGTTGGTACCGGCAGCAGCGGCGGCGGGCTCACCCTGTGCGAAGACCGGAGTCGCCAGCATCAGGATGGTCATAAGAGAGAAGAGCAGAAACAGCTTTTTGTTCATTGTCATTACTCCTTCAGGATTCGCCGCCAGTGGGTGGTTGACGCTCCACGCAATGGGAGGGCCCTCACGCTTGCGGCGTACAACAAAAATCGTATCCGAGCTGCCAGCGGTATTGCTTCCCACCTTAGCCGCGCAAGAGCAGCGCGTCGAAGGTGGGGCACCCGTCTTTTGCTTCTCTAGTGCTCGTGCGAGACGGCCTCACCGATGTAGACCATCGGCAGCAGTACAAAGATGAGCGTCTGAATCAGTGAAACGCCGAAGTGGAGGGCGAGAAAGATAACAGGCACGCCAACCGGCACCAGCGAGAAGAAGACCAAGGTCACCATGTCTCCGGCAAACATGTTGGCATAGAGACGGACGGTGAGTGACAACATGCGCGCCAAGTGGCTGCACACCTCGATCACGAACATGAGCGGAGCGAGCCACCACACCGGCCCGAGGAAGTTCTTGATGTATCCGGGACCTTTGGCGTGGATGCCCTGCAGATGGTAATAGAACCAGGTAACGACGGCGCAGCCGAGCGGCACCACAGGCACTCCGGTGGGCGACTCGAAAAACGGAACGAGCCCGAGCAGGTTGCAACAGAGGATGAACATGCCAAGGGTGATGAGGTACGAGAGATAGCGCCGGCTGGTGTGGCCAATGATCTCTTCGCTCTGCGTGTCCATGTAGTTGTAAATCAACTCCATGATGTGCTGCAGGGTGCCGGGCTTTTCCACCGAGAGGCTGGCGCGCACGGCCACGAAAAACGCGATGAGGACGATGAAGACCAGTAGTTCCATCGCAAAGTGGTCGGGGATAGGCGCGGTGGGATGGGCAGGATGAAAGCCGAGCGCTGTGAGCAGCGCAGTGACGGGGCCGGCAAACAAGTGGTTCAGGAGTTCGGTAAATGGCAATTGATGCATTTGAATGTCTTGTTAGTCCGATTCAGGATGATCGCCGGAAGCCGGCGACGAACTCGTATACGGCCTCGCACATAAAGGCGATGACAGGCATTGCAAGCCCCGCCAAGAACCCCACTAAGCCTCGGACGGAACAAACAAAGATAACATAGGCAACGAGCGCTATCAAGACGATACGGCCTACTCCACGAGCCACCACGGCGGCTCCACGCTCGGGACTCTTCGCACGCACAATGCGCTCGCCGATGGCGTTGACCGAGGAGGCAAGCCAACGGAAGTTGATCCATCCCAGGGCTGTGCCAATAAGCACTCCAGCGGCCAAGGGCCAGCCCAGTGGCCAAGCCACGGCCAAGGCGCAGACGACGCCCACGATGGCGATCATGTGCTCGACCCGGAGCACAGTGGATTGGTAGGCCGACATCTCCTGGAGTGATGGCTCAGCCGAGGCTAGCTCTGGGGAATTCTCCCAATCTTCGGGGCCGGGCGCGGCGGTCTCTTCCGGAGTCGCGTCCTCGGGAAGATCAGTGTCCGCCATTGGCGTCGTCCTTCTCTTGCTTGTCTTCTTCGGCAGTGGCCTGGAGGGCGCGGCGAATCATGGAGACGAATCCGGCGACGGCGCCGAAGATGATTCCGAAGAGATAAAACCAGTGAGTGTGCAGAAAGCGGTCGGCGCACCAGCCGAGAGCGTATCCGACGAAGACCGCCGCGGGGATCATGAAGCCGATCTCCGAGTAGCGTGCGACCGTCACCAAGGGGCTCTCATCGCGCTTGTCGGGTTTGTCGTCTTTCATACTCACACCCTTTCCCAAATGAACCTTATCTGCCATCCCACAATCGCCAAAGGAGGGCGGTTGTGGGGCCACCAACGAGGAATCGATTGCGGGTTGAGGTGCCTCTGGCGCTTAGCAAAAGAATTGAACGGTGCTGGGGTCCTTCGCTACGCTCAGGATGACACGCCAAGAGCAATAACAATAACAAGAACAAGAACAAAACAGAATCAACGGAATCACGTTGGTCGAAAACAAGGAAACGCGGGCCATCAGAGGTATCCGTCATTCCACAATCGCCAAAAGAAGGCGGTTGTGGGCCACCCGATCATGTTGAGGAACACTGTGCGAATCGGGTGTTATACAATTTTACAGTGTCCCTAGAACAAAACATTTACGACCTACGCAAGCAGAAGCTGCAGCAGATCGAAGCCCTCGGTCAGCCTGCCTATCCACACCACTTTAATCCTACCCACCAAGTGCCCCAGATTCTGGAGGCGTACACGGCCAGCACAGGCGAAGAGCTGGAGGCCGGGCGCGTCAACGTTACCATTGCGGGACGGCTGATTGCTATTCGCCTGATGGGCAAGGCAAGTTTCGCCCACATGCAACAGTCGGGCGAGAAGCTACAGATTTACGTGAAGAAAGACGCGGTCGGCGAGAAACAGTGGGAGCTCTATAAGCTGCTCGACATTGGCGACCACGTGGGCGTTACGGGATATCTGTTCCGCACGCGCACGGGCGAGTTGAGCGTGCACGTGGAGGAGCTGACGTTTCTCTCGAAGGACCTGCTGCCGCTGCCGGAGAAGTTCCACGGGCTGACCGATGTGGAGCTGCGCTACCGGATGCGATACGTCGATCTGATCGATCCCGAGGTGAGGAAGGTATTCACGAAGCGGGCGCGGATTGTGCAATCGATTCGGCGCTTTCTGGATGCGCGGAGTTTCATTGAGGTAGAGACTCCGATGATGCAGCCGATAGCGGGAGGCGCGGCGGCACGTCCGTTTGTTACGCACCACAACACGCTGGATGTCGACCTATTTCTGCGCATCGCGCCCGAGCTGTACCTGAAGCGGCTGCTGGTGGGCGGGCTGGATCGCGTGTATGAGATCAACCGGAACTTCCGCAATGAGGGAATCTCGACGCGGCACAATCCGGAGTTCACCATGCTGGAGTTCTACCAGGCCTATGCCGATTACTACGACCTGATGAAGCTGACCGAAGAGCTGCTGAAGCAGGTGGCGATGGATGTGAACGGCTCGCTGGTGAACCAGTTCGGCGGGCGCGAGATTGACTGGAGCACGTTCCAGAAGCTCTCGATGCGCGAGGCGATTATCAAGTATTGGCCGGAGGCGGCGGGCGATGCTCCGGTGATGGCTGACTTCAAGAGCGGCGAGCAAGTTGAGCAGTTGGTACGCAGGCTACAGAAGGCCAAGGTGCAAGTTCCGTACGATCCGAAGGAGCCGGCAGGAAGGGCGATTGCAGATATGTTCGAGGCGTTGGCCGAAGAGCATTTGTGGCAGCCAACGTTTATCTATGATTTTCCGCTGGCGATCTCACCGCTTTCGAAGAACAAGCGCGATGAGCCGGATTTTGTGGAGCGTTTTGAGCTGTATGTGGCGGGGATGGAGGTGGGCAACGCCTTCAGCGAACTGAACGATCCGGAAGAACAAAGGCGGCGCTTTGAGCAACAGCTTGGCGAACGCGAGCGTGGCGACGACGAGGCTCACCAGATGGACGAGGACTACATCAGGGCGCTCTCGTATGGAATGCCTCCGGCGGGCGGCGAGGGGATTGGCATTGACCGGCTGACGATGATGCTGACGGGCGAGACCTCGATCCGCGATGTGATTCTGTTTCCGCTGCTGAGGCCAGAGAAGAAAGAAGAAGAGAAAGTAGAAGCGGCAGGAGTGGAACAAAAGTAGAAGGAACAAAGAGCAGAGTCAACAGCCCCACATTTGCTGGCAGCGGCAAATGTGGGGACTCGTTCTAGTACCATGCTCTGCCGGACCTCTGTGAGATCCTCCATGCCAGGATCATTCGCCAGAATGGATTGATACTGCTTGTGATCGCGACCTGCGATCCAATAGTCTCTGCTACCCCACCGTATTCAACCATGCAAAATCCAGATGCAACCTTGACCATGCAAGCCTGCTCATAAGGACTGCAAGCCGGTTGAACCTACCCCGAAATAGGAGACCCCCGCATATAAATCAATTCTGAAAAGGAGATTTCCCATGAAAACACTGTCGAGGTACTTGCTTCTATTCCTGCTGGCTGTGATTCCCGCAGCCGCGTTCGCCGCTGATGGAGTCCTCACGTTAAATTTCTCCACTCCGGTTCAGCTCGCTCCCTCCGAAACGCCGGGATTCTGGTATCCGGACCGCTATGCCCCGTCCACCTTCGTTTCGCCTGCAACGGCGCCTGATGGCACAAGGAATGCGCTTGAGGAGGGCATCGCCTTAGCCGATTATCAGGGCCCCGACTCCTTCTACAACATTCAGGGTCGAAAGTATGACCTGCCAGGCCATACGGTTTCCACAACGATCGAGGTTTATGTACCTAAGAGCTGGGCGACAAACAACTCACAAATGGCGGGATTCTGGGGCACGGTGTTCGATTCCACCGGCGCCGTTGGAGACTACCCGATCATCGAGTTCCAAGGGAACCTTACCACTCCCGACCTTGTCACGCCCTACACCAATAACGGCGTTCCCGGATTCTATGGCTGGAACAATGTGACCGGTTCGTATAATTACATCGGTCTTCCCACAAATTTCAAATACAACTCATGGGTCGAGCTGACCATGACCCTGATACCCGGTAAGGGCTTTGAATACACGGTCTCCGAGCCTTCGAGCCACCATGGTGTATCCATCTTAAGTCCATTGAGCGATCCGCTGGACGTGTCGTTCGGTAATGTAATCCTTGAGGGCTACAACAACGACGCGAGTTACAGCTTCTTCTGGAACAACCTGAGCGCTTCCTTCACATCATCAGTTTGCGTTCAGTGACGGACGTTCTGACATTGGAGCATACGTCGTCGTAATCACCTTGGGCGGCCTTGTTGCTGCGAAGTTGCAGGAGTCTGGCCGCCCGCATTCAAGAGCTATAAGGCTTTCATAAGAGTAGTATCAGTGGAGGGACGGCCGTGACGCGAGAGTATAACTCAGACGCCTTAGCTGCTTGCACGATGGGTGAGAGACGTGAGTTTTCGCTACAGAATTCTCGTTGTTGATGACGAGGAAAACGTCCGCGCAGTCGCCCAAGCTGTTCTCCAATCGCAAGGTTACGAAGTGCATTGCGCCGTTGACGGATTCGACGGCCTCACGAAGTTGAAGCAATCGCTGCCGGATGTGATTATCTCCGATTTGCGAATGCCAAACATGAGTGGGTTTGAATTCCTGTCTGTGGTGCGCAAGCGCTTCCCGCAGATTGCCGTCATCGCTATCAGTGGCGAGTTTTGCGGCACCGATGTGCCTGAAAGCGTCTTGGCGGATGCCTTCCTGGAAAAGGGCCAGTACTCCACCGAGAGTCTCTTTGAGAAGATCACTTCCCTGCTGGAAAATATTCCCCGGCAGACAAAGGACCCAGCGCCACGCAAGGCGGCCGTCTGGGTTCCGGTGAGGAAGGATGTGGGCTACGTTGCGGTGACGTGCGGCTCCTGTTTGCGAACCTTCCCGGTCGTGGGCGCAAAGCCTGGGGGCGTGTGCAACGCTGAATGTGATTTTTGCGGGACGGAGGTTTCATTCGTAGTCTCCCAGGCAGTCGCGGGAGGAACCCGCGATCCGTAACGTGCCGGACCGGCGGCTGGCCGGAGAACAACTTACAAGCCAAAGTACCGGAAAGCAACTTATGAATAACGAAAGAAATACAGACCGAACAGCAATCAAAATCGAGATCAATCGCCTACATCAGCTTGAAAACAAAGTGGACAGCGGTATTGGCCATGGGATCACGCGGCGTATTCGTGAACTTGAGAAGAAACTCGACGCAGGCCGGAAGAATGACCGGGCCGCGTGATGTGTACCTCGGGCAATCCTGAAACAATCTTGCCCTATATGCTGCTTTTTTTGCACCGAATCCCGTTCAGCATGATCTACTAATAGGCGAAGGACAGCCACCGCATGGCGGGGTTGAGCCTTGATTTAGGACCTGCTTAGGGCCTGTGAAGAAGCGAGTACCCAAATGGGATTTGACTTCAGCAGTGAAGAACGGCGGAAGCTCGGCTACCGCCTGATTGACCGCATCGATCAATATTTTTCCTCCCTTAACAATCGAGCTATACAGCCTCCGGAAGCGGAGCGCGCGGCTGTGCATGAGGCGCAGGCGCTGCCCGAGCTGGGTTCCGACGCGACGGCCGTGCTGGACGGGCTGTGCCGCGAGATGATGGACAAGGGATTCCATATTCCTTCGGCGAACTACTTTGGGCTGATGAATCCGACGCCGACGTATATGGCGGTGCTGGCGGAAGCTCTGGTCTCGGCGCTAAATCCGCAACTTGGATCGCTGGCCAGGTCGCAGTTTGCAAGCACGCTGGAGGCAGAGACCGTAGGGTGGATTGCCTCGCGCTTTGGTTGGCACACGGCGACGGAAGCAGCTTCGGGCGATAAAGCTTCGCAGCCGGGTACGCGGCAACTGACGCCGCTCCGGCCGCGGGCGCTGGAGTGTGGTGGGACCTTCACCAGCGGTGGCAATGAGGCGAACTTTACTGCGTTGGCGCTGGCCATTGCGCATCACTTCCCGAACGCGATTGAGGATGGGATTGCAACGATTGGAGCAAGGCCGGTGTTCTACGCCTCGGAGGAGTCGCATCATTCGCTGGAGAAATCGGCGGGGCTGCTGGGGCTGGGACGCAAGTCGCTGCGAAGGATTCCGGTGAACGAGAATCTGCGGCTGGATACGGCGCGGCTGATTTTGCAGATTGAAGCGGACTACGGATGCGGCTTTGTTCCCTTCTGCATTGTTGCGACGGCAGGGACGACGAGTTCGGGAGCGATTGACGACCTGAACGCATTGGCCTCGATTGCCGAACGTTACGGACTTTGGCTGCATGTGGATGGCGCTTATGGAGCGGCGGCGGCATTCAGCGATAGGTATCGCGGAGTGCTGAGCGGCATTGAACGCGCCGACTCGATCACGATCGATCCGCACAAATGGTTGTCGATGCCCTTCGCGGCGGGAGTGATTCTGACCCGGCATCCGGCGATGCTGGAGCGAGCGTTTTCCGTGGATTCGCCGTACATGCCGAAGGCGGAGCGCGGGGGCATGGTCGACAACTACAAGGTAAGTGCGCAGTGGTCGCGCAGGATGAACTCATTGAAACTATGGCTGACGCTGCGGGTACACGGGCGGCAGGCGTATGAGGAGATGATTGAGCGGCAGATGGAGCTTGCACGGGGGATGCGCGAGTGGCTTGAGAGCTCGGAGGAGTTTGAGCTGGCGGCGCCGCAAGTGCTACCGATTCTGAACTTCCGGCTTCGCGCTACGGGAGAGGATGACGCCGAGGCGGCCCACAAGAGGTTTGTGGAGGAGTTCAACCGCGATGGCCGCTACTGGATGAGCAGCACTCGGGTGCGCGGCGAGAGTGTGCTGCGCATGATGATCATCAGCTACCTGAGCACCGCCGAGCACCTTGCAGGAGTGCAGGAAGCATTGCAGTCGGCTGCGCGGCGGGTTGCGCTGCAAGGCGTGAGTTAGTCCCGAGACAAGTTGCTACCAAACGTGAGAAGGGCCAGCGAGTGGCCCTTCCAGAAGACATAAAACGTATCCAAGACATTCCTAGAAGACGTAGCCCAGACCACTGCCAGCGTTTTGGTACCAGGGAGTGTGGCGCGCCCAAGGCTGCGGCTGGATATCCCACTGAAGCACTCGCCAATAAACTTTGCGAGTTAGCTGGAAATCCGCGCCACCGCCATAACGGTAGGTAAAGCCGCTCTCTGTGTCGGTTGTACCTGGAACAAGCGGCGGATGATGGTCAAACGCGTACATGCCATTGGAAGTCTGATACGCAAAGCCGCCCTGGACAGTGATATAAGGACGGAACCGGCCGGTGAGGAGGTTTACCTTGGGGCCGATGGTCCCTGAGAACTGCTTGGTGTTATATACCGTGCCAGTAGAGAAATCGCCAGCGGCGGTGATGGAGAGGTGAGAGCGCAAGCTTTTTGTAAAGGCTACCTCTGCGCCGTTGAACTGGTAGCTGTTGAAATTCAAACCGTAATCAGGGTAAGTGACGAGGTAGCCCACGTACAGATCAGTGTTCGGAGAATAGATCGTGGCTTTGGGTGCTTGAGCGAAACAACACACGGACAGAAATAGCAAAGTCGCTACGGTAAAAATTTTCATCTCGCCTTTTCCAGATTCTTAATCCTTTGATTTTCTGTGGGCACACTCTCACGCCACGATCCCGACGAGAAAGTTTTTCAGGTTGGGCCAAGTATAATCACAAACCCTGAATGCGGGCAATCGACAAAGGACTATGACCGTTTGTGCGGCGAAGGTTACTTCAGTGCGTTGACACCGGCGGGCACAGGCTCTATCAAGGGACGGCCCATGCTGTAGTAATGAAATCCAGCCTCTGCCATTTCACTTGGACTAAAGAGATTTCTTCCGTCGATAACAACGGGATAACGCATGATGCAACGCAGGCGATCAAGCTTTAGTGATGCGAACTGAGGCCACTCGGTGAGCACCAAAAGTGCATGCGCATCCTGCGCAGCATCGAACTCGTTGCTGGCATAGCGCAGATTTTCGGCCTCAGGCAGAATGGCGCGCGCCTTCTCAGCAGCGGCTGGATCGTAGGCGGAGACCATGCAACCTTCGGCGAGAAGAAGGCGGACAATGCTGATGGCAGGAGATTCACGGATGTCGTCGGTGCCGCCTTTGAAGGCAAGACCGAGAACCGCGATGTGCTTGCCCTTTAGCGTCCAGAGCGCGGCGCGCAGCTTCTTTATGAAACAAAGCTGCTGATCCTCATTGATTTTCTCGACAGATTGCAACAGATCGAAATCGTAGCCTACGGTTTCCGCAATTTTGTAGAAGGCGCGCACATCCTTGGGAAAGCACGAGCCGCCATAGCCAATGCCGGCGTTGAGGAACTTGGAGCCGATGCGGGAGTCCATGCCGACGCCGGTAGCTACCTCCTGCACATCGGAGCCGACGAGTTCGCAAATGTTGGAGACGGCGTTGATGAAGGAGATCTTGAGCGCAAGGAAGGCGTTGGAGGCGTGCTTTATGAGCTCGGCGCTCTTGGCACTGGTTTCCAGGTATTGAACACCGCCGGTTAGATCGCGCGGGCCGGGAAGATGATCGGGACGGCAGTAGTAGCTGCCATCGATGAGCGGCTGGTAGACCTTGCGCAGAATGGCACGCGCACGCTCGGTGTCAGCCCCGACGACGATGCGGTCGGGATAGAGAAAGTCTTCGATGGCGGTGCCTTCGCGCAGGAATTCCGGATTGGAGATGACGTCAAAGTTTTCATCGCGGGCGCCGTTGAAACGGAGGGTGCGGCTGATCCACTGATTGGTGAGCACGGGAACAGTGCTCTTCTCGACCACAACTTTGTATTCGTTGAGTTCGGTGGCAATCTCGCGGACGGAGGCTTCGACAAAGCTCAGATCGGCTTCGCCGGTGGCCGACTGTGGGGTTCCGACAGCAATGAAGATGACCTGCGCCTGACGTGCGGCAGAGAGCAGATCGGAGGAGAAAACGAGGCCCCGGCCACGGTGACGGGCGAGCAGTTCCGGAAGCTGATCCTCATAGATAGGGACTCCGCCGGATTGCAGGACTTCGATTTTCTCGTGGTCAATATCCACGCTGATGACTGAGTGGCCGATTTCTGCGAAACAGACGGCGGCAATCAATCCGACATAGCCGGAGCCGATGACCGCGATGGTTAACGACGGACTGCTTTGACGCCGAGAATCCACAGAATCCCCCTTCTGAAACAGAGCTTCGCTGCCGATATGTACCAACAGCTTAGCGACGGTACTCGCCAAACGATAGCGACGCCTGGATGCTCCAGTTGCGCGCACCCGGTGGTACCGAGAACGCGCAGCTCGGAATTCAATCTTAGCAAGAGACGCGCAAGACCGCGTCCAGTGCTATTCAGGATATCAGTTACAGCGCCTGGATAAGAACGGCTTTACGGGAGAAAGTTGGGTGAAAGTGCAAGCGGCCCGTGTCCTGTACAATCTGACAAGAATACCCAGCGGATGGCTGGCCCTCGGTCGCCCATGTTGCATTGCCAAACCGGAATCGCTAACCCGTAGCACCCGATTGCCCATAGGATTCAGAACGATGAACAGTATGAGATTGAATCCCTCGCCTATTGCAAAATCACTTCTCCGTCTCTCTAGAATCTACGTTTCGAACGCCCTGGTGCTGATCGCACTCTCGGTGACTGCCCTGGCACACGCTGGATCGGTGTATGTGCCGGTGGATAGCTGGGTTTATCCGGCGGCGGAACGGCTGGCGGTGTTGACGAATACGCAGGCGGAAGTGCTGGGAATGCGTCCCTGGACGCGGGCTCAGTTCGCTCATTTCCTGGAACGCGCCCGGGAGAAGCAACACAATGACGAAGCCGATGGGCTACAAAGCGCGCTGCAACATGAGTTTGCTCCCGAACTGGACGGCGTCGTGGAACGTCAGGCGGTGGAATCCATTTACACGCGCAGCACGCAGATTGCGGGCACGCCGCTACGCGACAGCTACCACTTTGTGCAGACCTTTGCCAACGATTTTGGACGCCCCTATGGACAGGGCTTCAACAGCATCAACGGCGCTTCGGGATATGTGCAGGAGCGGGCTGGATTCGTGTATGTGCGGGGCGAGTATCAGCATGGGGCATCGCTACGCGCGACTCCTACGTCGGCGATCGACTACATTGCCACTTATGAAGACTTGGTTACACCGAGCAAGGTGACGACCCAGGGCGGGCCGGAGGTGAATAATCCGCGCCTGCTGGATACCTACGTGGGCGTCTCCTTTGGACACTTTACGGGAACATTGGGTAAGCAGAGTTTGTGGTGGGGCCCGGCGACCGGCGGCGCAATGCTTTACAGCAACAACATTGAGCCGATTTGGATGGCACGGCTAACCAACGACGTGCCTTTCAAATTACCGATCGTAGGCAAGGTGCGGCTGGACATGTTCTATGGAAAGCTGCAGGGATATAAATATGAACCGCAGTCATGGATACACGGTGAGAAGATCTCGTTCCTGCCGTTCAAGAACCTAGAGATTGGTTTCACGCGCACCGTGATCTTCCTTGGGGTAGATTACCCGCTCACCTTCAATCGCCTGGTGCATAGCTATTTCAGCGTAGGCGATAACCCCAACTCATACCTGCCGCAGAACAATCCGGGCGACCGGCGGGGCGGATTGGATTTCTCATGGAAGCTGCCGAAGATTCCGGTAACGCTGTACAGCGACAGCTTCAGCAACGACGACCCATCGCCACTGGCATCGCCGCATCGCTCGGCATTCCATCCGGGGCTGTATATTGCGCGGTTTCCTGGAACGCTGGCGAAATTGGACCTGCGGGTGGAAGGGGCCTATACGGCTTCCGAAGACTCTTCAATTCCCAATCGATTCAACTACTGGAAGGAGGATTACAGGGACGGCTATACGAACAAGGGCTTACTCATCGGCGATACGGTGGGACGGGGCGGAGTGAGCTGGCAGGCATGGGCCACCTATTGGCTTTCAGCACGCAGCAAAGTGCAGGTGAGCTACCTCAATCATTACATCAGTCCGAAGTTTTTTAGAGGAGGGGGAACACAGAACGCGTTCAAGACATCCTCCGACCTCATGATCAAGCACAATCTGGAGGTGGAGTTGGGAGCACAGTCTGAACGGATAGTGATTCCCCTGCTGACTGGGAACCGCACTCCGCAATATGACGTGAGCGGATGGGTGGGAGTGAAATACACGCCGGAGCACAAGAAGCGAAACCAGACGGACTGAACGAGTGGGGAGTACTTGCTCATTCCATCTAAGAAATAAGTGCGGAAATTGTCGAAATACTAAGTACATTATTGCCTCAGCTTAGGGATACGCCGACATCCAGCTTTGCTTGACAACGCGTTCGAGGGCTCCCTATACTCCACTCAGTTCTCACACAAGTGAGTGGTCACTTTCCGAATTCCGCAAGAATTTGAGGGGTTCAGAAATGTGCCACGCCCGGTACTACTCCCCGGAGTACCCATCACTAGTAAGCGGTAGTGAGCGTTAATAAGCATTGCGGCGCTTGGACGTTCCTTATCCATCTCGCAATCAGAAGTTTCAAGCTGTGGCTAAAGACATTGCTAAGTGTCAATGGCGAAGCTGTGTCTCTGGCGACGTAAGTGGACCTTTCTGTGCTTGAAAGTGGGCGAGCAGGTGATAGCTAAGTCCGGCGCACTGGCGCAAATGCAGGTGGTGCTCACCGTGGAGTTGATTATGCAAAACAGTGTGATTGAAGTCGAACAACGGGATTTGGAAGCAGCAGGTTCAAAGTCATGAGATCGAGCTTGCCAAAACCATTAGCAAACGTCGAGTCCAATATGCCTGAACAAAGCACGAGTCAAGAACGAATGATCGCCGCCGCCGTGCATCTTTTCGCGCGCAAGGGATTCTATGGAACTTCCACAAAGGACGTGTCAAAGCTGGCGAATGTTAGCGAGGGCAACATCTTCCGCTATTTTCCCACGATGCGAGACTTATTCCTCTGCGCACTGGAATCTGAGTTAGTAAAGCTTACTGTCCGTGCGGAAGCACTGGTTCGGGTAGCGAACGCGGACAATGCCCATGCAGCTCTGCAGTCCGTGTTCGAACTGATTACCGAAACGATGGCGAAACAACCGGAACTGGTTCGTCTTCTCCACTTCAGTGCCCTGGAGTTCGGGCCGGATGTTGAAACCTTGTTTCGCCAATATGTCCGCCCCATGACTGAAGCGCTCGCGACACACCTACAGAAATGGTCAAGCGACTACGGTTCGCGCCATGTAAACCCGTCGATCGCAGTCCTATCTTTTATTGCAACAGTCATTCTTCTCCAAGATTTCTTTCCGGCCTTTTCTGACTCCGCTGTGCCATTCGAGTCTGTCGAAAATGCCGCTACGGCCTACGCCGCCCTGTGGTGTCAAGTGATTTCTACGGCGTCGAAAAGCCAGACTTCTGATTGTTTAACTTAACTACGGGCATGACTACAAGCCGCGCAAAAAGACAGATCGGAGTTCGTACATAGTGAAACAACCAAATAATGACACGCTCGCGCCATCGGCCACGGTGCCAGCTCAAGTGATTTGGACCAACGGAAGCCTGCCCGAACCCATTGAGCGGGAATTGACGCTTGCGGACATATGGCTGGTTATTATAAAACGCAAGTTCACCATCATGGCGTTTACGTTAGCCACACTCCTGGTTGTGTGTCTCTATACGTTCTTGAAAAAGCCGGTGTATGAAAGCGTGGCCGAGATTCAGTTTGATCCCAGCCAATCAGGAGGCCTGGGACTGGATGACGTAATTTCGCAAAAGCTTTCCGACTCCGATACCGATTCGCGCTTGCAGACGCAGGTCAAGATTCTGGAGAGCGACACAGTCTCAATGCAGGCAATCAAAGATCTTGGGCTGGCGCGTAATCCTGTATTTGCAAAGAAGCTGGCTAATCAGGTAACTACGCCGGACCCGGTCCTTATGCAGCCAAGAGAACGAGACAAGCTGCTGGAGATTTTCAAAGATAGCGAGAAGGTGGAAGTTCTTCCGAAGACTCAGATCATTGAACTTCGCTTCCGCAGCACCGACCCTAAGCTCGCTACCGACACGGTAAACACCATGCTTGATTCCTACCTGAAGCAGAACTTCCAGGCACGTTACCAGGGAACTCTGCAGGTCTCAGAGTGGCTCTCCAAGCAGATGGAAGACCTGAAAACCAACAGCATGGGAGCACAGAGAAAGCTAGCGGACTTTCAGAAGCAGAACAACATTCTGGGTACAGATGAAAACGACAATATCGTCATCGATAAGCTTCGGCAACTGAACGAACAACTGACTGAAGCAGAGTCGGACCGGATTCTCAAGGAGGCCCGATATCGGCTGGCGGTTTCGGGAAATCCAGAATTGATAGCAGCCGTGGTCCCCAGCGTCACCCTGCAGGTATTGCGAACACAACAGGCTGACCTCAAGGCACAGTTGGCACAGCTGAACGCCAAATATGGCAAGGGTTATCCCAAGGTTCGAGAGTTACAGGAACAGCTAACAGGCCTGGATGGCTCGATAGCAACGGAAGTCAGCAACGTTGGCCTGCGCCTTCGAAACGAGTATCTGGCGTCAGACAAGGCTGAGATCATGTTGCGCACGCAGTTCGAAACGCAGAAGCAGGAAGCTTTTAAGCTAACTCAGAGCGGCGCCCAGTTCGCAATTCTTAAACATGAAGTGGAATCCAGCCAGGCTCTTTCAGATGCCTTGGAACTGAAGCTGAAACAAGCTGGAGTAACAGCCGGCTTAGCCTCCGCCAATATCACGATCGTAGATCGGGGAAAGGTACCCGATCGTCCCGTCCTGCCGAAGATACCTCTGAATATTGCTTTGGGCATTATTGGTGGACTCTTCGGCGGACTAGTATTGGCATTCGTCCTGGAATCATTGGACGACACGTTGCGTTCCTCTGAAGAAGTAGAAGCGGTCTCTTCCCTTCCGGTTCTGGCAGTAGTGCCCTCGGCAAGGCATCTCCGTACGGGCGGAAGCGACAAAGGCACATCCCGTCAACCAGTATCGGCGCTCGGAACAGTGTCTATGCAGCGACCCCGCTCCGAAATAGCGGAGGCATACCGAGCTGCGTGTAGTGCGTTGTTGCTGTCGAACGTGGATTGCCCGGTTAAGCTATTGGTAGTTACGAGCGCGTTGTCGTCAGAAGGAAAATCAGTTACTAGTTGTAACCTGTCGATTGCCTTGGCACAACGTGGCGGGCGCGTTCTCCTGGTGGATAGTGACCTGAGGCGCTCATCTGTTGAATCTCAGTTAGGGATCAAAGGAAAATCAACGTTAGGTCTGTCATCTATCCTGGCTGGCGGCGAAGAGAATGAAGCGCTGAAGAAGCCCTTCGATGACCTTCCTAATTTTTCTTTGATTCCCGCGGGCCTGTGTCCCCCCTCCCCCGCCGAGATGCTAGCCTCGGGAAAGATGAAGCAGGCTTTGGATCGTTGGATTCAAGAATATGATTACGTAATCCTGGACAGCGCGCCAATCATTCCGGTGTCGGATACAATGCCGCTCGCCGCCGGAGCGGATTCGGTGATATTGGTAGTCCGCAGTGGAGTCTCACGTAAGAAGGCTTTGACCCACGTGCGCGACAGACTCCAGCGCGCCAATGTTCGTATTGCCGGTGTGATCTTGAACGATGCGGATATGGGAGTAGAGCGCTACTATTCGCATTCCTACGGTTACGGAAACTACAAGTCTTCCTACAATAGTTACTACCTGGATGGCAATGATGAAAAGAACTGAAATGCACGCGCGCATTTTGGCAATGGTCCTCCTTCTTCTCTTGACGACGAGCACTGATTTTCTCCATGCACAACAGAGCCGGACGCCAGATGTGCCGGTACCACCATCGGGGAATCGTCTTGCACCAGCATTGCGTATCTACGCCGGCGATTTAGTTGATGTACAAGTCTTCGACAGTCCGGAACTGTCGGGTAGGTTACGTGTAAATAGCGATGGAGAGATCTTGTTGCCAATCACCGGAAAGGTTCGGGTCGACGGCCTAACAGCCGACGAAGCGGCGACACGCATCGAGCAGTTGCTTCTGCAGAACCAGATACTAAGAGCTCCGCACGCTTCTGTTTTTGTCGTGGAGTACGCCACACAAGGAGTGTCATTGTTAGGCGAGGTGAAGACTCCGGGAGTGTATCCAGTTCTGGGAGCACACGGTTTGCTGGACTTTATCTCGGTTGCAGGCGGCTTGACACCTACTGCAGGAAAGGAAGTCAGCATTACTCATAAGAGTGATCCCGATCACCCGATTATAGTGCGAATCGATAATAAGCCTGACTTAGCTACGCGCGCGAACATCGCCATTCAGCCCGGTGACACCATCGTGGTCCCCCGTTCGGGTATTGTCTACGTCGTAGGAGACTTAATGAAGCCGGGCGGCTTCCTTATCGAGAATAACGACCGTCTCACTATCCTTCAGGCAATAGCATTGGCACAGGGAGCTAACAAGACAGCGGCGCTCAACAATTCGAAACTTATCCGAAGTACTCCTGAAGGACGAACAGAAACACCGGTGGAGTTGAAAAAGATTTTAGCCGGCAAGAGCTCTGACTTAAAGCTGGAAGATGGGGACATTCTGTTCGTGCCCTCTAGCGAAGCCAAGACCCTTACCTATCAAGGTATACAAGCAGCCATCCAGATGACTGTCGGTGTGGTTACTTACGGCAGGTTGTAACCTCCGTGGGACGCTTCCAATTTGGATCGAAACTGATGACTCAGAAACTCCTAATGGTTCTCGCGCCGGTCTTGTTCCTCTGCTCCATTGCACATGGACAGACGGTTAATACCTCTGTGGCGACGGTTGATGCTTCTGTGGCTGCGGACCCTCAACAGCAATTACAGGAATCGCGCCCAACGCATCAGCCCGCACCCACGGCCTCCAGCTGGGGACCACAAAGGGCCGGCGCCACTCTCTCTGGAACTCAAACCTTTAAGCTCGATCCGCGTCTTCAGGCGGTAGACGCTTCTGCGGAAGTCGACATGCACTACGACCAGTCGCAAGTTACAGTCACGCCAGCTGCCGAACCATCGATGGCCTCCTCCTGGGGACCGCAATCATATCCAGGCAGGGCATCCGTTCAGGGGTACGCATTGGGATGTCAAGACATGGGACTGGGCGACAGTAACTCGGCAGTCGTTGAGCAGCGAACCTCACACTCCGCGAGCCTCGGTAATCTCACTGCGCTCAAGCAAGCATCTGGTGCAGGCCCGGGAGCGACGACGGACGGCGATAGCCAAGGACTTAACATTCAACAATCCGGATTGGCTGCAGCGAAACCACAATCGATCGGGACGGCCTCATCTTATTCTCAGTACACGACAGCGACGGCCATAGCTTCGAGCTCGAATACAGCGTATGGGAGCGACTGCGGAACAACTCCGTTCGCAAGTAATGCTAGATACCAGCCTGTAATTCCAGTTCCCGGTCAGCAGCTCTACCAACGAATGCTCATCTCAGGAGCTAACGGCCTCCCGCCATTGATGGGTAGTAGTGGTTTTTCTCCTCTACAAGAAAAGACGACAAGTACCAATGGAATAGGACTAAAGGACAGATCTGGGTCAAGAGGGCTGGCTAAGAGTTGGTCGAGCGCAGATTCAGAGGGCAGTAACAGTTCGCCATTCGAGACGCTGTCGAGCTTCGGATCGGCCCGCCGGACAGAGACGCTCAAAGAACGAGAACACAGCAAGAGCCGGCGGTATTCTGCAGAAAACCATGATGAGCCACGATCTCGTGCGCCTTGGGGTACCAAAACGAGCAACAAAAATGCGACTACTAGTCACCGCAGTACATCGGCTGATTCTTGGCGTCACCCCCACGATGGAACTTCGGAGACACATCGCACCTATGATGATCTACGTAACGTTGTCTCCCCGACCGGCACATTTTAGGGTCATGTACATTGCGCCTGTCGTAACAGCCATGCACCAAACGAACTTATAAGTTGAACAGATCGCGAGTAATTGTGGAAAATAGAGCGTACAACGCCGGGCAGAACGCGTCGACCTTACGGGCGGTCGGCCTCTGGTCGTTCCTGCTGGTTTTTTCGGCGGCACTCGTATTGGGGTTAGATAGATACACATTCAACTTCACGGAAATACTTCCGTGCGTTGTTATCGTATACGCAGCGTCGCGTATCGCTGCGCTCCAGCTCATTGGAGCGCCACGGCTGATTACCCTCTGTCATTGGTTGTTCGCATACATATTTCTAGGAATTGCGCCGCTGCTTCAATTGCTCCACGGTGGCACCTTCCCTTGGGGTGCACGGAGCTACAACGACGACTCAATATGTTTAGGATTTATCGCGATCTTTATCGGGCTTATCGCTTTCGATCTTGGTTGCTGGTCGATACGGAAGACAAATGCGAAGAACATCTTTGAAGTTGCGAGTGGCCTGGCCTCTCGTGGCTTAGCCCAGAGAAGGATCTTAATACTGGCGACGCTCAGCATAGTTATTTCTGCGGTCAGCGTAGTTGCACTCGGGGGGCTTACAACGTTGTTTGCTTCTCGAGTAGACCAACCTCATCAGATTCAAGCATCTTCCGCTGATGCGAACCTTGCGCTGGTAGGTGCTGTGCTGAGAGTACCGTCGGCAGCGGCGTTTCTCTTACTACTAACCCTCATGTCCTTGCGGCGAAAGCACCCATTCGGTATCAGTGGCAGATTCTTGCTGTTTATAACCGTCCCTCTGGTGCTATTGATCAGCAATCCGCTAAGCTCGCCTCGCTTCTGGACAGGTACGATACTTTTGGGAACGGCATTCATTCTTTTTCGCTGGAACAACGGCCGTTCAGTTGCAATTACTGCGGTTGGAGTTACGGTAATCTTCGCGCTGGTGTTTCCCATGGCGGACGCATACAGGACAACACTCGCAGTGCGCTGGTCTGATAAGTTCTCCGAGGTTTCACCTAGCCGAACCGTCGCAACAAAGCCCGACTTTGACGCGGTCCAGCAAGTGCTTAACACTGTGCAGTATGTCGATGCGAATGGCTTTACTTATGGGAAACAAATGCTGGGAACATGTTTGTTTTGGGTTCCCAGGAGCGCATGGCCCAACAAACCAGTCTCGACCGCCATACTTGTGTCGCAGGGGCAAGGTTTTGCGTTCACCAATGTCTCGCTACCATTATGGGGCGAATTGTATATAGACGGTGGACTGCCTCTAGTCTTTCTCGGGTTTCTGGCCTATGGCGCATTTATAACGTGGATGGAGCAGCAGTATATGCGTGACCGGGTTACTGGCCGCGCGACGTTTGCTTTGGTATTTGTCCCTGTATTTGCGCCGTATGAATTTTTCCTTCTCCGAGGAAGTCTGATGGTTGCGGTTGCATACCTATTTCCACTCGTTGCATTGCTTTGGATGGGCACAAGTCCATATCACCGGCGTCAGCGGCAATATGCGCCACATGTCGCTTTAGCACCCTCGTTAAATTACTCGACCCAAGTCATTAACAGAATCCAGCCTCATGGCAGGTAAACGCAGGAATGGTTAAGAGAAGCAAGCAATCCAGACGAGTCGGGATATTGACGTTTCATCGTTCCTGTAACTTCGGGTCGATTCTTCACACATGGGGCTTGCATCACGCGCTAACTCAAATAGGACACCAGCCTGTCATTCTCGACTATGTGGCTCCTATAAAGCAGTGGCTGCGATACTACACTTGGCTGTTTATGCGTAATCCTGTTGACCGGGCGTGGCAGCTCGCGAAGTTTCGAGCCTTTCTCCGCCGGAATCTGACTCTCTCTCCTCGTTTGAGAAACGTCTTTGATCTTCAAGAAGCAGTCAGCAAGCTTGATATTGCGATGATTGGCGGCGATCAGGTATGGAACTCGTACGCGATGGAGTTCAGCGATCCATTTTTGCTACGTTTTCAGATCCCTGCCGGGGTAAAACGGGTTAGCTACGGATCTTGCTTCGGGCGCGACGATCAGCCAGCTGAGATAGAAGAACGCATAGGTTCGAGTCTGTCGGCCTTTGATTGCCTCGCTGTACGAAATGTTATGAGCCAACAAATGGTCCGACGCATATGCGGGCGTGAGGCCATGTTAGTCGTAGACCCAACTCTCCTGGTGGATTTTGATGAGGTCACCCCCAACGGAGATCTGGGCAAGGGAGCAATCGTCTTCTATCACCTCAGTATGCACTCCGGGCCGATGCAGGAACTTAAGAGCAGCTTGCAAGCGGAGATGCGTCTGCCTTTACTTTCGGTTTCGTGCTACTCGCAGTTCTATGGCGCCGACAAATGGGCATGGGGAGTCGGGCCGGGGGAGTGGCTTTCTTTGTTCCGAAACGCTGAATGTATTCTCACAGAATCGTTTCATGGAGCCATCTTTGCGATTAAGAATCGTAAGCCATTTCTGGTGTACTCGCGTCAGAATTCACCAGCGCGTTTTCGAATTGCGTCTCTTCTTGATCGCTATGGCTTGGGAGATCGTCTTATTAGCCGCACGGAGGACGCAACCGGTACACGCATGATGAGCCCCATCGATTACGATCGCGTACACATTGCAATTCGGGAAGATGTGGCGGCATCGTATTCTTACCTGCGGGAAGCGGTGGACCCCAAATGACCGCATCCATGAGAATTGTTGCGAATACGCTTTCCTCGTACGTGCGACTGTTTGTTGTGGCTCTTGTGGCGCTCCTGGCAACCCCGTTTGCTCTGCGAACACTTGGTCCTTCGGATTACGGAATATTCTCTGTAATCGGCGGAAGCCTCGCGTTCCTTATGTTCATCAATGGAGCCCTAACGACGGGTGCGCAGCGGCATATTGCATATGCTCTCGGAGAAGGAAGTACCGAGAAAGCTGGCCGCTGGTTCGCGGCAAGTATGCTTATTCACCTGCTGCTTGCGACGGTAATCGCCAGCGGAGCTCTCGCAGCTACACACTTAATCCTGGTAAGAGTTCTTACCCTTCCGTCTAGCCGAATGGTTGCTGCGGTGTGGATTTATCGAATGGTGGTTTTCACCATGATCTGCGATATCCTCTCCGCTCCTTATCAAGCGCTACTGATGGCGCATGAAGCGATTGTCTCGCTGTCGGTTATGAGCATCATCGGCTCCGCTTTTGTTGCCGTGGGTGTACTTAGTCTCAGGTCCTTACCGGGCGATTCGCTGCTTTGGTATTCAGCAATCTACTGCTCGGGTCAGGCCATTATTTTGCTTGGACCAGCGGTTTATTGCCACTTTCGCCATGCTGAATGCCAGCACTTCAGGCTGCGAGGAGTAGGCCGGCGAAATATCGGAGACCTGCTTTCTTTTTCGGGATGGAATTTCTTCGGAGCGCTGTCTTTAATCGTTCGAACCCAGGGACCCGCGGTTGTTTTGAATATGTTTTTCGGGCCGATCGCCAATGCAGCGTATGGACTCTCGCTCCAAGTGAACGGCTTCGCATTCAATCTTAGTTCGGGCGTGCTACGAGCTACGAGTCCGCCAATTGTTAAACGCACGGCAGCGGGCGACAAGCGCGGAATGGCAACCCTTTCCAATTTATCAAGCACGTATTCGTTTGCGATTCTTTGGCTTGCATTGGCCCCCGTGCTGTTCAATATGGATTTCTGTTTGAAACTGTGGCTGCGAACAGTCCCGCCCAATACAGCAGCATTTGCCACGCTGCTGCTCGTGGCTGTGCTGATTGATCAATTGACATCCGGATTTCTGGCATCGCTGCAGGCTACCGGACGCATCGCTGCGTACCAACTTGTAGTCGGCTCAATGAACTGCCTTCCTGTACTTGCCGGATACTTCTGTTTGCGAAGGGGCATGCCAGCAACGTCGGTATTGTGGGCGGGGATTGGTGGAGTCCTGCTCGCGGGCTGCGGCCGCCTATGGTTCGCACACGCTTTAGCTGGGATCTCCGTGAGGTCATGGTGCACGAGTGTTCTAGTACCAACTGTCTTGTGTGCGATAGCGACGTGCTCGGGAGAGGTAGTTATTCTGCATGCGCTGCACGTTGGTTTTGTGAGATTTGCAGTCACCACATTAGCAAACGCAGCAATCCTGTGCCTTGTGCTCTGGAAATTTGGGACGTCAGTTCAGCAACGAGCCAAACTCCGAGTGACGGCGGCACGACTCTGTCAAAACCCGTGGCGCAAGTCGTTGCAAGGGGCGCTATGAACGCGCAAACGAATCTCCGAAAGTGGTTGCGAGAATGAAGGCGGGTAAGCCTGCACTGGATATCATTACCTCGGACGCGTGCACAGGGTGCGCGTCTTGCGGAGATGCCTGCGGACGGCAGGCGATATCAATCTGCCTGAGCGATGATGGTTTCTACCGGCCGCTGATTGATAGGGAGACATGTAATGACTGCGGCGCCTGCGCTCAGCATTGTCCTATAGTGCAAGGGCCGGACTTCAATGATCGAAAGGCACCCGAGGCAACCTACGGCGCCTGGTCGAATAGTGAGTCAGTCCGGCAGACCTCTACGTCAGGCGGTATCGCTTTTGAATTGGCGTCCGCCGTTCTGGAAGAAGGTGGCGTTGTGGTTGGTTGCGTTATGCGGGATGATCATTTGCCTTACCACCGCATTATTGACAGCATGGAAGAATTGCAGAAGACAAAGGGCTCGAAATACCTTCCTAGTAATCTGGAAGGCGTGTACAAACGTGCCGCGCTTGAGACATCTCGCCGTCGCGTTCTCTTCATAGGTACACCATGCCAGGTAAGGGCATTTGAAACCTATGTTAAGCCAGCCAATCGAGATAGGGTACTTACTGCTGACGTGATCTGCTTTGGTCTGCCTTCCGTCTTGCCCTGGAAAAGCCACGTGGCCGAGTTATTCGGTGACGATCTAAAACTGGTGAATTTTCGTGATAAGTCAACGGGGTGGTCACACTCGTCCGTGAAGTATGCGATGAAAGACGGCACAGTCATACATCAGAAATCCAACGAAGATGTGTTCCTGGATGGCTTTCACACAGCTGCATTTCATCAGCTTATTTGCCATTCTTGCCCGTTTGCAAAAATTCCCCGAGTGGGCGACGTAACCCTGGGCGACTTCTGGGGCGTACCTCCTGAATGGAAAGACGAACGAGGCGTTTCGCTCGTCGTCGCTTCCACGAAGCGAGGTCTCCTCGCTATCAACGACCTGCGTGAGAGGGGCCAAATAACGCTGTTTAACACTACTCTGCAAGTTGCCGCGGCAGCCAATCCGCGATTGCTCAGCAACCATCCTATTGAACATCCGCACCCTCGCAGAGCTGAAGTGCTGCGGCGCCTGGCGAAGGGTGAACCATTATGCTCTGTTGCCAGTCTTTATCAGCCGTGTTTGGCAGTTCGGCTTCTTAAGCGAGTATTGCCGAGTACCGCCAGAATGTTTATTAAGAACGTTGTGCGAACAATCAAGACAAAGACCTTCAGAGCGATTATTGAGCGGGGCACCTAGAGGTCTAACCCCGTGTTCTTGTGCGCCTAATCATCGGCGAGCAGAATGCAATGGAAACAAACTTTGGAGTAATTGGATGCGGGCACAAATCGATTTAGCTAGATCTGCATCTTGCGAGGTCAAGTCCTTGCAGCAGCCTAACGTGACCGTAATTATATGCAGCGTGAACCGAAGGGAGGAGCTTGATCTTACTGTTCAATCGCTTCTCTGCCAAACCTATTTGGCAAGCGAAATTCTTTTAAGTGTTCCTGATGCGAGCCACGTACTCCCGCAGACTGCAAAGAGAAACTCGGTGCGAGTTGTCATTAGTCCGAAGGGACTTACAGCACAGAGGAATAAGGGTATCGATGCAATATCCAGCGGCTGCGATATCGTGGTGTTTTTAGATGACGACATGGAGTTTTGCGAATCGTACATTGCAGAAATCGTAAAGGTTTTTGAGAGCGACCCAACTATCGCGATGGCGAATGGAAGTCTTTTGAGAAACGGTGGAATCGACCGTCGCGCGGCCATGACCTTGTGCCAACAACATGAGCAAGCGCGAGAGTGCAGTGCATTTTCATCCGCAACCATGTCAAGAATCCCGACTGCATACGGATGCAATATGGCCGCGGCTTGGCGTGTCGTCAGAGAATTGAGATTTGACGAGCGCCTGCCCCTGTATGGCTGGCTTGAGGACCGCGATTATTCGCACCGGGCACGGCAGTTCGGACAAATTGTACACTCGCCCTATGCGTGTGCGGTTCATCTTGCAGTACGTTCCGGACGCGTATCGGAAGTCAAATATGGGTATTCCCAGGTGATCAATCCATTCTATCTTTGGAAGAAGAATCGGGCATGTTCTCTTGGGGAAGTAGTTCTGCGACATTGGATGAAACAGATCATTGCAAACGTGGTAGGCAATATTCTTCGAGATAAGAATGTGGATCGCGTTGGCAGACTAAAAGGAAATCTCATTGGAGCGAGAGCCTTGCTGGCCGGTCGTTGTGAGCCGGAACGCGTGTTGGCAATTAAAGACTAGGCGGCGATATGTTGACTACAAACCCTAAACTATGCGATCGGCTAGAAATGGAAAACAGTAGAGCTACGAGGATGCGGCTCCGAATCTGTATGGTGGCTCCCATGATTGGTACAACTGGGGCGGGTCTGAGCAGCTATATCCAGGAACTGGTACCGAGGCTTTGCGATGCTGGGCACGATATTACAATATTAGCGGCAGATTGCGGGTATAAAGGCGGCGACGCCGGGGAACAAGTGCGAATCGATAGTCGCGCGCGGTTGAACGTGTTTACCATCAACGGTAAAGTGAACCGCCGGATCTACCGTTCTCCAGAGATGACACAGTGGATGCTTGAACACTCGCGCGAGTTTGACGTGATCGACATTCAAGGCGTGTGGACATGTATAGCAGCAGACATCGCGGATGTGGCGCTGAAGTCACGTATCCCATACGTAATAACACCCCACGGAATGATGACGCGGTGGGACTGGGCTAAGCAACTGCTTGCAAAGCACATCTTTTTTGAAACAAGACTACGGCGAGCATGGCGTTCCGCCGCCGTCGTTCGATACTTATCCCAAGGCGAGCTGAAGAACTCGAAGGTCCCCCCTAGGTCTCCCTACGCGATTATCCCGAATGCGATTGCCACACCTGAAGTAGCGCATTCCGAACCCGCATTCGATCTTAGAAAACATCTGGACATTGCGGAGGGCACACAACTCATTGTCTTCCTTGGCAGGATAAGCGAGCAGAAAGGCGTGTTGGAATTGCTTCGTGCTTTCGAAATCGTACAGTCAGAGTGCCCGAAGGCTGTGCTCGCGGTTGCCGGCCCGATCGAAGGCCGCTACGGTGACGAGGTACGGCTTCTTGCTTCACAAATAGCCGGGAGGACACGGTTGCATTTACTGGGCGGCGTCTTCGGCCCGTACAAAAAAGCGTTATTGGAAGCTGCATGTCTGTTTGTCACACTCTCTAAGAATGAGGGGTTACCTTTGGCAGCGCTTGAAGCATTGAGTTTCGGCGTACCTACCGTACTTACTCGTGACTCCAATCTTCCCGAGGTAGAGACTTATGGCGCGGGCGTGATCACAACCTGCGATCCAGGCGAGGCCGCTGGTGCGCTAAAGACAATTCTGCAGGATCCTCTACGACTGGCAGCTATGAGGTTACAGGCGAAAGACATGGTTCGTGAGTGCTTCAGTTGGGATGTCGTTCTGCCCAGGCTGATTCAGCTCTATGCCACAGTTTCTCAAACCTCTTCGGCCGACATGCAGGACAAACTGGATTCGTAGGTTGCGGACAGCGTGCTCGGTTTCTACACAGGAGTTATGCTTCTCTCATGCTGAACAAAATGAATGTTCAAGATCTAAGTAGCTTTGAACTTCCACCCGGCTTTCGCGGAAGACATCCGGCGATTGTTCAACTCTGGTGGATGGTGCAAGCCACCGTATTTCGCTGGTCGCCCCAATTTATGTATGGATGGCGTAGATGGCTGCTTCGAACCTTCGGAGCAACCATCGGAAAGGCAGTGCTGATCCGTCCGTCGGTGACAATCACCTACCCGTGGAAGGTGTCCATTGGAGACCATTGCTGGATTGGCGATGATGCCACCCTTTATAGCCTCGGCGAGATCGTAATCGGCCAGAATTCTGTTGTGTCGCAGAAGTCATATCTCTGTACCGGTAGTCACAACTTTCTTGTTCCTTCGTTCGACATCTTCGCAAAGAACATTGTCATCGGTCCGATGGTGTGGATCGCTACAGATGTGTTTGTCGCTCCCGGGGTTTCAATCGGCGAAGGCGCTGTTGTCGGTGCACGTAGCAGTGTTTTTAAAGACCTGCCAGCTAATACGGTTTGTATCGGCAACCCTGCGGTCCCAATCAGGAAGCGCTGTGACTAAGTCCCGTTAGGCCCATGCAAATGGTGATTTGGTAGCATCGGTACATCGCCTCGCGAGGTCAAACGTTTATGGCAGGACGCGCTTCAACTCTCATTTTTCTTCTACTTTCTGGTTTGGTTGCGTTTGGGCAACCTAACAGCAGTCTCCGCCCCCCTCTCGATAGCGCCGGTGTGGCTGGGTCGACGAACTTGCCCGTATCATTCGACGTTCGAGCCCAGCGCTTTGCAGGAGGCGCCAAGTGCGACGGCGTGACCGATGACAGCGCGGCATTCATCGCACTCGACTCGGCAATAACAGCGGCGGCATCTTCTGGCTACGGACAAATCGGAGTTACTATTCCACCAGGAAATTGCCTCATCCGCCAAGATGTTCAGCTTCTGAGCCGCGCCACGTCTCCGACTGCGGGATTAACGTTTCGCGGTTCTGGACGCGGCATCAGCCGGATCACATTTAACCCCCGCAATTCCGCAAACACACGTTATTACCTGTTCCACAATAACAATGCTTGGATGCACATCGATTTCGAAGACATTTCCTTCTACGGAGATACGAACAATATTTCCGGCCGCGCCGGCTATACCCAAACATCGTGGATGCTTTCGAATTCCAGCGGTACGGCGCAGAACTACACCTTCGAGCGAGTGAACTGGAAGGGGTTTGACCGCGGCATTGATCTTGCAGGCAATAATACGAATTCGGAGATGGCGTTTTACCACTGCGCCCAGCATGGGTATCTCGATCACTTTCTATACGTCGACCCATCTGTGGGAATGACTGGCGATCAGTTTGTCAATTACAACTTCTACGACGACGAGTTCGAAGTTAACGACGGTAACTTTATTGACATGGCCTATGGTGGTTCTATCAACATCTATGGCGGCTCTCTGATTCACATCAACACACCTGCAACAGGACAAGCCCCGACCGGAGTCTTTTTCAATCTTGGACAAGGGGCTTCGGCGCACAACCTCGGGGCACAGCGGATCTATGTCAATGGCACAAGGATTGAGCACCGGGCGCAAGGTTCGATGTTGATTCGCTCCTCATGGACATTCGGCTCAATCACCTTCGACTCTGTCGATGATTCGCCTCTGTCATATATTCCTGGATCACAGCGCTGGCTGACGGCGAGCTTCGACTTTGGGGACAACGCCGGGCCGACAATTGTGTTTCGCAATTCATTGCTTATGGGTATGCACCGGTACTCAGCCGGACAGGCAGCTTATAAGCACCCGCATGTTGTAACGTACGATCAATCAACTCTCGCGGGCCACACCACCCCGACAGATTTCTTAAGTCTCGCGCCTGACACGAACGGACTATCAGGTGGGCTTCCGGTAGTTAATTTTGAAAGATGTACCTTTCCCAACGCTCCTTCAACAACGCCTAATCTGACGTATGTTCCGGAGTACTACACTTCGAACTATGGATGGAACACAGCAAGGGCCGGAATAACATCAGAGAAAGTAATTTCGATTAAAAGCGAGGCTGGCAGCTTGCCGTACAGCCCCACCCTGCCCAGGGTGAGCGCCCAACTGCCGTTAAACGCGATTATCACCAAGATTGTGTTCTATTCGCCGGCAGGTGGAGTTACTGACAAATATCCCGCTAAGTATCTGGTGCAGACAAACGAAGCAGTTCCGACGATCCTGGCGAAGATCGATACTTCCCCAGCGCCTGCATCCGCTGGCTTCTATCAGGTGGTACCTCTGATGTTTGCTTGTGGAAGCGACCTCACACGAACTGTTTCCATTGTGAGTACAGAAAGTGGCCAACAAGCGAACACGGTTGGAATCATCTTGATCTATTACATCGGATGAAGGGTACGATTCGGAAATAATAAGCGCCTGCGCTTCGAACGCAGGCGCTTTTCACGACAAGCTGCTTAAACCTTCTCCAGCACCGTAGTCAGATACTTCCAGAACTCCACCACTGAGGAGATCTGCACCCGCTCGGCAGGACTATGCGGATGCTCGATCTGCGGCCCGAAGGAGATCATCTGCATCTCGGGATAGTTGACGCCGATCACACCCGTTTCCAATCCCGCGTGCATGGCGATGAGGTTGGGCGTTGAGCCGTACATCTCCTCGAAGACCGCCTTCAACTTGCGCACGATGTCGCTGTTGGGTTCGGGCTTCCAGCCAGGATAGCTGCTGCCGTGTTCGACCTCAAAGCCCGCGAGCAGACAGGAGGTAGCAACCAGGCGCATAGCGATCTCCTTGCTACCATCAATCGCCGAACGCTGGCTGGTGACGATTTCCACCACTCCGTCCTTCAGGCTGACGGTAGCAACATTGGTGGAGTCCTGCACCAGTCCGGGGACATCGGGACTCATGGCAAGCACTCCGTGGTGCAAGCTGGCGATCAGGTCTGCCACCTTTTTGGCGTCGGCCGGTGCCATCACTTTCTGCGGACGCTCAGCCGTCACCACTGCAATCTGCAGGTCAGGATCAAACGAGCCGAGATCGGTGCGAACATCTTCGGCGAACTTCGCCACAATCGACTTAAGCTGCGCCTCGCTCGACTTATTGGTTACGACGATAGCCGATGCCTCGCGAGGAATTGCGTTGTGCGCGCTGCCGCCCTTCAGATCCGCGAGTTCAACTGGAAGCTTCTCCAGCAAATGCTGCAACGTGCCGCCCAGGATTCGAATGGCATTGCCGCGTCCGAGATTGATATCGACGCCGGAGTGTCCGCCCCTCAAGCCGGTGACTTTCACACGGTATGCAGCATCTCCACCTGCATTTTGAAATTGAACTTTGCGGCGTGCCCGGGTGTTGATTCCACCAGCGCAGCCGATGCAGAGCGTGCCCTTATCTTCATTATCCAGATTCATCAGATAATGAGCCTTCAACACTCCGCCCTTAAATGCCGAAGCTCCGCCCAACGTGGTCTCTTCCTCGACCGTGAAGACAAACTCCATGGGACCGTGCTTGATGGTCTTGCTCTCCATCACCGCCAGGGCCGCGGCCACGCCCACGCCGTTGTCCGAACCAAGCGTAGTGCCGTCGGCGTAGAGCCAATCTTCCTTGCGGACGATCCGGATGCCATCGGTGTCGAAGTTGAAATCCGTGCCCTCGTTCTTCTCGCAAACCATATCCAGATGGCCCTGAAGGGCGGTGACCGGCGCTGACTCGCGCCCCGGATAAGCAGGCTTGAAGACGACTACATTTCCAGCCTCGTCGACCACAGACTTCAGTCCGAGACCGGCAGCGAACTTCAATATGTGCTCACGCGCGGCGGCTTCCTTGGTGGAAGCACGAGGAATGGCAGCCAGCGCCGCAAAATGTTTCCAGATCTCCTGAGGTTCGAGTCCGGTAAGTACAGTTGACATATCACGCTCCATCACAACTGAATGCAACTCACTATCCTACAACGAATACCCTGCCCGCAACCGCCGCGCATTCGCGCAAGCGACGCGAAAGCTTCTGAACCTCTAAACAATTAGGTCCATGTCTTCCACGCTGCTTTTCCCGTCGTCCAAAGTTCTTCCAGATAATTCTTGTCGCGCAGCGTATCCATGGGCTGCCAGAAACCGCGATGGTGAAAGGCGCGAAGCTGATCCGCCTTGGCAAGCCGCTTTAGAGAATCCTGCTCAAACGGCGTGGCGTCGCCATCAATGTATTCGCCCACCTTGGGAGACAGCACGAAGAAGCCTCCGTTGATCCACTGGCCATCGCCTGCGGGCTTCTCCTGGAAATCCAGAATCGTGTTGTCTTTCATCACCAGCGACCCAAAGCGTCCTGCCGGTTGCACGGCGGTCAGCGTAGCCAGCCGTCCATGCTGCTTGTGGAACTCGATTGAACGGGTGATATCGACATCGGCCACGCCATCGCCATAGGTCATGCAGAAAGCTTCCTCGTCCTGCACCTGAGGAAGGATTCGCTTGATGCGGCCACCGGTCATGGTCTCGCCGCCGGTGTCTATGAGAGTGACGCGCCATGGCTCGCCAAAGTGCTGATGTACCTTCATGCTGTTGTGCTCAAGGTCGAAGGTCACATCGGAGGAATGCAGATAGTAGTTGGCGAAATACTCCTTAATAAAATAGCCCTTGTAGCCAAGACAAACCACGAAGTCGCGGACACCATGCGTAGAGTAGATCTTCATGATGTGCCAGAGCATCGGAAAGCCGCCAATCTCCACCATTGGTTTTGGGCGCTGCGTTGTCTCCTCGCTCAAGCGGCTTCCCACACCGCCGGCTAAGATCACTGCTTTCATAGATCTCCCGTTCTTTTCAAAATCGTGAGCAGTATATCTCACGAGGCCGGAGGAAGAAATCAAGGGCATCTTGGCCCAGCTGCCTCAATGCGGAGTGGGCACGCTCAACTCGATTGTCGCCAGGTATCGTCTCCAAGGGGCTCTCTCGGTCAGCCCAGCAGCAATGGTCAGCAGATCAATGAATGAGCGCGGCCGTGCACGATTTTTCCTCGCCTTCTCTGGCCAGCTCTGGTAGCTTTCTTGGGTCTTTCTTAAATCTTGAATTGGTATGCTCTGCTTCGCGGCTCCGCCTGCGAAGACAGAACTTCTAATGCATAGTCGTCCGGCTCGGGGGAGTTTGCTGCCATGATATTTGGGGTTCGATCACAGTGTTTTTTTACCGCATTCGGAATTTGCTTGCTCGCCACACTGCTTCTGCTTTCCTCTGGATGCAGTGGCGGGGTGGCCACCACGACGGGCGGCACGGGTACAACAGGCACGACGGGCGGAACAGGTACGGGCGGAACAGCGCTGAGCTTTTTGAATTCCAGCTACCCAACGAACCTTTGGCCACAATCGGTAGCGGTGGGCGATTTCAACGGAGATGGAAAGTTGGACCTTGCCGTCCCGGTCTACAGCGGGAACGATGTGAACATACTGTTGGGAAATGGCGACGGGACATTCAAGGCTGGGCCTGCGTTCCCGCTAACGGGGCAAAATGTCAACAACGTCGTGGTAGCTGATTTCAATGGAGACGGCAAGGCGGATATCGCTATGTCACTCCCTGATGCCAACCAAGTCCAGGTGCTGCTCGGTAATGGAGATGGCACCTTCACCCCATTGCCGCCGATATCGGCCACCGCGGTTTATACAATCGCGACGGGGGATTTCAACCGGGACGGCAAGCCGGACCTGGTTGTGATAAGCCCCGGCTTGGGTACACTTACCATCCTCCTGAGCAAGGGAGATGGGACATTCACTGCGATGGCGCCGATTCAAGTTCCAGGAGGTCCACAAGCCGTCGCTATAGGAGACTTCAACAGGGACGGTAAGGCAGATTTGGCGGTTGCGGACTATTCCAGCAGCACGGTGACCGTGTTGCTGGGCAAAGGAGACGGGACTTTTTCTCAGGTTGCATCTAGCTCTGCGACCGGCTTTGAGCCGCTGTTTATTGCGGCCGGGGATTTCAACGGGGATGGCATTCTTGATCTGGCTATAACGAACCAGAACGACGGCGAACCCAATCCAGGCACGGTGACGGTGCTGCTGGGCAATGGCGACGGGACCTTCAAGCCAACAGCGACGAGTCCGGTGACGGGTTCAAACCCCAATTCCGTCGCAGTTGCGGACTTCAACGGGGACGGCAAGCTGGATCTCGTCACGTCAGACGCCGGCAGCAATACGGTAACTGTGCTGCTGGGCAACGGAGATGGAACCTTCGCTGCGCCCCTGAGTATCGCTGCAGGTATAAATCCTATATTCGCCGCAGTGGGAGACTTTACGGGCAGCGGCGTCCCCGATCTGGCCGTAGCGGACAATTTCAACCCGGCAACTGACACTAGTTCGGTAACTGTTCTGCTCACGCAGAGGTAAGCGTTCTGCCCCGAACCGACGACTGTGCGGAGACCGCTGCAGGAGTGGTCTCCGCCACATGTCAAGCTGCTGGTCTTGGCCCTGGGAATCGGCGTCTTTGCCCTGCGTGAAATAAAGTTGTGCAGTTTTTAGGAAATGGCCGTATAATCGGGGTAATCGAAATCTCGCTAAGTTTGAACGTACGCGATTTTGAGCTGGTACCGCCGAATTACTTCCGCGTTCCACTCTCAGTAGCATCCGATCTTCTCAGCAGGAAATTCAATACAAAACACAAGAAAAGGTACAACACAGTGGAACAAGGAACAGTGAAGTGGTTTAACGACGCCAAGGGATTTGGATTTATCAGCCGCCAGAACGGCGAAGATGTCTTCGTGCACTTTTCGGCAATTCAGTCG
>Ga0181520_10000601_pt1 | contig 78411 bp, 62 predicted proteins | sample PEATcosm2014_Bin_29_FD_132451 | JGI IMG/M metagenome (GOLD analysis project Ga0181520, IMG submission 132451) | Peatland microbial communities from MTU Mesocosm Facility, Houghton, MI, USA - PEATcosm2014_Bin02_30_metaG | ecosystem: Environmental > Terrestrial > Soil > Wetlands > Peat | place... | reverse complement strand
CGAAACACCTCTCGGCCGGCCGGTATTTTTCCAATAATTTACAAGGCCCATCCATATTGGACGGGCCTTTCTTTTGGTCGGGGCGATAGGATTCGAACCTACGACCCTCTGCTCCCAAAGCAGATGCGCTACCAGGCTGCGCCACGCCCCGACTGAGGGAAGAGGATAACAACACCGGGCGGCGGGCGCGATCAAAACCTGTGGGGGGGCGGATCGCGCCCGGGCGGGGGGGCTACTTGTTGGCCAGGGTCACGCTGCGCAGGTTGAAACCGCTGCGCTGAAGGTCCAGGACCTTGCCGGCCAGGTTCACCAGCAGCAGGGTCTCCATCTCTTCCCGGCCCTTCTTGGTGGCCGTGGGCGGGGGGACGGTGACGATGGAGCTGGTCTTGCGGCCCTTGGCGAAAGCCAGGTCCAGGTCGAAGCGCATGGTGCCCTGGGCGAAGCCCATCTGGCCGGTCAGGTGGTTGATCAGCCCGCCGCCGTCATAGCCGAGGTTGATCGAGGCCGGGCCTTCCATGCCCTTGCTCTGGTTGGCGATGGTGACGTTGTTGAGCTTGCCGCCGGGGTTGTAGCTGAAGGTCATGTGGGTGAAGACGCCCTGGCTTTCGTTGCTGAAGTTCATCTGCTGGGGCAGGTGGTTGGTCTTGTCGAACACCACTTCCAGCTTGCCCCGCTTCCAGAACCCGAGGCTCTCGGCCATGCTCTGCTCGCGCTTCTTCGGGTCGTACGGGCCGGTGGGGGTGGCGAACAGAAGGGTCTGAAGGTTGCCTTCGGCGCTCTTGCCCAGGGTGGCCCTGAAGGTGGAACCGTCCACGTAGACTTTCTGGACGTCGTTGACGCACTGGCGGAACCAGCCGAGGAAGGAGGTGGGCGCGTCGGCCGGTGGCAGGTCCACCCGGCTGGTCCAGGCGTTCTGCTCCTTGCTGTAGAGGAAGCCCCGGTTGCCGACCCGGTAGTAGAGCAGGTTGCCGAACGCGCCGGTCAGCTCGGTGCGGAAGTCGGCATTGGCGAAGTAGGTGCCCTTGAGCTTGAGCTCGACGTTGGCGCCCTGGGTCAGGCCGCCCTTGACGGCTCCCTGGCCCAGCTGGTCAACCTTGGCGTTCATGGCCGCGGCGGTGAGGCTGATGGTCATGGTGCCCTGCAGGTCCACGGCGTTGACGCCGGCGTAGGGCTTGCCGAACCATGAGTCATTGACTGCATCCAGAACCTGCTTGAAGTTCTGCCGGGCGACCTGGGCTTCCAGGCTGTCCTTGGCCTTCCCGGTGAGGGGCGCGCTGGTGGCAGGTTTCTTGGTCTTCACCGGAGCCTGGGCCTGGATGGGGTTGCCCTGACTGAGCAGGACCAGGGCGGCGAAAACGGCAGTGGAACAAGCTTTCATGTGGATCTCCAGGGTAATCAACGGCTTTCGGTGTGCAGGCGGGAGGCTTGGAGTTCCTGCCGCTTCTTGGAGAAGCAGGCATGACAGTAGGTGGCGTGGACGTCAGGGGGCACGAAATCCAGGTACTCGACCGTGCCGCACTCCATGCAGGTGATCTGGGTGAGGATCTGCGCCTCGCTCTTGCGCGCCGGTTTGCGCACCGGTTGGGCCTTGCGGTAGCAATGGGGGCAGTTGAAGAATTTCTGGTCCGGCGTCAGCTCGAACGTCCTGCCGCAGGTGGCGCAGACTTTTTCCCTCAGGTTGGTCGGCTCCTTGACCTCCCGCTTCTGGATTTTCACGGTCCCTGCCTGCTGCGCCGCCAACATGCCGGAATGGGTTGGAGGGGGAAGCGTCGGATCGGGAGGTTTGGGGCTCATGGGGTTCTCGTTCAAAGCGGAATGGTCCGTGGGAATCATAACATCCCCATGGCTGGAACCGGTGTGGCCCAAGAGCCTCCTCGCCTGGAATCCGGGCCAATGGCATTCTGTAGGGATGGACACCGCCTTGAGCCTCATCCAACCCCTTCTTGCCGGCCGGCCGAGGGCCCTGGCGCGGGCCATCACTTGGATGGAGAACGGCCATCCCCAGGCCAGGGAACTCATGGCCTTGGCCTGGCCGCATCTGGGCCGGGCCACGGTGGTGGGGCTCACCGGGTCACCCGGGGCCGGGAAATCCACCCTCACCGACCAGCTGGCCCGGCTGCTGCGCGCCGAGGGCAAGAAGGTCGGCATCCTGGCGGTGGACCCCACCTCGCCGTTCAGCGGCGGGGCCATCCTCGGGGACCGCATCCGCATGAGCCGGATCGCCACCGATCCGGGCGTGTTCATCCGCTCCATGGCCACCCGGGGGGCCATGGGCGGCCTGGCCCGGGCCACCCAGGACGCCATCGACCTGCTGGACGCCGCCGGCTGGGATGTGGTGATCGTGGAAACCGTCGGGGTGGGCCAGGACGAGGTGGACGTGGTGAGCTGCGTGCAGACCTGCTGCGTGGTGCTGGTGCCCGGGATGGGCGACGAGATCCAGGCCATCAAGGCCGGCATCATGGAAGTGGCGGATATCTTCATCATCAACAAGGCAGACCGGGACGGGGTGGAGAAGGTTGAATCCGAAATAGAAGGTATGAAATCGTTGTCCCGCGTCAAGGACTGGGATCCGCCGGCGCTGCGCACGGTCGCCGGGGCGGGGGAGGGGCTGCCGGAACTGCTGGCCAAGATCCGCGAACACGGCGCCTGGCTGCGGGCCCACGGCGGCTACCAGGAGAAGGCCCAGGCCAGGGCCCGGCTGCGTTTCGGCAGTCTGCTGGCCGAGGAGGCCGCCCGCCGGGCCCGGTCCCGGGCCGGGGCGGAAAAAGTGGAGCAGCTGGTTCAAGCCATTGCCGAAAAGGCCATGGACCCCTACGCGGCGGTGGCCGCGATGCTGGACTAACGGGACAGGCACTGACATGATCCCCTGCCGGGTCTTCCTCATCGACAACTTCGATTCCTTCACCTACAACATCGCCCACGGGCTGGCGGCGGCGGGGGCGACGGTGGAAGTGCGGCGGGCCGATGGGGTGGATCTGGAAGCCCTGGAGGCGGACCCGCCGGACCTGCTGGTGATCTCCCCGGGGCCCGGCCGCCCGGAGGATGCCCAGGTCTCCCTGGCGGCCATCCGCCGGTTCGCCGGGCGCGTGCCGATCTTCGGGGTCTGCCTGGGCATGCAGTGCCTGGCGGTGGCCTACGGCGGCACGGTGGAGGCCGGGCCGGACCCGGTGCACGGCAGGACCAGCCGCATCCTGCACGACGGGCGCGGGGTCTTCCAGGGGTTGCCGTCACCCATCCGGGCGGCGCGCTACCATTCGCTGTGCGTGCGCGAGGTGCCGCCGTGCATGGAGGTCACCGCCCGGAGCGAGGACGGCATCCCCATGGCCCTGCGCCATCGCGGGCTGCGCATGGCCGGGGTGCAGTTCCATCCGGACTCCTTCCTCACCGACGACGGGCCTGCGATAATGGAACATGCCTTGCGAGGAGATTTCTGAAACCTGGAGCGCACGGCCTTGCCGGTTGAAGACCGTGGACTTCTTCGACTCCCTCGGCGAGAAGCCGTTCGCCTTCCTGTATGGCGATGGCGCCGAGTCGCGCTGGCTCATCCTGGGGGAGGACCCGATCCTGGTCCTGTCCGAGGTGCGCGGGCCGCTGCCGCGCTTTTCCCGGTCCGGCGACCTGCCGCCGGTGCTGCCGGATTTCATCGGCTACGTGGGCTACGAGTGCGGCGGCCGGTACGCCTCCTTCCTGCCGCCGCCGGCGGACAAGCCGTTCCCGTTCCCGGATTGCCACCTGGCGGTCTACCGCAGCCTGCGGCTCTACGACCGGGAGACCGAAACGCTGTACCAGGCCCAGCGCGTGGGCGGCGAACCCATGGACGGACGCAATGTGCTGCTGGAAGGTCCGTTCCGGGCGCGCAAGCTGTGGGATAGCGATACCGCCAAGGGCTACCAGGAGAAGGTGGCGCAGGTCCGCCAGGAGATCGCCAAGGGCAACGTCTACCAGGTCAACCTGACCCGGGCGGAGCGCTGGGCCTACCGGGGCGACCTCAGGCTGTTCGCGCGCCGGCTGTTCGACGCCAACCCGGCACCGTTCTCCGCCTTCATCGCCGGCCCGGAGTTCGCGGTGGTGTCCTCCTCGCCCGAGCGCTTCTTCCGCATCGGCGAAGGGCGGATCCTCGCCAGCCCGATCAAGGGGACCGCGCCCCGGGGCGACAATGCGGTGGCGGACGGGCTGCTCAAGCGCAACCTGCTGTCCAGCCCCAAGGACCGGGCGGAACTGGCCATGATCACCGACCTGATGCGCAACGACCTCACCCGGGTGTGCCAGATCCCGTCGGTGCGGGTAGAGACCTTCCCGCGGCTGGAGACCTACGCCAACGTGCACCACCTGGTGGCCGACATCTCGGGCGCGCTGGTGCCCGGCCTGACCCTGGAGGCGCTGTTCGCCGCCCTGTTCCCGGGGGGGTCGGTGACCGGCTGTCCGAAGGTCACCGCCCTGAAGCTGATCCGCCGACTGGAGGCGCACCCGCGCATGGTCTACACCGGCGCGCTGGGGTGGTTTTCCCACGATCTGGCCCAGGCCGATTTCAGCATCGCCATCCGCACCGCCTGGGGCTCGCCCACCGATCTGCTGTTCGGGGTGGGCGGCGGCGTGGTGTGGGACTCCGATCCGCTGGCCGAATACCAGGAGACCGTCCACAAGGGCAGCTCCATCGTCCGATGCTTGAACTCCTGACCGATACCCGGATCGATCTGGCGGCCTCCGGCGCCCGGCACGGCGAAGGGCTGTTCGAGACGATCCGGGTGCGCGACGGCGTGCCCCTGCGGCTGGCGGCCCACCTGGAGCGGCTGGCCGCCGGCGCCCGCTTCCTGGGCCTGGAGGCGCCGCCCGGCCCGGAGGCGGTGCTGGCGTTCGTGGCCGGCCCATGCGCCGGGCTGGCCTGCGGCGTGCTCCGGCTGCTGGCGGTGGACCGCACGCTGCGGGTGACGGCCGGCCCGTGGCAGGCGGACCACCCCGCGCGGATCACCCTTGGCGTGAGCCGGGAGATCCGGCGCCTGAGCACGAGCCCGCTGAACCGCTTCAAGACCCTCGCCTACCTGGAGAACCGGCTGCTGGCCCGGGAGGCGGGGCGGCGCGGGCTGTTCGAAGTGGTGGCGCTGAACGAACACGGGCGGCTCACCGACGGGGCCCGGACCAGCCTGTTCGTGGTGCTGGATGGCCGGCTGCTGACCCCGCCGGCGGCGGACGGCGCGCTGCCCGGGGTGGCCCGGCGCTGCCTGCTGGAGGCCGGGCTGGCGGCGGAAGCCGCCCTCACCCCGGCCGATCTGCTGCGGGCCGAAGCGGCGCTGCTCACCAACGCCCTGCGCGGCGGCCTGCCGGTGCATGGCCTGGAGGGGCGCAAGAACGGCCCGCTGGACGCGGGCCATCCGCTGCTGCTGGAGGCGATGAAGCTGTTCTAGGCTTCCAGTACCGGGCCGGTGGCGGCCATGAGGATCTCCTCCACCCGGGCGGGGTGGTCCAGGACTTCCAGCGCCTTGGCGTGATCCAGCTCGCCTTCCCACTTGGAGACGGCCACCGAGGCGATGCCGTTGCCGATCAGGTTGGTGATGGCCCGGGCCTCGGACATGAAGCGGTCCACGCCGAGGATCAGGGTGAGCCCAGCCACTGGGATGTTGCCCACCGCCGAAAGGGTGGCGGCCAGGGTGATGAAACCGCCGCCGGTGACCGCGGCCGCGCCCTTGGAGGTGAGCAGCAGCACCGCCAGGATCTCCAGCTGCTGGACCAGGGTGACGTGGATGTTGCAGGCCTGGGCGATGAACAGGGTGGCCAAAGTAAGGTAGATGGAGGTGCCGTCGAGGTTGAAGGAGTAGCCCATGGGGATCACCAGGCCCACCACCGGCTTGGAGCAGCCGAGCCGCTCCATCTTTTCCATCATGAGCGGCAGCGCGGATTCCGACGAGGAGGTGCCGAGCACGATGAAGATCTCCTCCTTGATGTAGCGCAGGAACTTGAAGAGGCTCAGGCCGGCCCAGCGCATGACCAGGCCGAGGACGATGATGACGAACAGCAGGCTGGTGGCGTAGAAGGAAGCGATCAGCTTGCTCAGGCTGAGCAGGGTGTGGATGCCGTATTCGCCGACGGTGTAGGCCATGGCGCCGAACGCGCCCAGGGGGGCCAGGCGCATGACCACGGCGACGATCCGGAAGAACACCTTGCCGATGGAATCCAGGAACTTCAGCACCGGCAGGCCGTCGTCCTTGATGAAGGCCAGCGCCACGCCGAACAGGATGGAGAACAGCAGGACCTGGAGGATGTCGCCCTTGGCGAAGGCGTCGGCCACGTCCTTGGGGATGACGTTCATGACGAAGTCGACGGTGCTGAGGTGGTGCGAGCCGGTGGTGTAGGCGGCGATGGACTTGGTGTCCAGGGAGGCGGCGTTGATGTTCATGCCGGCGCCGGGCCTGAACACGTTGGCGATGACCAGGCCGATGGCCAGGGCCACGGTGCTCAGGACCTCGAAGTAGACGATGCCCTTGAGCCCGACCCGGCCGACCTTGCCGAGGTCGCCCATCTTGGCGATGCCGGTCACCACGGTGCAGAACACGATCGGCACGATGAGCATCTTCACCAGCTTGATGAAGCCGTCGCCGAACGGCTTCATGGCCGAGCCGGCGTGGGGATAGAAGTGGCCCAGGAGGGCGCCCAGGATCACGGCGGTGATCACCTGGGCATAGAGGCTGCGGTAGAGTTTGTGCACGGAGGCTCCATCTGGCATCAGCGGGAAGGTTCAAGCTGTCAAATTGATTTCCGATAAACCTATCCGAAACCCACGCGCTTGACCACCAGGAAACGCGGCCCGGGCGAAAGGCCTTCGCTGGCCGTTAGGACGGCCGGTGAAACCCGCGCCCGGGCTGGGTCGCGGCAAGGCCGCGCAACGCGGGATTGCGCGTTGGAGGAAGGCGTGACAGGGTAGGATGTCCCGACTGAATTTAACGGCTCGTATCGGAGGGTGTGATCATGGGTGACCTGTTGTTCTGGCATCGGCTCCAGTTCGGGTTCACATCGACCTTCCACTACATCTTTCCCCAGCTCACCATGGGCCTGGCCCTGGTCATCGTCGTGCTCAAGGGGCTGGCCCTGGCCAGGGGCGACGAGCGCTACGCCACCGCGGCGCGCTTCTGGATCCGCATCTTCGGGCTCAGTTTCGCCGTGGGCGTGGTGACCGGCATCCCGCTGGAATTCCAGTTCGGCACCAACTGGGCGCGTTTCTCCAGCCACGCCGGCGGCGTCATCGGCCAGACCCTGGGCATGGAGGGCATGTTCGCCTTCTTCCTGGAAAGCACCTTCCTCGGCCTGCTGGTCTGGGGCGAGCGCCGGCTGGGCCCAAGACGCCACTTCCTGGCGGCGCTGGCGCTGTTCCTGGGCAGCTGGCTGTCGGGCTACTTCATCATCGCCACCAACGCCTTCATGCAGCATCCGGTGGGCTACCTGGTCGCGGTGGACGGCAGCCTGCAGCTTGCGGATTTCTGGGTGTTCCTGCTCAATCCGTGGGCGCTGGTGCAGTACCTGCACAACATGATGGGCGCGGTGGTGACCGGGGCGTTCGCCGTGGCGGCGGTGGGGGCGTTCTGGACCCTGCGCGGCAGCCACCTGGAGCAGGCCGCGCTGAACCTGAAGACCGGCGTCACGATCGGCCTGCTGGCCAGCCTCCTGGTGGCCTTCCCCACCGGGGACCAGATGGGCAAGCGCGTGGCGCGGCACCAGCAGCCGACCCTGGCGGCCATGGAGGGCCGCTGGAACAGCGGCCCCTATGCCGAACTGAACCTCATCGGCCAGCCCAACGTGGAGGGCCGCAAGCTGGACAACCCGGTGCGCCTGCCCGGACTGCTCAGCTTCATCGCCTACGGCTCCTTTTCCAGCAACGTCAGAGGGCTGGGCGAATTTCCCCGGGACCAGTGGCCCACCAACCTGGAGTTCCTGTACTACGGCTTCCACATCATGGTCGGGCTGGGCACCCTGTTCATCGCCCTCATGGGGCTGTCGGCGCTCTTCCTGGCCTGGGGCCGGCTGGAGCGGACGCGGCCGCTGCTATGGGCGCTGATGCTGGCCTTCCCGTTCCCGTTCATCGCCAATTCGGCCGGATGGGTGGTGGCCGAATTCGGCCGCCAGCCCTGGCTGGTCTATGGCCTGATGCGCACCGCCGAGGGCACCTCCCACCTGGTGCATCCCGGCCAGACCGTGTTCACCAGCCTCGGCTTCGCCGGGCTCTACTTCGTCCTGGGCCTGCTGTTCCTGTTCCTGGTGAGCCGGGAAATCGAGCACGGTCCGGTCGCCCACTAGGAGTACGAGATGGAAATGCTCTGGTTCTGGCTGGTTTCCGTCATGGTGGCGATCTATGCGGTCATGGACGGCTTCGATTTCGGCGCTGGGGTGCTGCACCTTTGGGTGGCCCGCACCGAGGCCGAGCGGCGCGAGGTGCTGGCGGCCATCGGCCCGCTGTGGGACGGCAACGAGGTCTGGCTGCTGGCGGCCGGCGGGGCGATGTTCCTGGCCTTCCCGCGCCTGCTGGCCGCGGGCTTCTCCGGGTTCTACCTGGCCATGTTCATGGTGGTCTGGACCCTGATCCTGCGCGGGATCGCCATCGAGTTCCGCTCCCACGTGCGCGACACCATGTGGCGCGCGTTCTGGGACGTGGTGTTCGCCGGCGCCAGCGTGCTGCTGCCGATCCTGCTGGGGGCGGCCCTGGGCAACGTGGTGCGCGGCGTGCCGCTGGACGCCAGCGGCTACTTCCAGATCCCCCTGTTCACCGACTTCAGCGCCGGCAACCCGGTGGGCATCCTGGACTGGTACACGGTGCTCATGGGCGTGCTGGTGCTGGCCACGCTCACCGCCCACGGGGCGCTGTTCCTGGCCTGGAAGACCGAGGGCGTGCTGCACCTGCGCTGCCGCCACGCGGCCGTGGCCCTGTGGCCTGCGGTGGCGGTGCTGGCGCTGGCGGCCACCTGGGCCACGGCGGCGGTGAATCCCGCCGTCTACCGCAACCTGCCCCACGCGCCCCTGGCCTGGGTCGGCATGGCCCTGTTCCTGGGCGGCCTGGCCGCCGTTGCCGCCGGCCTCAAGGGCGAGCGCTACCTGATGGCCTTCCTCGGCTCGGGCGGCTTCATCATCGGCATCCTGGCCGCCACGGCGGCCTGCGTCTGGCCGGTGATGCTGCCCTCGACCCTGGACCCCGCGGCCAGCCTCACGGCCCACAATGCCAGCGCCGCGGCCGGCGGCCTCCGGGCCGGGATGGTGTGGTGGTTCATCGGCTTCCCCATCGCCCTGGCCTATTTCAGCGGCCTGTTCTGGATCCACCGGGGCAAGGTGCGGGGGCCGGAGGAAGGCGGCGGCTACTGATCGAACGGCGGGAACTTTTATATTATTAACTGTATATAGTTTCCAGACGTCCATGCTTCAGTCATTGCCCAGGGACGTCCCCTGGAGACTCACCATGTTGTTTACCCGTGCATTTACTAGACTTTGTCTTGGCACCGGCATCGCCCTCCTGGCCGGCCTTCCCGCCGCCATGGCCGGAAACGAGGGGCTTCCGGGCCTGCCCGAAGCCGTCATTGCCGAGGAAGGCCCCGCGGCGCCGCAGGAACCGCTGGTCCGTTATGACTGCGACCGGTGCGCCGCCCAGTTCTACAACGCCCGTACCCTGCAGAGGCACAGAGCCCGCCATGATGCGCCGAAGGTGCTCGCTTGCGACAAGTGCGATTTCATGGCCGCCTTCCCCGGGAACCTGGCGCGGCACGCGCGCACCCACCGCGGCGCGGAAGCTCTCAACCTGGGAGAGCTTCCCGAGGCCCCCGGCGCCCCGGAACCCTTCCCCCCGATGTGAGCCGCATCAGAGCCGGAGCTCCCTGGCCCCGATGCGCCGGGCCATCCCCTCAAGCGCCGCGCGCAAGCGGCGCAGCCTCGCCTTGGCGGGGCGGACGCCCTTCTCCCACCACAGGCCCTTGACCTCCAGCTCGCCCCGCTCCCGGTGCAACTTGGCGTCCATGCGCCCCACCAGGGCGTCCCCTTCCAGGATGGGCAGCACGTAGTAGCCGAACTGCCGTTTGGCCTCGGGCACGAAGGCCTCGAACCGGTAGTCGAAGCCGAACAGGCGCAGGGTCCGGGCGCGGTCCCGGAGGATCGGGTCGAACGGGCACAGGATCGCCATGCGCTCGCCGGGATCGGGCAGGGCGGCCAGCCGCTCGCGCCAGTCCGGGACGGCGAAGCAGGGCTTGGCCGGGCCGTCGTCCCGGGGTGAAACCTCGACCGGCTCGATCCGGCCCGCGGCCCCGGCGGCGGCGCACCAGCGGGTGGCTTCCAGAGGTTCCACGGCGTTCCAGAAGGCGGCCAGCTCCTTCGGCGTGGCCACGCCCAGGCGCGCCAGGGCGGTGGCGCAGGCCCACTCCAGGTGCGCCTCCGGATCGGGTGCGGGCAGGCCATGGGCGGCGGGGAACACCCGCTCGGCCAGGTCGTAGCTCTTGTGGAAATGCGTGCGGCCGGCCACGGCCAGCGCGCCGGTGTGCCAGAGCAGCTCCAGGGCGGCCTTGTGCGGCTTCCAGCCCCACCAGCCGGGCTCGCCGCCCTTGGCGGCGGGTTCGAAGTCGGCGCTGCGCAGCGGGCCCTCCCGCCGGATGCGCTCCAGCACCTCGGCCAGCAACGCTTCCGCCTGGTCGCCGATGCGCTCGCGCCACCAGGGGCTGGCCAGGATGCGCGCCCGGCTCCTGGGGAAGCGCAGGTGCCAGTTGGGATACCATTCCAGCGGAATGGCCGCGGCGTCGTGGGTCCAGTGCTCGAACAGCAGCCGCCGGTCCAGCAGCGCCGCGAATTCGCCCCGGTCGTAGGTTTCGTTCCGGCTGCCGAGGATCAGGTGGTGCGCCCGCTCCACCACGTTGATGGAATCCAGCTGGACGTAGCCCAGCTGGCGGACCAGGCCCATCAGCCCGCCGGCCGGCGCCGGGCCCAGCAGGGCCTGGCTGGCCAACAGCAGGCGGGCGGCCTCGGCGGCGGTGAGACGTGGGGCGGGTCCTGGCATAAACCTCTTCTTTTGAAGCTTCCTTGTAGACTGTACTCTGGAGGACGACCTTGTCAGGACATCTCATTCTGGTGCCGACCCCGCTGGGCAATCTGGGCGACTTGACGCGCCGGGCGGTGACCGCCCTGGAGGACTGCGACCTGGTGGCCTGCGAGGACACCCGGCGCACCGGCGGGCTGCTGGCCCACCTGGGCATCGACAAGCCGCTCCAGCGCTTCGACGACCATGCCAGCCTGGACGCCGCCGAACGGGTGGCCCAGGCCCTGGCGGCGGGCCGGACCGTGGCCTACTGCTCCGACGCGGGCCTGCCGGGGATCAACGATCCGGGCTTCGAACTGGCCCGGCTGGCCCGGGAGGCGGGGGTCAAGGTGACCGTGCTGCCCGGCCCGTCGGCCGTGACCCTGGCGGTGGTGGCCTCCGGCCTGCCCAGCCATGCCTTCAGCTTCTGGGGCTACCTGCCTTCGCGCAGCGAGCCGCGCAAGACCTTCCTGCGCAAGCTGGCGACCCAGGAGGAGACCGTGGTGGTGTTCGAGACCCCGCACCGCATCCACGAAACCCTTTCGGAGATGGCCGAGCTGCTGCCGGACCGGGAGATCGCCCTGGGCCGGGAGCTGACCAAGCTGCACGAGACCTGGTACCGGGGCGCGCCGGCCGAGGTGGCCCGGCTGCTGGGCGGCGAGAACCGGGGCGAGATGGTGCTGGTGATCGCCGGCGCCGACGCCAAGCGCACGTTCACCGACCCGGAGGTGGCCTTCGACGGGGCGGAGCTGCCGGACTGGGCGCGGCGCTACCTGGACGCGGCCCGGGAAGGCGGCATGACCTTGCGCGAGGCGGTGAAGCCGCTGGCCCGGCACCTGGGCGTGGCGGCCAGCGAGTTGTACCGGCTGGCGGTGGCGGCGCGCTGAGCCGAAGAAGTAATGGAAGAATTCGACGGATTCTGGTTGAAGGGGCACATCGAGGGTATGCTTTCTAAAGTTTGATACTCTAATATCCTTGATCAGGAATCGATCCATGGGGTCGAGGCCGTCTTTTCGGAGCGAGAACTCCACCCACCCGTCATTTGTCCCCAAGAAAAAACCTATGACCGGTCCCGATACAAAGAACGTCCAAACCTATACCAGCGGCCCCTTGCGGCTGGTCATCTGCAAGCGTGATCCGGTACCGGCCAAGGCGATGCCGTCCAACGAGTCGTGGACGCTGTTGCTGCCCGGGAGCCCGATCAGGGTCTGCACCGGCGAGGATACCGAGGAGGGCGTCATTCCCCGCGGCAGCCTGGCCCTGCTGATGCCCGGCTTCGGCCACACCTTCAAGCGGCATCACCCCGACGCGCCGTTCGGCTTCACGGCGCTGCAGATGGATGGGCCGTTCCCCGAACCCCTGGTCTCGGTGCTGCAGCATCCGCCGCGCAAGTGGCAGGAAGCCAGCTACGCGGTGCTGCGCAGCCAGAGCCTGAAACAGCTGTTCGGCATCTTCACCCAGGAGATCGCCAACCCCGACGGCCTGCAGCTCATGACCCGGGAACTGTTCCTGATCCTGCTGGGCGCGGAACTCACCCGGCTGTGCGAGAAGGAGGACCGGGCCCGGTTCCCCTACCGTCTGAGCCGCAGCACCCTGCAGGTGGTGCTGGACCACATGGAAGCCCACCTCGGCGCGCCCAACAGCGTTCCGGAAATGGCCAAGCTGGCCCGCTGCACCCCGGACCACTTCATCCGGCTGTTCCGGGAAGCCACCAGCACTACGCCGCACCAGTACCTGATCGAGCGCCGGCTGCAGCGCGCGGTGCAGCTGCTGAGCGACGGCGAGCGGCCGCTGGACGTGGCCGAATCCCTGGGCTTCTACGACGCCTCGGCCTTCACCCGGGCCTTCAAGCGCCGCTTCAACGTGCCGCCCAGCAAGTTCGCCCAGGAAGCCTACGACCGGCAGTTCAAGAAGAACTGAATCCGTAGCCGTTTGATTCTGGAGCCCTTCCGGTCATCGAAACCCCCGGGCGCCCGGGGGATGTAGACTGATACCTTGTCTTGAAAGGCCCCGCCATGCCAGAAACCGCAATCACCTTCGACGACGTGCTGCTGGTCCCTGCGTACAACCATCATGAATCCAGGCGCATCGTCGATATCGGCATGACCGACAAGACCGGCAAGCTGACCCTGCAGCTGCCGGTGATGACCGCCAATATGGACACCATCACCGAGGACGGCATGGCCGATTTCATCTCGGCCAAGGGCGGCATCGGCATCCTGCACCGGTTCTGCTCCATCGAGGAGAACGTGGCGATGTTCAAGCGCTGCCACGGGCCGGCGTTCGTCTCGGTGGGCACCTCGGAGAAGGAGATGGAGCGGGTGGAGGCGCTGAAGGGGGCCGGGGCCGAGTACTTCTGCGTGGACGTCGCCCACGGCCACGCCAAGTACGTGGGCAAGATGATCAAGCGCATGCGCGTGATGCTGCCCAACGAGTGCATCATGGCGGGCAATGTGGCCACCTACGCCGGCGCCGACTACCTGGCCTCGGTGCGGGCCGACATCGTCAAGGTGGGCATCGGCCCGGGCAGCGTCTGCACCACCCGGATCAAGACCGGGTTCGGGGTGCCCCAGCTCACCGCGATCCAGGAGTGCGCCCGGGCCGACCGCTCCATCGTGGCGGACGGCGGCATCCGCTACGCCGGGGACATCGTCAAGGCGCTGGCCTTCGGCGCCGACTTCGTCATGGTGGGCGGCATGCTCGCCGGCACCCGGCCCACCCCGGGACAGCCGGTGCTGAACGAACAGGGCGAGCCGACCCACAAGGTCTACCGGGGCATGGCCAGCAAGGAGGCCGCCGAGGAACACCTGGGCGGGCTGACCGGCTGGAAGACCTCCGAAGGGGTGGCCACCTCGGTGCCCTACCGGGAGGACGAGGACGAGATCATCGCCGATATCATCGGCGGGCTGCGCTCGGGCCTGACCTACGCCGGCGCCAACACCATCCGCGAACTGCAGCGCAAGCTCAACTACATCCTGGTGTCTCCGGCGGCCCGGGTGGAGAGCCTGCCGCACCGGCTGCTCCAGTAAGCCGCTCGATCACCTCCTGCGCGATCCGCAGCCCGAACAGGGCGGGCAGGTAGGAGATGGTGCCGATGGGCGTGCGCGGCCGGCCGGTGCCGTGGTGCTCGCCCGCGTCCGCCGGGTCATGGGGCAGGGTGTTGCGCGCCGGTTCCACCGAATAGACGCAGGTGATGCCGGTGCGGATGCCCCGGCGGTGCAGCCGCTGGCGCAGCACCCGCGCCAGGGGGCAGATCCGGGTCTCGTCCAGGTCGCCGCACAGGACCTGGGCCCCGTCCAGCCGGCCGCCGGCGCCCATGCTGGATACCACCGGCAGGCCGAGGCGCACGCAGGCGTCCAGCAGCAGCACCTTGGAGTGCAGGGAATCGATGGCGTCCACCACCAGGTCCAGTCCGGGCTCCAGCAGCCCGTCCAGGGTGTGCTCGTTGATGAAAACCTGCCGGGGGTCCACCCGGCAGGCGGGGTTGATGTCCAGCACCCGGGCGGCGGCCAGCGCCACCTTGGGCCGGCCCAGGGTGGAGTGCAGGGCGAACAGCTGGCGGTTGAGGTTGGTGAGGTTGACGCCGTCGTAGTCCACCAGGCGCAGGCTGCCCACCCCGGCCCGGGCCAGCGCCTCCACGGCGAACGAGCCGACCCCGCCCAGGCCGAACACGGCCACCCGGGCCGCGCCCAGCCGCTCCAGGCACAGGGCGCCCAGCAGTTGCTCGGTGCGCGCGTACCACCTCACAGCAGGCCCCGGAACAGCCGGCGGGCGTTCTCCTGGACCAGGGCGGCCTCGGGTCCCGCGGCCTGGGCCACCTGGGCCGGTTCACGCTCCCCGCGCCCCGGCGCATCGGTTTCGTACAGCAGGCGCGTGGGCCGCGCCGCGGGGACTTCGCGGCCCGGGCCGCCGGACAGGTACAGGCCCAGCTCCTGCAGTTCCGCGGCCACCTCGGCGGAACCGGAAAAGGCGTGCAGCGCGGCGCCGGCGGCGGGGATGCCGGTGCGGCGCAGCAGCTCCAGCAGCGGCCCCCAGGCGCGCACGCAGTGGATGGAAAGCGGCCGGTCCAGCGCGATGGCCAGGCGCACCTGCGCCTCGAAGGCGGCCTCCTGGGCGGCCCGCCCGGGCCTTTCCGGGGCGAAATCCAGCCCGCATTCGCCGACCCCGATCCGGCCGGCCTGGACCCTGGCGCCCAGCCGCCCAAGCCAGCCAGGCCCGGCCTCGGCCACGTACCACGGGTGCAGGCCCAGCATGGGCAGGACGCAGGCGTGCTCCCGGGCCAGTTCCAGCACCCGGTCCCAGTCGGCTTCCCGGGTGGCGCAGCAGACCATGTGGGTCACCCCGGCCGCCTGCGCCCGCGCCACCACCTCCGCGACCCGGCCTTCGAAGCGCGGGTCCTGGAGGTGGCAGTGGGTGTCGAAATAGGCGGCGGTCATTCCCCCCAGATTACCAGCGCTGGGCGGCGGGGCCCGCCAGGAGCAGGGCGAGGCCGAAGATCAAGAGGGCGCGGTGCGGCTGGTGCATGATCCTGCCTCCTTACAGGGCGCTGCCCCGGGAGGCCCGGGCCGGCATGATCCGTTCCGAAGGTAAACGATATTGGTTCTCAAGAACTTACCGATGGTCGAGCGGGGGTGGCCCGATCAAATTGATGGCGACCCCACCCATCCGCGCGGCCGTTCCTTCGGATTGGCCATCCAAGTAGTTGAATTATAAATATGTTGAATGGTGGCCCTAAAAATGCTTGATGCCCCTTGGGAGGGATGACATGTTGCGATTGATGCTCATTTGCGGTTGCCTGGTTTTCGCCACGCCCGGGCTGGGAGCCCAGGAAGCGCCCAGGGATTCAGTCAAGCAGGACTTCAAGACGGCGGGCAAGGACGTGGGCCACGGCGCCAGGAAGGTGGGCCACGGGTTCAAGCGTGGCGCCAAGGACGTCGGCCACGGGTTCAAGCACGGGGCCAAGGAGGTCGGCCACGGGTTCAAGCGCGCCGTGAAGAAGGACTGACATGCACCAGCCTGGGTCCCTGGCAGGGACTGCCGCCCCATTTGTCGCGGCCGCCCTGGCCGTGCTCGCCCTGGCCGGGTGCACGAAAAAACAGGGCGTGACCTGCCAAGGCTACGTGGAAGGGGAATTCGTCTATGTGGCGGCGGCCGAAGCGGGCCGGCTGGAGCGGCTCCTGGTGGCCCGCGGCCAGCAGGTCACGGCCGGCACGCCCCTGTTTGCCCTGGAATCGGCCCGCGAGACCGGAGCGGTGCGCCAGGCTCAGCAGCAGTTGAACGCGGCGGAAGCGCAGCTGGGCGACCTGCTCACCGGCAAGCGCCGGCCGGAACTGGACGTGGTGCGCGCCCAGCTGGCCCAGGCCGAGGCCAAGTCCGGGAATTCCACGGCCACCCGGGTGCGCAACGAGGCCCAGGCGGCAGCGGGCGGCATCGCCGTGGCCGAGCTGGATGACAGCCGGGCCGAGGCGGAAGCCGACGCCGGCCACGTGCGGGAGTTGCGCGGCCAGGTCGAGGTGGCGGGCCTGCCCGCCCGCGCCGACCAGATCCGGGCCCAGGCCGCCACCATGGCGGCGGCCAAGGCCTTCCTGGACCAGGCCAGCTGGACCCTGGGCCAGAAGACGGTCGCCGCCAGCGCGGCCGGGCTGGTGTTCGACACCATCTACCGGGAAGGGGAGTGGGTGCCGGCCGGAGCGCCCATCGTCCGCATGCTGCCGCCGGCGAATGTCAAAGTGCGGTTCTTCGTGCCGGAACCGCTCCTGGGCGGCTTGTCGATCGGCCAGCAGGTGCTTCTGCGCTGCGATGGCGTCCCGGCGCCGGTGCCGGCCAGGGTCACCTACATCTCCACCGAATCCGAATACACCCCGCCGGTCATCTACAGCAACGAAACCCGGTCCAAGCTGGTCTTCATGATCGAGGCCCGTCCGGACCTCGCCCAGGCGCACGACCTTCACCCCGGCCAGCCGGTGGTGGTCGCGCTGCAATGAGCGAATCCTTCGCGATCGACATCAAGGACCTCAACAAGAGCTTCGCCGGCAAACACGTGGTCAAGGACCTCGCCCTGCAGGTGAAGAAGGGCGAGATCTACGGCTTCATCGGTCCCAACGGCAGCGGCAAGACCACCACCATTCGCATGCTGTGCGGCCTGCTCACCCCCGATTCCGGCAGCGGCACCTGCCTGGGCTTCGACATCCTGCGGGAAAGCGACAGGATCAAGGACCAGGTCGGCTACATGACCCAGAAGTTCTCCTACTGGGAAGACCTGACCATCCGGGAAAACCTGGACTTCGTGGCGCGCATGTACAGCCTGCCCGACCGCAAGGCCGCGGTGGACCAGGCCCTGGCCGGGCTGGACCTGGCCGAGCGTTCCGAACAGCTGGCCGGAGCCCTCTCCGGCGGCTGGAAACAGCGCCTGGCGCTGGCCGCCTCCATGCTGCACGACCCCCAGCTGCTGCTGCTCGACGAGCCCACCGCCGGGGTCGATCCCCTGGCCAGGCGGGATTTCTGGGCCGAGCTGCACCGCCTCTCCGCCCTGGGCATTTCCGTGCTGGTGAGCACCCACTACATGGACGAGGCGGAGCGGTGCCACAAGCTGGCCTACCTGGCCAATGGGCGGCTGCTGGCCCAGGGCACCTCGGCCGAGGTGATCGCGGCCCAGGGCCTGCACAGCTGGGCCATCTTCGGCGACGGCCTGGACGCCCTGAACGAGCGTCTCCAGGGCCAGCCCGGGGTGGAGCAGACCGTGCTGTTCGGCGCGACCCTGCACGTCAACGGCAAGGACGGCGCACAGCTGGAGCAGACCCTGCGCGCTTCGATCGCGGGCGGCAACTTCCGGATCGAACCGGTGGCCACCGGCATGGAAGACATCTTCATCTACCTCATGAAGAAGTCCGGAGCCCAGCCGTGAAGCGGTTTGGCGGCTTTTCCATGGGGCACTGGTGGAGCATCGTGCTCAAGGAGTTCATCCAGCTGAAGCGGGACCGGCTCACCCTCGGCATGATCATCGGCCTCCCGCTGATCCAGCTGTTCCTGTTCGGCTACGTCATCAACAGCGATCCCAAGCAGATGCCCACGGCGATCATCGACGCTGACCAGACCGAGATCACCCGCACGGTGGTGGCCACCATGAAGGCCTCCGGCTACTTCCGCATCGTCGGGACGCTGCCCGACGAGGAAGCCGGGCGGGCCGCCCTGGCCCGGGGCAAGGTGCTGTTCGTGCTCAACATTCCCGCCGGGTTCACCCGCAGCGTGCTCCGGGGCGAACGGCCATCGCTGCTGGTGGAGGCCGACGCCACCGATCCGACCGCCACCGGCATGGCCTTGGCCTCGGTCGGGCAGATCCCGCGTTCCGCCGCCATCAAGGACCTGACCGGGCCCCTGGCGCGCCTGACCGGCGGCGACCCGGCCTTCGACGTCCAGGTGCATGCCCTGTACAACCCTGAAGGCATCACCACCTACAACATCGTGCCCGGACTGATGGGGATGGTCCTCACCATGACCATGGTGCTGATGACCGGGCTGGCCATCACCCGGGAGCGCGAGCGGGGGACCATGGAAAACCTGCTGGCCATGCCGGTGCGGCCGATCGAGGTGATGACCGGCAAGATCGTGCCCTACATCGCCATCGGCCTGATCCAGGTGACGATGATCCTGGTGGCCGCGCGGGCGGTGTTCCACGTGCCGTTCGCCGGCAGCGTCCTCTCGATGTACCTGGCCGCGCTCCTGTTCGTGGCGGCCAACCTGACGGTGGGGATCACCATCTCGTCCTTCGCCAAGAACCAGCTGCAGGCCATGCAGCTCACCAACTTCTACTTCCTGCCGAACATGATGCTGTCGGGCTTCCTGTTCCCCTACCTGGGCATGCCGAAATGGGCGCAATACCTCGGCCTGCTGATGCCGCTGACCTACTTCAACCGGCTGGTCCGGGGCATCTTCCTCAAAGGCAACGACTTCGCGGACCTGTGGCCGAGCATCTGGCCGTTGATGATCTTCACCGTGGTGCTACTGGCCGTTTCGGTGAAGTTCTACCGCAGGACCCTTGATTGAGGAGGCCGCAACCATGCCCGTCCCGGTGAAACCCGCATGCTGGATCCTGGTCCCGGCCGCCCTGGCCGGGTTGCTGGGCTGCGCCGTGGGGCCGGATTTTCACCGGCCCCAGCCGCCGGAGGCCTCCGGCTACGCCCAGGCCGAGGCCACCGTGGCCGCGTCCGGTCCCGGCGGGGCGGCCCAGCGCTTCAGCGCCGGCGCCGACCTGCCGCGCCAGTGGTGGTCCCTGTTCCATTCCGAACCGCTGGACCGGATGGTGCGCAGAGGCCTGGAAAACAGCCCGACCCTGGCCCAGGCCCGGGCCCGGCTGGTCCAGGCCCAGGAGGAACTGAAGGCCCAGGCCGGCGCGGACCGGTATCCCGCGGTGGATGCGAGCCTGGCGGCCACCCGGCAGAAAATCGATCTGGCCGCCCTGGGCGAGACCAGTGTTCCGAACCCCGGCCCGTTCACCCTGTACAACGCCTCGGTCTCGGTCTCCTACACGCTCGACCTGTTCGGCGGCAACCGGCGCGCCCTGGAGGGGCTGGCGGCCAAGGTGGACTACCAGCGGTTCGAACTGGAAGCGGCCCGGCAGACGCTGGCCGGCAATATCGTGCTGGGCGCCATCCGGCAGGGTTCGCTGCAGGCCCAGGCGGCCACCCTGGCGGCGCTCCAGACGGCCCAGGAGCGCCAGCTGGCGATCACCGGGGCGCGCTTCCAGGCGGGCGGCGTGTCGGCGCTGGACGTGCAGAACCAGGCCCTGCTGCTGGAGCAGACCCGGGCCATGCTGCCGCCGCTGGTGAAACAGCGGGCCCAGATCGACCACCAGCTGGCGGTCTATGGGGGGCAGGGGCCCGGGGACGGCCGGAACGAGGCGCTCGACCTGGCGACCCTGCACCTGCCGGAGACGCTGCCGCAAAGCCTGCCCTCGGCCCTGGCCCGGCAGCGGCCCGACATCCGCGCCGCCGAGGCGCTGCTGCACCAGGCCAGCGCCGCCGTCGGCGTGGCCACCGCCAACCTCTACCCGCAGATCACCCTGTCCGGCAGCCTCGGCTCCGAGCGCACCAGCGCCGGTGACCTGACGTCGGGGTTCAACATCTGGAGCCTCGGGGGCAACCTCGTGCAGCCGCTGTTCCACGGCGGCGCCCTGCGGGCGCGCAAGCGTTCGGCCCTGGCCGCCTACGACGAAGCGGCCGCCGGCTACCGGCAGAGCGTGCTGCAGGGCTTCCAGGAGGTCGCCGACAGCCTTTCGGCGCTGGACGCCGACGCCCGGACCCTGGCCGCCCGGGCAGCCGTCACGGATCACGCCAGGGCCGCCTCGGGCATCGCCGGGCAGCAGTACCGGCTCGGCGGCATCAGCGAACTGGCCCTGCTCGATGCCCAGCGCCAGCGCCTCCAGGCCGAGCTGAACCAGATCACCGCCCAGGCCGACCGCTACGCGGATACCGCGGCCCTGTTCCAGGCCTTGGGCGGGGGCTGGTGGCAGTAGTTCTACTGAGGGCCTGGTCCCGGGACCCGCGTTGAGTCGGCGCGAGGCAGGGACGACGGCCGCCCAGTGGGACTAGCCTTCCGCCGGCGCCATGGGCCCGTCCCCGCCCTGGCTGTGGCGCCGGATGATGCCCTGGGCCAGCCGCTGCAGGAACACGCCCCGGGCCGGATTCCAGACCATGGCGCTGGCGGCCTTCCATTCGGCCGACAGCTCGAACAGGGCGGAGCCGTCAATCTGGGTGCCCAGCAGCAGCACCGGCACCCGGCCGGCGGCCAGCTCCACCAGCGCCTTGAGCCGGCGGCGCTCGTCCAGCCCGGTGCCGTTCACCTGGAAGATGACCAGGGGCGGCGCGCTGGCCAGGGCGTCCTTCAGGGCCTGGGCCGACGGGGAGATGCGCGCGAGCGGCTGGATCGGCTGGAGGATCTCCCGCAGCGCCTCCTCCAGCTCCGCGTCGGCGCTGACCAGGATGATGCCCGAAGGCTCGCCCGAATGCTGCCTGCGCGCGCCCTGCAGGCTGATCTCCCGGCGCAGGGCCAGACGCTCCTGGTCCTCCTCCCGGCGCAGGAACACCCACCGGGACAGGGGCGTCTCCATCTCCTCCGGCAGCTTCGGGTTGAAGCGCAGGCCGATGCTGCGCGGCCCCATGTGGCGGATCTCGCCCCGGGCCTCGATCTGCAGGTCATCGGCCAGGGGGATGCTGAGGATCAGCACGGAGCCCACCTGCAGGGTGGTGCCGGCCAGGTCCCGCTGGGCGTGGATGCGCGCGCCGCGGGTGTTGAGATCCACCAGGGAGGCCTGCAGCAGCTCGCCCTTGGGGGTGCCGTAGGTCACCAGCACCCGGCCCACCCGGTCGACCCGGTATTCGGTCCGGTGGTCGTTCTCCTGGAGCAGTTTGGGCACGCTCAACCGGAGCGTGCGCCGGCCCTCATGCAGCCCCAGCCCCAGCAGCTTGACCGGGGCCTCCATGAAGCCGAGCCCCATGGGGAAGCGCAGCTTCAGTTCGGCCGCGCGCAGGCCGAACGAGGCGTCCTCCCGGCTCATGGTGGCGGCCACCTGGAGCTCGCCTTTGTCCAGGGCCACGAAGAACGATTCGAAGCGCAGGTAGGGGGTCACCAGGATGACAAGTTCATTCCGGGCACAGGCCTGGACCAGAACGTCCTGGATCGCCTCCGGTCGTTTGAGGGCTGTGGCCACGGGATCTCCGATACTTTCCTTATCGTATGGGGTTCGGTCCATGTTACAAGTCCATTCCTCGGAGGAATCATCATGGCCCGGCCCAGTACGCTTCTGCTCTACAGCGCCCCCAAGAGCGGCTTCGGCGACGAGTGGATGACCTTCCTGCCGATCGGCCTCGGCTTTCTCCAGGCCATGCTGGCCTCCCACGGCTTTCCCTGCCGCCTGGCCAACCTGAGCGGCAAGGGCCGGCGCGAGGTCCTGGCCTACCTGCGCGAGCAGGACCCCCAGGTGGTGGGCGTCTCCATGTTCACCTTCAACCGCAAGCGCAGCTCCGATCTGCTGCAGTGGGCGCGGGAGGCCTGCCCCGGCGCCCTGCTGCTGGCGGGGGGGCCACACCCCACCCACCTGGCCGGGGAAGTGTTCGAGGACTGCCCGGCCCTGGACGCCATCGTCAAGGGCGAAGGGGAACTGCCGCTGCTGGGCGTCCTGGAGCGCCTGGACGCCGGCCAGGACTGGCGCGGGGCGCCCGGGCTGATCCTGCGCGAGGGCGAAACCGCGTCCATCGCCCCCATGGCGGACCTGGACCAGATGGGCGCGCCGGTGGAGCACTTCGACGCGGACTTCCTGGACGATCCCGGACAGCTCGCCTACCTCAGCACCAGCCGGGGCTGCCCGGCCACCTGCAACTTCTGCAACACGCCGGAATTCTGGGGCAGCAGCGTGCGCTTCCGCAGCCCGGCCGCGGTGCTGCGCGAGCTGGTGCTGCTCCGGGACCGGCTCGGGCTCACCTACTACAGCTTCCGCGACGACACCTTCACCGCCAACCGGACCCGGATCCTCACGCTCATGGAGCTGATCAGCGGTTCCGGCCTGCATCCGCTGTGGAACTGCCAGAGCCGGGTCAACCTGGTGGACGAGGAGCGGCTGGTGGCGATGAAGCGCGCCGGCTGCGAGTTCATGCAGTTCGGGGTGGAGCACGGCAGCGAACGGGTGCTGCTGCTCCTGGACAAGGGCACCAGCATGAAGCACGCGCACCGCGCCTTGTCCCTGGTGCGCAAGGTGGGCATGAACCTGGGCATCTACCTGATCACCGGCATCCCGGGCGAGCAGTGGGAGGATGTGGAAACCACCGCCAGCCTCATCCGGCTCACCCGGCCGCACGATGTGCAGATCTCGCCCCTGGCCCTGTACCCCGGCACCCGGCTGTTCGACCAGTACCGCGCCGAGGGCCGGATCAGCCGGGATTTCTTCCGCGGCACCGGAGACGCCGAGATCTTCGCCCGGGTGGATGGCCACACGGAGCGCGCGCTGCGCTACCTGGCCGAGGTCAGCGAACAGACCCGCCCCCGGGCCGTCTACACCCCGGCCGAGTTCCAGGAGCAGAAGCGCTGGCTGGGCTTCTGCGCGGTCACCAACCTGCTGTGCGGGGAGGCCGCGTACGAGGCGGGCCGGCCCCTGGAAGCCGAGGCGGAATACACCGAGGTGATCCGCATGGAGCCGGGCAATCCCTGGGGTTTCATGAAGCGGGCCCTGCTGCGCCGGAGCCAGGGCCGCCCGCTCCCGGCCCGGGCCGACCTGGATGAAGTGCTCGCCCTGGCGCCGCGCAATCCCGAGGCGCTGGAACTGGACCGGCAGTGGCGCGCCCACCCGGGCAAGGCCAAACGCTGGCGCCCGGCCCAGGGCCCCGCGGCGGAAATGAAGGGGGCCAAGGCCTACCTCGCGGCACAGCAGAAGGCCGAACCGGGATCTTGAATTTACTAAAAAATTATTTAGAACTTTCAACATCGGGCTTGCACTGGGTAGATGGCGCGCCAACTCATCCACCCTTTCAAGCTCAACGGGAGTTCTTATGTATAACAAAGTCATAGGTCTCAACCTTCTGCTGGCCGCCGGGATCGCCTCCAGCTTCGCCTTCGCGGCGGACCCCTTCCTGCACGCCTGCCACTCCGGGCTGTTCAAGCGGAGCGACAAGGATGCCAAGGAGGTGCCCCTGCCGCCCGTCCAGAAACTGGAAGCCCTGGCCGGCAAGAACAGCTTCAAGATCTGCGACACGCGCACCGGCGAGCCGTTCGTCTTCCAGGTGTTCTGCGCCGCTCCGGGCGCCCAGCCCGCGAGCCTGAAGGACCTGGGCGACGACATCGCTGAGGACGGCAGCACCCTGGTGGCGGCGGTGGATCTCACCGGCAGCGGCGTATCCGACCTCCTCTATGCACGCAAGGGCTGGGCCGGTTGGAAGGTGCTGAGCAACGGCGGCAGGCTGCCCAGGCCCTTCGAGGGCTTCATCGCCGGCCTGTGCGACAAGGGCCAGGACACCGCCAAGTCCGAACTCATCCCCGCGGAAACCCAGGACCTGGAGGTGGACAACGACCTGCTGGCGGTGGTGGGGGACTTCCTGGGCAACGGCACCGAGCAGCTGGCCTACACCCGGCCCGGCTGGAGCCAGGTCTGGGTGGTCGGCGCCCACGGGGTGGTGCAGATGGCCGCCGACCTGGGCGGCCTCCAGGCCAACGGCCCCGGCGCCCGGGTGCACTGGCTGTTCCCGTTCAAGTCCAAGGGCGCCCGCACCCGGATCGCCTATTACCGCATGGGCTGCAAGGAACTGGCCACCTTCGCGCCCAAGGGCATGACCTTCAAGCGCGACCAGGCGCCCCTGAAGGGGAACTGGGAGAAGCTGAGCCAGAACATGCTCGACTGGCCGCGGGAAGCCCCCAGCCCGCTGGCGCAGAGGGCGGAGGAGGCCAAGGGCACGCTGGCCAAGGCGGCCGGGATGGAGTAGGGCGGAAGGCCGGCTGGCGCGAGCCAGCCGGCCGCTTGTTCAGGGGTTCTGCTGCCGGGCCACCCAGTTCATGACCTCCAGCGGGGTGAGGCGATTGAGGTCCAGGGCGTTCAGCTCCTCGCGCAGGGGATCGGGATCGGGCTCGAACATCGGCAGCATCGGCTGGAATTCGGGCGCGGGCCGGCGCTTGCGGGCGGGGGCGGCGGCTTGTTCCGGGGCCTGGGCGAGGATGCGCTGGGCGGCGGCGATCACCGACCGGGGCAGGCCGGCCAGGCGCGCCACCTGGATGCCGTAGCTGCGGTCCGCCGGCCCCTCGGCGATGCGGTGCAGGAACAGCAGGTGCTCCTCCCATTCCTGCACCTCCACGTGCAGGTTCTGGATGCGGGCGTCCTCGGCCAGCCGGGTCAGTTCGAAGTAGTGGGTGGCGAACAGCGTGCGCGGCTCGCCGCCCTTCAGGTCGCGCAGGTGCAGAGCGATCGCCTCGGCCAGCGACAGGCCGTCCCGGGTGCTGGTGCCCCGGCCGATCTCGTCCAGGATCACCAGGCTGGCGGGGGTGACCTGGTTCAGGATGCGCGCGGTCTCGGTCATCTCCACCATGAAGGTGGATTGGCCCTTGGAGAGGAAATCCGAGGCGCCGATCCGGGTGAAGATCCGGTCCACCAGGCCGAAGCGCATCAGGTCGGCCGGCACGAACGAACCCACCTGGGCCAGCACCACCAGCAGCGCCGCGGTGCGCAGGAAGGTGGACTTGCCGCCCATGTTCGGGCCGGTCACCACCGCCATGGCCTTGGCGGCGGGCAGCGAAAGGTCGTTGGGGATGCATTCCCGGCCCATCCGGGCTTCCAGCATGGGGTGCCGGGCGCCGGCCAGGATCAGCTCGCGGTCGCTGCTCAGCTCGGGCCGGGTCCATCCGGACAGCCGGGCCCGCTCGGCCAGGGCGCAAAGCAGGTCGAGCCGGGCCACGGCCTGGGACAGCCGGGTCAGATCGGCGCGCCGTTCCAGCACCAGGGCGAGCAGCTTGCGGAACTGCACCTCCTCCAGCCGCAGCAGGTCCGATTCGGCGCTCAGCAGGCGCTGTTCGAAGGCCATCAGCTTCTCGGTGGTGAAGCGCTCGGCGTTGGCCAGGGTCTGCTTGCGGATGAAGTGGGCGGGGGCGGCGGCCAGGTTGGCCTTGGTGATCTCGAAGTAGTAGCCGAACACCCGGTTGTACTTGATCTTCAGGGTGTTGATGCCGCTGGCGGCGCGCTCCTCCTCCTCCAGCTCCAGCATCACCTGCTTGGCGTCCCGGGCCAGCCGGCGCACGCCGTCCAGTTCCGGGTCCACGCCGTCGCGGATCACCGAGCCGCGCTCCAGGTCCAGGGGCAGCGTCTCTTCCAGGCTCTGCCGCAGGGTCTCGAGCAGCTCCGGGCAGAGCGGGGTTTCCAGGGGCCAGAGTTCCAGTTCCTGGGCTTCCTTGAACCAGCCGCCCTGCTCCAGCAGCCAGGGCAGGTTCTGCAGGCGGGCCAGGCCCTCGCGCAGCTGGCCCAGCTCGGGCGGCGCGGCCAGGCCCAGGGCCACCCGGCCGAGGATGCGGTCCAGGTCGGGCACGCCGGCGAGCTGCTTCTGCAGCGGTTCCCGGTGTCTGTCCTCGGTGAGCCAGCCCACCTGGCGCCAGCGCAGCTCCAGGGCGGCCCGCTCGCGCAGCGGCTGGTCCAGCCAGGCCTTGAGGAGGCGCGAGCCCTGGCGGGTCCGGCACAGGTCGAGCAGCGCCAGCAGGCTGCCGGCCCGGGTCCCGTCCAGGGAGTTGCCGGTGATCTCCAGGTGCCGGGATGACGTGGCGTCCAGCAGGGGGCCGACGGCGCCCAGTTCCAGGCTCACGCCCTGGATGTGGGCCGGCCGGGCCTTCTGGGTGGCCTCCACCTGGTCCAGGAGGGCGCCCAGGGCGCCGATGGCGGCGGGGTAGGGGTCCAGGCCGACGCCTTCCAGGTGGGTCCAGCCGAAGAAGTCGAGGATCTCTCCGCGGGCCCGTTCGGCCTCGAAGCGCCAGGCCGGCAGCGGGGTGCGGGCGGCCTCCAGGTCGAACCCGTCCGGAGCGCCTTCGGCGAGGATCAGCTCGGCCGGCGCCAGCCGCTCCAGGGTGGCCGCCAGCAGCTCCCGGCCCTGGCCCGGGATGACCCGCAGCTGGCCGGAGGCGAGCTGGAGCAGGGCGAGGCCCCAATGCTCGCCCAGCTGGTGCAGCGAAGCCAGCCAGCGGGCATCGTCGTCCAGCCAGGTGCCCGGGGTGATGATCCGGGTGATGGCGCGGGGCAGCAGCCCCTTCACCTCGTCGGGCTTGGCCGTGGGCTCGGCGATGGCCGCGGAGAAGCCGGCGGCGAGCAGCTTGGGCAGGTAGCTTTCCAGGGCGAAGTGGGGCACGCCGCACATGGGGGTTTCGAACTCGGTGCCGCGCCCGCGCACGGTCAGGGCGATTTCCAGCACCGGCGCGGCCCGGACCGCGTCCTCGCCGTGCAGTTCGAAGAAATCCCCCATGCGGGTGAACAGGATCGCGTCGCCGGCCTCGCGCTTGAGGGCGGCTACCTGCGTGAGCATCGGCGTGGACATGGGCTTCCTTGAAACGGTCCTGATCACCCAAGTGTACCTTGCGGGCCTCTGCAAACAGCCCAACATGGTGTACGGGTAGAAAAACCCTGCGAAACCATTCCGGGCGCCGGGGGCAGGATCGAGAAGCACGGGAACGCGGAATGCATTCCATCGGGTTTGATCTCGGCTCGGTCGCCATCAAGGCCGTGCTGCTGGGACCCAAGGGTGAAATCGAACGGGTTCATGACCAGCGGCGCGATCGGGATGAGGCGAACGCCCTCCTGGCCTTCCTGGATACCGTCGACCCACGCCTTGGCGGCGAGGGCTTGGCCCTGGGCATCACCGGTGGCGTCGCCGATGATGCGCTTGCGGAACACCTGACCTGGACCAACAGCCTGCTCGCGGTGGCCGCGGGGATCCGGGCGCTGCATCCCGAAGTCCGCAGCATCCTCGAAATCGGCGGCCATACCGCCAAGTACCTGGTGATCGGCGAAAACGGGAGCCTGAAGGATTTCGCCACCAACGAGGCCTGCGCGGCGGGTACGGGCGCCTTCCTGGAACAGCAGGCGCGGCGCCTGGGGTTGTCCGTCCAGGAACTCGCCATCCTGGCCGCCCAGGCCGAGCGCGGGGCCACCATCGCGGGACGCTGCTCGGTCTTCGCGAACTCGGACATGATCCATCTGCAGCAGAAGGGCACGCCGCTCCCGGAGATCGCCTATGGCCTGTGCGTGGCCATCGCCCGCAACTTCCTGACGACGCTCCTGAAGGGCCGGGGGGCGGCACCTCCCGTGCTGCTGGCGGGGGGCTGCGCGCGGAACCCCGGCATCCTGCGGGCCTTCCGGGAGGTGTTGGGCCTCGAAGGGCCGGCCCTCCAGGCTTCCGCCCATGCGGGGCTGGAAGGGGCCATCGGCGCGGCCTTGCTGGCGCGCCATGGGGAAACGCCGGGGATCTCCATGGAACGGTTGCGCGGCCTGGTGCCCCGGATGCTGGCCGGAACCCGCGGGACCCGGGCCGCCCTGCCCATCCTGCCCCGGATTGCCGACCGCCTCCGGCCGGAAGAACCCACCGGCGGTTCCAGGCAGGACGCGGAGGGCTACCTCGGCCTGGACGTGGGTTCCGTGAGCACCGACCTGGTCCTGCTGGACGGCGCAGGGGAGCTGCTCACATCGGTCTACCTCCCCACCCAGGGACGGCCCTCCGAAGTGCTCATGGAGGGGCTGGCGGCGCTGAAGGCGCGTTATGGAGGAGGCCTGCGGATCCTGGGGTGCGGGGCCACCGGGAGCGGGCGGCACCTGGCGGCGAAGCTGGCCGGGGCCGATGTGGTGAAGAACGAGATCACCTGCCAGCTGCTGGGCGCCCAGCGCTACGTGCCGGAGGTGGACACCATCCTGGAGATCGGCGGCCAGGACTCGAAATTCATCCGCGCCAGGAACGGGGCCCTTGCGGATTTCGCCATGAACAAGGTCTGCGCAGCCGGGACAGGCTCCTTCCTGGAAGAGCAGTCCCTGGCGCTGGGGGTGGCGATCCGCGACGATTTCGCGGCCCGGGCCTTCGCCTCCGGTCCTCCGCCGGATCTCGGCTCGCGCTGCACCGTGTTCATGGAGACGGAGGTGGTCGGCGCCATGGCCGGCGGCATCCCCGTGGCGGACATCTGCGCCGGCCTGGCCTACTCCATCGCCCGGAACTACCTCGACAAGGTCGTGGGGCCCCGCTCCATCGGCCAGCACATCGTGTTCCAGGGCGGCGTGGCGTCCAACGGGGCGGTGGTGGCAGCCTTCAGGGAAATCCTGCAAAGGCCGATCCAGGTGCATCCCTTCAACCGGATTTCCGGTGCGATCGGGGCGGCGCTGGCGGCGAGGACCGCCATGGGCAAGGCGGGGCGGCCCTCCCTGTTCAAGGGGTTCCTCCAGGCCCAGGCGCCCGCCCTGCATTCCTTCGAATGCCACCAATGTTCAAACCGCTGCGACGTGAACGTGATCGAAACAGGCGGGGAGCGGGCGTTCTTCGGGGATACCTGCGAACGCTACACCAGCGGCGCCCTCGCCAAGTCCTGCCGGGTGCCCAACCTGGCGGAAGCCTTCGTGGCCCAGTGCGAGTCCATGTTCGGCAGCGCCGCGGATCCCGGCCCCAGGATCGGCATTCCGAGAAGCTCAAGCCTCGCGGGTTCCCAGCCCTTCTGGGCGATCTTCTGGAAGGAGCTCGGGTTCTGCCCCGTGCTTTCCGAGCCGTCTTCCCAGGAAACCCTGGCCCTGGGGCTCACTCATCTTTCCGTGGGGGTCTGCCTGCCCATCAAGCTGACGGCGGGACACGTCCACAGCCTGCTTGCCAAGGGGATCGAGCCCGTTTTCCTGCCTTCCGTGGTCCTGTTCCCTGGAGAGGATGCAGCCCACTCCTACGCCTGCCCATACACCATGGCCGCGCCCTACATGGTGGATCTGCTGGCGCATGGGAAGGGCCTCTCCCCGGTCATCCGCTTCGAAAGCGAAGACCTGTTCATCGAGGGGTTCGAACCCTTCCTGAAAGCGCTTCACGTTTCGAGGGAGCAGGTCTCCCTCGCCTGGCGGGCGGCGACCTGGGGCCAGGCGGAAGTGGAGGGGATCTTCCGCCAGCGCGCACGGGCGCTCATCAAGGAGGGGGCCTACCGTCACGTCTTCGGCATCCTGGGCAGGCCCTACGGCCTCTTCGACAGCTACGCGAACCTGGGCCTCTTCGAACGCCTGCGCCGGATGGACATCCTGGCCGTGCCCCTGCCATTCATACCCACCGCGAAGGCGGAAAAGAGCGCCGAAGCCACGCTTCCCTGGCGCTATCCCGCCGATATGCAACGCACCGCAGCCGGTCTCGCGGAGGATCCCGGCATCCACCCCATCGTCCTTTCCAGCTTCGCCTGCGGCCCCGATGCGTTCGCCCTCGGGCAGATCGGCAGGGCGCTCCAGGACCGGGCCCACCTGATCCTGGAGTTCGACGAGCACCGGGGCGAGGCTGGGCTGATCACCCGCCTGGAAGCCTTCCTCGATCAGCTCGAAGGGGTCTCCAGCCGGGCGTCCCGCCACGGCACGGAACCGCTGCCAAGCACGGCCTTCATTCCCTCCGCACCCAGCCGGGTGCGCATCCCCTTCTTCTCGGACTGCGCCTACGCCTTCAGCGGACTGTTCCAGTTCATGGGGCATGAAGCCCGGGTCCTGCCCCGGCCCGACGGCGCGAGCCGCGCCCTTGGCGAGCAGCATTCCCTGGGCAAGGAGTGCCATGCCTACACGATGATCGCCGGAGACCTCCTGCATATGGCGGCCAGCGCCCCCGCGGAGGGGACCGTCTTCTTCTTCCCGGGCACCTCCCTCCCCTGCCTGCTGCATGAATATGGCCCCGCGATGCAAGCCATGCTGGGCGAACTGGGCATCAAGGGCATCCAGGTCAGTTCCCCCGACGGGGAGCAGCTTCTGTCGACGTTCGGCTTCAGGGCCATCGAACGGTTCTACCTAGGGCTGGTTGCCATCGAGATCCTGATGAAAGCCGTCTGCCAGGTCCGCCCCTACGAGCGGACCGAAGGCAGCACGGACCGGGTCCATCAGCAGAATCTCGAACGGATCGAGGCTGCGATCGCCGGGGGAGCCATCCTGGATGCTTTGAAACAGTCGCTCGAGTGCCTCGGAGAGGTGCCCCTGGTTCCGGAACGGAACCGGCCCGTGGTGGGGATCGCAGGAGATATCTACACCAGGGTGAACCCGATCGCCAACCAGGACCTGGTCCACTGGATGGAGGCCCAGGGCCTGGAGGTCTGGCCCTCCCCCTTCCAGATCGACCTCCTTGATTTCGGGATCTCCCAGCAGTTCCACCACAGCCTCGCATCGAGGGATCTGGCGGGGACCCTCCTCTACGGACCCGTGGCCCTCTGGCGGGCCCTCCATCAATGGCGGGTGCGCAACGTGGTGGGTGCCAGGCTCGCGAGGGGCGAGGAGCCGGACTACGAGAAGGTGAAGCGGCTGGCCGCGCCATACATGCCCAACGAGGCCCACGAACTGCTCTTCCTCAACATCGCCAAGATCGCGGACTTCGCCAAGGGCGGGGCCGATGGCATCATCAACGCCATCTGCTTCGGCTGCATGGTGGGCAACGCCTCCGCCGCGGTGATCGAGCGGATCCGCAAGGACTACGACGACATCCCCATCATGACGGCGGTCTACGCCAACGGCGAGGACCCCTCCCGGCGCATGATGCTCGAAGCCTTCGTCAGCCAGGTGAAGGCCAGGCATCGCGCGCCAGGGCACCCCTGAGAGGCCTCAGGTCCAGGACCTCAACAATCGGCGAGGCCGTCCTGCCGCTTGGGAACTTCCACCGTCAGGACGCCGTTGCGCATCCGGGTCCGGCTTTTCGCGCCGTCCACCCCCTCGGGGAAGTCGAACCGGCGCAGGAACGACCCGAACCGCCGTTCCAGCGCATGGCAGGCGGTGTCGCCGCCGAAGTCCTCCCCGTCCCGTTCGCCGGTGATGGTGAGGGAATGGGCCGTGAGTTCGATATCCAGATCGCCGATCCCGAGCCCGGGAAGATCGGCCAGCAGCAGGTACATTTCCGTGGTCTCCAGCAGGTCGAAGGCGGGACTGAAGACCGGGCCGATCCGCGCCGCCAGGTCGGTTTCCAGGAACGGGTCGCCGCGCATGAAGTCCTTTTCGGCCCGGGACAGCCGGCCAATGGGAGGGCCTGGAAGCGCGGGCTGGTAGTTGAACTGTTGCTTTTCCATGGTCTCTCCTGGATTCATGAATGCAGCTGCCTCCCGATGGATCCCCACCATGCCGGGATAGAATGGGCCGCGATTAAAAATAGGTCAATTCGGGATTATTGCTAGTAATTATATATGAAATCTAGCTACAGATTCCCTAACGCCTTATCCTCAAAACCGAAATTATTATTTTAAAATAAATAGGTATATAGGGGCGTTGATGGGAGATGGTTCAGCTGCGTTCGCAGACCCGGTCCAGGGCCTGGACCAGCGGCACGATCGCCTCCTCGTCGATGGAGCAGAAGGCGATCCGCAGGTAGCGGTCGCCCTGGCTCACCACGCCCACGCTCTCTTCATGGATCAGCTTCTGGCGGATGGTTTCGGCGTCGAGCCCCGGACGCAGTTCCAGCAGGCAGAAGCAGCCCGCGTTGAAGGGGAACACCTTCCAGTTGCGGGTGGGCCTGGCCAGGGCAGCCTTGAGGGCGGCATAGCGGCTGGCCAGGAGCAGGCGCAGGCGCTCGAATTCCCCCTCGTGGCGGGCATCGGCCAGTTCGATCTCGGTCAGCAGCTGGCTGAGGGCGGCGGGGCTGCCGATCCTCGAGCGCATCAGGCCCATGCACTTGTCCAGCAGGATGGTGGCCGCCTCCTTGGCCACGCCGAAGGTGAGGAAGCCCACCCGGCCGCCGAAGAAGGAGAGCTCCTTGGTGATGCCGTCGCACTTCAGCGGAATCAGGTTCGGGCTGCGGTCGAGCAGCTCATAGAACAGGCTCTTGGTGGCGGCGTTCGGATCGAACACCAGGCCATGGTAGGCGTCGTCGCAGTAGACCACCACCGGACGCTCGCGCGCGGCCGCCACCAGGATGTCGGCGATGGCGCTCAGCTCGCCCGGGGTGGGGCTGTAGCCGTTGGGGTTGCTGGGGAAGTTCAGCAGCACCTGGGCCTTGCCGCGCACCCCGGCCAGGGCCTGCTTCAGCCCCTCCAGGTTGAAGGTCAGGTCGGCGTTGTAGAAATGGAACCCGACGAAGCTGCCTTCCAGGCAGACCTGGAAGATCTGCTCGTAGTTGTCCCAGTAGAGGTCCGGGATGACCAGGGTGTCGCCGGGGCTGAAGAACAGTTCGGCGGCCATGGACAGGGCGTGGCAGATGCCCGAGGTCACCATCGGCAGGGCGACCTCCGCCATCCGCGCGTCCTCGGCGAGGTGCTTGGCGTGCCAGGCCTTGCGGGCCGGCTCCCGGCCGCCGACCGGGGAATACAGGAAGGCGTCCTTGGGATTCAGGCCGGACAGCTTCTCGGCCAGCGGGGCGAGCGGGAACGGATTGCCGGCCCCGTCGGTGATCTGGCCGATGGTGGCGTTGATCTTGCAGCCCTTGCTCTGGCCGGCCTGGAAGGGGATGCCTTTGGGGAAGAAGGCCCGCTTGCCCAGCGGCGAAAGGGCCTGGAGCAGGGATGGATTGAGCTCCTGGAGGCGGGCATTACGTTCCTGGGCTTCGGCGTGGATGGCCATGGCTTGCCTTTCGGTGGATCGGAAGAAGTTACCTGGATCATGATGGAAGTCACATGATCCTCTCTTAGAGTAGAGAAGTGCTATCGTGAAACAAAGCCTTGAAATTCAGCGAAATTGACCGAACGCGCAAAAGGGCTGGTCCGGCTCACTTGCGTTGCACGGCCTATGACCCCTGTCTAAACTTGTCACGAAACAGCGTCCGAGGGCCTTAGCCTGACCTAGGGGGCCGATCCCCTCGAACGCCACACAGGAGAAAGTTCTTATGAGTATCGTATTGAACGCCCCTGACTACATTGCCAACCCGAAGGCGGTCGCCTGGATCCAGGAGGTGGCCGATCTCTGCCAGCCCGACCGGGTCTACTGGTGCGACGGCTCCGAGGCTGAGTACAACCGCCTGTGCGAGGCCATGGTGGCCGCGGGAACGTTCAAGAAGCTCAATCCGGCCAAGCGCCCCAACAGCTACCTGGCGCTTTCCGACCCTTCCGACGTGGCCCGGGTCGAGGATAGAACATTCATCTGCTCGCGCCGGAGGATCGACGCCGGCCCCAACAACAACTGGGTGGACCCCGAGCAGATGCGGGAGAAGCTCAAGGGCCTGTTCAAGGGCTGCATGAAGGGCCGCACGCTCTACGTCATCCCGTTCAGCATGGGCCCCCTCGGTTCCACCATCGCCCACATCGGCATCGAGCTCACCGATTCTCCGTACGTGGTGGTGAGCATGAGGATCATGACCCGCATGGGCCGCAAGGTCTGGGACGTGCTGGGCAAGGGCCCCTTCGTCCCCTGCCTGCACTCGGTGGGCAAGCCCCTGGCCGAAGGCGAACAGGACGTGCCCTGGCCGTGCAACGCCGACAACAAGTACATCGTCCACTTCCCGGAGCAGCGCACCATCTGGTCGTTCGGCTCCGGCTACGGCGGCAACGCGCTGCTCGGCAAGAAGTGCTTCGCCCTGCGCATCGCCAGCTGCATGGCGCGGGACGAAGGCTGGCTGGCCGAGCACATGCTCATCCTCGGGCTGGAGGCTCCGGACGGCGAGAAGACCTACGTGGCCGCCGCGTTCCCCAGCGCCTGCGGCAAGACCAATTTCGCCATGCTGCAGGTGCCCGAGCACTTCAAGGGCTACAAGGTGACCACGGTCGGCGACGATATCGCCTGGATCAAGCCCGCCAAGGACGGCAAGCTGTACGCCATCAATCCCGAGGCCGGCTTCTTCGGCGTGGCGCCCGGCACCGGCATGAACTCCAATCCCAACGCCATGCTGTCCATGACCGAGAACACCATCTTCACCAACGTGGCGCTGACGCCCGATGGCGACGTGTGGTGGGAAGGCATGACCGACGAGGTTCCGGCACATCTCACCGACTGGCAGGGCAAGCCCTGGACCCCGGATTGCGGACGCAAGGCGGCCCACCCCAACAGCCGCTTCACCGCCCCGGCGCGGCAGTGCCCCTGCATCGACCCCGATTGGGAAAACCCCAAGGGCGTGCCCATCGGCGCCTTCATCTTCGGCGGCCGCCGGGCCACCACCGTGCCCCTGGTGGTGCAGTCGGTGAACTGGAACTTCGGCGTCTACACCGCCGCCACCATCGGCAGCGAGATGACCGCCGCCGCCGCCGGCACCATCGGCGAAGTGCGCCGGGACCCCTTCGCCATGCTGCCGTTCTGCGGCTACCACATGGGCGAATACTTCAACCACTGGCTGCAGATGGGCCGCGAGATCCAGAACCCGCCCCGGATCTTCTGCGTCAACTGGTTCCGCAAGGCTCCGGACGGCAAGTTCGTCTGGCCCGGCTACAGCGAGAACTTCCGGGTGCTGAAGTGGATCGTCGACCGCGTCCACGGCCGCGGCTACGCCGCCGAGACCCCGCTGGGCTGGGTGCCCCGGGAGAAGGACCTGGACCTGACCGACCTGGGCAACTTCGGCAGCGAGTGCTTCGAGCACGCCATGAGCATCAATCGGGACGAATGGCGCCACGAAGTGCTGCTGCAGGAAGAGCTGTTCGAGAAGCTCTACGACCGCCTGCCCAAGGAGTTCTTCCACATGCGCCAGCTGCTCCTGAGCAGCTTCTGGCGCTCGCCCGAGAACATGGGGCTGGCTCCCGAACGATAGACTGGCCGTAACCTCCACCGGGCAGGCTGCGTCACCGCGACGGGGCCTGCCCGGTGACATTTTGGGGACCTGGAAACCCGCCTAATAATACATACTAAAGAAATCTTAGTTGACAACCATCAAGGGAGGGCTACCTTATCTGGTGGAGGCCCCCCATGGCCATGCTCCCTTTTACCCAAAAAGCCAACGAAGCGCTTGTCAGTGCCCGGGACAAGGCGGTGGCCGGACAGCATCCGGAACTGCTGCCCCAGCACCTGTTCGCCGCCCTGCTTGAGCCCGACATGGGGCTGCGGCCGGTGCTGGAACGGGCGGGGCTGGCGCCGGAATCGCTGGGCGGCCTGGTGGACGGCGCCGGCGCCCTGCTGGACGCGCTGCCCAAGGCCATCGGCGGCAGCCAGCCCCAGCCCGGGCCGGCCTTCCGGAGTTTCCTGGAGCTGGCCTCGGATACCAGCCGCGGCCTGGGCGACCGGTTCGTGGCGACCGACGCCATGCTCCTGGCCTTTGCCAACGCCGCCACCGACGCCAAGAAGCTGCTGGCCAAGTTCGGGCTGGACCGGAACCAGCTGGAGGCCGCCATCCGCGAAGCGCGCAAGGGCATCCGGGTGGAGGATGAGCGGGCCGAGGAGAAGTTCGCCGCGCTGGAGAAGTACGCCCGGGACCTGACCGAAGTGGCCCGGTCCGGCAAGCTGGACCCGGTCATCGGCCGGGACGAGGAGATCCGCCGGGTGCTGCAGGTGCTGTGCCGGCGCACCAAGAACAACCCGGTGCTGATCGGCGAGCCGGGCGTGGGCAAGACCGCCATCGTCGAGGGCCTGGCCCAGCGCATCGCCAAGGGCGACGTGCCGGAGAACCTGAAGGGCATGCGCCTCATGAGCCTGGATATGGGTGCCCTGGTGGCGGGCACCCAGTACCGGGGCCAGTTCGAGGAGCGGCTGAAGGGGGTCATCCAGGAGATCGAACAGTCCCAGGGCCAGATCATCCTGTTCATCGACGAACTGCATCTGCTGGTGGGCGCCGGCGCCTCCGGCGGCAGCATGGACGCGGCCAACCTGCTCAAGCCGGCCCTCGCCCGGGGCGACCTGCGCTGCATCGGCGCCACCACCCTGGACGAGTACCGCAAGCACATCGAGAAGGACGCGGCCCTGGAGCGGCGCTTCCAGACCGTGTTCGTGGCCGAGCCGAGCGTCGAGGACACCATCTCCATTTTGCGCGGCCTCAAGGACCGCTACGAGCTGCACCACGGCGTGCGCATCCGCGACGCGGCGCTGGTGGAGGCCGTGCAGCTGTCCCAGCGCTACATCGCCGACCGGTTCCTGCCGGACAAGGCGGTCGATCTCATGGACGAGGCGGCATCGCTGGTGCGCATCCAGATCGACACCCGGCCGATCGAGATCGACGTGCGGGAGCGCCGGCAGATGCAGCTGCAGCTGGAGCGCCACGCCCTGGCCAAGGAGAAGGACCCGGCCAGCCGGTCCCGGCTGGTGGAGCTGGACCAGGAGCTGGCCGAGCTGGGCGAGGAGCTCTCGCGCTTGCGCTCGCGCTGGGAGCAGGAGAAGAAGGCCATCGAAGCGACCCGGGCCATGCAGAAGCGCCTGGACGACCTGCGCATCGAACTGGAGCAGGCCAAGGCGCGCGGCGAGTACGAAAAGGCCTCCCGGCTGGAATACGGCGAGCTGCCCTCGCTGGAAAAGCAGATCGCCCTGGCCACCAACGTGGAGGGGGCCATGCTGCGCCTGGAGGTGGCCGAGGAGGACGTGGCCAACGTCGTCAGCAAGTGGACCGGCATTCCCGCCTCGCGCCTGCTGGAAGGCGAGCGGCAGAAGCTGCTGCACATGGAAGACCGGCTGCGCGAGCGGGTGGTGGGCCAGGACCCGGCCCTGGTGGCCATCAGCGACGCCCTGCGCCGGAACCGGGCGGGGCTCGCCGATCCCAAGCGGCCGATCGGTTCGTTCATGTTCCTGGGGCCCACCGGCGTGGGCAAGACCGAGGTGGCCCGGGCCCTGGCCGAATTCCTGTTCGACGACGAGAACCCCCTGGTGCGCATCGACATGAGCGAATTCACCCATGAGGCGGATGCCACCCGGCTGATCGGCGCCGCCCCCGGCTACATCGGCTACGAGGAGGGCGGCGCCCTCACCGAGGCGATCCGGCGCCGGCCCTATGCGGTGATCCTGCTGGACGAGATGGAGAAGGCCCACCCGCGCATCTTCGACCTGTTCCTGCAGGTGCTGGAGGACGGCCGGCTCACCGACGGCAAGGGGCGCACCGTGAACTTCCGCAACACGGTCGTGCTCATGACCACCAACGTGGGCAGCCAGGCCATCTTCGCCGCGGGCGGCGAGGTGGAGAAGGCCGAGCAGGAGATCCAGACCGCGCTCCGGCAGTATTTCCGGCCCGAATTCATCAACCGGCTGGACGAGGTGGTGACCTTCCGCTCCCTGAGCCTGGAGGACATGAAGGCCGTGGCCCGGATCCAGATGAAGCGGGTTTCGGCCATGCTGGAGGACAAGCACGTGGGCCTGGAGGTGCCGGAAGAGGTGCTGGGCTGGCTGGGCAAGGAAGGCTTCGACCCGCAGCTGGGCGCGCGCCCGCTGAAGCGGCTGATCCAGCATACCGTGGTCAACCGGCTGTCCCGGATGATCCTGGAAGGGCGCCTGCATCCGGGCGAGCTGGTGGTGCTGAAGGTGGAAGGCGACGAGCTGGAGATGGCGGTGGAGGCGGTGCAGTAGCCGCTGAAGCAGGACGGGGAACCTTGGTGGCCGGTTGGCCACTAATGAATGGCTCAGCAGCCACCAAGGAGACCTTGTGAATAGTGTGAAAATCCAAGCACTCCCCCTGATCGCCCTGCTGGCGGTTCCGGCCCTGGCGCAAGAGCAACGCTGGCAGGTCGGCCTGGGCGCGAACTACAACCCCTCCGAGAAGGTGCACCCCGCCCCCTTCTACGCCAACATGTCCGGGAACTTTAAGCGGAACGACAAGGTCGTTCCCACCATCCATGCGGGATACCGATTTTATGATTTCGCCAAATCGGACCTGAGCGTCACCGGGGAATTCCAGCCCAACGCGATCTTCAACGTCAGTGCCGTCGTGAACGAGGTCCAGGGCCGGACGGTCACCAGCGTGCAGAGATCGGGCGAGTTGCAAAGCCGTTTCATCGCCCCCGGCATCCAGTGGAATTTCCACCAGGGCGTGGACTTCGGCTTCGGGCTGCAGTGCCGGTTCACCCGGCTCGAGAACATGCACTCGACGGTCAGCACCAACGACCTCCGCCCCTGGCTGCTCTCCTACGTCGGCTACACGGTGCGGGCAGGGGAGGTGATGCGGCCCTACGTGGCGCTCAGGCTGGCCGCGACGCCCATGACCACGCGCACGCCCAGCTATGAGGAAATCGCCGCCGGCCAGGTCGGCCGGGAAAGGCTGCTCAAAGCCATGGCCGGGAACGTGGAGATCAGCCTCCAGGGCGGCGTGCGGTTCTAGTCTTATAGCACCGTAAGGTACGTTGTGATTGAGAGGCCTTGCCGGGCCCAAGCAGCCTTAACGGAACTCCGCTCCGTAACGGCTGCTAGTTACAACAACCCGTTGATCTGCTCCAGGCGCGCGCGCTTTTCCACGGCGCTGTCGCGCAGTTTCGCCACGGCGGCCTCGGGGGCCTTGGTGGTGAAGGATGCGTCGGCCAGGCGGGTGCCCAGGGACTCCAGTTCCTTCACCAGCTTGTCCCGCTCCTTTTCCAGCTTGGCCCGCTCGGCCGCCGGATCCTTGAGCCCGGCCAGCTCCAGGGCCACGGTGCCGCCGCGCACCACGGCCACGGCGCGGGTGGGGGTGCCCAGGTCGCCGTCGGTGAAGGTCACCGACGCCAGCCGGGCGATGCCCTTGAACCCTTCGGCGAAGGGCGCGAGGGTGCGCACGGTGCAGAACGCCGCCACCTTCTTCCCGGGGTCCACGCCGTTGTCGGCCTTGAGCCGGTGCAGGGCGGTCAGCACCTCCTGGAAATGCGGCACCAGTCCGGGATCGCCGCCCTGGACGGCCAGCAGCGGATCGTCCAGGGGCCAGCTGCGGGCCGCCAGCAGGTCCGGTTCGCCGGCCGGGAGCCGGCCGGTCATGACGGCCTCGTGGATCTCTTCGGTGACAAAGGGCACCAGGGGATGCAGGGCGCGCAGCAGGATGTCCAGGAAGTGCAGGATGGCGGCCTTCTGCTCGCGGCTGCCGTCGGTGAGGGTGACCTTGGCCAGCTCGATGTAGGTGGCGCAGAAGTCGTCCCAGACCAGGTGGTACAGGGTCTCGGCGGCCTCGTGGAAGCGGAACTCCTCGATCGCCTTGGTGGTGACGGCGAGCTGCTCGCGCAGCCGGCCGATCATCCAGTACTCCGGTTCGCCCAACTCGGGCACCACGTCCAGGGTCACGTCGGGGGTGAGGTTGAGCTGCACGAAGCGGGCGGCGTTCCACAGCTTGTTGCAGAAGTTCCGGCTGGCTTCGAGCCGGCTGCGCGACAGGGCGATGTCGGTGCCCGGGGCGGCCATGGCGGCCAGCGAGTAGCGCAGGGCGTCGGTGCCGCACTCCTCCATGGTGGCCAGCGGATCGATGACGTTGCCCTTGGACTTGGACATCTTGGCGCCGTGCTCGTCGCGCACCAGGGCGTTGAAGTAGACGTCCCGGAACGGCACGTCGCCGGTCCAGGTAAGGCCGGCCATCACCATCCGGGCCACCCAGAAGAACAGGATGTCGTAGCCGGTGATGAGCACGCTGGTGGGGTAGTAGCGTGCCAGGTCGGCGGTCTGGTCGGGCCAGCCGAACACGCTGAACGGCCACAGGGCCGAGGAGAACCAGGTGTCCAGGGTGTCGGGATCCTGCTCCAGTTCGGCGCTGCCGCACTGTTCGCAGACCGCGGGGGTCTCCTCGGCCACGGTGATGTGGCCGCACTTGCCGCAGGTCCAGGCCGGGATCCGGTGGCCCCACCACAGCTGGCGCGAGATGCACCAGTCCTGGATGTTGGTGAGCCAGTGCTCCCACACGCCGGCCCAGCGCTCGGGGGTGAACTTGATCCGGCCGGAACGCACGGCTTCCAGGCTCTGCTGGGCCGCTTCATCGACCTTCATGAACCACTGCTCCGAGACCAGGGGCTCCAGCACGGCGCCGCTGCGCGAGCTCACCGACACCTGGTGGGTGTAGGGTTCGATCTTCTCCATGAGGCCCTGGGCCTCCAGTTCCGCCACCACCTTCTTGCGGCATTCGAAGCGGTCCAGGCCGGCGTAGGCCGGTCCCGCCTCCGCGGTCATGCGGGCGTCGAAGCCGATCACGGTGATGCAGTCCAGGCCCAGGCGCTTGCCCGCGGCGTTGTCGTTGGGGTCGTGGGCGGGGGTGAGCTTGACGCAGCCGGTGCCGAAGGCGGGATCGACGAACGGGTCCGCCACCACCGGGATCAGCCGGTCGGTGAGCGGCAGCTTGAGCATCCTGCCGACCAGGTGGCCGAACCGCTCGTCGTCCGGGTGCACCGCCACGGCGGTATCGCCCAGCAAGGTCTCGGGCCGGGTGGTGGCCACGGTCATGTGGCCGCTGCCGTCGGCCAGGGGGTACTGGATGTACCAGAGCTTGCCCTGGCGCTCCACGTAGTTCACTTCCAGGTCGCTCAGGGCGGTCTGGCTCGCCGGGTCCCACTGGATCATGCGCGGGCCCTTGAAGATGCGCCCCTGCTTGTAGGCGGCGGCGAACACCTTGCGCACGGCCCGGTTGAGGTCGGGGTCCATGGTGAAGCGCTTGCGGGTCCAGTCCACCGAGGCGCCCAGCCGGCGCAGCTGGTTCTCGATGGCGCCCTGGTTCTGGTCCTTCCAGTCCCAGAGGCGCTGGACGAAGGCTTCGCGGCCCAGGTCGTGGCGGGTCTTGCCCTCGGTCTCCTTCAACTGGCGCTCCACCACGACCTGGGTGGCGATGCCGGCGTGGTCGACCCCGGGCACCCAGAGCGCGTCGAACCCTTGGGCCCGCTTGAAGCGGGTGAGGATGTCGTGCAGGGTGAACACCAGGGCGTGGCCCATGTGCAGGTTGCCGGTGATGTTGGGTGGCGGGATGACGATGGACCATGGGGTCTTGCCGCTGTCGGGCTTGGCCTCGAATACCCGCGCCGCCTCCCACTTGGCGTACCACCGCTCCTGGGCGGTCTTGAAGTCGAAGGCTTTGTCCATCTCGTGCATCATTGAATTCCTAAAAAAAATCAGACTTTGGCGGGCGTTTCCACCCGCATGCCCAGGGAGGCCAGCAACCGGTGGTCCTGGGATTCGCCCGGGCTGGGCGTAGTCAGCAGTTTATCGCCGGTGAACAGGCTGTTGGCACCGGCGAAAAAGGCCAGCGCCTGCATCTCGTCGCTCATGGCGGTGCGCCCGGCGCTGAGCCGGATGCGGCTGCGCGGGAACAGGATGCGCGCGGTGGCGATCATCCGGATGAAGGCCATGGGCGGGGGCGGCTGCATTCCGGCCAGGGGGGTGCCGGCCACGGGCACCAGCTGGTTGATGGGGATGCTCTCCGGCGGCGGATCCATGAGGGTGAGCTCATGGAGGAAGTGGATGCGGTCTTCCGGCTTTTCGCCCATGCCGACGATGCCGCCGGAGCAGACCTCCAGGCCGGCTTCGCGCACCGCCCGGATGGTGGCGAGGCGGTCGTCGAACTTCCGGGTGGAGATGATGGTCTCGTAGAATTCCCGCGAGGAATCGATGTTGTGGTTGTACACCGTGGCGCCGGCGGCCTTCAGCCGTTTGGCCTGCCCGGCATCGAGCATGCCCAGGGTGACGCAGACCTCGATGTCCAGGGCGGCCACCGCGGTGATGAGCTCCAGCACCTGCTCGAAGGCCTCGCCGTCGCGCACCTCGCGCCAGGCGGCGCCCATGCAGTAGCGGGTGGAGCCGTTGGCCTTGGCGGCCCGGGCCCCCTCCAGCACGCGCTCCTTCTCCTTGAGCGGCTCCACCTTCAGCCCGGTGTCGTAGCGGGCCGCCTGGGGGCAGTAGGCGCAGTCCTCGGGGCAGGCGCCGGTCTTGATGGAATCGAGGGTGCAGAACTGGATCTCCTGGGCGTTCCAGTGGGCCCGGTGCACCTGGGCGGCCCGGAACAGCAGATCTGGAATGGGAAGATCATGGATCGCCTGGATTTCGGCGCTGGATGGCATTGGAATCCCTATGGTCCTAAAGGATTAAGCCTACCACGGCGCCGGGTTTAGCCCAGGCCCCGCTTTCGCAGGAGCGGCGCCACGCTGGGGTCCCGGCCACGGAACCGGCGGTAGAGTTCCAGCGGGTCTTCGCTGCCGCCCTTTTCCAGGATGTGGGTGCGGAACGACCGGGCGATGGCGGGATCGAAGATGTCGCCCTGTTCCTTGAAGGCCTGGAAGGCGTCCGAATCCAATACCGCGGACCAGAGGTAGCCGTAGTAGCCGGCGGCGTACTCGCCGCCCATGCTGTGGGCGAAATAGGGGGTGCGGTGCCGCACCGGCACCTGGGGCAGCAGGCCGATCCTGGCCATGGAGGCCCTTTCGAACGCCCCGGCGTCCACCGGCTCGGGATCGGTGCGGGTGTGCCAGTCCAGGTCGAGGAAGGCGGCGGCCAGGAACTCGGTGGTGCCGAACCCCTGGTTGAAGACCTGGGATTCCTGGATCCGGGCCACCTGTTCGGGGGGGATGGGGGCGCCGGTGCGGTGGTGGCGGGCGTACATGGCCAGCACTTCCGGTTCGGTGGCCCAGTTCTCCATGATCTGGCTGGGCAGTTCCGAGAAGTCCAGGGCGGTGGCGGTGCCGGACAGGCTCCGGTAGCGGCAGCGGCTGAGCAGCCCGTGCAGCGCGTGGCCGAGTTCGTGGAACAGGGTGCGCACCTCCTCCAGGTTCAGCAGGGCCGGGGTGTCGCCCACCGGGCGCGGGAAATTGGCCACGTTGTAGACCACCGGCCGGATGTCCTTGCCCTGGCGCCGCCACTGGCGCCTGAAGCTCTCCATCCAGGCGCCGCCGCGCTTGCCGGGGCGGGGATGGTAATCCGCGTAGTAGATGCCCAGGTAGCTGCCGTCCCGGTCCTGGACCAGGTAGGTGAGCACTTCCGGGTGGTAGGTGGGCAGATCCTTGCGCTCGTTGAAGGTGATGCCGAACAGCCGGTTGGCGGTGCGGAAGGCGCCTTCCCGGACCTGGTCCAGGGGGAAGTAGGGCAGCAGGGCGCGGGAATCCAGGTTGAAGCGGCGCATCCTCAGCTTTTCCGCGTAGTAGCGCCAGTCCCAGGGCTCCAGCCGGGCCCCGGGCAGGTCCTGGTCCATGAGCGCCTGGAGTTCGGCCTTTTCCCGGGCGGCGTGCGCCAGGGCCGGCTGCCACACCTGCTCCAGCAGGCGGTAGGCGTTGGCCGGGGTGCGGGCCATGCTCTCCTCCAGGGCGTACTCCGCGTAGGTGGCGTAGCCGAGCAGCCTGGCCTTTTCGCAGCGCAGCGCGGTGATCTTGGCGGCCAGGCCGTTGTTGTCCTGGGCGTTGCCCCGGTCGCAGCGGGAGATGTAGGCCTGGTGCATGCGCCGGCGCAGGTCGCGGTTGCTGGCGTGCTCCAGGAACGGCCACAGGCACGGGGCATGGAGGTTGAACACCCACTTGCCTTCCCGATCGCACAGCTCTCCCGCTTCCAGCGCCGCATCCAGCTCGGCGGCGGAGAGCCCTGCCAGGTCCCCGGGGCACTCCACCACCAGCCTGAAGGCGTTGGTCTCGAACAGCAGGTTCGCTTCGAACTTCAGGCAGAGCAGGGCCAGTTCGGCGTGCAGGGCGCGCAGCCGGGCCTGCTGCGCCGGCGCCAGCCCGGCCCCGCCGCGCAGGAACCCGCGGTAGGTCTTCCCCAGCAGCATGCGCGCCTCGGGCGCCAGGGCCTCCTGGCGCTGGTGCACCGCCTGCACCCGCTTGAACAGCGCCTCGTTCTGGTAGATGTCGTCCTGGTGCCCGGCGAGCAGGGGCCCCACCGCCAGGGCCACCGCCTGGAGCGGGCCGTTGGTGTCGGCCTCCACCAGGGCGGAGAACACCCCGTTCACCCGGTCCAGGAACTCCCCGGTATCCTCCAGCGCCTCCACGGTGTTGCGGAAGGTGGGCGCCGAGCGGACCTTCAGGATGTCCTTGATCTCTTCGTTGTGGCGCCGGATGCCGGCCTGGAACGCGGGCAGGTAATGATCCGGCTTGATGTGGCCGAATGGCGGCACCCCGAATGGGGTTTCCCATTTCTGGAAGAAGGGATTCTGGCTGTTCGGGGAGTCTGGCGCGTGCGTGGCCATGGGGCGTACCGTGAAGAATCAGTGGAGCAAGATTGCACGAAACTGAATCATTCGATGAGAAAAAGCCGGTTTTTTTTTGGCCCTTAAGAATTAATGTCACGACTTGTGCCACTAATATTAAATAACATGGCAAAAGGTCATGACCGCAAGAAACGGGTCGCCCTGGGCCCGGCTTGCCGTGAAACTGGAGCCAGAGCCCAGGAGAATGCCGCCATGTCCCAAGTGTTCGCGCCCGGTTGCGCCCTCATGATCCACAAGCCCGCCCTGGCGGACCGCCTTCTGGAATGGTTGAACGGCGGCGCGGAGCGCATCCCCGGGCACCTCACCTGCTGCCGGCACGACCCCGGCCTGCCGGCCGGGACCCGGATCATCAACGTGTGCGCGGGCTGCGACCGGCGCTACCGGGAACTCTATCCGGGCATCAGCACCATCTCCCTGTGGGAGGTGCTGGCGGCCAGCGACCGCTTTCCGTTCCCGGACTACGGCGGAGCGCCCATGGCGATCCTGGACGCCTGTCCGACCCGCACCGAGACCCGGGTGCATGACGCCATCCGGACCCTGCTGGCCCGGATGAACATCACCGTGGTGGAGCCCGCCCACACCCGGACCCGGGGCACCTGCTGCGGCGACAGCTTCTACGGCACGATCCCGGTGGACCAGGTCAAGCAGCAGATGGGCCGGCGCGCCGGGGAGATGCCCTGCCAGGACGTGGTGGTCTACTGCGTCTCCTGCGCCAAGGCGATGCACATCGGCGGCAAGCGGCCGCGCTACATCGTCGACCTGCTGTTCGGCGAGGCCACGCCCATCGGCACGTTCGAGCCGGAGGCGTGGCACCGGGAGGTCGATTCCTTCATAGAGAACCACTAGCATCCAGCGCCACGGTCAGCGGCAGCTTGAGTTTCTGACCCTGGCGGAACACCTCCAGGGTGACCACGCTGCCCGGGGCTTCGGATTCCACCAGGTCCAGCAGCTTGTCCAGGTCCTTCACCGGCTGGCCGTTGGCGCCCAGGATCACGTCGCCCAGCAGCCAGCTGCCGCCCTGGCGGGTCAGCCCGCGCAGTCCGGCGCGATCGGCCGGGCCGCCGCGGCGCACGCGGCCGACGATGATGCCCTTGGGCACGTCCAGGTTGGCGGCCCAGGCGTCGGGGATGGGATCGAAGCCCAGGTCGGCCCGGGCCGACCGGCCCCGGGCGATGAGCTGGGGCACGATGCGGTTGACCGTGTCCACCGGCACGGCGAAGCCGATGCCCGCGGAACTCCCGGAGGTGCTTTGGATGGCCGTGTTGACCCCGATCAGCCGGCCGGCGCTGTCCAGCAGGGGGCCGCCCGAATTGCCGGGGTTGATGGCTGCGTCGGTCTGGATCACCCCGCTGATCCGGCGCCGGGTGGCGCTCTGGATCTCCCGGCCCAGGGCGGAGACCACGCCCAGGGTCAGGGTCTGGTCCAGGCCGAACGGGTTGCCGATGGCCATGACGCTCTGGCCCACCTGGAGGTCCGCGGAGCTGCCGATGGGGATCGGCCGCAGCCTGAGCCCCTTGGTCTGGATCTGCAGCACCGCCAGATCCTTCTCCGGGGCCACCCCCACCAGCCTGGCCTTGTGGCGGGTGCCGTCGGCCAAGGCCACTTCCACTTCCTGGGCGTCCTCGATCACGTGGTAGTTGGTGACCACATGGCCCTCGGTGTCCCAGATGAACCCGGAACCGGTGCCGGTGGGCACGGTCTGCACGTCCAGGGACCAGAAATCCTGCTGGTAGGCCAGCGAGGTGAGGTAGACCACCGAGACCCGGGACTCCTTGAAACGGTCCACGACGCTCTGTTCCGCCGGGGGCAGGGGGCCCCGGGGGGTGACGGCGCGGGGCTCGGCGCCGCGCCGCGGCAGGATCTGGCTGGCGCACCAGCCCACCCAGAAGGCGGAAGCGAGAAGGATGAGGGAGGTCAGGATCTTGCGCATGGTCTGTTGCCGCCGGATGCCCCATACTTGAGTCGTTTTCAAGATATCAATATTCCCCCATGCCGATCAACGCATCCAAGGTAGTCATGAATCAAACGGATAGCAACCCTGGCTGCGGGGAGTCGATGCGGCTGCCCGAAGTCAACCTGGAACACCTGACGCTCATGACCGATCCCACCGGGATGCTGCAGCACGCCCATTACGGCGTGCCGCGCTACGCGGACGGCTACTGCGTCGACGACAACGCCCGGGCGCTGCTGCTGATGGCGCTCATCGAGGAGGCGGGTGGCCATGACGCCAGGGCCGTGCACGCCCTGGCCTCGCGCTACCTGGCCTTCGTGAGCCACGCCTTCAACCCCGGGCCGGGGCGCTTCCGCAACTTCATGTCGTACGACCGGCAATGGACCGAGGCGTGCGGTTCCGAGGACAGCCATGGCCGGACCCTGTGGGCCCTGGGCACGGTGGCGGGGCGTTGCGGCGACCCGGGGCGCCAGGCACTGGCCCGGGAGCTGTTCCACGCCGCGCTGCCGGCGCTGGGGGCGTTCACCAGCCCACGCGCCTGGGCCTACGGGCTGCTCGGCCTGGACGAGTACCTGCGCACCTCCGGCAGCGACACCGGCCTGCTGGGCATGGTGTCGCTGCTCGCGGATCGGCTCATGGCGCTGTTCCGCCAGGCCAGCGGCGAGGACTGGCTCTGGTTCGAGGACCGGGTCACCTACTGCAATGCTCGCGTGCCCCAGGCCTTGATCCGGTCGGGAGCCCTGCTGCGGCGGCCGGAGCTGACCGGGATGGGCCTGGGCGCCCTGGCGTGGCTGGCGCGGCTGCAGAGCGCCGACGGCTGCTTCGCCCCCATCGGCTGCAAGGGCTTCTATGTCCGGGGCGGGACCCGCGCCCGGTTCGACCAGCAGCCGGTGGACGCCTGCGCCATGGTGTCGGCCAGCCTGGACGCCTTCCGGGCCGGCGCTGGCGACGTCTGGATGGAGCGGGCGGATTCGGCCTTCCACTGGTTCCTGGGGCGCAACCAGCTCCGGCAACCCCTGTACGATCCCCGCTCGGGGGGCTGCCGCGACGGGCTGCACGCCGAGCGGGTGAATGAGAACCTGGGCGCGGAGTCCACCCTGTCCTTCCTCATGGCGCTGATGGAGATGCGCCAGAATTAGCCCAGCTCGCCGAGCAGGTCCGGCAAGGCCACGCTGGCGACGGCGGTGGCCTGGTCGCTCATGGCGTAGGGCAGGATGAGCCGGCCGCCGTGCAGCAGCGAGCCGCAGCTGTAGACCACGTTGGGCACGTAGCCCACCCGCTCCCGGCCTTCGGGCGCCAGCAGCGGCCCGCGCAGCCTGCCGAGGACCCGGGTGGGGTCCTCCAGGTCCAGCAGGACCGCGCCGATGCAGTACTGGCGCATGGCCCCGACCCCATGGGTGATGACCAGCCAGCCCGCTTCGGTTTCCAGCGGCGAGCCGCAGTTGCCCAGCTTGGCGGCTTCCCATTCGCAGGCCGGGCTGAGCAGGAGGCTCGGCCGGCTCCATTGGTGCGGATGGTCGGAAAACATGATGAACAGGTTCTCGCCGTCCTGCCGGGAGAGCATCGCGTAGCGGCCGCCGACCCGGCGCGGGAACAGCGCCATGCCCTTGTCGCGCACCGCGTCCCCGGTCAGCAGGGGCATGCGGAAATGCCGGAAGTCGTGGGTCTCGATGAGCCGGGGCAGGATGTTCCGGCCGTCGTAGGCGGTATAGGTCGCGTAGTAGGTGACCGAGCCGTCCTCATCGCAAAAGCGCACGAAGCGGGCGTCCTCGATGCCGTTCCTTTCGTTGGCGGAGACCGGGACCAGGGCGCGTTCCGAGAGGGTCAGCCCGGCGGGAAAGCTCGCTTCGTAGTCGGCGTCGGCCGGCCCCCGGGCGGGCGTGACCGCCGGCGTGGCGACCCGGGGCGAAAGCGGGGCGAAGCTGAGGTCGCCGCCGGCCGAAAGCACGCCTTCCCGGAACTCGATGGAAGAGATGTGCCCTTCGCCGGTGGCGCGCAGGCTCATGATGAAGCGCAGGGCGCCGCCCGGGAGGCCGCCCTGATCGGGGTGCGGCACGATGGACGGGTTGAACAGGGCCGCGGATTCCAGCGCGTACTCACCGGAGAACAGGGCGCCGATGAGCATCATCCGGGGCAGCGACAGCGTGCCGGGATGGACGAGGAAGCGCCGCACCCTGGCGTAGTGGCCCATGAGCAGCGGTTCGAGATCCGGGTGGCGCGGGCCGAACGCCTCGTGCACCGCGCGCAGCCGCCGCACCACCTCCCATTCGTCCAGCGCCAGGGCGCGGCCGATGGTGCCGGCTACGCCCGCCCCGTCGACCGGGATGAAGGGACGGACGATGACCCGGGCGCTGTCGGGCTGGAGCAGGAGATCATGGCGGCGGACCGGGATGGGCATGGGAGCCCATTAAAGCACAGCCCAGGCCGCCAGGAGTTCCTGGACCTGGTGGATGACGCCGGCCGGGCCCGCAACCGCGGGCACCAGCACGGTGCCGTCAGGGTTGAGCTGGGCGCCCTTCTGCCGGCGCACCCAGGCCATGAGCTTCACCGGATCCAGCGGGGTCTGCGGGCTCACCCGCAGCTTAAGCCGGCCGCGGTCGGTGGACACTTCGCTGATGGCCAGGGCCTGGGCCCGGATGCGCACCTTCAGCAGCTCGAAGAAGCGGTCGCTGCCCTCGTCCCCGGCGGGCACCTGGCCGAAGCGGTCCTCCAGCTCCAGGCGGTACAGCTCCAGGTCCCGGTCGCTGTGCAGGCGCGAAGCCCGCTTGTAGGCCACCAGGCGCTCGCTGGCCTGGTCGATCCAGGCCCGGGACAGTTGGGCCTGGCCCAGGTCGATCCGCACTTCGAAGGTGCCGCTGGGCTGGCCCTGGAGTTCCTGCAGGGTCTCCTCCAGCAGCTTGACGTAGAGCTCGAAGCCGATGTCGTGGATCTGGCCGGACTGCTCGCCGCCCAGCAGGTTGCCGGCGCCGCGCAGTTCCAGGTCCATGGCCGCCACCCGGAAGCCGGCGCCCAGCTCGGAGAAGTCTTCCAGCGCCTGCAGGCGCTTGCGGGCGTCCTCGGTGATCTCGCCCTTGCCGGGGATCAGCAGGTAGGCGTAGGCCGGCACGTCGCTGCGCCCGACCCGGCCGCGCAGCTGGTAGAGCTGGGACAGGCCGAAGGTGTCGGCCCGGTGCACGATCAGGGTGTTGGCGTTGGGCACGTCCAGGCCGTTCTCGACGATGGTGGTGGCCACCAGCACGTCGATCCGCCCTTCCATGAAGCCGAGCATGACCGCTTCCAGGGCGTCGTCGGTGAGCTGGGCGTGGCCCACGCCCACCCGGGCGTCGGGCACCAGGGCGCGGATGCGCTCGGCCACGGAGACGATGGATTCCACCCGGTTGTGCACCACGTAGACCTGGCCGCCCCGGCGCAGCTCGAACTGGATGGCGGTGGCGATCAGCTCGTCGCTCCACGGCGCCACCACGGTCTCGATGGCCAGGCGGTTCTTGGGCGGGGTCTCGATCAGGCTGATCTCGCGCAGGCCGGTGAGGCTCATGTGCAGGGTGCGCGGGATCGGGGTGGCGCTCATGGCCAGCACGTCCACGTTGGCCCGCAGCTTCTTCAGCCGCTCCTTGTGGCTGACGCCGAACCGCTGCTCCTCGTCGATCACCACCAGGCCCAGCTCGGCGAACTTCACCCGCGCGCCCAGCATCTGGTGGGTGCCGATGACGATCTCCACCAGGCCCGAGGCGACGTCCTGCAGGATGGCCTTGGCGTCCTGGGGATCGACGAACCGGTTCAGCATCTCGATGCGCAGCGGGAAGCCGCTGAAGCGCTCCTTGAACGACCGGTAGTGCTGGAAGCAGAGGATGGTGGTCGGGCACAGCACGGCCACCTGGAAGCCGTCCAGGGCCACCTTGGCGGCGGCGCGCATGGCTACTTCGGTCTTGCCGAAGCCCACGTCGCCGCAGAGCAGGCGGTCCATGGGCCGGTCGCTTTCCAGATCGGCCTTGATCGCTTCGCTCGCCTCGATCTGGTCCGGGGTCGGCTCGTAGGGGAAGGTGGCCTCGAATTCGGCCATCTCCGGGCCGTCCTTGCTGTAGGCGTGGCCCTTTTCCAGCTTGCGCTGGGCGTAGAGCTTGAGCAGCTCCTCGGCCATGTCGCGGATGGCCTTCTTGGCCCGGCGCTTGACCCTGGCCCAGGCGGCGCCGCCCAGCTTGTCCAGCGGCACCAGGGAGCCGTCCGGGGACACGTAGCGCTGGATCAGGTCGGCCCGCTCCAGGCTGACGTTGAGCATGCCGCCGTCGGCGTAGCGCAGCTGGATCACTTCCTGCTCCTCGCCGCCGGCGGTCAGGGCGCCGAAGCCGACGAACTCGCCGATGCCGTGGTCCAGGTGCACCACCCGGTCGCCGGGCTTGAGGTCGCGCAGATCGGACAGGAAGGCCGCGCTGCGGCTGCGCTTGGGCGGCGCCGCCATGGCCTTGCGGCCGAACACCTCGCGCTCGGTGAGCACCAGCAGCCTGGGTTCCTTCAGGTAGAGCCCGGCGGAAAGCGGCAGGTGGGTGGCGCGGCAGCCGGCCTGGGTGCCGTAGGCCACCGGCAGCTCGTACTCCTGCAGGATCTCGCCCAGGCGGTCGCGCATGCCCTGGGTCGAACCGGCCAGGAACACCCGGTGGCCGGTGAGCGCCAGGTCCTTCAGATACTCCCCCAGCTCGCCCAGGCGGCCCTGGAATTCCCGCACCGGCTGGGCCTGGAGCGGCACGGTGGCCTCGGACTGCCATTCGGTGAGGGTGAGGGTGGTGCGGCTGGGATCCTGGGCCAGGAAGCGGTCCTCGAAGCGCGGGCAGACCACCCCGCCCCGGCGCAGCGCGGCCAGGTTCTCCAGGATCCTGGCCCGCTCGCGGTCCTGGATGGCCGCGTCCCACTGGGGCTCCAGCCGCACCCGCAGGCAGGGCGGCACCCAGTGGGCCAGCTGGCCCTTGGGCTGGCCCAGCAGCGGGTAGAACAGTTCCTCGCCGGGGAAGTGGCCGTGGGTGGCCAGGCGCGACCGGCGGAAGGCCAGGTCGTCCTCGGGTTCGGGAGTGAGCGCGGCGCAGCCCGCCACCGCCCGCAGCAGAGGCTCGCCGTCGCCCCGGTCGCCTTCGAAGCGCGGGTAGAGGGTGATGCTTGGCAGGGCTTCGCCGGTGCGGCGCTGGCTGTCGGGGTCGAAGGGGCTGAGCTTCTCCAGCTCGTCGCCGAAGAACTCCATGCGCAGGGGGTTCTCCAGGTGGTCCGGCCAGAGGTCCACCACCAGGCCGCGGGCGCTGAATTCGCCCTGGCTCGCGGCCAGGTCAGTGCGCCGGTAGCCCAGCGCCACCAGGGTCTCCAGCAGCAGTTCCCGGGGCACTTCCGTGCCCTGGCGCAGTTCCAGCTTCTGCTTCTCGAACCAGGTGGGGTGCGGCAGCCGTTCCAGCGCCGCCAGGGGCCCGGTCACCAGCACCTGCACCCGGTGCTCCAGCAGGCCGATGAGGGTGGCCAGGCGGTCCTTGAGCACCACCCCGGGCGGGCTGGACTCGCCGCCGGCGAACGGGGCGAAGCCCGGGAAATGGGCCACCCGGGCCTCGGGCAGCAGCACCCCCAGGTCGTGGGCCAGGGTCTGGGCGTCCTGTTCCGAGGGGGCGTCCACCCAGAGCGGCCTCTGGTGCCCGTCGAGGCTGGTCCAGCGGGCCAGGATCAGGGCCAGCGCCGTGGGGGAGGTCCAGCGCAGCAGGGCCCCTTCCGAAAGGGCCTGGGCGGGCGTGTCCAGCAGGCGCAGGAGATCGTTCAGGTTGGCGCGGTCTTGGGTACTCATCTGCTCCAGTGTAAGGCCAGTGTCGGCCATCCTTGTGTGAGCAGGATAACGGCGGCTTGGTATCCGGGCGTTCTGGCCTGACAATGGAAGGTTCCAGGCGGTTCAGATGCATCTAGACGAACAAATCGAGGCCCTCCGTTCGCTTTTCGATTCCGGGGAACGGCAAGGCTGCGCCCGGGCCCTCACCGAGCTGCGCGAGCGCTACCGGCAGGGTCCGGAGGCGTTCGACCCGGCTTCCATCCAGGTCCTGCGCGAGATCGCCGAGGCGCTGAAGGCGGCGCCCGACCTGAAGGCCCGGCTCAAGTCGGTGTTCGGCTTCGACACCTTCCGGCCCGGCCAGGAGGCGGTGATCGAGGCGGTGATGGCCGGCCGGGACTGCCTGGCGGTGATGCCCACCGGGGCCGGCAAGTCGCTCACCTACCAGCTGCCGGCGCGGCTGCTGGGGGGCACCACCCTGGTGATCTCGCCGCTGATCGCGCTGATGAAGGACCAGGTGGACGGGCTGCAGGAGGCCGGCCTGCGCGCCACCTTCCTCAACTCCTCGCTGGAGCCGGCCGAGCGCATGGAGCGCATCCGCTCGCTGCACCGGGGGGAATACGAGCTGGTCTACGCCGCGCCGGAGGGCATCGAACAAAGCGTCGGCCCACTGCTGGACCGGCTCGACCTGCGCCTGATCGCCGTGGACGAGGCGCACTGCATCAGCCAGTGGGGCCACGACTTCCGCCCGGCCTACCGGAACCTGGCCGGGCTCAAGGCGCGGTTCGGCGGCCTGCCGGTGCTGGCGCTCACCGCCACCGCCACCCGCGAGGTGCGCCGGGACATCCTGGGCCAGCTGGGCATGGAGGCGCCGTTCGAATTCCTGGGCTCTTTTTTCCGGCCCAACCTGAAACTGCACGCGGTGAAGAAGGGCGGCGACGGCCCGGCGGTGCGCGAGGCCATCCTGCGCCTGGTGCAGGCGCGGCCGGGCCAGAGCGGCATCGTCTATTGCCTGTCCCGGAAATCGGCGGATTCCACCGCCGACTACCTGGTCTCCCAGGGCGTGCGGGCCCGGGCCTACCACGCCGGGCTCGACCCCCAGGCCCGGGAGGCGGCCCAGGAGGCCTTCCGCCGGGACGACGTCGACGTGATCACCGCCACCATCGCCTTCGGCATGGGCATCGACAAGAGCAACATCCGCTATGTCATCCACCGGGACATGCCGAAGAGCATCGAGGGCTACTACCAGGAGATCGGCCGGGCCGGGCGCGACGGCGCCGACGCCGACTGCGTGCTGTTCTACTCCTGGGCCGACGTGATGAGCCTGGAGCGTTTCCTGGACGGTTCGGAGCCGGCGACGGCGGCCCTGCAGCGCAAGCAGATCCGGGCCATGTTCGATTTCGCCGAGGTCAACGCCTGCCGGCACCAGGCCCTGGTGGGCCACTTCGAGGAGCGCATCGGGCCGTGCGGCGACGCCTGTGATTTCTGCGGCGGCCGGGACGTGCTGGCCGAAGCGCCCAAGGCCGCCCGCGGCCTGCGCGCCAGGAAGGGCGGCCACCCGGCCGTGGCGGCTCCTGCCGCCATCCCCCGGGACGGGGAGGAGGCCCTCTACCTGGAGCTCAAGGCCCTGCGCCGGCGCCTGGCGGACGAACGCAACCTGCCCGCCTACCTGGTGTTCAGCGACGCCACCCTGCAGCACATGGCCCGGTTCCGCCCCACCACCGCCCAGCACCTCCTGGGCATCAGCGGGGTGGGGCCGAAGAAGCTGGAGACCTACGGCGAGGTGTTCCTGGAACTGCTCCGGAGTTTCCAGGACTGAAAAACCAGGGCGGCGGATGGAGCGCCTCGCATACAATCACAGGGGAGAAGCTCGATGGAAATGCGAAAAATGGGGATCTGGCCCGCGGCCATCGTGCTGGCAGTGTGCCTGACGGGGCTGGCCTGCACCGCCAAGCGGCGCTACTACGTGCCCGAGATCTATGACGTGCAGCCGCCCGAGGCGAAGGTGGGCACCAGCGTGGTCATCAGCGGGGTCCATTTCAAGGACGCCTGGAACATCAGCTTCGGCGGAATTCCCGCCCTCACCTACACCATCAACAGCGACACCCAGATCACCGCGACCGTCCCCACCAACGCCATCACCTACCCGATCGAGATCAACAATCCGGCCGGGGTGGGCGATTCCCTCCAGTCCTTCATCGTCATGCCGGTGGTCAGCAGCTGCACGGTGGTCTCGGAAACCGGGATCACGCCCATCGTGGTCACGCTGGCCGGTTCCGGTTTCTACGATACCTCCAGCGTCACCATCGGCGGCGTTTCCTGCCCCTTCACCTACAATGATCCCAACACCCTCACGGTGGACGTGGCCGCCGATATTCCCTCCGGCCAGGTGGTGGTGACCGCCTCGGGCATCGCCTCGACGGACGATGTGATCTATACCCCGCCTGTCCCGCCCGTCTAGCGCTGGCCTGATTGCTGAATCCATGCTATCTGTGGAGGATCAGGAGTGCGTCCATGCTTGTCTATTTGTCGGTTTACCTGCTGGCGGCGGTGATGCTTTTCCAGGGCGTGAATCTCCTGGGCGAAAAGGCCAACCCCACCACCATCGTTCCGCCCGAGGTGCGGCCCGCCGCGGTTCCGGCCTCCCGCTGGGGCGTCTTCCTGGTGACCTATGGTGCCGCCCTGGCGGTGCTGGCCATCATGAGCCACGGTTGCAGCTGGCTGGCCGGCGTGCTGGTGCCGCTGCGCAACCTGGGCTTCGCCGGCGTGGCCGTCTACGGGCTCTGGCTGGTGTTCGGCCGGAAGATCGACTACACCCCGGCGCCGCCGGCCCGGGAAGCCCACGGCCACAGTCACTGACGGCGGCCGGACAGGGGTGCCAGGTAGAGCAGGAAGCCGCTCGCCAGGATGGCCATGGCGGCCTTGAGCCCCAGCAGGTCGGCCAGGGCTGAACCCACCAGCGGCCCGGCCATGATGCCCAGGGAGAAGGTGATGTTCAGCAGCGAGAACACCGAGCCGTAGGCGGTCCCGCCCTTGCGCTCCACCAGCCTGGTCAGCGCCGGCCCGCAGGGGGACATCAGCAGGCTGGTGGTGCCGCCGAGGGCGAACATGAAGGCGCACACCGCGGTCCGGCCGGGCAGGAACGGCGCGGCGGCCAGCAGGCAGGCCCCCAGGACCAGGCCCAGGCGCAGGGGCTGCGCCGCGCCGCGCTGGTCGGTCCAGTGTCCCACCAGCGGCGAGACGATCATGCTGGCCAGGGCGGTGAAGGTGAACACCAGGCCGATGGCCACGCTGTCCATGCCCAGGCGGGTCGACAGCTGCATGGGCAGCGTGGCCTCCAGCGCGGCCGCCAGGATGGCGCCCATGCCCATGGTGCCGGCGTAGACCCGGATGGAACCGTCCTTGAGCAGCTTCAGGTAGCCCGGCGCCACCGCGGCCGGGGCCGGCTGTTCCCGGGGCAGCAGGGTCAGCCGCGCCAGGGCGTCCAGCAGCGCCAGGCCCGCCACCATGAGAAAGGCCCCGCGGGGCGTCCAGAACCGGGCCATCCAGCCGGCGAAGGCCGGGCCCACGAACAGCCCCAGATTGGCGCAGGCGAACACGGTGCTCATGGCCTTGCCGCGCTGGGCGGCGGGGAAGTGGTCGGCCAGCAGGGACAGGCCCGCGACCCAGGTGGCGGCGGCGGCCATGCCCTGGAACACCCTGGCCAGCAGGAGCAGCGGATAGCTGTTGGCAAAGGCGAACAGGATCGTGGCCGCGCCGAAGCCGACCAGCCCGCCCAGGAACGGTCCCCGGCGCCCGCTCCGGTCGGCCCAGGTGCCCAGGGGCAGGGTCGCCAGCAGCAGGGCCGCGGCATAGAGGCCGAACAGCAGCCCGAGCCGGGTCTGGCTCAGGCCGAAGCTCCGGGCATATTCCGGCAGCAGCGGCGGGAGCATGGCGTAGACCAGCGCATCGGTGAAGAAGGCGAGCCCCACGACCACCAGCGCCGCCTGTTTGACCGGAATTGCCCGCATGGCCGAGAATCCTTGAACAGCATTCCATTCGAGGTGGGAAACCCACCCTTCCCGGATGCCGGCGGGACGCCTTAAGTTCCTTCCTTGTAACCCATAACATTCGTCCACGGATCACTCCCGGGTGCCTTTCCTTGGCGCAGCCCCGGTTTTTTTGTGGACACAATGTCAAATGTGACTACCTTTGCCATCAGGGAGGTCGGTCATGCAAGCTCGACAGGTTCCGATGCGAACAGCGAAGGAGCAGCTTCCCCGGCTGGCGCGGGAAGTTTCCCTGGGTTCCAGATTGACGATCACGGTCCATGGCCGCCCGGTGGCGGACCTGGTGCCCCATGTCCCCGAAGTGGATGCCCCGAAACGGGTGCGGACCATGCCCCAGCGATTCAAGATGTCTCCAGGGGCCAGCATCGACGACCTGCTGGATGGGACAAGGGGTGAAAGTTGATCACCCTTGCCTGCATCGACACCTCCGCATTCCTCAAGCTCTTCCTCGAAGAAGCCAACTCCGCCGAAGTGGCTGCCGCCGCCGGGAAGCCGGATGAACTGTGGGCACTCCGTCTGGTCCTGACCGAGACCCGCATCACGCTTGAGCGGGCCAGGAAGGACGGGCGGCTGACCCCGGGGGCCTTCGCAGGCATTACCGAGTCCGTGAACGACTTCTGGGATGCCGAGATCCAGGAGCTTGAAATGACCGAAGCAACCTACCTGGCCGCTGAACGAATCGCCGCCAAGCAGCCGGGACTGCGGACACTGGATGCGCTGCACGTGGGAGCGGCCCGGATGATGCAAAAGGACCTGCCCCAGGTTCGTGTCGAGCTGCTTGCCTGCGACCAGCGGCTGTTGCTGGCGGCCGCGAACGCGGGCATGGCGACACCCATCCCTCCCAGACCCTGATCGCCAAAAAATCGATCCATTTTAAACGGCAGTTCACCCCTGGAAATCCACGTTCTCCGTGATCCGGGTGCCGTCCTTGGCGAAGCCCTCCAGGTAGCGCGCGATGCGCTGCTCGGCCGGGCGCAGGTCCTCCAGGCCCAGGGTGAGGTTGAGCAGGTCGATGTACCAGGGCGCCTTGAGGTCGCTGCGCACGTAGGCCAGGGCGATGGCCCGGGCGATGGGCAGGGTGGTGCCCTTGGAATCGTCGTGGACATCCTTGGTGTGGGCCTTGCGCAGCTTGCCGTACTCCTCCTCCAGCAGGCGCTCGAACAGGGCCGGGGTGAACCGGTCGCCCTGGCGCACGCCGACCCCGGGATCGTCCTCGGTGAAGGCGGCGCCCTTGTGCAGCCACTCCCATAGGATGGACAGGCGGATCTCGCCGGTGGCCATGTCCTCCATCAGGTAGAGCACGTTGTCGTCGCCGAAGAAATCCGCGGGCTTCAGGGCCGCGGCCTGGAAGCCGCGCAGGAAGGCGTTGCCGTACTGCAGGGCCACCGAAAGCAGGTTGCGGGCGCCCCGGATGGTGCGCGGAGCGGGCTCCAGGCGGGTCAAGGCCGCGCCATCCCCGGGACCGTGAGCCAGGGCCGGGACGACCCGCCCGAGCTGGTTCGGTTCGCCCACCTTCTCCCACACCGGGCGCACGATATGGACCATCTTCCAGTGGGCCACCCACTTGCCCGAGGCGCCCGCGCGCTGCTCGCGCTCGGCGCTGGCCACCGCCCAGGCCATGCTGGCGGCCACGCCGGCTTCGGAGCCCACCGGGATGTTGGGCTCCATGCCGCCCTGCCAGAGGGCGCGCCGGCCCTGGCGGTCCGGGCTGGCGCAGGCGCTCCGGACGCGCTGCTCGTAGGCCTGCATGTAGCCGTAGGTCATGGTGATGGATTCGATGTTGGGGTTCACGAAGGCCGGATCCCAGGCCATGGCGTCGGCGACGCTGTTGATGTAGTCCCAGCGGCCGGTGTTGAAGCCCACCAGGTGGGGCGACAGGGCGGCCCGGATCTCCATGAGCTGGAAACTGGCCTCCAGCTGCTCGACCAGCACGTAGACCTTCAGCGTGCCGGCCGGCAGCCCCAGATGGGCTTCCAGGGCGAGCAGCATGGCGTTCCAGAGGGCGGCCTCCTCGACGTTCTGGATCTTGGGCAGGTAGAGCACCACGCTGCGCCCGGCGGCGCGCAGGCGGGCCTGGTTGTGCACCACGAACAGCACCAGGTCGGTGATGGACGCCGAGAAGCCGGCGCCCTGATGCTCCCGGAGGTGCCGGTCGTCCAGGTGCAGGCCCCGGGCGCGGAACATCACCGTGGTGAAGTCCAATTGGCTGCGCCAGTCGCCGATGATCGGCTGGCCGAAGAAACCCTTGGCCCAGGCGTTCATCTCCGCCGAAACCGTTTCCGCCACCTCCAGGAACAGCGGGTCCCGGGCCAGGGCCAGCTTCAGGTTGCGCTGGTTGTCCAGGGACATGGTGTCCACCTGGCCCATGGCGTCCTCGCCGTCGAACATCCAGCCGTCGGCCCCCGAGAGCAGGGCGTAGGCCACGTTGCGGATGCCCGCCCGCACATCCGCCCGGGGCCTGGTGCCCGGGCCGGTGCCCTGGATCCACTGGCGGGCAAGGTCCGGGGGGATCACGGCACCGTCGAAGTCGCCGGCCCGGGCCTGGGCCACGGTGATTCCGCTCCGGGGCATGGGCGCCCGGGGATCCAGGAAGCCGATCCGCTCGCCCGCGCCGAAGCGCGCGGCGCGGCGCGCGGTCCGCGCAGCCATCAGCTCGTTCCGTTCGCGGTTGAACGGGGCAAGGGCGGCCAGGGCCTGGAGCACCTCGGGAGTGAACAGGTCGGGGTAGGCTTCGAGGACGTTGCTGCGCCATTGCAGGGAGGACGGCATGGACGGGGCTCCTAAGGCTGGCTGTCACGGAACGGCAGAACGTGAATCGGAAAAAAAAGGTATAGGCCGATTCGCAAGAATCCATTTTACGACCCTCACCGTTCCCGGTGACGAGATTATCGGGGTCATCCGGCAAATCGTGGAGACCGGCGAGCTCCCCCTGGGCCCCGCATGGCCATCCTTGCGAATTATAAATTTTTAATTAAAATGCAAGGGGGTGGTGTTCATGTCGAGCTTCTTGAAAATGGTCATTTCGTTGGTTGTTGCCTGTGGTCTTGGGTGTGCGGGCGGTTCCGGCTCTTCCAATGCCTCCCCGGTACCCACACCCCCGCCGGTGGGCAGTTTTTCCATGACGGGCCACATGTCTGTAAGGAGAGCATCGCACTCCGCCACCGTCCTCGCTTCCGCCAATTCCGCTGGTCAAGTGCTGATAGCCGGAGGGATAACGATCGGGTCTGGGGCAGAGGCCATCGCCAGCATGGAACGCTACGATCCCAGTGGAGGAACCTTCAGTCCAGCCACCCCATCGCTGGCCTTCGCGCGATATTCCCATACCGCGACCCAATTGACGGATGGCAGGGTTCTGTTCGTGGGCGGCGAGGGAGCGGCTTCGGTCCTGGGCTCGGCGGAGATCTACGATCCGGCTGCAGGCACCGTCAGCACCACCGGGTCACTGAATACCCCCCGGACCGCCCATGCAGCCGTGCTGCTCAGTGGCGGTTCCCTGGCAGGCCAAGTCCTCATCATAGGGGGCCTGGACGCGACCAATACCCCCCTGACGACCATGGAACTCTATGATCCCGGCACCGGAGCGTTCTCTCTCTTGCCAGCGACCCTGGCCTCGGGCAGGGCGAACCTCAGTGCGACCGTCATCCCTGATGGGAGGGTCGTGATCGCCGGCGGCAATGGTTCCACCCAGGTCGAGGCCTTCCAGCCGGTGTCGGGGACCGTGGCGGTCATTGGCTCCATGCTGCAAGCGCGGCAATTCCACACCGCCACCCTTTTGCCAGGCAGCAGGGTCCTGTTCGTGGGGGGCGCATGGAACGGCCAATTGGCGGGGGCCGAGGTTTGCGATCTTTCCCAGGCTACACCCACCTTCACGGCTACCGGGAACATGGCGGTCCCCAGGATGAACCACTCTGCGACGGTTCTGCCCAGCGGCATTGTTCTGGTGGCTGGCGGAGGAGACATTGTCCCTCCCAGCTTCAGCACCACGGCTTCGGCTGAACTGTTTGACCCTGCAAGCCTGCAGTTCTTTCCCACCGGCAGCTTGCTGGAACAACTGCAGAACCATACGGCAACGCTATTGCCGGATGGCACGGTGCTGATAACGGGCGGGTATGACTACCTCCACGAGTCCCAGTACGACGCGGAGATATATCAGTGATTCGCCAGGTCCCCAACCGCACGGACGGTCCGGGTTCCTTCGAAGCACCTGGCTGACGCTTTATCGGGCGCCAAGTTGCCACACCAGCTGGGCGGTATCGACGCTGCGCGCGAACCGGCCGCGCAGCGCGTAGCAGGTCCGCTCCTTGATCTCCGCCACGCCCAGCTCGCCCACCAGGCGCCCATCCTGCATGTGCGGGCTGGTGACACGGAACGACTCGTCGGCGTCCGAGTGCAGGATGTAGTCTGGGTCCGGTGGCGCTCCCGGAACCGCTGAAAACTCCCCATGGCCGGACTTATTGCGTATCTTGACAGTATCCAGCTACCTTGACGATCACCCGATGCTCTACCAGCCCGGAGGGCCTTATGAGGAATCATTTGCATCCCATCCCACTGGCTCTGGTTCTGGCCGCGGCCGCGCCGATGCTCTGCCGGCTGCAAGCCCAGTCCGTCCAGGTCCGCGCCACGGTTTCCGAGGTGTTGCCGCACTACCAGGCGGGCGCCGCGCTGAAGGGACCCCTGGAGATCCCCTGCACCGATGCCTTGACAGACCTGGGCGACGAGTGGAACCGGGGCTTCCGCAAGCTCCAGCCGGCGGCCAGCCTGGTCTTCCTGCCCAAGCTCACCACCGAGGCGGTGGCCGCCCTGCAAGCCGGCAAGGCGCCCCTGGTGATCACGGCCCGGGAGCTCCTCGCCCCCGAAATGAAGGCCTTCCAGGACAAGTACGGCTACCTGCCCATGCGCATCCCCGTCTGCCTGGACGCCACCATCATCTTCGTCAACAGGGCCAACCCCATCACCGCCATCTCCATGGAACAGCTGGACGCCATCTACTCCAGGAACCGGCTGGGCGGCGCCGCCGCCCCCGCCGTGGTGTGGGGCGACCTCGGGGTCCAGGGCGAGCTGGCCAAGCGCACCATCAACGCCTACGCCCGGGCCGAAGGCACCGCCACCCGCGCCTCCTTCGCCACCATGGCCCTGCTCAAGGGCGAGTACCGGGCCGGCATCATCGACCGGGAGGACTCCTCGGCGCTGGCCGAGGCGGTCAGCACCGACGTGGCCGGCATCGGCTTCGGCCCCATGGCCGCCTGGTTCGCCACCAACAAGACCCTGCCCGTGGTGCCGTTCGGCGGCACCGAGGCGCGCTACCCGACCCAGGAGATGGTGACCAACAGCAAGTACCCCATGCCCCGGATGTTCTATGCCTACCTGAACCGGGCGCCCGGCCAGCCCGTGGGCGCCGCGGTCAACGAGGCGCTGCACTACATGCTGGCCCAGGAAGGGCAGAACGTGGTGGCGGACGTGGGGCTGCTGCCGGGGCCGGTGGAGTTCATGACCACCGCCCTGAAGCGGCTGAGCCGTTAATGGACTTGCCGGATGTAGGAAGCCACTCCGCCCAGCAGCATCTCCACGGCGATGGCCGTCAGCACCAGGCCCATCAGCCGCTCCATGGCGGTGATGGCTTCCGCGCCCAGCAGGTCGCGCAGGCGGAAGGCCAGCAGGAAGACCGTGTAGACCACGGCCATGGAGATGAAGATGGCGCAGGCCCACTCCAGGGACCGGCCGGGGTTGCGGCTGGACAGCAGCAGCACCGTGGCCATCGCCGATGGACCGGAGATGAGCGGGATGGCCAGGGGCACGATGAAGGGTTCGCCCTTTAACGCGTGCTCCTCCACATGGGCCTTGCGGTGGGGAAACACCATGTCGATGGCGATGAGCAGCAGGATCACCCCGCCGGCCACGCTCAGGGACTCGTTGCTCAGGTGCAGCACCTCCAGGAAGCCCTTGCCGAACAGCATGAAGGTCATCAGCACCGCGAAGGCGATGAGCACTTCCCGGGTGATGATGGTGAAGCGCCGCTCGGGCCTGACCTTTTCCAGCGTGGCGATGAACAGCGGAATATTGCCCAGCGGGTCGGTGGTGAGGATGAGCAGGATGGTGGCGGAAAGGAAGGTGGTTTCCATGGGGCTCCGGGGCGCGCCCAGTTTCCCATGAATCCGCAGGGCACAGCCTTCGATTGCCATGAGCTGAAATGATAATTACAATGAATTGTCCTGGCGGAGGGTACTGGCCGCGTGGAGGTTCACTTTGGATATCTCCATGGACAGCTCCCCGCAGGAAGCCTTGGCCGAGGCCCTGGAACGGGCTGATCGGGCCCGGACGGCCATGGCCGCGCGCCTGGCGGCCGACCCGGCCCTGGCGGGCAGTTATGGCGAACTGCTGATCCGGGCGCGCGAGCTGTCGAGGTTCGACCCCCGGCGCGGCGAACCGAAGCCCAAGGATTTCCTCAAGGCCGTCCATTCCGCCGGCCCGGAAGCCCGGTTGGCCTTGGCGCTGCGCGGGCCCCGGGAGGGCGGCGCCCGGGCGGTGATGAAATACCTTCCGTCCCTGGAGCTAGGCTCGGACGATCGGCTGTTGACTGAACTGTCCTGTGCGCTGGAAGCGGCGGAGCAAACGCTGGAAGGCCTGGCTGACGCCGGGCTCGCCACGGACGAGCACCGGCTCCTGGTGGCCCTGGCGGCCCTCCGGCAGCAGCCGGTGCTGGATTACGAGGAGTACCGGACCCTGGAGACCCATTACCAGGGGCTGGGCCTCAGCCAGGCCCGGGAGGGTTTCGAGGTCCAGCGCCGCTTCGAGCAGGCCCGGGCCCGGCGCTCCCAGCACGCCCGCAACCACCTGCTCGCCCTGGTCCCGCCCGGGCTGAAGGCGCTGCCGTGGGCCTATGCCGCCATCCTGGGCGCCTGCCTGGCCCGCGACCCGTTCGGGACCCTGGACCACCTGCGCCAGTCCGGCACCGCCGAACCCTTCGCCGGGCTGGACTGGGACACGCGCCTGGGCTTGCTGGAGGGGATCGCCGAGGCCGGCCTGGGGCTGGCCTCCACCCACCTGGACCTGTTCGCCGTGCCCGCCGATCCGGCCTGGGCCGGGCGCCTGCAGCAGGTCCTGCGGCGCGACCTGATCGCCGGCTCCAGCCTGTTCGGGGCCTACGCCCTGGAAGGGGCGCAGCACTACCCGTTCGGCCTGGGCCGGATCGAGCTGGTGCTGCCGCGCCGCATCACCAACGCCGAGGCCATCGCCCAGTTGCAGAAGAACGAAGCCGAGCCGGACCAGGCCCGGACCTTCTCCAGCACCGAGGTCGCCGACCTGACGGCGCACCTGCAGGACCAGGAAGTGAGCCGCTTCCTGGCCGGCCTGAAATCCGACGTCGCCCTGCACTGGCGGGCCTGCGTCGGCGACCGCAAGCGCGATATCGTGTTCGGCGACCCCGGCCTGAAGATCCGCAACGTCCTGTTCCTTCTGGCCCACGCCCTGTTCGAACCGGAGGAGGCCTTCGAGAGCATCTTCCGCAGCGTGCAGCAGAGCCACCCGATGTCCGCCGGCAATGCCGAGCGCATCCATCTCCTCGCCAACCGCTTCTATTTCCTGGACGTGCTGGGGCTCAACCCGGGGCTGCTGTTCACCCGCAACCTGCGCGCCGGCGGCGGAGCCCGCACCCTGATCGAGGGCGCCGGGGACTATCCGGTGCGCAGTCTGCTGCAGGCGGGCATGTCCGTGCACCTGCGCGTGGGCGACGCCCTGTTCCGGCTCACGCCCATTGCCTGGAACATCCTGCTCGGCCAGTGCGAAGGCCGGATCGACCAGGCCATCCAGGAAATCGCCAACCTGGTCGACGGTTTCGACACCCTCCTGACCGTCGCTGCCCCCCTGCTGGATGACCCGGCCGACTGGGCCAGCCACCTGGTGGCCGCCGTCGAGGAGGACGCCCCCGAGGTGTCCTGGGATTGCAGTTGGGAGGCCTTCCCGGCGACCCTGCGGCTCACCACCCTGAAGGCCCTGGAACGCAACCGCGAGGCGGTCAACCGCTACTGCCTGCAAGCCCTGCGCCACAGCGCCCAGAAGGCCGGGGTTTCGCCGTTGAACATCATCCAGGGCCTGCGCCTGCCCCGCTCCAAGACCGACAAGCTGCGCGCGCTGCTGGCCCGTTAGATCCGCGCCAGCGCCCGGTACGCCTCCAGGAAATCCAGCGGCTGCGGCAGGATTTCCCCCTCCAGGTCCGGGTGGTAGGCCACCCAGGTGTCCTTGGCGGCCAGGCGGCGCACCGGGGCGTCCAGGTCGAAGAACAGCTCGTCGGCGATGCGCGCCGCGATTTCGGCGCCGTAGCCCCAGCTGAGGCTGTCCTCGTGGGCGACCAGCACCCGGTGGGTCCTGCGCACGGTCCGGGCCACGGCCTCCCAGTCGAACGGATTCAGGGTGCGCAGATCGACGATCTCCACGCTGATCCCCTCGGCCTCGGCCTGGCGCGCGGCCTGCACCGCCCGGTAGACCGTGCTGCCATAGGTGATCACCGACAGGTGCTCGCCTTCCCGCACCGTGCGGGCCTTGCCGAACGGGATCATGAACTCGGGACCGGGATCGTTGCCCTTGTTGTGGGTCTGGCGGTAGAGGTGCTTGGGCTCCAGGAACAGCACCGGGTCGTCGCAGCGGATGGCGGTGCGCAGCAGGCCGGCGGCGTCCAGCGCCCGGGACGGGCAGACCACGCGCAGGCCGGGGATGTGGGTGAAGGTGCTTTCGCCACATTGGCTGTGGCAGATGGCGCCGCCCATGAGGTAGCCGCCGATGGGCACCCGCACCACCACCGGTGCCTTGAAATGGTTGTCGCTGCGCCAGCGGATGCAGGCGAGTTCATCCCGGATCTGCTGCATGGCCGGCCAGATGTAGTCGAAGAACTGGATCTCCACCACCGGCTTGAAGCCCCTGGCCGCCAAGCCGATGGCCCGGCCGATGATGGTGGCCTCCGCCAGGGGCGCGTTGAACACCCGGTGCGCCCCGAACTGCCGCTGGAGGCCGTGGGTGGCCTTGAACACCCCGCCCTTGCCCTTCACCTCCGCCAGGATCTCCTCCCGGCTCGCATCGGCCACATCCTGGCCGAACAGCAGGATGGCCGGGTTCAGGGTCATCTCCTGGCGCAGGGTGGTGTTGATCAGGTCGATCATGGTCTTGGCGCCGGTCTCCTGGTCGCCGGCCCGGTCCTCGGTGTCGAAGGCCGGGCCGGTGGGATCCACCGTCTCGCTGTACAGGTGCAGGCAGCTGCTGCCAGGGTCCGGGGGCGGGCTGTCCAGCACCGCTTCCCAGGCCAGGTCCACCTCGGCCTGGATCTCCGCCTTGAGCTGCTCGAGCCCGGCCGCGGTCAGGTCGCCCAGTTCCAGCAGCCGGGCCGGGTAGGTGGCCAGCGGGTCGGTGCGGGCCTCCTCGGCGCGCTGGGCCGGGGTCTTGTAGACCTGCTCGTCATCGGAGAGGGAATGCGAATAGGGCCGGCTCACCTTGGCCCGGACCAGGGCCGGCCCGTGCCGCTCCCGGGCGTAGGCCACCGCCTGGGCCATGGCCGCATGGCTGGCGATGGGGTCGAGCCCGTCCACCTCGTCCAGCACCAGCAGGCCGTGGGCCTCCCAGCCCTTGAGCAGGGCGGCGGCGTTGGCGCCGGGGTACTGCACTTCCGTGGGCACGGAGATGGCGTAGCCGTTGTCCTGGAGCAGGAACACCAGCGGCACCTTGAGGTTCACCGCGCTGTTGATGCTCTCCCAGAATTCGCCTTCGGCCGCCGAACCGTCGCCGATGGTGACCAGGACCACCTCGTCGGCGCCGATGCCGAGCGGTTCCCGCAGGCCGGCCTGCCCGGCGCGCAGGATGGCTTCCGCCGCGCCCACCGCCTGGAGGCACTGGGAGCCCGTGGGGCTGGAGGTGGAGAAGATGTTGAGGCGCTGATCGCACCAGTGGCTGGGCATCTGCCGGCCGCCGGTGGCGGGGTCGAGCTTGGAACCCACCGAGCCCAGGAACATGTCCCTGGCGCTGACGCCCAGCCCGTAGGCCAGGGCGCGGTCCCGGTAGTACAGGAAGAACCAGTCGCGGCCGGGCCGCAGGCACAGTGCCGCGGCCGCCTGGATCGCCTCATGGCCGGCGCCGTTGATCTGGAAGAACACCCGGTTCTGGCGCTTCCCGGTGATTTCCCGGTCGTCGATCCGGCGGGAGGCGTAAATGGTTCGAAAGAGCGCGACCCGCTCTCGGGGGGTCAGGGTCCGGTCTGCGGTAAGGCTAGCCATATTTGCCAATCGTGTTCCTCCCGCCCGGATGCGGCGGCCAAGTAATTTATCACGACTGGATTCCTGGATCGGGGCTTGAATGCTCGGGACGCCTGGTGAAAAACAGCGGGCGGGTTCCGGCCCGCCATGGCCGGAACCCGCCCGCCGTGGGTGAAGCCTACAAACCGCCGGTGTAGGCGCTTTCGCCGTGCAGGCCCTGATCCAGGCCGCTCTCTTCGACGCCTTGCGCGACCTTGACCGGGGTGATGCGGTCGATCAGCCAGAGCATGCCATAGGTGAACCCGAAGGCCCACACCGAGGAGAGCGCCACGGCGCCCAGCTGCTTGCCCAGGAAGCTGAAGCCGCCGCCGGTGAGCAGGCCGTTGGTGACGATGTTGGGATTCCACATCTTGTCGGCGAACAGGCCGAGGAAGATGATGCCGATGAAGCCGCCCACGCCGTGCACGCCCCAGACATCCAGCGCGTCGTCCCAGCCCAGGCTGTTCTTGAGGGCCACCGCGTAGTAGCAGATCACGCCGGCGAGGATGCCGATGAGTGCCGCGGTCATGGGAGAAACATAACCGGCCGCGGGGGTGATGGTGGCGAGCCCCGCCACGGCGCCGGTGAGCAGGCCGAGGAACTTGGGCTGTTTGGCGTTCATCCACTCCACCACCAGCCAGGTGACCCCGGCGAAGGAGGCAGCGATGTCGGTGTTGAGGAAGGCGGAGGTGGTCACGGAATCCACCTGGAATTCGCTGCCGGCGTTGAAGCCGTACCAGCCGAACCAGAGCAGGCCGGTGCCCAGGGCGACCATCGGAATGCTGTGGGGGATGGTGTCGATCACCTTGCGCCGGCCGACGTAGAGCACCGAAGCCAGGGCCGCCAGACCGGCGGTGTTGTGCACGACGATGCCGCCCGCGAAGTCGAGCACGCCCCACTGGGCCAGCAGGCCGTCGGGATGCCAGACCATGTGGCAGAAGGGGAAGTAGACGAAGATCAACCAGGCGGTGAGGAACCACATGTAGGCCTTGAAGGTCACCCGGTTGGCGAAGGCGCCGGTGATCAGGGCCGGGGTGATGATGGCGAACATCATCTGGTAGGCCACATGGACGAAGGTGGGGATGCCCAGGGTGGTGTTGCCCTGGTAGAGGCTGTGCAGATCAATGCCGCGCAGGAAGGCGTGGGTGAACGGGTTGCCGATGATGCCGTGGATGCTGGGGCCGAAGCTCATGGAATAGCCGAAGGCGAACCAGATGACCGTGGTCCAGCCCATGGATACAAAGCTTTGGATCATGACCCCCAGGACATTCTTGCGGTGCACCAGGCCCCCGTAGAAGAAGGCCAGCCCTGGGGTCATGAGCATGACCAGGCTGGTGCATAAGATCATGAATCCGGTATTGCCGGTATTGATCTGGGGAAGCACGGGTTACCTCCTGGGGAAAGGGTTGAACGGGGGGGATGGCGGTCAATCCGGCCGAGCGGACGTCGTATCCAGGTGAAAGAGGAACATAAAGAACGTGTAAAAAAAATATATCACATTCGTAAATAAGGAAGTGTGCATTGAACCATGAAACGTAAAAATGTGATCAAGATCAAAGGGCCCTTCGAACACCGCAAAAACGGATATAAGCGTTGTATTTAAATGGGTTGATTTGGCATGGCGAGCATCTGCCGGTCGGGTTGATTTATGATTTCATCAAAATTTCAAAATTATGATTAAATATTCATTTATTCATAAATTCATGATCCTTTCGGATTGAAAAAAGATGCATAAACAAAAGATAAGAGAAAATTTCATCAATTTTATCAAATCTTTCTGACGCGACATTTGATTCCAATTTTAAAAGCAGTAATAAATTGAGTTATATAATTTTTCAAAATGTTTTTCATACCATTGACAGCTCAAGTTCCTCCCTGGCATAGGCGCCAAATAGCCTTTCAACCTGCTGGGATTTCAGTCACAAATAAGGCAACAGGGGCATTTTTGCCAAGATGGGAAATTGACCGCATGCTATCGTCCATAGCATTCGTTCCGTGCATGGACTGCTGACCCAGCGGACCCGGCACTTTCCCAAGCGCATCTCCAACCTAACGGCCGACACTCAGCCGGTCAGACGACATTCCACCTCATTAAGGAGCCAGACATGACGCCCAACGCGTTTGACACGGGCAACATAGCCTTCATGCTTGTTGCCGCCAGCCTCGTGATGCTGATGACACCGGGCCTGGCGTTCTTCTATGGGGGGCTGGTCGGCCGCAAGAACGTGCTGGCCATCATGATCCAGAGCTTCGTGTCCATGGGCTGGACCACCTTCCTGTGGTGGGCCTGCGGGTTCTCCCTGGTGTTCAGCGGCGGCGAAGGCGGGGTCATCGGCAACTTCCACTACGCCTTCCTGAATGGCGTCCGGCCGGACAGCCTCATCACGGTCAACGCCAACACCCCCAGCGCCTACACCTTGTCGCTGCTGGTGCTGTTCGTCTACCAGATGATGTTCGCCATCATCACCCCGGCGCTCATCACCGGCGCCTTCGCCAACCGGATCAAATTTCCGGCCTACATGATCTTCCTCACCCTGTGGATGTTCTGCGTCTACTTCCCGATCGCGCACATGGTCTGGGGCAACGGCCTGTTCGCCAAGTGGGGCGTGCTGGACTTCGCCGGCGGCACCGCGGTGCATACCACCGCCGGCTTCGCGGCCCTGGCTTCCGTCGTCTACGTCGGCAAGCGCAAGTTCATGGACAAAGGCCCCCACAGCGTGCCCCTCGTCGCCCTGGGCACCGCCCTGCTCTGGTTCGGCTGGTACGGCTTCAACGCCGGAAGCGAACTCCAGGTGGACAAGGTCACCCTGGTCGCCTTCGCCAACACCGACATCACCGCTTCCGTGGCCGCCATCACCTGGCTCGGCCTGGCCTGGAAGTTCGAGAAGAAGCCCAAGTTCGTCGGCCTGCTCACGGGCGCCGTGGCCGGCCTGGTGGCCATCACCCCCGCCGCCGGCTATGTCAGCCCCGCGGGTGCCGTGGCGATCGGCGTGATCGTCAGCTGCGTCTGCTACATGGCCATTGAACTGAAGAACCACCTGGGCCTGGACGACGCGCTGGATGTCTGGGGCTGCCACGGCGTGGGCGGTGTGGTCGGCTGCATCTGCACCGGCATCTTCGCCACCACCATCTGGAACCCGGGCGGCGCCGACGGCCTGCTCAGGGGCGGCGTGCACTTCTTCTCCTTCCAGGTGATCAGCGTCTTCATCACCATGGTCTACGCCTTCCTATTCAGCTACGCCGCTCTGTGGTTGATCAACAAGGTCACCGCGGTCAAGGTGAGCGAGCATGAAGAAGAGCTCGGCCTGGACGTCTCCCTCCACGGCGAAGAGGCTTATCTCTAGAATTCTGCACCGAACCTGTTGAATGGGGCCGCGTCCATTGGCGCGGCCCCTTCGTATGGGGCATCATGGGACAAACCCTGCTAAGGAGAGTGCCCTGTCTGATCCCCCACCGGTCTCGGCCGACCCCATCCTCGTCGCCCTGGGCTCCGAGGCGCGCACCCTGCGCATGGTGCATACCGGCTTCCGCATGGCGCGGGAACAGGGGCGGCCCTGGGTGGCGGTGCATGTGGAGGTGCCGGACTGGGAGACCGCCATGGAGAAGGACCAGGCCCGGGTGTGGCTGCAGGAGGCCCGTGACCTGGGGGCCGAGACCGCCTGGGTGCGGGCCTCCACGGTCAGCGACGGCCTCATCGCCGAGGGCACCCGGCGCAAGGTCGCCCAGGTGGTCATGGGCAAGTACCGTCCCGCCGGGCCCTGGGACCGCCTGGAGCACACCCGGGCCCAGGAGGCCATCCGGCGCACCCTCGGGGTGCGCATCGTCGCCATCCCGCTGGATACGGCCAGGGCCGGATCGGTGCAGGGCGGCGCGGACCTGCTGGGGATCGTGCTGGCCATCGGCGCGCTGCTCGGGGTCTGCACGATCTTCGCGATGGCCTTGTACACGGTGGTCGGCTTTCCCGGTGTCCCGCCGGTGTTCGCCCTGGGGGTCGGGTTCATCGCCCACCGGTGGGGCAGGGCCTTCTCGGTGCCGGCAAGCTTCGCGGTCGTGCTGGCCTTCGCCAGCTGGTTCATCCCCGGCCGGTTCCCCTACCTGCCGGGGGATTGGACCAACGGGCTCTACCTGGCGGGCGCCCTGATCCTGGTGCAGATGGTGGTGCTCCTGGTGGACAGCCTGCACCGGGAGACCCGTTCGCTGCGCCGGCGGGAGGCGGAAACCCTGCTGGTCATGCTCCTGGGCCGCGCCCTGGGGCGCTGTTCCACCGCCCGGGAAGTGGCCGAGGTCCTGGCCGAGCGGCTGCACGGCCTGTTCCAGGCCGAGGCCTGGATGCTGGTTCCGGGGGAAGGCGACACCTGGCGGCAGCTGCCGGAAGCGCCGGAGGCCCCGCCCAGCCCCCGGCCCAGCGAGCTGCTGCCCCAGTTCAGCGACAATGCCACCCGGCCGGAACCGTTCGAGCCGCTGTTCATGAACGCCTGCACCTACGTGGCCCTGGCCGGGCAGGGCGGCGCCGAAGGGTTGCTCCAGCTGAGCCTGGATGGCGGCCGGCCGCTGCTCCAGGAGTCCTGGGGCCTGTTCCAGTCCCTGGCGGTGCAGGGCGCCCTGGCCCTGGAGCGGGTCCGCTACCTCGAGGCGGCCCAGCAGGCCCGGCTCGACACCGAGTCCGAGCGCATGCGCAACACCTTGCTGGGGGCGGTCTCCCACGACCTGCGCACGCCGCTGGCGGCCATCCAGGGCGCCGCCAGCAGCCTGCTGCTGCCGGAACCGCTGCCGGAGGAGACCCGCACGGACCTGCTGGCCATGATCCGCGATGAAAGCGAGCGGCTGGCGCGCCTGCTGAGCGACCTGCTGGACCTCACCCGGCTGCAGAGCGGGACCATCCGCATCCAGAAGGAATGGCAGCTGCTGGACGAGGTGGTGGGCGCGGCGGTGCTGCGCATGGAGGCGCGCAAGGGCCCCCTGCCGATCCGGGTGGATCTGCCCGAAAGCCTGCCGCTGGTGCCCCTGGACGGCGCGCTCATGGAGCAGGTGCTGATCAACCTGCTCAGCAACGCCCACCGCCATGCCCCCGACAGTCCCGTGGAATTGCGCGCCTGGGAGGAACCGGGGACGATCCAGATGGAGATCGCCGACCGCGGCCCCGGCATCCCGGCCGAATTCCACCAGCGGGTGTTCGACAAGTTCTTCCGGATGCCCAAGGACCTCAAGGATGGCGGGGTCGGCCTGGGGCTCGCCATCTGCGGCGCCATCGTCAAGATCCACGGCGGCGCCATCTGGGTGGAGGACCGCCCGGGGGGCGGGGCCCGGTTCAGGGTCTCGCTGCCCCTGGATGGGCTTCCGCCAAGCCCCTGCGAAACCGAAACGCTACTCCCAACCTTGGATGCCCCGCCATGAGCCAGCCCCTGATCCTGATCATCGAGGACGAAGCCTCGCTTCGCCGATTCCTTGTTCCCACGCTGGCGAACAACGACTACCAGGTGCTCACCGCCGCCAACGGGACCGACGGCCTGGCCATGGCCAGGACCCACAATCCGGACATCATCCTGCTGGACCTGGGCCTGCCCGACCTGGAAGGCGGCAAGGTGCTGCAGAGCCTGCGCCAGTGGAGCCGCAAGCCGATCATCATCATCTCGGCCCGGAACCAGGAGAAGGACAAGGTGCAGGCCCTGGATCTGGGCGCGGACGACTACCTCACCAAGCCGTTCGGCGCCGAGGAACTGCTGGCGCGGATCCGGGTCGCCCTGCGGCACGCCACCCAGGCGGTGCTGGACACCCCGGTGCTGCAGTGCGGCGCCTTGAGGCTGGACCTGGAGCGGCGCGAAGTCACCATGGACGGCGTGCCGGTGCGCCTGACCCCGCTGGAGTACCGGCTGCTTGAAGCCCTGGCCCAGCGGGCCGGCAAGGTGGCCACCCACGCCCAGCTGCTCAACGAGGTGTGGGGCCCGGTGGGCGCCGGGCAGACCCACTACCTGCGCATCTACATGGGCACCCTGCGGCGCAAGATCGAGCCGGACGCCACCCGGCCGAGATACCTGCTCACCGAGCCCAGCATCGGCTACCGGCTGAACGTGGACTAGACTAATAGATTTTCACGCCGCGGATATCCACGAAGGTTTCCAGGGGGTCCACGAGGATGCCGTCCCGGGCGGGGCGCTCCAGCCGGTAGCTGTGGTCGTCCAGGGTGTGGATGGGGTTGCCCAGGGGGTCGAAGACATGATTGCCGGCGCCGGCGAACGGCTCCTCGGGCACCTCCGAGGCCGAGATGCAGCAGCCGATGGTGAACACGGCGTTCTCGATGGCCCGGGCCTGCAGCAGGGTGCGCCAGATGTGGTCCCGGCGCCATGGCCACCAGGCCGGGGCCACCAGGGCGTCGCAGTGGGCCTGGAGGCGCAGGGCGCGGGCCTGTTCCGGGAAGCGCAGGTCGTTGCAGTTGAGCAGGCCCAGGGTCCAGTCCTTGAGCCGCACGGCCGCGTAACGGTCGCCGGGATCCCATAGCTCGAATTCACCGTTGGGCCGGAACAGGTGGACCTTGTCGTAACGGGCCTTCTCCTCGCCGGCCTGCCAGAGGGTGAGGCGGTTGCGCCGGTCCTCGGTGAACGAACCGAACAGGAAGGCGGTGTCCGGGCAATCCCCTGAAAGGGCGCGGAAGCGCTCCCGGGCCAGCGCCGGGTCAAGCTGCCGCCGGTAGCCGTGCAGGAAGCTTTCGGGAAAGACGCAGAGATCGGCCCCGGCCGCCGCGGCCCGGGACCCCTCCTGCTCCATGCGGGCGAGGTTGGACATCACATCGAGGCATACGAAGCGGGACAAATGTACTTTCATCAACATCTCCCAATCAACGCATTATTGGATCTAACTTCCTTGCCGGCAAGCGGATGGTTCCGGAGCTGGACTCCAGCGCGAAAACCCAGGTAACATGCCGGTTCCGGAGCCCGGTCCGCCCTTTGCCGAGGTGCATCTTTGCCATTCCCTTTCCTGTTCCGATGTCTATTATCAGGTCTCATGGCCACAAGTCTTGGAGCCGTTCCCGCCGGACACGGCATCAATCTCTCCTTCATGGACCCCTCCGTGCCGGCCTGCGGGGACTTCTTCCAGTACGCCAACGGCAACTGGATCAAGCGGAACCCGATCCCGGCCGACCAGGGCGCCTGGGGCGCGTTCAACCAGGTCAGGGAACGCAACAGGCTGGTGCTCAAGGAAATCCTGGAGGAGACGGCGCAGGCCGGGGCGCCTTCCGGCAGCCTGCAGCAGAAGGTCGGTGATTTCTACGCCAGCGGCATGGACACCGCGGCCATCGAACGGGCCGGGAGCACGCCCCTGCGGCCGGTCCTGGCGCGGATCGACGCCATCGCCAACGGCCGCGGCCTGGCCGCGGCCATCGCCCAGGCGCGCATGGCCGGCGGCCGGCCGGGCTTCAGCTTCCAGGTGGACCAGGACGACAAGCGCAGCACGGCCAACATCGCCCAGTTCGCCCAGGGCGGCCTTGGCCTGCCGGACCGGGACGCCTACACCAACCTGGACCCCAGGTCCCAGGAGATCCGGGTCAAGTACCTGGACCACGTGGCCAGGATGTTCGCCCTCCTGGGTGAGCCGCGCCTGTTGGCCCGGGCCCACGCGGGCATCGTGCTGGCCATGGAGACCCGGCTGGCCAGGGCTTCCATGACCCGGGTCGAGCGGCGCGACCCCAACGCCGTCTACCACAAGATGACCATGGCCGAGCTGGCCGCGCTGGCGCCCGCCTTCGACTGGGACGCCTACCGCCGGACCCTCGGGCTCAGGGAGGAGACCGTGCTGGTGCGCCAGCCCGAATTCTTCCGTGAGTTCTCTGCCATGGTCCGGGAGCTGCCCCTGCCCCAGTGGCGCGCCTACCTGCGCTGGCACGCGCTGCTGGCCTCGGCCTCCAGCCTGGCCGAGCCGTTCGAGCGGGAGCACTTCGCCTTCTTCGGCACCACCCTCGCCGGGGTCAAGGAGCTGAGCGAACGCTGGAAGCGGGTCCAGGACGCCACCGACGCGGCCCTGGGCGAGGCCCTGGGCCGGCTCTACGTGGAGCGCGCCTTCAGCCCGGGCGCCAAGGCCCGGGCCCTGGCGCTGGTGGCCAACCTGCGCGCCGCGCTTGAGGAGCGCATCGGCCAGCTGGACTGGATGGCCCCGGCCACCCGCACGGCGGCCCTGAACAAGCTGGCCGCGCTCCAGGTGAAGATCGGCTACCCGGACCATTGGCGCGACTACGCCGGGCTCGAGGTGCGCCGGACGGGCTACGCGGACAACGTGGCCCGGGCCCGGCTGTTCGAGTTCAGGCGCGAGCTGGCCAGGCTGGGGCGGCCGGTGGATCGCGGCGAATGGGAGATGACCACCCCCACCGTCAACGCCTACTACAACCCCCAGATGAACGAGATCGTGTTCCCGGCCGGCATCCTGCAGCCCCCCTTCTTCGATCCGGAGGCCGACGACGCGGTGAACTACGGCGCCATCGGCATGGTGATCGGCCACGAGATGACCCACGGCTTCGACGACCAGGGCCGGCAGTACGACGCCCAGGGCGACCTCAAGGACTGGTGGACCCCGGAGGACAGCAAGGCCTACGCGCTCCGGACCGGCCTGGTGGTGCGCCAGTTCGACGCGCTGGAGGCCCTGCCCGGGCTGCCGCTGAACGGCAAGCTCACCCTGGGCGAGAACATCGCCGACCTGGGCGGCCTGAAGATCGCCTTCGCCGCCTACCGCAAGTCCCAGGAAGGCCGGCCCCGGCCCGCCGAGATCGACGGGCTGACCGCGGAGCAGCGCTTCTTCCTGGGCTATGCCCAGGCCTGGGCGTTCCAGGCCCGGGAGGAGACGATCCGCCTGCGGGTGATGGTGGATCCCCATGCCCCGGCCAGCTTCCGGGTCAACGCCCCCCTGGCCAACCTGCCGGAGTTTGCCCAGGCCTTCGGCTGCGCCGAAGGCTGCCCCATGGTCCGGCCCAAGGACGTCCGCCCGGTGATCTGGTGAACGTCAATAACTGTTCAATGCGATGAACGCCTTGGTCCGGTCGGTGTTGACGGTGATCTGCCCCGGGGCTCCCGACCAGGTGCCTTGGTCAACGCCGATGTAAGGTTCAACAGCCAGGGTCTTCACCCGGCAGGACCAGGAGGAGCCGGCGCCGGCGGGCTTGAACTGCAGGTCGAAGCTGAACCTGCCTTCCCTGGATTCCCTGAACACCAGGACATAGTCCTTGCCGCCTTCCAGCTGGAAGCTGTCGCCGTCCTGGTAGAGCGTGCGCAAGGTGGCGGTGGCGTAGGGGGTCTTGATGTCGATGGTGCCGTTGGCGGCCTTGACGACCAGGGTGCAGGGCTGGGCGCTGACGATCCGCCGGGAGTCGCTGGCGGCGCGCAGCGGCTGGACCAGGGCCAGGCCGGCCAGCAGGAGGCGGATGGGGGTGCGGCTGAATATCATGGGCGATCCTTTGGTTCCGGTCCGGGTAGCTTTCATCCATGATAGACCGGTTTATATAATATAAAATATTACTAAAAATTGACCGGTCAAGGGCGCAGCATCAGGGTCAGGGTCGCCACCGTGCGCGTCTCCGCTGCCTTCCCCCGGCATGGCGAATTCCAGGCCCAGCACCCGCTGGAACGGGCCGCACGCTTCGCCCGAGCGCCACATGGCCGTCCCTTCCGCATAGCCGTGCAGCATCCCGCCCAGCCCGCCCCGCAGCCGGCCCTGCTCGCCCTGGAGGGTGAGCGGCAGGATGGGCGTTTCCAGGCACACCTTAAGTGAGCCGCGCAGGGCGCCCGGAGCCAAAAAGGATGCATGGCCCCATCGTTCAATAGGGGAAGGCTTCCGTCCACAATTTCTTGCCGGTCTGGGCGGAGATCCCCACGAAGAGGTGGTCCAGCGGGCACTTGAACACGTAGGTGCACTCATCCGGGTAGCGCGGGTGCAGCGGCCGGAAGACGGTCAGCGAAGAGAACCCCCGGGTGTAGCCCAGGTTGTTCAGCTGGGCGATGGCGTCGTCCAGGCTGACGGCGAGCCAGACCCATTGGATGCTCTTGGCATCGAACACCGGGAAAGGCGACCACTGCATGTCCTGGAACATGCCGCCGGAGCAGGGGATCGAAACCGACTGCGAGGACGCCAGGGCGGTGGGCGGCGGCGGACCGGCGGGCCAGTCGACCTGGTATTCCAGGGTCCATTGCTGGATGTCCGTGCCCGAGCGCATGACGGTCGCTTCTCCCTTGCCGCTGCCGCCGATGATCCGGAACAGGGTCAATTCCGGGGCCAGCGTCTGCGGCGCGGTCTGGTGGGCGGCAAAGCGACCGGCCTGGAGCACCAGGGAATTGAGGTCGCTCATGGCTTGGACCACCAGTCCGGAGGTGGCGCAAAGCATGGCGACAAGGCAGGTGGGTGGGAACATCCCTATTCCTTGAAACGCACCCTCCCCATTCCCGGCGCCCTCGCTCCGTGGAGGCGCCGGGGAAAAGGGGAGGGCGGGATTCCCGCGTCAGAAGCCGTAGGTCCAGGTCAAGGCGCCGGTCTGGCAGGAGATGGCCACTTCCCGGCGTTCCCAGGGGCAGGTGAAGACATAGACGTAATCGTCAGGCCAATTGACGAGGTCGGGGCGCTGGAGCGTCACGCTGGAGAAGCCCCGGATGTAGCCGTTGGCGTTCAGGTTGAGGATGGCGTTATCCAGGGATACGCCGACCCAGGTGTATTCCAGCGATTTGACGTTCTTGATCGGCTTATCGGAATACCGGAAGTTATTGAAGACGCCCTTGGTGCATTCGGCCTGCGCCGATAGGTGGGGCTTCGGCTGGGCCTCCCCGGATCCGTCCTCCGTCTTGGGGTTGCTGACACTGTAAAGGAAGGTCCAATGGGTCACATCGGTGGACTTGCTCATGAGGTATTCTTGGCTGTTATTGTTGCCAACGATCTTGCTGAGCGCCAAGACGGCAGGGTCATGGGCCCCGGCAACTCCCTCGGTTACGTAATGGGCGGCTGCCGACACCAGGGTATTCAGGTCGCTGGCAGTCTGGGCCAGCAGGGATGTACTGACACAAGCGATGGGAACCAACCACTTGATTGGGTTCATGGGTGCTCCTTTTGGGGTTGAAGGGACGCGATCATAAAAGTGAATAAAATTTATTAAATTTATTAGTTGACGGCGCTGAATGCCATCCGGTGCTTTGGTAAAAAAGTCTTGAAGCGTCGTTATTTAAAATATGCTTTTGAGATTCAAATATTGATATGAAGTCATGACTTCGTTTAAAACATACCCATTCTAACCCTTCAATGCGGAAAAGCACGCGAATTATTGTAATAAGTTATTATATATTAAATACGTATTCCCTTCGGGAATATCCAGCCAGGACAAGGCCGGCCCGGGCCTGCAGGATTGGCTGTTCAAGCACGCGGGCTTTGCCGGGCGCCTCAGCTGTGCGGCTTCAGGCTCTTGGCCAGGAGCTGGGTGCGGATGAACACGTCCAGGTCGCCGTCCAGGACCTTCTGGGTCTGGCTGGTCTCCGCCAGGGTCCGGTGGTCCTTCACCAGCTGGTAGGGCGCCAGCACGTAGCTGCGGATCTGGGAGCCCCAGGCCACGTCGGATTTCTCGCCCGAGGCCTGGGCAATCTTCTCCTCCAGCTTGCGCCGGTCCAGTTCGAACAACCTGCCCTTCAGCACCTTGAGGGCGGTGGCGCGGTTCTGGATCTGGCTGCGCTCGTTCTGGCAGCT
>Ga0181520_10000599_pt1 | contig 78569 bp, 64 predicted proteins | sample PEATcosm2014_Bin_29_FD_132451 | JGI IMG/M metagenome (GOLD analysis project Ga0181520, IMG submission 132451) | Peatland microbial communities from MTU Mesocosm Facility, Houghton, MI, USA - PEATcosm2014_Bin02_30_metaG | ecosystem: Environmental > Terrestrial > Soil > Wetlands > Peat | place... | reverse complement strand
CCCACGCAGCGCGGTGGGGGCTGTTGCGTGGGTATTCCGGTAAAGCAACGAAGTGGGTGGACTTCGTTGTGACCGACTCAACCCGAAGGGAGTCCTGTCACTCCCTTAGAGTAGTGCGGAACGCGGATTGCGTCAAGGGGAATTCGTGCCCGAGTGGGGCAGGAATCCACAGTGTGACTTCGCCAGGTCGAAAACCGATTTGTCACTACAGCCGGCAGATCAGCAGTTCGCGCTCGTAGATCATCTCCGCGGGCAGGTGGTCGTGCACGTCGATGAAGAGCTCCTCGTGGTGCATTACCTCGCGCTTCCAGGCGGCGGGATCGACGCGCTGGAGCTCTTCGAACGCCGCGCGCAGCTCCGCCTCGGGAATGTCCAGACCTGCCCATTGGATGTCCTCAAAATACGGCGTCCAGCCGATGGGAGTCTCCTTGCCCTGGGCACGGCCGTGGACACGGTCCACGATCCACTTCAGCACCCGCATGTTCTCCGAGTAGCCCGGCCACAGGAAGCGGCCCTCCTCGTCCTTGCGGAACCAATTGACGTGGAAGATGCGCGGCGTTGTGGAAAGCGACCGCTGCATCTTGATCCAGTGGCGGAAGTAGTCGCCCATGTGATAGCCGCAGAAGGGCAGCATGGCCATGGGATCGCGCCGCACCCGGCCGATCGCCTCGACCGCGGCGGATGTGGTCTCCGAGCCCACCGTCGCGCCGGTGTAAACGCCGGAGGACCAGTTGAACGCCTGGTAAACCAGCGGGATGGTGTTGGGGCGCCGGCCGCCGAAGAGGAAGGCCGAGATGGGAACGCCATCTGGGTTCTCCCAGTCGGGGTCGATGCTGGGACACTGGCTTGCCGGCGCGGTAAAGCGGCCGTTGGGGTGGGCGGCAGGCGTATCGCTCGCCGGAGTCCAGGCATGGCCGCGCCAGTCGATCAAGTGGGCAGGCGGAGTGTCCGTCATCCCCTCCCACCAGATGCCCCCGTCGGGTTTGCCGTCGGCGCCCACCGTCAGCGCCACGTTGGTGAAGATGCTGTTGCGGCTCAACGTGGCCATGGCGTTGGGGTTGGTGCGCTTGCTGGTGCCGGGAGCGACGCCGAAGAAACCCGCCTCAGGATTGATGGCGTGAAGGCGGCCGTTGGCGTCGGGCTTGATCCAGGCAATATCGTCGCCCACCGTCCACACCTTCCAGCCCTCAAAGCCGGGCGGTGGAATCAGCATGGCGAAGTTGGTCTTGCCGCAAGCCGATGGGAATGCCGCCGCGACGTAAGTCTTTTCCGTCTTGCCCGATTCGTCGGCCGGCGATTCGACGCCGAGGATCAGCATGTGCTCGGCCATCCAGCCTTCGTCGCGCGCGATGTTGGACGCGATGCGCAGGGCGAAGCACTTCTTGCCCAGCAGGGCATTGCCGCCGTAGCCGCTGCCGTACGACCATATCTCGCGCGTCTCCGGAAAGTGGACGATGTACTTCTCGTCGTTGCACGGCCACGGGACGTCCTGCTGTCCCGGCGCAAGCGGCGCGCCAACCGTATGCATGCACGGGACCACGCGCTGCTCGTCCTTGTCGATCTCGGCGAACACCGGCGCACCGATCCGCGCCATGATCCGCATATTGACGACCACATAGGCCGAGTCCGTCAGTTGCACCCCGATCCGCGACATGGGCGAGCCGATGGGACCCATCGAGAACGGCAGCACGTACATGGTCCGCCCGCGCATCGACCCGCGGAAGAGCTGCTTCAGCTTCTTGCGCATCTCGAACGGATCGACCCAGTTGTTCGTAGGGCCGGCGTTGTCCTTGGAGAGCGAGCAGATGAAGGTGCGCTTTTCCACGCGCGCCACGTCATTGGGCGTGGAGCGGGCATAAAAGCAGCCGGGCCATTTCTTCTCGTCCAGCCGGATGAAGGTGCCCGCCTCCACTAGGCGGTTGCACAGCAGATCGTGCTCTGCTTGTGAGCCGTCAACCCAGTGGATGTCGGCAGGCTGGGCGAGGTCGGCCATCTTCTCAACCCAGCGGATAAGGTGTTTGTTGGTGGTAGGGGGAGCAGAGGGACGCTTTTTCGTCATCGGGTACAGTAAATCCTAACTTTAACCGTCTGGTTATGATTTCAAGTCTTCGCTTCGCCGAAGGGGCTGTCAACCCGATTCGCTACCTACAGAATACCGAAAACCGCTCCGCATGCGCGATTATCGGAAGGAACCGGCGTGGCGCCGAAAGCGTACCATTTGTTTGCGAGGTGATGGATGGTCCGTAAGGCCGTGGTCGCTGCCCTGTTGAGCTTCAGTTTTGCGATGGCGCAGGCGCCGTCCGCTCCGAAAGAAGCCGCTCCGGCGAAGCAACTGGCCTTCGACGTGGTCTCGATCCGCCAGAATACGAGCCCTCAGCGAAATGGGGCGCCGGATTTCGGGCCGACCCCGGACGGGTATCGCATGGTCAACCTGCCCATCGTGTTTGCGATCCTCAGCGCCTATGAGCCTTCGGCGGGCAACGGCGCTCTGTTCACGCCCGATCGCGTCGTGGGCCTTCCCGACTGGGCCATGCGCGATCGCTACGACATCCAGGCCAAGGTAGCGCAGGAAGACTTGGCCGAATGGCAGAAGCCGTCCCAGCAGAAGGCCATGCTGGAGGCGATGTTGCAGGCGCTGCTCGTGGAACGCTGCAAGATCCAGGTGCATCGCGACAACAAAGATACGTCCGTGTATTCCCTGGTCGTTGGCAAGAACGGCCCCAAGTTCAAGCCGACCAACCCCGCCGATCCGGTCCCGGCCGGGGTCACTCTTCCCGGCGGTGCGGTGCTGGTGCAATCCAGAGGCGGCATGGAAATACATGGAGCTACCATGGGACTGCTGGCGTCTGTGCTGTCCTCGATGGGCAGCGGAGGCCCTGGTGGAGGCGGTGGCCGCCCCGTCCAGGACAAGACCGGCCTTGCGGGCAGGTACGACATCACCATGACGCGGCCGGATATGGGGCCGCCGCCAGGTGGGCCAGGTGGGCCGGGTGGGCCAGGCGGCGCCGGGCCGGGCGGCGGCGGGCAGTTCGATCCCTCGGAAATGCTCTTTTCGATGGTCGAATCGCTCGGCCTGAAGCTGGAATCGACCAAGGCGTCGGTCGAGACTCTGGTCGTCGACCACATCGAGAAACCTTCAGAAAACTAAGTGAGGCCGCAGCCCCGCAACTCAGTCCGCAACCATCGACTCGCCCGGAACGATGGGCCGGGTTCTCGGCAGCGCTCCGCGATACGCCGCCCGCGCCACCAGCAGCAGCGTGCCCACATACACCGCCAGCTTGATCGCAGCCGCGGTGCGCGTCGGCGGCAGCGTCTTCCAGAACGCCAGCAGTACGGTCTGCGCGATTACCGCGGCCCACACCGAACCGTAGAAATAGCGCCGCTCCGTGCCTTCGCCTTTGGTCGATCGCCGGACTCGGGGCAGCACGCCGGCCGCGCCCAGCAGCAGAATCGTCGCGCACAGCGGCGCGTAGGCGTAGAGGTAAATCTGCTTCATGTACCACGTCCCCGTGGCCACCGCGATCGCGATCCCCGCCAGGTTCAGCAGCGCGAAGCTCAGCACCGCGTTCCACGCGAACGTGTAGCACACCCGCCGGTAGAGCGGATTGGGCTTGTCCTCGTCGAAGCGCAGAATGTACGGCGCCGGCTCCGCGCCGGGCAGGCTGCCGCGCAGCGCCGCGATGCCGGTGCCCAGCAGCACCACCGCCATCCAGATCGAGTTGCCTCGTCCGAATCCGTGTGCGAAGAGGGAGAAGGTGAGCGGCCCGGGCGCGAGAAAGAAAACCCAGATCCACAGCGGCCAGTGGGCCAGCCGGTAAAGACGTGTGTTGCGTGTGCGCATCTTGCGCGCCTGGGCATACTCCAGCTTGCCGCGATACTGCATACCCGAAGTGTAAATGCAGACCGCACTGCAAGCGCGTCACATCATCGCCAGACTCCGTGCCGGTTATTTTTTCGCGGAAGAGACGCTTAGCTTGAATCTGTTTGCTTGAAGCTGGCCCTCGTCGCTGTCCAGAGGTGCAAGCGTCATCGTTGCTCCCCCTGGCCCGTCCGGCCCAGGCACGAGGCGATTCGTGACTCGGAAGTAATAGACGCCTCCAGACTCCGCCGTGAAGTGCGCCGCGGCCACTTGACTGCCCTGTCCTGGAGCGGGCAGTGAGGATTGCCAACTCGCGCAGAGATGGTGAACCCCGGGATTCACCGAAACGCGCAGGTAAGAGTCGCCGTGAGTGGCCCCTGTCCATTCCCCGTCGACTCCGAGACGGGTCGTCGGCTTGGGGATTGAGTTGAAGCTAGTGTCGTCTTCGATGAAATAAACCAGCGCTTTTCCTGCTTCGGGCCCAGCAGCACTACCTGGCTTTTCGGCCTTCACCTCGAATTTGATCTTCGGATCGCCGCAGCCAGGAGCGCCTACGTTGCCGGAAGGATTGCTCTGGGCCACGGCTGAGGAGGTTTGGAAGAGGACTGAGACGCCAAGAATTGCCAAGATTATTCTGATCACCATTTGTTTGCTCCGAAGTTACACAGCTTTAGAGACTAAACCGCTGCGATTGGTCGCCTGCGGCGAGAAAATAAAGTTGCCAGCCACAAACGCATGGCACCGTCCTACGGGTGCTACATTGGGTTACTAACAGGGAGGAAAAATGTACTTCCTCTGGTTTCGCAGACCCGACTGAGCCCGGGATTCGCTCGCGCGGCGGTTGAGAGACCGAGCAGGAACCGCCGAGGCACGATCTCCTCTACAGAGGCACGTCACTTCAGTCCGGAGCCATCGCTTGAACAATCCCGTCGAAGAACTGGCAGCAGAGTCCGGAGCAGATCCAGCTCAGCCGTCGAGTCACACGCTCCGGCGGGCGCTCGGTTTGCGCGACCTGGTGCCCATGCAGATTCTGCTCGTCATCGGCATCTGGTGGGCGGGGACCGCGGCCAAACAAGGCGGAACGCATGTCGCGTTCTGGGTGGCGGCGATCCTGTTCATGTTCGTTCCGCAGGCGGCCGTGGTGGGCTGGTCCGCGAAGGTCTGGCCGCTGGAAGGCGGCGTCTATCAATGGGCGAAGTTCGCTCTCGGCCCGTTCGCCGGCTTCATGTGTGCATGGAACTTCGGCATGTGGGCGCTGCTGGCCGTGTCGAACGTCGGCATCACGACCGCGACCAGCCTCAGCTACGCCCTGGGTCCGCGCGCGGCCTGGATGGAAGAGAGCCACACGCTGATCGCGGCGCTGACCGTCGCCATCTTCTTGGCCATCCTCTGCGTCAATGTGCCTGGACTCGGCATCGGCCGCTGGGTCGCACACTTCGGCACCGCGGTAACGGTTGCGGTGACGGTGCTGCTGATGGCGCTGCTCTTTATCCATCCGCATGCCAGCGCGGCGCACCCGCACATCAACCCGCAGGCGCCGTTCAGCCTCGCCATGCCGGCGCTGACGCTGTTCAGTGTCAACATCTTCACCAAGATCGCCTTCAACGCCCTCACCGGCCTCGAACAGGTCGCGGTATTTGCCGGCGAGACGCGCGACGCGGGCCGCACCATCATGCGCTCGGCTTGGATCGCCGCTCCCATCATCGCCGCCATCTACATGCTGATGACCGGCTCCGTTCTGGCATACATCCCGGCTGCCAAGGTGGATCTGACCGGGCCGGTGCCGCAGCTCCTCGCATCCGCATTCTCCGGCGGCGGCGCCCAGGCTGCCGTCGATTGGGGCCTGATGCTGAGTCGTTTAGCCATCCTGGCACTGGCGTTGGCCACCATTGCCGTCTATTCGGTAATCGTCGCCGAGACCAGCCGCCTGCCCATGGTAACCGGCTGGGACAAAATGATTCCTGCGTGGTTCACGCGTCTCGATCCGCGCTGGAAGACGCCGACGCGATCGCTTGCCGTCATTGTGGCACTCTCCATCGCGATGGGCCTGCTCGCCACATACGGGACCGGCGCGCAGGAGGCCTTCCAACTGGTCAGCTCAACCAACAATATCTTTTACGGGGTCTATTACCTGATGATGTTCGCCATCCCGCTGGCGGTGGGCGACCGCTTTGGCGTGCGCGCAGGCTTCTGGCTGAAGGCCGCGTCGGTCAGCGGGCTGACGGTGACCCTGTTGGCGATGGGGTTCAACCTGCTGCCGATTGTCGGCGTCGCCAGCAAGTGGATGTTCGCGGCCAAGGTGTTGGGGACTTCGCTGCTGTTCAATGCAATCGGCGTGGCCATCTATTGGAACGGCGCCCGCCGCAGCGGATTGAAATAGTTACTGCTTGCCGGCAGCGGCTTTGATGTCCGTCATGTACTGGTCCAGGTTGTGGGTCTGACCCATCATGTGGACCATCATGAACCGGTAGAGCGGCGGCTTGATGAACCCGGTTTCCGTGATGCGCAGCGTGGTTGTCGCGGGCTCGGGGCCCGGCGAGAGCTCATACGTCCAGGTGCCGCCATAGGAAGCCTTCGGCTCATCCAGCATCACATCGCGCCGGATGGGCGGTTCGGTGCGGGTCGCCAGGAACGTCATGAATTGGCCGTAATCGAGGTGCTCGACCCAGTGGTCTCGCCCCTGATCGGGTTGCAGCAGGGTAACGGACTTCACCGCGGGCCTCCAGTCGGACCCTTTGGTCACGTTGGTGATGATGGCGAAGACCTTATCCTGCGGGGCGGGAACGACTCCCGTAACCGACACGGAATGGTTGTACGGGAGACGTGCTCCGTCGACGTAAACGGCGGTACCGGCGAGCACGAGGACGAGCAGAATGATGCCGAAGACCTTCATGGACTTCTCCAGATAACAAATGCTACAGCCGGAATTGGCCGGGGAGGTCTTAAGCCTAACCCACGGCCCGATGATAACAAAGAGAAATTCGCCTGGCCTGCGAACAGACGGTTACAATACCGGACTATGAACAGGCGAACCATCTTGACTGGAATGGGTGCGGGAGCGTTGATGACTGCGCTGGCCGGAAGTGAAGGCTCGGCCCAGGCAGGCGCAGCCGGCGATGGCGTTGTCTTTGAGCTGCGCGAATACCACGCCAACGAGGGCAAGCTCGACGCCCTGCTCGCGCGCTTTCGCGACCACACCATCGCCATCTTCAAACGGCATGGCATCGAGAGCGTGGCCTACTGGACGCCCACCGACGACCCCCTAAAAGGCAAGACGCTCGTCTATATCCTCAAGCATCCCAGCCGCGAGGCCGCGACTGCGAACTGGGCCGCCTTCCGCGACGACCCCGAGTGGAAGAGCGTCAGCGCAGCCAGCGAGGTGAACGGCAAGCTGGTCGCTCAGGTCGAGTCGACATTCCTTAAGCTCACCGATTTCTCGCCCCCTCTGTAGCCGCGCACGTAGCCTCCCATCTTCGCTACAATCAATTGAATCAGCACCGCAGCCAACCCCCACACGGAGACTTGCCATGACTGACTCTTCCCCCGCTTTCTTCCACGCCCTCGATGCCCGCCTCGAAAACTACGACCTGCTCCAGCATCCCTTCTACCAGGCCTGGTCGAAGGGCGAGCTCTCCCGCGAGGACTTGCGTGAATACGCGTCCGAGTACTGGCACCACGTGTCGGCGTTCCCGGCCTATCTCAGCGCGCTCCACTCCCACCTGCCCGACGGCAAGCTGCGCCGCGTGGTGCTGGAGAACCTCGCCGACGAAGAGGGCCTGAACGACGGCACTCCGCACAGCGACCTGTGGATGGACTTCGCCCGCGGCATGGGCGCCGACGAGACCGCCGTCCGCGACCGCGACCTAGCCCCGGAGACCCGTGCGCTGCTCGCCCGCTTCCGCGCTGCCATGCAGCTCTCGCCCGCCGCCGCCCTGGCCGCGCTCTACGCATACGAGTCGCGCGTGCCCGCCATCGCCCGCACCAAGGACGACGGCCTCACCCACCACTACGGCGCGGACGCCGCCACTCGCCGCTACTTCACCGTGCACACCACCGCAGACGTGCATCACGCCCGCGTATGGCGCAACGCCCTGGCCGCCGAACTCGCCGCCCACCCGGAAGAGACCGACGCCGCCCTTACCGCCGGCGAGGATGCCACCCGCGCGCTGTGGGCCACCCTCGACGGCATCGAGACCGCCCGCCAGGCCCGCATGGCCGCCGTCGCGTGAACCCGGCAGGTCAAGCATGAAAAGGCGCGTTATTCAAGTTCGTCCGAGTCGCAGTGGATACTCGTAGGGGAGTTCTTCGGTACCGTTGGGCAGCCAACCGAATTTGTATAAGGTAGTCATTACCCTATCGCCGCATTCACCAGCGCCTGCGCTTCCTTCTGAATCTGCTTTAGGTGCGCTTCGCCATTGAAGCTCTCGGCATAAATCTTGTACACATCCTCGGTGCCCGAAGGCCGCGCCGCGAACCAGCCATTCTCCGTCGTCACCTTCAGTCCGCCGATCGGCGCATGGTTCCCCGGGGCCTCGGTCAGGATCGACGTAATCGGCTCGCCCGCCAGCGTCTTGGCCGTCACTTGCGCAGCCGACAGCTTCGCCAGCTTCGCCTTCTGCTCCTTCGTCGCCTCCGCATCGATGCGCTGATACACAGGATCGCCGTACTTCGCCGTCAGTTCGCCGTAGAGCTGTCCCGGGTCCTTGCCCGTCACCGCCGTCATCTCTGCCGCCAGCAGGCCCATAATCAGGCCGTCCTTGTCCGTGGTCCACACCGTGCCATTGCGCCGCAGAAAGCTCGCGCCCGCCGACTCCTCGCCCACAAACCCCAGGCTCCCATCGATCAGCCCATCCACAAACCACTTGAAGCCCACCGGCACTTCCAGCATCGGCCGGCCCAGTCCCTTCGCCACGCGGTCGATGATCGAGGACGACACCAGTGTCTTCCCGATCCCCACCTTCGCCGACCACTCCGGCCTGTGCGTAAACAGATACTGGATCGACACCGCCAGATAATGGTTGGGATTCAGCAGCCCGGCCGTTCGCGTCACAATCCCGTGCCGGTCATGGTCCGTATCGCACGCCCACGCCACGTCGAACTTGTCCTTATTCGCGATCATCGAAGCCATCGCGTAAGGGCTGGAGCAGTCCATGCGAATGCGCCCGTCCCAGTCCAGCGTCATGAAGCGGAACGTGGGATCGACGTAGCGGTTCAGAATTTGTAACTGTGGCAGATACTTTTCCGCGATCCGCGGCCAGTAATACACCCCCGCCCCACCTAGCGGGTCCACCGCCAGCTTCAGCGCCGTCCCCGCCAGCGGCGCAAAGTCGATCACATTCGCCAGGTCGTTCACGTACGCCGTAATGTAGTCGTGCCGGTGCGTCGTCCCCGCCAGCAGCGCCAGCGTGTAGCCGAGGCGCTTCACCTCCGCCAGCTTCCCGGCGATCAGCGCATTCGCCCGGTTCTCGATCCACTTCGTCGCAGTCGTGTCGGCCGGACCGCCCTCCGGGGGGTTGTACTTGAAGCCGCCGTCCTCCGGCGGATTGTGCGACGGCGTAATCACGACTCCGTCGCTCTGCGGCTTACCCTTATTGGCCGCGTTGTAGGTCAGGATTGCGTGCGAGAGCGCGGGCGTCGGCGTGTACGCAAGCTGGTCGTCCACCATCACGTCGATGCCGTTCGCCGCCAGCACCTCCAGCGCCGTTGCAAAAGCCGGCTCCGACAGCGCGTGCGTATCCTTGGCCAGGAACAGCGGCCCGCCGATGCCCTGGCTGCGCCGGTAGTCGACGATCGCCTGCGTTATCGCCGCAATGTGGTCGTCGTTGAATGAGGCGTCGAATGCGCTGCCGCGATGCCCTGAGGTCCCGAACGCCACCCGCTGGGCCGCGTTTTCCGGATCGGGATGCAGCGCATAGTACGCGGTGATCAAACGCGGCACATTCACCAGCGTGTCGGGGGAGGGAAGCGTTCCGGGTCGGTTGGTGGCTGCGGCGGATGTCACTTCAGTCATATTCAAGACCTCGATGCAGGCTGCCCTTGCAGTTTATGGGATGCGCTGGCCGCTCGCGAAATTAATCCTCGGCGACTGCGCTCCGTCGGCTTGCTGGCGGTAGCAACGGCAATGTGGAAATTTGACTTGCAATTTCCCGCGCGCAGGCCTAAAAGGGGACTGCTCCCAAGTCTGTGTTTCGCCATGCGTTGTAGCATTCGCATACTCGGGTCAGCGGGCATCGTCGAGCAAAGATCGTTGATTGAGGTTCGGATCGGAACGGCCAGTATTCTTCACTCGCCCGGATGAATCCATCCCTCGAACTGGGGCCAGTGGATGGGACGGGGAGTCGAGTGTTCGTGGAGACGGCAGCGATGGCCAAGGCTGTGTGCCGCTACAGCCGCGTTGCTTGCCGTCGGTCTAATTCCCGCGTCGCAGCCAGCCTGGGCGGCGCAGGCAACTCTCGTAGCCGACGCGCATGTGAACAGCGCCATGCCGTCCGTGAACAGCGGCGCCATATCCAACCTGGATGTCGGCGGCGGATACACCACGCTGCTCCAGTTCGACCTGTCGCTGCTGCCGGCGGGCACCACGGCGGCCCAGGTCTCGCGCGCGGTGCTGCTGCTCTACGCCAACCGCGTCACCACGTCCGGGCTGGTCAGCTACGCACCCATTACCTCAGCGTGGGGCGAGTACAGCGTCACCTACGCAACCGAACCCTCCATCGGCGCGCCCACCGGGGTCTTTTCGGTCAGCCAGGCAGGCGCGTTCGTCGCCATCGATGTCACCGCGCTGGTGCAAGGCTGGATCGCCAACCCATCCACCAACAACGGCCTTGCGCTCTCGGCCGGGACCGCAATGGCCCAGTTCGATAGCAAGGAGAACGACCAGACCTCGCACCCAGCCACCCTCGATGTCGAGCTGGTCGACGCCGGCCCGGTGGGACCTGCCGGCCCAGCCGGACCTCAGGGGCCTGCCGGAACTGCGGGAGCGGCAGGCGCTACCGGGCCTCAGGGTCCAATTGGCCCGGCCGGCCCAGCAGGAACTCCCGGCGCAACCGGGCCTCAAGGTCCTGCTGGAGTAACCGGTTCCACCGGCCCGCAAGGTCCCATCGGAGCTACCGGCCCTGCCGGCCCGCAAGGTCCAGTTGGCCCTGCCGGATCGTCTGGAGCTGCTGGGCTGGTCTACCAGGGCGCCTACAGCTCGACTGAAAACTACGCGCTCGGCGACGTGGTCCTGTGGCAGGGCTCGAGCTACACCTCGCTGGTCGCTTCCAACCAGGGCAATACGCCAAGCCTCAGCCCGGCGCTGTGGGGCCTGCTCACCGCACAAGGCCCGGCCGGCCCAGCCGGGGCCACCGGAGCCGTCGGCCCTCAAGGCCCACAGGGTCTTTCCGGCAGCGTTGGGCCGAATGGACCTGCTGGACCGCAAGGCCTGCAAGGAATCCCGGGCCAGGCCGGCGCCCAGGGCATCCCTGGAGCGGCCGGAGCGACCGGTGCAACTGGCCCCATGGGCCCACAAGGCCCTGCCGGCCCTGTGGGCATGACATTCCAGGGCGCTTACTCGTCCACCACCAACTACGCGCTCGCCGACGGCGTCTCGTACAACGGGTCAAGCTACGTTTCTCTGATCGCGAGCAATCACGGCAACACGCCGGACCAGAGTCCGCAGCAGTGGGCGCTCTTCGCCGCGGCTGGTGCGCCCGGCGCCACCGGCCCCACGGGCGCAACCGGACCAACAGGCTCTCCCGGCGCGCAAGGTCCGCAGGGTTCGACCGGCGCGACCGGAGCCACCGGCCCGGCTGGCCCGCAAGGCCCGCCAGTAGCGAACTATCTCGGCAACTATCAGTCGTCGGCAAACTACGCGTTGAACGATGCGGTGAGCTGGCAAGGGTCGACCTACATCTCGCTGATCGCCGGCAACCTGGGCAATACACCGTCGCTCAGTCCGTCGCAATGGGCTGTGCTCGCCGCGCAAGGTCCCGCCGGCACGCCCGGAGCGCCCGGCGCAACTGGCCCCACTGGCGCAACTGGCCCGGCGGGCGCAAACGGTGCGACCGGCTCGCAGGGCCCGCCCGTTACGTTCCTCGGCGAATGGCTCATCGGCACGCCCTACGTAGTGGGAGATGCGGTCGCCTATAGCGGCTCCAGCTACATCGCACTCCTCGCCAACACTGGCCGCGAGCCCGATGTGAGCCCCGTGTACTGGGGACTTCTCGCCGCCGCTGGCTCCACCGGTCCTGCAGGCCCAATCGGCGCGACTGGACCGCAAGGCCCAACTGGCTACGCTGGTCCAGCGGGTCCCACCGGGCCGCAGGGGCCGGCAGGTCCAACCGGACCCCAAGGTCTCACGGGCGCGACCGGAGCCTCCGGCCCCCAGGGTCTGCCGGGAGCCACCGGGGCAACCGGCGCGACCGGCGCCACCGGACTGCCCGGAACCAACGGCGTTAACGGCGCCAACGGAGCACCCGGCCCGCCCGGCATGACCTTTCAGGGAGCCTGGCTCGCGGGCTACGGCTACGCTGCCAACGATGCTGTCACCTACGGCACTCCTGCTTCAACCTACATCGCCCTCGTCGCGAACAATTCGCAGGATCCTCTCGACTATCCAGGCGTCTGGGCGGTCCTCGCGCAGGCCGGCAGCGTAGGGCCATCCGGTCCCACCGGCCCAGCCGCCACCGTCACCGTCGGCACCGTCACCACCGGTGCAGCCGGCAGTTCCGCCGCGGTCACCAACAGCGGCACCAGCTCTGCGGCGGTTCTCAACTTCACCATTCCGCAGGGTGCAACCGGGCCTGCGGGCGGCGGCGGCAGCGCCGGCGCCAGCGGAATCCCATTCCAGTCGGTCTATCACGCCGTCTCGTTCGACTACCTCTACTACTCGGTGAACAACTCCAACGCCAGCGCCAGCGAAATCGGCACCGCCGTGGCGCCCGCATCCGCGCTCACCTGGGTCCCGTCCGGATGCACCGCCACCGCGCTGAATGTCTTCTCGCAGCAGACCAACTCCATCACCGTGACGCTGCGCATAGGCGCGCCAGGCGGCATGGGGAACACCGCGCTCGCCTGTACCGCCTCGCCCGGTGCTGCATGTACCGCTTCAGGCAGCGTCACCGTCCCCGCAGGCAGCTTCGTCGATCTCACCATCACCGGTGCCAGCGGCACCGCAGCCGCCATCTGGACCGCGCTCGCCTGCAACTGACTCCATGAAGATATAAAAGCTGTCAGCTTATAGCTCTCCAACTCTAAGCTCTCGAATCGGCCGTTCCCCTGAATCCCCAGACCAGTTTCATCCAAAACTGGGTCCACCGCGTCGGTTATAGACTCTGAACGTGTCATTACGGTCCCGCACCTCGCCCCACAGCGTAAGATTTCGCTATGTCCGTATCCGTCACCCTGGTCACCAGCCGCGCCAACCCGCGCGTCAAGCAACTTCGCGCCGCCTTCGCCGGCAACCCCCGGCTCAGCAGCGGCCTGGTCGGGATCGAGGGCGATATCCTGGTGGACGAAGCCCTGCGCAGCGGCCTCACCTTCAAGACCATCTTCCTCAGCCTGGACAGATCTGTTCCGTCCTGGGTGCCGCGCTCCGTCGAGCTCATCGAACTCACCCGGGAAATCTTCCTGAGCGCAGTCGACACCCGGTCTCCGCAAGGCATCGCCGCGCTGCTCGTACCACCCACCTGGGACCTTGGCTCCGTCCTGGCCGCAGTTCCCAACGCCGCCGCCCCACTCCTCCTCATCGCCGCCGGCCTGCAAGATCCCGGCAACCTAGGCACCCTCATCCGCTCCGCGGAGGCCTTCCGCGCCACCGCCGTGCTCACCACCGCCGGCACTGTCAGCGAGTGGAACCAGAAAGCCGTGCGCGCCTCGGCCGGCTCGGTCTTCCGCGTTCCCGTCCTCGCCGTCACGCAGGCCGAAATCCTCGCGCTCAAGTCCCGCGGCCTGCGCCTCTTCGCCGCCGTCGCCGATTCCGGCGCTCCTCAAAGTCCCAGTGCCCACTCCGTCGCCGCCTCTGACCTCACCCAGCCCAGCGCGCTGATGATCGGCAACGAAGGCTCTGGCCTCTCCGCCGACCTTCTCCAGATTTCCGACGCACGCATCGCCATCCCCACGCCCGGCCCCGTCGAAAGCCTCAACGCCGCCGTCGCCGGCTCGCTGCTCCTCTACGAAGCCGCCCGCCAGCGTCAGTTCGCCTCGAACCTCGAACCTCGAACCTAGTACCTCGCCTATGTCCCTCTTCGACACCACACCGATCTCCGCCCCAGCCGCAAGCCTCCGCGACGCCCCACTGGCCGAGCGCATGAGGCCCCGCACCCTCGAAGAGTTCGTCGGCCAGCAGCATCTGCTGTCTCCCGGCAAGCCGCTCCGTCTCGCCATCGACCACGACGACCCCACCTCCATGATCTTCTGGGGCCCGCCCGGTACCGGCAAGACCACCCTCGCCAAGATCATTGCCACGCTCACCCACGCCACCTTCATCGAGTTCTCCGCCGTCATGTCTGGCATCAAGGAGATCAAGCAAGTCATGGTCGCCGCCGAGAAGGCCGCCGGCCTGGGCTCGCGCACCATCCTCTTCATCGACGAGATCCATCGCTTCAACAAGGCCCAGCAGGACGCCTTCCTCCCCTACGTCGAGCGCGGCGCCATCCGCCTCATCGGCGCCACCACCGAGAACCCGTCCTTCGAACTCATCGCCGCGCTGCTCTCCCGCTGCCGCGTCTACGTCCTCGAGCCGCTCACCGAAGCCCAGATCGTCGCTCTCCTCAATCGCGCCCTCGCTGACACCACGCGCGGCCTCGGCGCTTCCGGCGTCATCGCCGACGAAGACGCCCTCGCCACCATCGCCTCCTACTCCTCCGGCGACGCGCGCAACGCCCTCAACGCTCTCGACGTTGCCGCCACCCTCGCCGGTGCGCATCCCGAAAAGCGCATCACCAGGGAACTGGCAGCCGAAGCCCTCCAGCGCCGCGTCCTGCTCTACGACAAACAGGGCGAGCAGCACTACGACATCGTCTCCGCCCTGCACAAGTCCGTCCGCAACTCCGACGCCGACGCCGCGCTCTACTGGCTTGGCCGCATGCTGCACGCCGGCGAAGATCCCATGTACGTCGCTCGCCGCGTCGTCCGCATGGCCGTCGAAGACATCGGTCTGGCCGCGCCCGAGGCCCTTAACCTCTGCCTCTCCGCGCGCGATGCGATGCACTTTCTAGGCTCACCCGAAGGTGAACTGGCGCTCGCCGAGGCGGTCGTCTACCTCGCGCTCGCGCCCAAATCGAACGCCGTCTACACCGCCTACGGCACCGTCTCCGCCGACATCGAAGCCACTGCCGCCGAGCCCGTCCCGCTGCACCTTCGCAACGCCCCCACCAAACTCATGAAGTCCCTCGACTACGGCAAGGGCTACGAGTACGCGCACGACGTCGAAGGCCGCGTCGCCGATATGGATTGCCTTCCACCCTCGCTCGCCGGCCGCCGCTACTACCATCCCACCCAGGAAGGCCGCGAGCGCGCCCTCGCCCAGCGCATGGACGAAATCGCCCGCATCCGCCAAAGCAAACGCAACCCATAATCCGTGAATGCGTAACTGCGCGTCTCGCCGTTGTGTGTGTGGTCTTACGCGGTCTTGCCGACAGCCCGAAACAGTTTTCCGCGCAGCAAGAGCATGCAGACCAGACCCGACCCTACCAGCAGCAGGCTCGAAGGCTCGGGAAGCGGGCTGGGCGGGGGTGGAATCGGTACGGGAGAAAGAATCGGCGGCACAAACGGACCCAACTGGGGCCAGGTGTCCGGCGTAATCTCCGCCACCTCGGGCGGGGCCTCGTCCGGCAGCGTAATCTGCGTCGGGTTCATCCGCGAAAGGTCGATGATCGGCGGCGGCGGCTCAAGATCGGAAATCTTGAGAAGGCCATCGTTCGCCGACGGAATCACCGGCATCGAGCAGGCAAACTCCACCTTCTCGACCGCCTCTTCGCGATTCATTACATACTTTGGCCGGTGGAGTTTGGGGTTGGGTTTCCAGTTGGGATGCGCAATGCCCCACTTGGCCCAGGCCTCGGCCGTTTCTTTACTCACGCGGTTCCGCACCGGCCGGGTCACATAGGTCCGTACGAACCGCTCACAGGTAGCAGACGCATGCACCGCTAGAACTCCCGCCGCCGCGGGGAGCAGGATAAATGCTAGAGCAACGACTTGTATGCGAACCCGTGACCTGCTCATTAAGTCTCCCTTCGATCCGCTCAGCGTGTACATCGACGGGAATACGCCGCCGCGCTTAAGCGGCGGGTCAGATGGATGCCTATCCGGGCCTCCACGGTCGACCTGCTGACTGTTGGGGGGTGAAAGGTGACGTACGCGGCGCCGGCGATCAAAGTCTTGCTTCCTCAATCGGCCGACAATGCAGGCCCACTTGCTACGACCCCATTTTTTCAGGCCAGGAGCGGATCGTCAACGAAAAAGGAACAGACTGACACATCGCCGCTTCCTGGCACGGTCGATCCCCTCCTGTTGGAGGAAATCAATCACTTCCCTGCACGCTGAGCATTCGAACGTGATGCCCTGTCTGCCAACGTATCCCACCCGCCCGCACGCTGAAATACCACTTTTGGGGCAAGGGAATCACCAAGTTACGAAAGGAACCGCCAAGTCACCTGGGAAGACCCCACAGTCCTGGCCACAGGCGCACCCACACTCCACGCCTGCCGGAACAGCCCGATCGACCCGAGACTCTGGTTGCAGACCCTAATTCCCGTAATGGACCGAGCACCCATATGGCTTGGTCACCGCCACCGCCACCGGCTTCCCCGCCATCGCCGCCGTCAACGCGTCGCTCACATAATTGTCCGCATTCTTCAGGCTCGACGGATCGGGAGTCGGCTGGTTGTCGATCGCTCCCTGGTACACGATCTTCCCCGCCGGATCGATCACGAACATGTGCGGCGTCGTGCGCGCCTCATACAGTCGCGCAATCGCACCCTTCGGGTCCAGCAGGGCCGCCGTCGGCGCGGCATGCATCGCCTTCAGGTAGTCATTCTCCTCCGCCGGAGTCACATAGCCCTGCTCGCCCGGCGGGTCCGACAGAATGCTCAGCCACACCACACCCTTGGCCGTCCACTGCTTCTGCAGCGACTCCATGTTGCCGCTGTTGTAATGCTTCTGCTCATATGGGCACCCGCGGTTCGCCCACTCCAGCACCACGTACTTCCCGCGATACTCGCTCAGGCTATGCGTCACCCCATTGGAATCGACACCCTTGAAGTCCGGCGCCACCTCACCCGGCGGCAACGCCCTCGCCACCCCAACCGACGCCGCCAACACCGCCATCAAAACACCCGCACCCATCCGCTTCATACGCCACCTCGAGAAATGAATTGTCGAGCTATAAAGATTGTCGAGCACCCGTACCGTCGAACCCCACGCGCGCGATACCCGCGCTGGACCCGCCAGGCCCCCTGATCGTGAAGCCGTCCTTTTGGCCTGGACCGGCCGGAATCCTTATTCCACAGAGGCCGGATTTTGCCGGTGCGGTGGACTGTCGCTGCCCGGCATCGCTGAGCCGCTGGAAATGAAGTTGGAAGCCGGGTGGTCCTTCAGGAAGGCCAGCGCGGCCATCGGGCCGTTCGGCGCCCCAGGAGCTGGGACCAGCGGAGAAACCTGACGGAACGCCTGCCATGCCGCGGTGGGGGCAACTCCGAAGCCGCGAGCGGGGTCCTGGAGTTTGCGCACATCCATCCATTTTGCGGCGTTGGCAAAATCGCTGGCAACCAGCATCCAGGTTTCGTCCACCGCCTCGATCGCGCGCGGCACCTTGAACAGAGCTTCTGCGTCGAGCTCCTCCACCATCTGAGGCGCGTCGCCGTAGCCCTCAGGGGGTACGGGGTTAATCAGCCCTTGGATGCGTTGGTACACTTCGTGGTTCGACCACATGTGTGCGCCCTGGCCGCCGCGTCCGGCCCCGGCGGGCAGAAAGTCTTCGGCCTTCACCGTGGTGAAGAATGTGTTGGTAAAACGCTCTTGGCGCAGCATCACCGCCACCGAAAGGTTCGACAAAGCGACGGTGAAGGACTCAACGCGATTGCAAAGCGGATAGGGGTCCCAGTTCGTGTCCGAGAGGATGTAGCCGTGCTTGCCGTGGCTCTCCGGTCCGCCCTTCACGAAGTACTTCATGCCCTGCGCTGTCTTCAGCTCCCAGGCATCCTCCGGGCTGGCGCCCACCACCGCCGCCGGCGCATGATCCGACCAGTTCATTTGAATGGTCACGTCGTCGCGCAGAAGCCCCCAATCCTCCCACGCCGAACCCTCGCGCACTGAGGTTTCCATGCTCTCCGGGTCGTTGATGATCCGCGTGGGATCGTCGTCGAACAGATAGCTGCCCTTCAGCATCTCGCGCAGCCGTCCAGTCTGCCACACCAGCCACGGAAACGGCCGGTTCGCCTGCGCCACCCCGAACAGGCGCGTGGGATTGGTATTCATCCCATTCATGTCCATGGCGTGGGTCAGATCGATCCAGTCCAGCAGCCGGCGCGCGTCGTAGACCAGCAGCGCCGACATGCCGGTCACGTCGCAGTTCACGGTGTAGAGGGTGTCGTCGCCGGGGCCGGGCTCGATGGCCTTCAGACCCGCCTTGGCCAGCGCGTCCGCGGCACTCATGCGCACGCCGTTGAGATAGGCCTCTCCAGCGCCAACCATGGTCCCGTCGATATTGCTGGCCGCCGGGCCCAGCGCCTCGCCCGTGCCGCCCCGCGACCAGACCACCGGCGCGATGCGGTAATTCAACAGATCGAGCTGCATCTGCATCACCTGTGGGCTGGCCGGCAGATACGTCATCTGGTTGGCGCGCACCACCATCATGGCGCGGACGACCTCCTCCTCGCTCACCTCGTCGCCGTAGCCCCGGTTCGCGCCGTTGCGGAAGGCCGCCAGGGAGCGCGCCTTCAACTTGGGCAAATTCTCCGGCGACATCGGGTCGCCGGTGAAAGTGGAGATCTGCCGCCCCGCGCCGGCCGCGCGGTTGAAGAGATAGATTTGCACGCCCTCGGTGGCGCCTTCCAGAAGCAGGCCGTAGGTGTCCTCTTCGCGCTGGCGGGCCTCCGGGCTCAACTGCACCTTCGCCCCGTAGCGGGCCACCTCAACCACCTGATCCACCGTCAGGTCCTGGCCGGTCAAAGTGACAACCTTCTCGGCCATGGAAGGCGTGATCGGGCGATACCCAGCGTCAGCGCGGGCCTGTGCGCCATGCCAACACACCCACAGCACCAACGACACACCCACGTCCATCCGCTTCATACGCCACCTCGAGAAGTGAATTTGCCAAATGAATTGTCGAGCACCCGTGCCGGCAGCCGCGCGATTGCCACGCTGCCCCGATTCTGCCCCACCCCGCACCTCACCGCAAGTCCAGCAACTCCGGCACGCGCGCAAGCCCCACCCCGCGCCCCCCTCTGCTTCTCTCCTCTTACTAACCACTAGCCACTAACCACTACTTCGCCACCCGCTCAATCGCCTTCAGCACCAGGTCCTTCGTCAGCAGCTCCGGCAGCACATCCGCCTCAGCGCTCGCTGCCGCTGGATATACCACATACGTCGGCACGCCCGCCCGTCCCACCGAAGCCAGTTTCGCCGTAATCGCCGGATCGTCGTTAGTCCAGTCCGCCTTCATCGTCACCACATTGCCCTTCAGCAGCGCGCTCTCCACCTCGGCCGACTTCAGCACCGCGCGCTCATTCACCTGGCAGCTCAAACACCACGCCGCCGTAAAGTCGATAAACACCGGATGCCCCGCCGCCCGCGCCAGGCTCACCGCCTGCTCCGAATACGGCTGCCACACCACCTCCGTGCTGTTCATCGAAAACGATCCCTGTCCCCTGTCCCCTGTTCCTTGTTCCGTACCTGCACGCTTCGCCGCCCGCGCCTGCGACAGCGGAATCGCCAGTCCCAGCGCCATCAGCGCCACCGCCGCCACGCCGCTCGCCCACTTCGCCGGCCACCGTCCCAACGCCCATCCCGCAATCGCCAGCACCAGGAAGCACGCCAGCAGCAGCGCCACCTGGTTCACCCCATCGCCCGCGCCAAACAGCTGCCCATACACCCACGCCAGCCAGATCGCCGTCGCAAACAGCGGCACCGCCGTAATCTGCTTTAGCACTTCCATCCAAGCACCCGGCTTCGGCAGCACCCGCACCCACGCCGGCTGCCAGCTCAGCAGCACATACGGAGCGGCCAGCCCCAGCGCCAATGCCGTAAACACCGCGAACGTCACTCCCGCCGTCTGTGCCAGTGCAAACCCAATCGCCCCTCCCATCAGCGGAGCCGTGCACGGAGTCGCCACCACCGTCGCCAGCACTCCGGTGAAGAAACTGCCCGCATACCCCTGCTTCTGCGCCAACCCGCCGCCCACGCTTGTCAGCGACAGTCCAATATCGAACTGCCCCGCCAGCGACAGCGCGAAGAAGAACAGGAACGACGCCAGCACCGCCAGAAACACCGGCGACTGCAACTGGAACCCCCACCCTGCATGTCCGCCCGCGCGCCGCACCGCCAGCAGCACCGCGACGATCGCCCAGAACGAAACCAGAATCCCCGCCGCATACACCAGCCCATGCCGCCGCAGCTCCCCGCGCTCATGGCTCGAACTCTGCACCAGCGCCAGCCCCTTCAAAAAAAGCACGGGAAACACGCACGGCATCAGATTCAAGATCATCCCACCCAAAAACGCCAGCCCAATCGCCCCCAACGCCGTGACCGCCGGAGCTGCCGCAGAAGCGGGTGCCCCGTCTGAGCTTGGCTTGGGCGGGTCCACAGCCGGCGGGTTCGCCGCTCCCACGCTCGCCACCTGCACCACCGGCGCGCTCACGTCATACGCCACCGTATCCGACAACCGCAGCACCCCGCCCAGCTTCTCCGGCAGCGCCGCCGGGTCTGGCGACCGTTTCACCAGCAGCCGCAAGCCATCCTTCTGCGGCTCGACCTTCTGCACCGCCGCATTGACAATCACATCCGTCGCGCCCTGCACATACGGATAGAACTCCGCATCCGTCTCGCGTCTTCCATCCGTCAGCGTCAGCGCGAACTGCTGCGCGTCTCCCGCAACGGAAAACTTCGCCCCCGCCGGCAGCGGCTTCGGCATCAGCATCAACGCCTCGCCGAGCGCGCCCGCTCGTGGCTCCTGCGCGGGTCCCGCCGCTCCCGGCTGCACCGTCAGGTCAATCCCCAGATGCGCCTTGCCCGGCAGGCAAACCTGCGCGCACACCAGCCACGTTACCTGCGCATCCAGATGCCCCGGCCCCGGCTTCATCCCCACCGCCGCCCGAATCGTCACCGGAAACGCAACATGGTCCTCGTACCCAAAGTCCATCAGCGGCCCCAACGGCAGCCGCTGCGGAATAGGGAACTGCATCTCCCCGGTCGTAATTCCCGCCGGCAGCGTCCACGTAATCTTCGGCGGCTCGCCCGAATCGCCCGCGTTCATCCAATAAACGTGCCAGTGCTCCTCCAGCGACAGCACCAGCCCCACCACCTGCGTTCCGCCCGGCGCAATCGCCGGCCCCAGCTCCACCAGCTCTGCCGTCAGATGCTGCGCCTTCACCGGCCCCGGCCCGCCGTCCCCCACCACGGCAATCTGCCCACGCGCCGCCGCCCCCGCGCCCACGCCGCAGATCGCCACCACCAGCGCCAGAATCGTCCGTCGAATCCTCACACCCCCGATTGTAGTTGCTCTCGACCCTGCCACTTGTCAGCAACTCGTCGGCAAGTTGTCTCCGCCTGCCACCTCAACTAACAACTAGCAACCATCAACTATCAACTGTCCCTATAACTTCCTTCTCCTGTGCTCCACCATAATGCACTTATCCATCACCACCCGAATCCCGCCCGCCTCCGCGCGCTTGGCCGCCTCCAGGTTCACGATCCCCAACTGCACCCACAGGTCCTTCAGCCCCAGCGCCAGCATCTCGTCCACAATCCCCGGGACCGCCGCGGGCAAGCGAAACACGTTCACCACATCCGGTTTCACCGGCAGCTCCTTCAACGACGCGTAACTCTTCTCGCCCAGCACACTCTCCAACGTCGGATTCACCGGATAAATCTTCCACCCATGCTGCTGCATGTATGCCGACACATAATGGCTTGCCTTCCCCGGATTCTCCGACAACCCCACCACCGCAATCGTCCGTCCCCGTCCATCCCCCAGCATCTCCTCAACCACTTCCGGCTCGTTCATCCCATCTTCCTTTTCGTCGTTGCCTGTTTGGCCGCAAATGAAATTCCGTGCCGACCAACGGGAGGCCCGCACGAAGTCAAGCACGCTGCGAAACACTCCACGCGCCCAATAGCCGCCGCAGCACAATCAACTCGCCCACATGATACGCATTGTGGTCGGCAATCAGCAGCGCCTCGCGCAGCAGGTTCTGCCCCGTTCCCCACCGGAACGGCTTCGCCAGGTCCGTCCCCGGCTTCAGCACCAGCTTCTTGAACGTCTCCAGGTCCGCTCCCACCGCGGCAACCGACCCCTCCCACTCGCCCGCCGCCGGCTCCGCCTTTTCCGGCCAATAATCCTTCGGCCATTCCATCGCCTGATATCCGCCGGTCGGCGGCGCCGAAAAATCCAGAATGTCCCGCTGCGCAATCCGTATATGCTCCACCACCTCCCACGCCGAGTGCGCCGCGCCCTCCGGCACTACCCCGCGCAGGTCTGGAGGAAAGTCCGCGACCGCATCCGCAAACGTCACATGCGCCTGCCCGCCATCCAGCAGCGCCACCAACTGCACCCGCAGCTCCTCACCTTCACCAGGCGCCGTCTCCACCTCAGCCTTGGCCATATGGCTCGCCCTCTGTACCGCTCACACTTGGATGCGCCTCAACCCAAAAACCGACCACGGATTCACTCGAATCAAAAACAGAGAAAGCCTTTCCCATTTGCTCTTGTTTTTTTGATCCGTGTTTATCCGTGGTTACGCTTCGACATCGTCCTCGACCACCGCCGGCAGGTTCCCCTCGCGCCGCATCCTCAAATACCCGCGGATAAACGGCTCCAGATCGCCATCCAGCACCTTGTCCACATCGCCCACTTCCACCCGCGTCCGCAGGTCCTTCGCCATCCGGTACGGCTGCAGCACGTAGCTTCTTATCTGCGACCCAAACCCAATCTCCAGCTTCGAGTCTTCAATCTTCCGCGTCGCCGCCTTCTTCTTATCCAGCTCGTACTCGTACAGCTTCGACCGCATCATCTTCATCGCCCTGTCCTTGTTCTTGTGCTGCGACCGCTCATTCTGGCAGCCCGTCACCAGCCCCGTCGGAAGATGCGTAATCCGCACGGCAGAGTCGGTCGTATTCACATGCTGCCCACCCTTGCCGCCCGACCGGTACGTATCGATCCGCAAATCCTCCAGCTTGATGTCGATCGTGATCGTGTCGTCGATCTCCGGGCTCACAAACACGCTGGCGAAGCTCGTATGCCGTCTTTTTGCGGAATCGAACGGCGAGATGCGCACCAGCCGGTGCACACCCGACTCGCCGCTGATCAGCCCATACGCAAACTCGCCCGTAATCGTAAATGTGGCCGACTTGATCCCTGCCTCGTCCCCATCCTGAATCTCGTTGACCTCCGTCTTGAACCCCTGCCGCTCCGCCCAGCGCAGATACATCCGCATCAGCATCTCGGCCCAGTCCTGGCTCTCGGTCCCGCCCGCCCCTGGATGCACCGTCACAATGGCGTTCAACGCATCGGTCTCGCCCGACAGCATTGTCTTCGATTCCAGCTTCTCGGAGAACTCCACCAGCGCCGGTATCTCGCGCTCCAGGTCCGGCTCGGTCGCCTCGCCTTCCTTCGCCAACTCGAAGTAGGCCTCGATGTCGTCGGCCCGCCGCGCCAGCTCCGCATCGTCGGCCAGCAGCGTCTCCAGCCGCTTCCTTTCTCGCATCAACGGCTGCGACTTCGCCCCATCCGCCCACACCGCCGGATCGGAAATCTTCTCTTCAATTGCCGCCAAATCCCGCTTCAGCCGCGCCGCGTCAAAGATACTCCCGCAGCTCGCGAACCCGCTCGCGCACCGGGGAGTATCGATATTCCAGATCGTCAATCATCCTGTTAGTTTACGGCATGAGGCAGCTGACCAATACACATCGCTTGTCATTCCGGCCCTCAGCCTGCGAAGAAAAAAATCCCTGTATCCGGTTTTTGCTTCCGCATTCTGCGGCTTCGCTCTCGCGTTACCCAATGTCGCGCAAGTAGAGCTGCACCATCGTCTGGTTCAACAACTGGTGCGCAACTTCTCCAAAGGTGATTGGGCCGGTAATGTGTCCCGTCTTCTTGCCTTCGAGCTTGCCGTAGAGATAGTTGAGGATACAGTTGCAGGCAAATTCCGGGGGCTGGTCCCCGGAGGCGATCAGGTTGGCAAATGCGCCGGAGTAGTCTCCGATCGGCTTAGCGAACCGGTAATCCACGCCGGGAAACACCGGGGCATACATCTGGACCGTGCGGGCAACCGGATCCACGCTCTGGAAAGAGACGTTGATGCAGCTTCCGTTATAGTCTCCGACCAGGGGGAACTCGGTTGGAATGCCGTTGCGGGCGATGTAATCCGCCAGGTTGACCGGCTTGCCGCCGATGACGCAATCGGACGCCGAGAACCCGGCTTTATCGAAGTGAATCACCTCGCCATCGCCGCTTGCAAAGATGTTGACGATGTCCAGATCGGCCATCTTGTTGGCAGGAAGGCTGACGTGCATCGCGACGCATCGGTCCGCGAAGACGGCTCCCGATTTCCCGTTGAAAACGGCGGGAGAATCGATGCCAATTCGGTCCACCGGTACTCCGGAAACCCAGCCCACAACCGGGCGCAGCAGGAATCCGTCATAGCTGGGACCTTGTTCCGCGAACGTTTGCAGGACCTTTGTCGCCGCCGGCACCACAAGATAGGTGAAACCGTTGTCCGGGGCGTCGCGATACAGCTGAGCAAGATCGTCCGGGCCGTAGTCGATCGCCTCAACCCCCAGCGCAAAGGGCGGAACTGGAGTTACGTAGATTCGATCGATACTGAACACCCCGCCCTCTTCGGTCATGAAGTAGGGGATTGTGCCACCTACCCAGTTACCCGTTGGCAGTTGGCTCAGCGCTTCACGGCTGCCGGCCAGGAACATGGACTCTCCGGCGGCAATGGCTGCCTGAACCTCCGGGATGGAGTGCAGTGTTGCAGTTGTGATCGATGACATAGCTTCCCTTCACGCTCACTTGAAAATTTCGGCGATTTCGTTAGCATGCAAAGCTTCAAACCGGGCAAGGAAATCGCGCGTCTTAACCACCAGCGCCTTGATATTGGCCGGCGACGAATCCAGCGCGTAGCTCATTTTGTTGTTCTGAACCAACATGTTGAACGTTGGTTTCGCGGATCGTATCGGTCGATTGCCGGCCACGAACCGGACCCAGGCAGGATGACTAGTATCGGGAAGCATGAAAGAGCACCCCCTTCAGACACGATGGCCCACCTTGCTTGTCGCCGCAATCGCCCACTCTGATTGCCGGCACAATGGCCGCTCTTCGCTCATCGGCACAATGGCTGGCACAGTCTAGCTGAGATTCTTCTTCTTTGGCAAGGTTGTGCTTGAATCCGAGCTGGGTGCATCGCATGGGTGGGGTCGTCGGGTGCCCCATTCATGCGGTTTCATCGCATGGGTGGGGTCAGCCTGCACTGTACATCAACCGCCTCCCGACCACTCTCCTCCAAGTGCCCCACTTCGCCCCGCGCAATCCCACGCAGCATCGCTGGCTCCCAACCCCCATCCCGTTCCGAGTAGCCCACGTAAAATGCTCCGCAGCCGCGCAGTACGCCCGGGCGCCGTTCGGTCGTCTCGACATCCGGCAGATACACCATCACCGCCCCGCGTTTCTGCTGTTCCGACCCACCGCTGAACCACACAAACGCCGCGTCCTTATCGATGTCCTCGATCCGCCGCGTAAGGGCTTTCATACTCGGGCACTCGATATGTAGCGGCGGCCTCACCACGGTCTCGTCATACTCCGGCCCCGCAAACACCCGTTCCGCCACCACGCGTTGTGGAACAAACGGCGGCACATGCAAGCGGCTCTTATGAATGCCTATGGCCATAATGCCGAAGGCCGTGCGTTTTCCAGCCGTGAACTTTCCAGCAAAGTGCATCCACTTCGGCCCAAACCAGTTATCGATTCGCACCACATACAGCCGCGCCGGCTTGTATTCGCAAGTGAGCCCAATCGCCAACGCCCGCGCCTTCTCCACAAACTCCGCCGCATCCCCCTCCTGCGCCGAAACAAACTCCGCCAGCCCGTCGAACATCGTCTTGCCTCCGAACTCCCTCCACTCTACGCCCCGAAAATCATTCCCAAGGCCCACCCACCCCGCGCGTCACCCACCCCGCGCGTCATTCTGACTCGAAGAGTCAGAATCTCCGTCGTTGCCGTTTGGGGGCCTCAACTCCATGAGCCGCAAATCGCGGTTCTTTTTGTTGTCAAGAGCCAAAATCGCCTAACTCCATGATTCCATTCAAAACATAGATGGCAGATGAGTTATGGTCAACCTGCTATACTTAAAGCAGTAATTGAGAAGAAGAGAAAGGTCCGGCCGTCGCGCCGGATCTTCGCATTTAACTCAGCCAGCCCCAGGGAGATAAAGTGTGGTCAATCGTATACACTCATCCGCAACCTCAATCGTTTCAATACTAAAGGTGTGGTGAATTGTGGACACTCATCGATAACCCGTTTGTTTGCTGCGCGTTGCCAGGTTCGGCTGTCCCAGGCCCAAACGCCGGAATCGCACTGGATTGCATCTCGGTTCATCCCCTTAGCGCAACCCGCCGCACATTGAACCCCTTCGCCCCGGCCACGAACCCGGCCTCCAGCAGTTCCCGTGCAATCGCACTCTCCGCTACGTCTACCCCGTTCACCGTCGAAATCAGCAGCCCTGCTCGCCCGGCCCCGTCCACCTCGCGGTCCTCCCGCACCCGGGCCACCAGGAACTCCGCCAACGCCCGTGCCACCCGGCCGCGTCCCGGCTCCTCCTCCGGCAGCCACACCTGGATGTTCGGATTTCCCCGCCGCAGGTACGCCGCCAGCGCGCCGTCGCACAGAATGACTCTCGCCCCGACACTCCGGGTCAGCGAAGAGCCCGCGTCGCCGCCCTCGGGCCACCGCAGCAGCGCCCCATATGGGTTGGCCGGATCGGTCGCCGCCAGCATCGCCATCTCGCGCCCCTCGCCCTCGCGTTCCGTCCGCAACGCCCGCAGCAAATCCACGGCCGCCGGCATCGCAAACTGCGTCGCCCCGAGATCCGCGGCAAAATACCCGCGCCGAACGCGGCCGGATTCTTCCATCGCCTTCAGCACGTCGTACACCGCGGAAAATCCGCCGGCCAATCCCTCGGCATGCGCCGTCTCGCGAAACACCACGCCATACCGCGTCAGCAACTGCTGCGCCATCGCATGAGACCAGGCCGTGGCTGATCTGCCCTCCGCAAACGCCGCCGCGTTCAGCGACCACCGCCCCTGCGCCGCCGGCGGAGTCGTTCGCCGCCTTGAAGTGAATCCAGCCCTGAACCCAACCTGGAAGCCCGCCTGCTGGTGCACCTTCTTCGCCCGCTTTTCGTTCACCGGCGCGCAGTACGCTCGCAGCGCATGGACCGAATCGTTCGTCAGCAACCCGCGCCACACCAGGCCCCAGATCGCGTCCACCGTTTCGCCCGGATACCCGCCGCCCACCCCGTCGTGCACCTGCTGAAAGAAAGAAGCTCCGTGCGCCGTCAGATAACCAATAACCGCCGCCTCCCGCTCCTCCGTCTTTGTCTCAACCGACAACGTAGAACGTACAACGGTCAACGGAGTCACCGGCCACAACACCTCCAACTTCTCCGCCAGATACAATCCAATCCGTCCATCCCGCTCGCCCAGCGCATCGAACCCAACCCACGTCACCTCACCCGCTGCCACCAAAGTGTCCAAATCCTCCGGCCGAAACCCCGCAACCCGTGCGGGCAGAATCTCCGTCTCCAGAATCGAAGCTGGCAGCGCCGCGCCCTGCAGGTTCTCAATCGCGTCCAGCAGCGCATCCAGTCCCTTCCGAGGCTGTACCACTCCCTGCCACCGCGTAACCAGCCGCGCCAGCACCCGCTGCTCCACTGGTTCGACCTCCTTCCGCAGCCGCGCCAGCGACTTCCGCCGAATCGCCCGCAGCACCTCCACATCGCACCACTCGCGATGCACTCCGCCCGGCCGGAACCCGCCCTCCGCGATGCGCCCGGTGCCCACCAGCCGCTCCAGCGTCGCCTCCACGCCCGCCACCGGCAATCCAAACCGCCCCGCGCACTCGGCCGCCGTGAACGGCCCATGCGTCCGCGCGTATCTCCGCACCAGGTCCAGCCCGGCCTCCGGAACCGCCTCAAGAAACGCTGCGGGCAGTCCCGCCGGCAACGGCGCGCCCAGAGCGTCCCGGTAGCGTCCCGCATCCTCCGCCGCGATCAGCCGCCGCTCGCCGGCGGCCGTAACTTCCACTGCTCTCCGCGCCCGAATAAGCTTTGTTACAAGTTCTCCGGCGTCCTCCACTGCCGCCCGTTTCTGCAACTCATTGCGTGACAAATCTCCAATCCGCAGCAGCAGATCGTGGATTCCATCCATATTCCGCGCTCTGTAGCCTTCGACCATGCACTGCAACTGCTCTTCCGTCTCCTCAATCGCATGAAGATCCAGCAGTTCGCGCAGGTCCGCATCGCCCATCAACTCGCGCAGTTGGTCCTGGTCGATCGCGAGCGCCTGCGCCCGCCGTTCCGCCAGCGGAGCATCGCCGTCGTAGATGTAATTCGCCACGTAGCCGAACAGCAACGCCGCGGCAAACGGTGAAGCCTTCTCCGTGTCGGCCGTATGCACCCGCAGCGACCCGTCTCCAATCCCGCGCAGCACCTCCATCAGCGCCGGCATATCGAACACATCGCGCAGGCACTCGCGATACGCCTCCAGCAGGATCGGAAAGCTCGCATATCCGCTCGCCACCGCCAGCAGGTCGTAGGCCCGCTTCCTCTGCTGCCACAGCGGCGTTCGCCCATCCGCCCGCCGGCGCGGCAGCAGCAGCGCGCGCGCGGCGCTCTCGCGAAACTTCGCCGCAAACAGCGCCGTCGAGCCAAGCTGCCGCTGTACCAGCCCTGCCGCTTCGGCGGGTTCCATCAGCACTGCACTGACATCCGGCGCCGCGTCCGCCTCGGGAAAGCGCAACACAAAACCGTCCTCGGTCCACATCGTTTCCACATCCGGGCCGCCGTTGCCATGGATCTTCGCTGCCGCCGCCATCGCCCAGGGTGCATGGATTCTGCTGCCGAATGGCGTCAACACGCAGACGCGCCGCGCCCCCAGTTCGTCGCGCACGCGCTCGATGACGACATTGCGGTCGTCCGGAACAATGGTGGTTGCAATCTCCTGGTCGGCCAGATAGCGCATCAGGTTCTCCGCCGCGCCGGCATCGAGATCGTGGTTCCTCACCAGCGCTGTCACGGCAACCGCCAACGGCATCTCGCGCAGTTCACGTGTCAAGCCGCCGATCCGCCGCCCGAACTCCATCGGCCGGCCGGCGCGGTCGCCGTGCCAGAACGGCATCTTTCCCGGATCGCCCGGCGCCGGCGACACCAGCACACGGTCATGTGTGATCTCTTCAATCCGCCATGTCGAAGCACCCAGCACAAACGTCTCGCCCGGCTTGCTCTCGAACACCATCTCTTCATCCAGTTCGCCCACGCGCACCGGTTTCGCCCGCTCGCCCGCGAGAAACACTCCATACAGCCCGCGGTCGGGAATCGTTCCGCCGTTCAGGATCGCAATCCGCTTCACGCCTTGCCGCGGCGTCAGCCAGTTGCGCGTCCTGTCCCACGTAATCCGCGGCCGCAGCTCGGCAAACTCATCCGACGGATAGCGCCCGGCGAGCATATCCAGCACGCCGTCGAACACCGCGCGGCTCAGGCCCGCAAACGGCGCCGCGCCACGCACCAGCGCCAACAGCGCCGCATACGAGATTCCACCTCCGTCGTCCTCCGCATCCATCCGGACCCTGATCCCTGACCCCTGGTCCCTGTCTCTAGGCGGATGCGCGACCACGGCCACCATCTGCTGCGCCAGCACGTCCAGCGGGTTGCGCAGGAACCGTGTCGACTCCACATGTCCCTCGTGCATCGCGCGTGTCACCGCCGCGCAGGCCACCAAATCAGCGCGGTACTTGGGAAAGATGATGCCGTGAGACGGCGCGCCCACCTGGTGTCCGGCCCGCCCGATGCGCTGCATTCCGCTCGCCACGGAGGGAGGCGCCTCGATCTGAATCACCAGGTCGATCGCGCCCATGTCGATGCCCAGCTCCAGCGAGCTCGTCGCCACCAGCGCCTTGATCTGGCCCGCCTTCAGCAGCTCCTCAATCTCCACCCGCTGCGGCGCGGCGAGCGATCCGTGGTGCGCGCGTGCAATCGGCTCACCCGCAAGATCGTTCAGCGCTCCAGCCAGCCGCTCGGCAACGCGCCGCGCATTCACGAAGATCAGCGTCGACGTCCGGCTGCGAACGATCTCCAGCAACCGCGGATGAATGCTTTGCCAGATCGACGTCCTCTTCAGTCCATCCGGCGTAGGCCCGCTGTCCTCGCCCAGCCGCGCCATATCTTCAACCGGGACCTCCACCCTCAGTTCCAACGCCTTCTGCGCGCCCGCATTCACAATGGTTACCGGGCGAAAGCCAATGGTCGTGGTTTCCTTCTCAACCTCCCTCGCAAACTCTCTCGCCTCAAATCCCTGAAGCCTGTCCAGCGCCACATCCTCTGACTTGCCGGCCCGCTGACCTGCCGACTCGCTGTCTTCCGCGCCGCCAAGAAACCGGGCCACCTCTTCCAGCGGCCGCTGCGTCGCAGAGAGCCCAATCCGCTGCAAACGCCGCCCTCCGCGCGCGTGGACCAGGGCCTCCAGCCGCTCCAGCGACAGCGCCAGATGTGCGCCGCGCTTGGTTGGCACCAGCGCATGAATCTCATCTACAATCACCGTCTCGACGGCACGCAGCGCTTCCGACGCTTCCGATGTCAGCATCAGGTACAGCGACTCCGGCGTTGTAATCAGAATGTCTCCTGGATGCCGCCGGAACCGCGCCCGCTCGTTCTGCGGAGTGTCGCCGGTGCGCATACTGATCGCCGGCATCCGCACTGCGACGCCGGCCTCCTGCGCCATGGCCGCGATTCCCGCCATCGGCACGCGCAGGTTCCGTTCCACATCGGCGGCCAGCGCCTTCAGCGGCGAGATGTATACCACGCGGCAGCCGCGCTCCGCATCGCTGCTGCCGCTGAGCATCAGTTTGTCCAGGCACCACAGAAACGCGGCGAGCGTCTTGCCCGTGCCGGTAGGCGCCAGGATCAGGGTCGATTCGCCGCGCGCGATTGCGGGCCAGCCCTCGCGCTGGGGAGCAGTCGGCTCCCCGAAGACTGCACGAAACCATGCTGCGGCGATCGGATGAAACTCAGCCAACACCCCGTCCGCGGGTCCAGCCGCCTTGCGCTCACTCCGCTTAGTTGGCGAAGCCTCTCCGGCAGGTTTGCCGTTTGCTATTTCTTTGTCACGCTTCGGTTTGGATGGGGTCGGCGGCATCGCTCGGTTGCTATCACAGCAGAATACCCGCTGTGAGACACGCTGCAGCTCCCCCACCTTTTGCTCCCAGGGCGGAGTTTGCTATCGAGACCGGTAAAAGCAGCAATCGTGCGCGAATTCCGCATGGAACAGGTTGGTCGAATCTTCCGCTTGCTCGGACGCTCCCAGGACCAGATATCCGCCGGGCGCAATCTGGCGATGCACGCTGCGGAAGACAGAGTGTCGGATGGGCTGAGGGAAGTAGAGCAGCACGTTGCGCAACAGCACCAGGTCGAAGACCGGCAATCTGGGAAGGGGTGCGCTCAGGTCCGCGTACTGGAAATAGCACAACGATCTTAACTCCGGCGCGATCTCCCACTCCTCGCCGTCGCGTATCAGGTACTTCACCAGCATGCGCGCCGGCAGTCCATAGTTCACTTCCAGCCGGCGGTAGCGGCCGCACCTGGCATACTCAATCGCCGGCTGGGTTATGTCCGACCCGATGATCCTCACATCCCAGTCCGCCAGGTTGGCGAAGCAGTCGCAAAGCAGCATGGCCACGCTGTACGCTTCCTGCCCGGTCGAGCAGGCCGCGCTCCAGATGCGCAGCTTGCGCTGGGCGGACTTCGCTTCGACCAGTCGCGGCAAAATCGTGTCGCGGAGCACGTCGAACATCTTGCGATCGCGAAAGAAGGCAGTCTCATTCACCGCCTTGGCTTCGGCCGCCGCGCAATGCAACCGCGCCGGCTGATCGGTTCGCAGAACGGCCGCAAGGTCTTCGAATACCAGGCCCATCGTCAGGCCGCCAGGCCCAGCATCGTCAGCTTCTCGCGCAGGCTTTCCGGGGTGAAGGGCTTCATCAGGAACTCGTCCGCGCCATACTGCAGCGCACGGCAGATGAACGTGTTGTCGGTCTCCGTCGTCACCATCATCACCTTCATGGGGGGATGAAGTCCTGCATCGCGGACTGCCTTTACGCAGTCCAACCCGCCCATCTGCGGCATGTTCACGTCCAGCAGCATGAAGTCGAAGGGGGCCGAACCGCGCAGCAGGTGGAGTGCGTCGCGCCCGTCGACTGCTTCCTCGCAACTCAGGCCGATCCCCTCCAGCAACTGCCGCAGGTACTGGCGAATGAATCTCGAATCGTCTACGATCAGCGCCCTCATCCCGGTTCTTCCGTCCTGCCCGGCAGCCTCTTGGGGCCGGCCATACGGAGCCTCCATGCGCTCCAGTCCTTCCTGGCTGTCCACAAGAAAACTCCTCCGTCACTGCACGCACCTACCTCTTATCGGCGATCGCCTCCGGACCTTGAGTCACACGCCGCGCCGGGAGGGTTACCCAAGTTCAGGACTGGCAACTGCCTGCGCTTGCCTTCCCCCGCTCTAGCCGCTACGCTCAAGCCCTATGCCGACAACTCCCCTGACCAGCTCTGAAATCGCCGCTCTCCACCAGCGGGCCGCCGAAGCCGCGCAGAATTCCTACTCGCCTTACAGCCACTTCCGCGTTGGCGCGGCGGTCCTGCTCCACGCGGACGCGCTCCAGCCCGGTCGGATCGTGGCCGGCGCGAATGTTGAGAACGCCTCCTATCGCCTTACCACCTGCGCCGAACAGGCCGCCATCGCCGCTGCCGTCTCCCTCTATGGCCCGGCCATACGCATCCGCGCCGCCGCCGTCGTCAACCTGAACGGCGCGGCCTGCATGCCCTGCGGCGCCTGCCGCCAGACCATCTCTGAGTTTTCCGACGCCGAGACCGCCATCTTCTACCCATCCGCTACGGGCGAAACCGTTTCGACAACCCTGGGCGCGCTTCTTCCCGCGGCCTTCCGGCTGACGCCCGAATAGAATGGTCGTCATTGCTGGTCCTCAAGACGGCCAAGGCAGGGTCCACCGACAGGTATGATCCGCAACGAGAACGCTCAAACCGCGACCGGCAAACTTCATGACCATTCATCCCATCGACGTAATCCAGCACAAGCGCGACGGCCTCGTCCTCTCCGACGCCGAGATTCAGGGTTTCATTCAAGCGCTGGTCCACCGCTCCGCCGAAAACCCAACCCCGACCGACGCCCAGGCCGCGGCCTTCCTGATGGCGGTTTTCCTGCGCGGCCTCTCGCCCGCGGAACTAGCCGCCCTCACCCAGGCAATGCGCTTCTCCGGCGAGGTCCTCGACCCGGCCCCGCTCCACTCCTTTACTGTGGACAAGCACTCTACCGGCGGTGTCGGCGACAAGACGTCCCTGCTGATCGCACCCATCGTTGCCGCCGCGGGCGCTCCCGCAGTCGAAGGCGAACCGTTCAGCTTGTGCGACCCCATGATCTCCGGGCGCAGCCTTGGCCATACCGGTGGGACGCTCGACAAGCTTGAGACCATTCCCGGTTTCCGCACCCAGCTCGCGCTGCCCGAGTTCCTCGCCATCGTGCAGCAATGCGGCTTCGCCATGGCCGGCCAGACGCCGACGCTCGTTCCTGCCGACCGCATCCTGTACGCGCTGCGCGACCACACCGGCACGGTCGAGTCGCCGTACCTCATCGCCGCGAGCATTATGAGCAAGAAGCTCGCGGCCGGCCTGAACGCGCTTGTGCTCGACGTCAAGACCGGCTCGGGCGCCTTTATGTCTCGCTACGCCGACGCGCAACTGCTCGCCCGCCTCATGGTCGAAACCGGCGAGCGGGCAGGCACGCGCACCGTAGCCCTCCTCACCTCCATGGACCAGCCGCTTGGCCGCTTCGCCGGCAACTGGGTCGAGGTGCAGGAATGCCTCGAACTGTTCCAGCACTTTTCCCCTGAGTTTGCCTTCACCCTTCCCCTGGAAAAGTTGCGCCTCAGCTCCGACCTCCTCAACCTCACCCATGCTCTCGCCGGCCACATGCTTTGCCTCGGCGGCAAAGCCGCAACACCAGAAGCCGGCGCCGTTCTCTCCGCCAAGCTCCTCGCCGATGGGTCGGCCTACCGGCGCTTCCTGGAGATGGTCGAGCTGCAATCCGACGATGTCGCCGCCGCCGTGGCCGCCTTCGCCGACCCCGCGGCCTTCCACAAACCCACGGCTACCCGCACTGTTGCCGCCGACCGCACCGGCTATCTCGCCGCCATGGATTGCACCAAGGTTGGCTGGGCCGTGCAGCGCCTGGGGGCCGGCCGCACGCGCCCCGGCGATCCGGTGAGCGCCCACGCCGGAATCGAAATGCACGCCAAACACGGCGACCTGATCGAAGCCGGCCGGCCCCTGGTGACGCTCTTCAGCGAGGATCCTGCGCTGCTGGACGAACCGGAACAGATGCTGCGCGAGACGCTCCGGATCGCGCCCACGCCGCCCCAACCCATCCCTCTCATCCGCGAAATCATCGCGAAGGACCCGCCCGGGAGCGAACCTACGGTTTAGTCATCTTCAAGTTCGTCACCACCGCGTCCGTGTTATGCGCGAAGCGGATTCCATACACACCGTCGGTCGACTTCAGCTTGCCGGTCGCCACGACCTCGGACTTATCGTAGGTTGCCACCACAGTGCCGTTGATCGAGCAGGAGACCTTGTCGCCTTTCACCGACATCGCGATCTCCTGCGTCACCGGTTCGTTCACGGCCGGAGCCTTATGCACCGCATCGCTGGGCGTGGGCCGCTTGCCGCCCATCTGGAACGGGTCCGGCCCGAATCCGCGCACGATGAACGTCCCGTTGCCGTAGGCCGCGCAGTAGAGCAGGCTCTGCTGATCCGTCCCCAGATCGTTGCCGGCAATCACAATCCCATAGGGATGAGGATGGTCGTTCAGGTTCATGAACTTCGGCTCAAAGAACGTCGCCGACACGGTGTAGTCGCCCTTGGCCACGTTCTTCGGGTTCCAGTAGGTGATTGCCGGCCCGGTCGTAATGCGCATCCCCTTGCCCTCGGGCGCGAGCTTCGCGTCCTTCACCGTCTGTCCTGCCTTCGCTGCGCCCGCGTCGACCTTGCCCTCCCAACCCGGCACGGTAATGCCGCCGCCCGCGATGCTGCGGCCCGTATCCTCAGAGGCCGCGGCAGGTGCCTGCGACCGGACGGTCCCCACCACCAGGCCACCGAAAACGACTACACCAGCGATACAGCGGGCAAGACGCATGGCACTCCCTCCGGAAACAAGAATTGTGAGGCAGATTATACCCATCCGGGCCGCGGTCTGGCGGGGCCGCGTGGGCGCGAAAACAAACTCCGCCACGCTGCGGCGTCATCCGTTACACTCTGTTCACACCAATCACCTCGGCCGCACGGAGCCCAACTTTGGCACGATTTACCGGTCTGCTCGGACTCATCACCTTCCTCGGCGTCGCGTATGCCTGCTCCACCAACCGCAGGGCCATCCGCTGGCGCACTGTTGCCTGGGGACTCGGCCTGCAGTTTTTCTTTGCTGTTCTGGTGATCGAGTGGACCTACGGTCAGACCCTCTTGCGCGTCGCCAGCACCGCGGTCACCTCGGCGCTCGGCCACGCCGCCGACGGTTCCACGCTGGTCTTTGGCCCGCTCGGCGATCCCCACAGTCCGCTCAACGTCTTCGCCTTCGCCGTCCTGCCCACCATTATTTTCGTCTCCGCTTTCTTCGCCATCATGTACCACATCGGATTGATGCAGCACATCATCAAGGTGGTCGCGTGGGTGATGCAGCGAACGATGGGAACCAGCGGTGCGGAGTCGACCAACGTCGCCGCCAGCATCTTCATGGGCCAGACCGAGGCCCCGCTCACCATTCGGCCGTTCCTCGCCGGCGCCACCAACTCCGAGCTGATGACCATCATGACCTCGGGCATGGCGCACGTCTCGGGCGGAATCATGGCCGCTTACATCTCGTTTGGCATTAACGCGAAAGACCTGCTCTCCGCCGTCATTATGACTGCGCCGGGCACCATCCTCGTTGCCAAGATGCTGGTGCCCGAGACCGAAGTTCCCGCAACCGCAGGCACGGTCCACATGCCGCCGTCGGAAGAGCACAAGAACGAGAACTTCATCGGAGCGATCGCACGCGGCACCATCGACGGCGGCCAGCTCGCCTTCAATGTCGCCATCATGCTCATCAGCTTCCTGGCGCTGGTGGGATTGTTCAACGCCTGCATGCTCGGTGTCTCCAACGCGCTCTGGGCGCACGGACACATACACTTTCCCCACTCGCTCGGCAACGCACTCGGCACGCTGGCCTCGCCTGTCGCGTGGCTCATTGGGATTCCGTGGAACGAGGCAGCGCGGATCGGCAATCTGCTCGGCACCCGCGCCGTGCTCAACGAGTTCGTCGCCTACACCCAGCTCGGCCTATGGAAGAGTACGCTCTCGCCGCGCACCTTCTCGATCGCCACGTTCGCCCTTTGCGGATTCGCCAACCTCGGTTCCATCGGCATGCAGATCGGCGGCATCGGCGCGCTGGTCCCCAACCGCCGCAACGATCTCGCCCGGCTAGGCTTCCGCGCCATGCTGGCCGGGACCATGGCCAATCTGATGTCCGCGAGCATTGTCTCTATGCTGATCCGCTAGCCGCTATTCTCCTTCCGGAGGGTTTTCGCGATGCAAGCAGTCTGGCCGCAGCCGTACTACCTGTTTGGCCGCGGGCTTGGCGTCTCCACCGTGCTGGCTGTCATTCCAACGTTGGTGCTGCTGTATCTGTTGGGGGTCAAGCGCAAGGCGTCGTGGATCGCTGCGCTCGCGGGGCTGGCCGCAACCCTGGTGCTGGCGAAGTTTGTCTACGGCATGTCGTACCGTCATGCCGCGAGCAGCTCTGCCTACGGTGCCTGCTTCGGGATATTTCCGATCTCATGGATCGTGTTCTGGGCGCTGGTACTGTATGAGATCACGGTGAAGACCGGCAAGTTCGAGATCATCAAGGACTCGATCGGGTCGGTCACTTCAGACAAACGGATGCAGGCGCTGTTGATTGCGTTCGCGTTCGGCGCGTTCATCGAGGGCTGCGCCGGCTTTGGAACACCGGTAGCTGTTGCCGCCGCCATGATGGTCGGCCTCGGTTTCTCGGCACTGTATGCGTCCTCCATCTGCCTTCTGGCAAATACCGCACCGGTGGCGTTCGGGTCGATCGGTATCCCCGTGATTACGCTGGCAGGCATTACCGGATTGCCTCTGGAGCGCGTGCATGGCGTTGCCGGCCTGAGCGGTGTTGCGGGCCGGTTGACTGCACCGATCTCGTTTCTGCTGCCTGCCTATCTGATCCTGGTGACGAGCGGCTTTCCGGCGATGCTCGAAGTCTGGCCGGCTGTCCTGACGTGCGGCGGCGTATTCGCGATTATTCAATTCGCCGTATCGAACTACATCGGTCCGCAGTTGACCGACATTCTCAGCTCCATCGGCGCGATGGGCGCGCTGGTGCTATTGCTGCGCTTCTGGGAACCAAAGCACACCGAGGCGCACGAGCGTGAAGTCGACGAATCGATGAAGGCGCTCGGAGATGAACTGCCGCTGCGCGAGCACGATGTTAGATCGGGGCCACACTACGCGGCGCGAGAGATCTGGCTGGCGTGGATGCCCTACGCGCTGTTGGTGCTCTTCGTGCTCGCCTGGGGGTTCCCGCCATTTGCCGCGGTCCTGAATCGAGCCACGCTCTCCTTTGCGTGGCCGGGGCTGCACAACGAGATTCTGCGCATGACTCCGATCGTTCGAGCCCCGACGCCATACGCAGCGAAGTTCACCTTCAACTGGCTGTCGGCCTCGGGCACGGCGTGTATGGGCGCGTCGCTGCTGGCGGCGGCTTTCGCCGGAATGAGACCGGGCGCGCTGGGCAAGATCGTTCTGACGGTCGCGCGCAAGTTGATTCGGCCAACGATTACCGTGGCGTCGATGCTGGCCATGGCATTTGTGATGAACTACAGCGGCGCAACCGGAACGCTGGGGCTCGCGTTCTCGGCGACCGGCCGCGCGTTCCCCTTTTTCAGCCCGATTATGGGCTGGCTCGGCGTCTTTCTCACCGGCTCCGATACGTCCGCCAACGCGCTGTTCGGCAATCTTCAGGTGGTCAGCGCGACCCGGCTCGGGTTCGACCCGGTGTTGATTGCATCGGCCAACTCGGTGGGCGGCGTGATGGGCAAGATGATCAGCCTGCAGACGATCGCAGTGGCCGCGGCCGCGACCGGCATGTCAGTCGCGGACCAGTCGAAGCTGTTCCGCTTCACCTTGAAACACAGCATCCTTCTGGCCGCGATTGTCGGCGTCGAGGTAATGCTCTGTGCCTATGTCCTTCATCGGCGTTGATCTGTTTCATCGTCGCTCTCACGACGGCGGGACCCACCCACGGGAGTCTCGGCGAGCCATCCGCGATGCCGCCGTGCTTGGTATACAGTTCGAGCATGCGGCAACTCTCTCGAATTGCGGCGATTCCACAACTGGGAGCGGAGTATTTTGCGCGTAGCGGTCGATACCGGCGGCACCTTTACGGATTGCGTCTCCATCGCAGAGGGCCGGCTTGAGGTCCTGAAGGTCTTCTCCACGCCGGTCGATCCCGCGCATGCTGTGCTCGACGCATTGGCGCAGATGGGCGCCGGTGCGGCGGTCGATCTGCGCCATGGCACGACGATTGGAACCAACGCGATGTTGGAGCGGAAGGGCGCTCGCGTCGCATTTGTAACTACGGCTGGTTTTGAGGACACGATTGCGATCGGGCGCCAGACAAGAAGCAAACTCTACGACTGGTTTGCGCCCGTGCCCGTCTGCCTGGTGCCGCGCGAACTTCGCTTCGGCGTACCCGAGCGGGTGACCCCCGACGGGGACATTCTTCGTTCGCCAACGGAGGAAGAGCTATCAGTGCTGGCCGGCGCGGTGCAGGCGAGCGCTGCGGAAGCGGTGGCAATTTCGCTGCTGTTCTCCTTTGCCAACCCGGAGACGGAGCTGCGCGTGGAAGCCGCGTTGCGTCCGCTCGGCATTCCTATCTCAACCTCGCATCGCATTCTGCCGGAGTTCCGCGAGTACGAGCGCGCGTCCACCATCGTCGTCAACGCGTACCTCGCGCCGGCGATGCAAAGCTATCTCCAGCACCTGGAGCGGCTGGTTGCCGAGCGGCACGCGGGCGGGCGGGTCCGTGTGATGCAGTCGTCGGGCGGCATTATCCCGGCGCGGCTCGCCGCACGGGAGCCGGTGCGTACCGTTCTTTCGGGTCCGTCGGGTGGCGTTATCGGCGCCTGCCATGTGGCGCGCTGGGCAGGCTTCGATCGCATCGTCGGCTTCGACATGGGAGGCACCTCGACCGATGTCTTCCTCGCCAATGTTGCAGACAGCGTGCAGCTCACCAGCGAGTCCGTGGTCGCGGGCGTGCCCATCGGCATTCCGATGCTGGACATCCACACCGCCGGCGCCGGGGGTGGCTCGATTGCGCGCTTCGACGCGGGCGGCATGCTGCGGGTTGGACCCGAGTCGGCCGGATCGGAGCCCGGCCCGATCTGCTTCGGTCGCGGCGCCATGCCGACCGTTACCGACGCCAACCTGCTTCTCGGACGTCTCGACGAGGAGAGCTTCCTCGGCGGGAGCGTTCGCCTGGATCGGCGGCGGACCGAACAGATCATGCGCGAACAGAAGGGCCCGCTGGCGACGGTTGAGGAGTTCGCAGCCGGCATTCTGCGCGTCGTGGAGACGCAGATGGAGAAGGCCATCCGCGTGATCTCCGTCGAGCGCGGCTACGATCCGCGCGAGTTCACGCTGGTGGCCTTTGGCGGCGGCGGACCCCTGCATGCCTGTTCGCTGGCGCGCGCCCTGCATATTCCGCGGGTGCTGGTTCCCATGTTGCCGGGCGCGCTCTCAGCCGTCGGAATTCTGCTGGCCGATACGGTGCGGGACTACTCGCGCACGGTGATGCTGCCGGGCGACGAGATCGGTGAAGCCGGCGGCATCTTCTCCGATTTGGCGCAGCGCGGCGTCGCGGAATTCGCAGAAGAGGGCCTGACCGGGACGATGATACGCACCGTGGACGTGCGCTATCGCAGGCAGGGATATGAACTGAATGTTCCTTACGATGCGCAGGCTCCAGCCAGCTCCATCCAGGCTTTTCACCAACTGCATCGACGGCGTTATGGTTTTTGCGACGAGGAAAGGCCAGTGGAGATCGTGAATCTGCGCCTGCGGATGATCGCCGCCGGTGAGCCCTACTCGCCGCCGCAGCAGGAGCCGGTGCCGGGAGACGGGAGCGCCGCCCGTTACGCGGTGCGCGACGTGTACTTCGATGGCGAGTTTCTTCCGGCGCAGCTCTATCGGCGCGATCGACTCAAACCGGGAGAGAGCCTGCGCGGGCCGGCGATGATCACGGAATACACTTCAGCCACGGTGCTGCCGCTGGGTTCGAGCGCGCAGGTGGATCGATTAGGAAACCTGGTCATAACATTCATCGCGGAGGGCAAATGAGTCTGCGCGTGACTGACGCCGTTGAACTCGCGGTTTTTCAGAGTGCCGTGCATTCCATCGCGGAAGAAATGGGCGCGGCGTTGCGGCGCACCGCGCTCTCGCCCAACATCAAGGAACGCCGCGACTACTCTTGCGCGATCTTCGACGGCCAGGGCCGAGTGATTGCCATGGGCGACCATATGCCGGTGCACCTTGGCTCCATGCCCATGTCGGTCGAGGCCGCGGTTGCGGCAATCGATTTCGCGCCTGGAGACATCGCGGTCCTCAACGACCCCTACGCCGGAGGGACCCACCTTCCGGACATTACCATGGTGCTGCCGGTGTTTCTTCCCGCGCGCAAACGGCCGGCATTTTATGTCTCGAATCGCGCGCACCACGCGGACGTGGGCGGGACCTTTGCCGGGTCGATGGGGCCGGCCAACGAGATCTATCAGGAGGGCATTCGAATTCCACCTGTGCGCATCGTGCGCGCCGGGAAGATCGACCGCGAGATGCTTGACCTGATTCTGCTGAACGTCCGCACCCCGAAGGAGCGAGAAGGCGATCTGGAGTCGCAGATAGGAGCTTGCCGGGTCGGCGAGCAGCGCGTTTTGCAATTGGTTACGAAATACGGCGATGCAAACCTTCAACTGCTGGTGGAGGAACTGCTCGATTACTCCGAGCGGCTGGTGCGCGCGGAGCTGCGCAAAATGCCTGCGGGCGCCTTCAGCGCGGAAGATTGGCTGGACGACGATGGCGTCACCGATGTCCCGCGCAAGATCGCCGTGTCCCTGCAATTCGATCCCGAGGCGGGTTCCATTCACGTGGACTTCGCCGGTTCTTCGGATCCGGTGGCGGGCAGCATTAACGCCGTTCGCGCCATTACGCTCTCCGCATGTTTCTATGTGCTCCGCTGTTTGCTCGCGGACGATGCTCCGGCGACGGCCGGCATCCTGCGTCCGCTCACGCTCCTGACGCCGCAAGGCAGCATCGTCGACGCGCGTCCTCCGGCTGCGGTCGCGGGCGGGAACGTAGAAACCTCACAGCGGATCGTGGACGTGCTGCTGCGCGCGCTCGCCAAGGCTGTCCCGGATCGCATACCGGCCGCGAGCGCCGGCACCATGAGCAACCTCACCATCGGAGGCATCGACCCGCGCACCGGCGAGCCTTTTACCTACTATGAGACGGCGGCCGGAGGCATGGGCGCGCGGCCCGGACTCGACGGCATCTCCGGAGTGCAAACCCACATGACGAATTCGCTGAACACTCCCATCGAAGCGCTGGAGTACGCGTACCCATTTCGCGTGCTCCGCTACGCGTATCGCGACGGATCGGGCGGAGCGGGGAAATTCCGCGGCGGGGACGGACTGATTCGTGAGGTTGAGCTGCTCGCCGATGCGCAAGTGACGCTGCTGGCGGACCGCCGAAAGTATCACCCCTACGGATTGGGCGGCGGCGAGGACGGCGGGCCCGGCCGGGCATCGCTTACTGCGCCCGATGGCGCTACCGCTGACTTGCCGGGGAAATGCAGCCGACGCGCATCGAAGGGGAGCGTGGTGCGCCTCGAGACTCCCGGCGGCGGCGGTTGGGGCCGTCGCTGATTGTTGCAGCCCGAACCGCGGCAATTGGATCGCACGCTGCGTCGTTCGCGATGGATGTCGCTTCCTTGACTTTCGTTTGCCCGCCGACAGATAGTGGATATTGCTTGTGCTGGTTCTTTTCTCGCACTCTACGGTCGGTTATCGCACTGCCCCGCACGATTGGTGGATGACAACTTTTGTGGCTGGGAGATCTATGTGTAAGCGACTCACGCACCCTGCGCAGTGACCGTGGGCACGGCACCTCAAAGCCTCGCAGGCGTATACAAAGTAAGGAGTTACATCTTGATGATTCACCGCGACAAGGCTGGGAAAAACTAATGGGTACCGCTGGGGTCATCCCGCATCAAGCTCGACCCGTCACCTTCTGGCAATCGACGAACGGAAAGAAAGTCGTCATGGCAGTCACCGGCTGCATGATGTTCGCCTTCGTGATCGGCCACATGCTCGGCAACCTTCAGATGTTCGAGAGCCCCGAGCACATCAACGCGTACGGCCACTTCCTGCACAACCTCGGCGAACTGCTCTGGATTGAGCGCGGCATTATGTTGCTTGCCATCGCGCTGCACATCACGGTCACCGTGCAGCTTGGGCTGCGCAGCAAGGCCGCCCGCCCGGTTGGCTACTCCCGCAAGGAGGCCATCAATTCCGACTACGCGTCGCGCACCATGTACTGGAGCGGTCCCATCGTCCTGGCCTTCATCATCTTCCACCTGCTCCACTTCACCGCCGGCGTAATCCATCCGAATGCGACCTTTGTCCAGGGCGAGGTGTACAGCAACGTCGTCTCCGGCTTCAAGGTCTGGTGGGTTTCGCTCTGGTACATCTTCGCGGTCTCGCTGCTGGGCGTTCACCTCAGCCACGGCATTTGGAGCATGTTCCAGTCGGTTGGACTGGCGGGCAAGCGCCAGACTCCTCTGCTCAAGAAGGCCGCGCAAGCGATTGCCCTCCTCATCGTTCTCGGCTACATATCCATTCCCATTAGCGTTCTGCTGGGGTTCGTAAAATAATGACACTCGACGCAAGAATTCCATCCGGCCCCATTGAAGAAGCGTGGGCCAAAGCCTGCTTCGACATGAAGCTTGTCAACCCCGCGAACAAGCGCAAGCACTCCCTCATCGTGGTCGGCTCCGGCCTGGCCGGCGGATCGGCGGCAGCCTCGCTCGGCGAGCTTGGCTACAAAGTGAAGTGCTTCTGCTTCCAGGATTCGCCGCGGCGCGCGCACTCCATCGCCGCGCAGGGCGGCATCAACGCGGCCAAGAACTACCCGAACGATGGCGAGAGCGTCTTCCGCCTCTTCTACGACACGGTCAAAGGCGGCGACTTTCGCGCTCGCGAAGCCAACGTCTACCGGCTGGCGCAGATCAGCGGTAAGATCATCGACCAATGCGTGGCCCAGGGCGTTCCATTTGCGCGCGAGTACGGCGGCTCATTGGCGAATCGTTCTTTCGGCGGCGCGCAGGTTTCGCGCACCTTCTACGCGCGCGGCCAGACCGGCCAGCAGCTTCTGCTCGGCGCGTATCAGGCGCTGGAGCGGCAGGTTCGCGCCGGCAGCGTCACCATGGTTCCGCGCACCGAAATGCTCGACCTCATCGTGGTCGACGGCAACGCGCGCGGCATCGTCGCTCGCGACCTGGTCACCGGCAAACTGAGCGTGCATATCGCCGACGCAGTCATTCTGGCCACCGGCGGCTACGGCAACGCCTACTACCTCTCCACCAACGCCAAGGGATCGAACGCAACGGCGATTTGGCGGGCTTACAAGCGCGGAGCGCTGTTTGCGAATCCGTGCTTCACGCAGATCCATCCCACCTGCATTCCGGTTTCCGGCGACTATCAGTCGAAGCTCACGCTGATGAGCGAGTCGCTGCGCAACGACGGCCGCATCTGGGTCCCGAAGAAGAAGGGCGACCCGCGGCCTGCGGATCAGATCCCCGAAGACGAGCGCGACTATTATCTGGAGCGCCGCTACCCGAGCTTCGGCAACCTCGTCCCCCGCGACGTTGCCTCGCGCAACGCCAAGGCATTGTGCGATGAAGGCTACGGAGTTGGAAAGACCGGCCTCGGCGTCTATCTCGACTTCTCCGAGGCCATCGGCCGTCTCGGTGAGAAGACCGTTCGCGAACGCTACGGCAACCTCTTCGAAATGTACCAGCGCATCACCGATGAAGACCCGTACAAGGTTCCCATGCGCATCTACCCCGCCATCCACTACACCATGGGCGGCTTGTGGGTCGACTACCAGCTGCAGAGCACCATCCCCGGCCTGTTCGTTCTCGGCGAGGCCAACTTCTCCGATCACGGCGCCAACCGGCTGGGCGCCAGCGCTTTGATGCAGGGGCTCTGCGACGGATACTTCGTCATTCCCTACACCGTGGGGAATTATCTCGCGACGAACAAATTCGCCAAAGTCGATGAGTCTGGCCCCGAGGTGCAGGAGGCGGTCGGCAGCGTGAAACAGAAGATAGACAAGCTGCTTTCCATCAAAGGCAAGCGCACGGTCGACTCGTTCCACCGCGAGCTGGGCAAGATCATGTGGGACTACTGCGGCATGGCGCGCACGGCGGCCGGCCTCAATACGGCCATCGGAAAGATCCGCGCCCTCCGCGAAGAGTATTGGAAGAACGTCACTGTGGCGGGTACCGGCGACGACCTGAATGAGAGCCTGGAGAAGGCCGGTCGCGTGGCGGACTACTTTGAACTGGGCGAGCTGATGTGCATCGACGCCCGCGACCGGAATGAGTCCTGCGGCGGGCATTTCCGCGAGGAGTATCAGACGCCCGACGGCGAAGCCCAGCGCGACGATGAGCACTTCTCCTACGTCGCGGCCTGGGGCTATCGCGGCGACGGCGCCCCGCCCGAACTCACTAAGGAACCCCTGGAGTTCCACTACGTTCACCCGAGCCAGAGGAGTTACAAGTAATGAAACTAACGCTGAAGATCTGGCGCCAGAAGAACCCCAACGAGAAGGGCGCTTTCGTCCGCTATCCCGTGGACGATGTGGACCCGGAGATGTCGATTCTGGAGTGTCTCGATGTGCTCAATGAGTCGCTCATCCTCAAGGGCGAGCCGCCTGTCGCCTTCGAGCACGACTGCCGCGAAGGCATCTGCGGTTCCTGCGGCTTTGTGATCAACGGAGTCGCCCATGGCCCGGAGCGCGCGACCACCGCGTGCCAGTTGACCATGCGTCACTTCAAGGAAGGCGACGAACTGACGCTGGAGCCGTGGCGGGCCAAGGCGTTCCCCATCGTCAAGGACCTCGTCGTCAATCGCCGCGCGTTCGATCACATCATTGAGGCCGGCGGATACGTCTCGGTCTCGACCGGCCAGGCGCCGGAAGCCAACGGCATTCTGGTCGGCAAAGAGGTCGCCGACGAGTCTATGGACGCTGCCGCTTGCATCGGCTGCGGCGCCTGCGTCGCCGCATGTCCCAATGCGTCGGCCGCGCTGTTTACCGGCGCCAAGATCACCCACCTCGGGACCCTCCCGCAAGGCGAGATCGAGAAGGAACGCCGCGCTCTCGCCATGGTCGCCCAGATGAATATCGAAGGCTTTGGCAACTGCACCAACATCGGCGAATGCACCGGCGCATGTCCCAAGGAAATACCGCTGGAAGTAATTGCCAACATGAACCGCGACTACGTTTGCGGTACGTTCAGGCGCCGCGATGAGTTGCCCGTGCCGGTGACCCCAGTCGAGGCCTAGCGAACGCCGCGCCCTTCGCCGTCATTGGTTCGGCGGAGCAGAGGCGGGCGGGCGGAAGCATCCCAGCAATTCGCGGCTGGCAGCCAGGGGTGTTACCCGGCCCTCGCGTACTTCCTGCCGCAGTGCGGGAAGGCGTTGCGCCACCGCGGGCTGGGCCTGAAACATCTCGGCCAGCCCCATCGAAACCAGCTCGTCCATCCACTGAAGATCGCCTTGCGTTCTGCGCTGTGCAATGTGGCCGGTCGCGCCGAGTTGGGCTTCGTGCTCCAGCACCATCTGCCAGATTTCCGCGATCCCAGTGTTGTTGACGGATGAACAGGTCACGACCTGCGGGGTCCATCCGTCGCCCGACGGCGGGAACAGGTGCAACGCGGATGCGTACTCGACGCGGGCGCGTTCGGCCTTCGTCAAGTTGTCTCCATCCGCCTTGTTGATTGCCATGCCATCGATCATCTCGATGATCCCGCGCTTGATGCCCTGCAGTTCGTCACCCGCGCCGGCCAGCATCAGCAGCAGAAAGAAATCCGTCATCGAGCGCACCGCGGTTTCCGATTGTCCTACCCCGACGGTCTCAATCAAGAGATTGCGGAAGCCGGCCGCCTCGCACAGCAGGATCGTCTCCCGCGTGCGCCGCGCCACGCCGCCCAGGTGTCCGCCCGAAGGCGAAGGGCGAATGAACGCGTTCGGGTCGGCCGAAAGCCGCTCCATGCGTGTCTTGTCGCCCAGGATGCTGCCGCCCGAGATCGGACTCGACGGGTCCACGGTGAGAACCGCGAGGCGCTCGCCGTGATCGCGGATGACATGCATGCCCAGCGCGTCGATGAATGTGCTTTTGCCGACTCCTGGCACGCCGGTGATGCCCACCCGCCGCGATTGCCCGGTATGCGGCAGGATCGCGTCCAGCAATTGCGCCGCCCGCTCGGAGTCCGCCGCCAGGCGGCTCTCGATCAGAGTGATGGCGCGGGCGAGCACAACGCGTTCGCCGGCCAGAACACCGTCCACGTACTGGTTGAGCGACAAACGCCTGCCGGACGCTCGCGCGGAGCTAGGCACGAATGCTTCTCGTCAAGGCGTTGAGGATCACCTGCGCGCAGATGGGAATCACAGAGCCTGGTCCGAAGACGCCAGACACGCCTGCCTTCTCAAGGAAGTCGTAGTCCTGCGGCGGAATCACTCCGCCGGCATAGACCAGAATGTCCTCGCGGCCGCGGCGCTTCAACTCCGCGATCACCTCGGGCACCAGCGTCTTGTGACCGCCGGCGAGCGTCGAGACTCCCAGCACATGTACGTCGTTCTCGACCGCCATGGTCGCGGCTTCAGCCGGCGTTTGGAACAGCGGGCCCACGTCCACGTCGAATCCCAGATCGGCGAACGCAGTGGCAATCACTTTGGCGCCGCGGTCATGCCCATCCTGCCCCATCTTGGCCACCAGAATGCGCGGGCGGCGGCCTTCCATCTCGGCAAACTCCTGGGCCATGGCCAGCGCCTTCTGGAACTCGGGGTCGCCTTGGCTCTCTGAAGAGTACACACCTGAGATAGTACGGCTCACAGCCTGATATCGGCTAAACACTTTTTCCAGAGCATCCGATATCTCGCCCAACGTTGCACGCAGCCGGGCCGCGTTCACGGCCAGCTCCAGCAGATTGCCTTCGCCGCTCTTCGCGCTCGCAGTCAGCGCCTCAAGCGCCTGGGCAACGGCAACCGAGTCGCGCGTGCTGCGAATCTCCGCCAGTCGGCGCAACTGGTTCTCGCGCACCGCCTGGTTGTCCACCTCGCGCACAGCCAAGGGTTCCTCGTGCGCGAGCTTGTACTTGTTCACTCCCACGATGGTTTCGCGTCCGGAGTCGATCAGCGCCTGGCGCCGCGCCGCCGCTTCTTCAATGCGCATCTTCGGAATGCCGGTCTCGATCGCCTTGGTCATTCCGCCCAGGGTCTCGATCTCCTGAATATGATGCCACGCCTTGTGCATCAACTCGTGGGTCAGGCTCTCCACGTAGTAGCTGCCGGCCCACGGGTCGACCACCTTGGTGATGCCGGTCTCCTCCTGCAGGTAGATCTGGGTGTTGCGCGCGATGCGGGCGGAGAAGTCGCTGGGCAGCGCGATCGCTTCGTCGAGAGCGTTCGTGTGCAGCGACTGGGTGTGCCCCAGCGCCGCGGCCATCGCCTCAACAGCCGTGCGCGAGATGTTGTTGAACACATCCTGCGCGGTCAGACTCCAGCCCGAGGTCTGGCAGTGGGTGCGCAGCGCCATCGACTTCGGGTTCTTCGGATGGAAGCCCTTGATGATCTTGGCCCACAGCACGCGCGCGGCGCGCAGCTTGGCGATCTCCATGAAGTGGTTCATGCCGATCGCCCAGAAGAAGCTGAGGCGCGGCGCGAAGTCGTCGATACTAAGCCCCGCGGCGATGCCGGTGCGAATGTATTCCAGGCCGTCCGCCAGCGTGTAGCCCAGCTCGATGTCTGCGGTGGCGCCGGCTTCCTGCATGTGATATCCGCTGATCGAGATGCAGTTGAACTTCGGCATCCTGGCGGAACAATAGCGGAAGATGTCGCCGATGATCTTCATCGAAGGCGCCGGCGGATAGATGTAAGTGTTGCGGACCATGAACTCCTTCAGAATGTCGTTCTGAATGGTCCCGCTGAGCTTCTCCGTCGCTACGCCCTGCTCCTCCGCGGCAACGATGTAGAAGGCCATGATGGGCAGCACCGCCCCATTCATGGTCATCGAGACGGACATCTGGTCGAGCGGAATCTGCCCGAACAGGATCTTCATGTCCTCGACCGAGTCGATAGCCACGCCGGCCTTGCCAACGTCGCCCACCACGCGTTCGTTGTCGGAGTCGTAGCCGCGATGCGTGGCCAGATCGAACGCGACCGACAGCCCCTTCTGTCCGGCCGCGAGGTTGCGCCGGTAGAAGGCGTTCGATTCCTCGGCAGTGGAAAATCCGGCGTACTGGCGAATGGTCCAGGGCTGCATCGCGTACATCGTGGAATAGGGGCCGCGCAGGTAAGGTGTAACTCCAGCGGCGTACTCCAGGTGCTCCATGGCGTGCAGGTCGTCTGCCGTGTACCAGGGCTTGATGGGAATTTGTTCCGGCGTCAGCCACGCGTGCTGCTGGTCGTCCGCCGGCGGCTCGGCGAGGGGCGTAGGCGGCAATGCAAACTCGATCTTGGAGAAGTCAGGTTTCATCGGTTCTTCACCCCCAGCCGGTCTTGCCAGTATGTCAGGGTCTCGACCGCGTCGCTCGCGATGTGGATGAAACCCTGTACGCCGGCGGCCTTCAGCGCGTCCATCTGGTCCTTGGGATTGCCCGCCACGACCACCGGGACCTGTACCGCCGCGCAAACCTCCTGCGCAAAGGGCAGGTATTCCGGATCGGAGCTGCATAGGACGATCAGGTCGGCGTTGCTTCCGGCATATTCCTCGGATTCGGCGATCGCGAATCCTGCGCAGCCGAAAAAGTTCAACGCAAAGTTGCTGCGGGCGGTGCGCATCTTCACGTCGCCACGCTTCAGCAGAAGCACCGTCGGCGTGTGTCGGGTTTCGCGGACAAAGCGCGCGGTGCGCTCGCGAATCTTCTCGAACGGCTCCGCCAGGCGGAACTGCGGGAATGGCGCTGCGTCCGCCGCAAACGCGGGCGCGGCCTCGGGGGCTTTCGCGGTCAGGTCGGGGTAGTTGTTGACTCCTACCATAGCCCTGCGCCGCGACGAGACAGCCTTCTCGCGCGCCGCGCGCGTCTTCGCGATCTCCTCGGTCAGCCAGCCTGCGCTCAAGGCCTGGGTGTATCCGCCGGCAGCCTCGATCCGCTGAAACAGCTTCCACGCTTCCCGGGCCAACGATGCGGTGAGGGACTCAATATAGTAGGACCCGCCCGCGGGGTCGGTCACTGCGTTCAGGTGCGCCTCTTCCGCCAGGACGCGCTGCACGCCAAGCGCCAGGTGCTCGTCGAAGCCAAACGGTTCGACCGTAAGCTTGTCGCAGCCTCCGATCGCGGCCGACATGGCTTCCGTAGTTACGCGCAGCACATTCGTGTACGGATCGCAGGTGCTCTTGTTCAGCCGCGCAGTGCGCACGCGCAGGTTCATCCGGCAGGAGTCGGGGTCCACGGGTGCAAATGCCGCCGCCGCCTGGGCCCACGCCATGCGGGCGGCGCGCAATTTGGCAATCTCAAAGAAATAGGTCGCCCCAACCGCGAAGAGAAACTCGACCTCGCGCGCGGCAACGTCCACCGGGCGGTCTTTCGAGAGTTCGGTCAGCTTCTCTATGCCCCACGCAAGGGCGATCCCAATCTGCTGAATGGCGTCGGCTCCGGCTTCGAGGAGCAGGTCGGCGCGAACGGCGCCCGCTGCCGGAACTGCTTGCTGATCGATCTCCCAGGCCTTCGCCTCTCCACGCACAAACGGAAACCGCCCTGGGACGGAGGCGGTTTGAGCGTCCAGTCCGGCGAGATTCTCGCTCCGGTAGTACGGGCGCACGGCGACGCCTTCGTCGGAGCGCCACACCAGTTTCTTCTCGTAGTCCGCGCCCTTCAGGTCCTTCTGAATCGCAGCTTCCCACGCGGCTGTGGGGACAGGCGGAAAGTCCTGCGCCAGGTGCAGAATCTCGGTCCCCGTCCGGGCGTCAGAATCGGAGTCAGACATGCGCGCCCTCCTGGACACCTTCTTGGACCACCTCGAACAGATATCCGAACGCCGCCGTCTCCGTCGTCTTGGGGTGAACGAAGAACACCGTGGTTCCGCGCGAGCCTTTGCGCGGCGCCTTGTCGATGATCTTGAAACCCTTCTCTTTCAGATAGTCGAAGGCTTTGCCGATGTCGGCGACGCGGAACGCCACATGCGCCAGGCCGCCGCGTCCGCCATTCTTCTCCAACTGCTTCGCCACGGGAGACTCAGGGGTCAGCGGCTCCAGCAGTTGCACCAGGTTCGGGCCGTCGCCAACTTGCAGCAGCACTTCGCGTACCTGGTCGCCGCCGAGCACGTCTTCGCGATGCAGCTCTTTGAAGCCCATCGCCTTGTACGCCTCGACCTGCGGCTCAAGTTCGCCGGCCTTGACGGAGACCGCCACATGATCGAAGAAGAGAAAACCCGGTACCTGTTCCATTGCTGCACTCATTATTCGAACTCCACCAGAACCTGGCCAGCTTGAACGCTGTCGCCCGCTTTGATCTTGACTGACGCCACGCGACCGGCCACGGCCGCGGTGACCTGGGTTTCCATCTTCATGGCTTCCAGCACCAGCAGCTCGTCGCCCACCTGCAGCGACTGGCCTTCCTTGGCGGCGACGCTCGCCACGATGCCCGAAACCGGACTGCGGCAGACCTTCCCCTCGTTGACCGGCGTGGCGTCGACGGGAGGAGCGGCGACCGCGGCGGTTGCTCGCGCGGCGGAGGACTCCACCGACTGATGGAAACGTGGCGGCGCGCCGGCCGGTTCAGGTTCTGCAACCTCGACGTCCACTTCGTAGTTCTTGCTATCGATCGTGATTTTAAGTTTCATGAGTCTCTTAGTGATACAACCGGTGCGACGCTTGTATGGTCACACGGCCTTGTTGCGCCCAGGCGCCGGTGCGAATCAGGCGGATTTGGCGGATGTGCGCCTGCACTCCAAGCCAGGCTGCGAGTGCGGCGGAGATGGCAAGGAACTCCTCTTCGGAGATCCCCGCCGCAGCCGCCACTGAGGTAGGTGTGGAGATTGGTTCGGGAACGCGAGCTTCAGCTCCGCCGCCATTCGCAGCCGGAGCGGCGGCGGCCTGCTTCTCCAGCGCGGTCAAACGGCTGGAGAGGTCCGCAAGCTGCTTCACGATGTCCTGAAGCGTCGCGCGAAGATCGCCGGAATTGGGTTCGGGAACAGGTTCACTCATCGTGGTTTCCTGCATGTCGATTACTGCCTCGTGGCTTCTCACAGTGGTATCAACCCGTGTTTCTTCGTCGGCCGAAGCTCCCGCTTGGTCTGCAGATACTCCAGCGCCTGCGATATATATCGCCTGGTCAGGGAGGGTTCAATCACCGCATCCACCAGGCGCCGACCGGCCGCGACGTAGGGATTGGCAAAGACCTCGCGGTAGTTTTCGATCAGTTCGGCCCGCTTGGCCTTCTTGTCGGTGGCGTCCTGAATCTCCTTGCGGAAGACGATGTCCACCGCGCCTTCCGCGCCCATCACGGCGATCTCGGCGGTGGGCCAGGCAAAGCTGCGGTCGGCGCCCAGGTCCTTGCTGCACATCGCCAGGTAGGCCCCGCCGTAGCACTTGCGCAGGATGACGGTAATCTTCGGCACCGTCGCCGCCGAATAGGCGAACAGCATCTTCGCGCCGTGACGAATGATCCCGCCGTACTCCTGCTGGGTCCCAGGCAGGAACCCCGGCACGTCGACCAGCGTGATCAACGGAATATTGAAGGCGTTGCAGAAGCGGATGAAGCGCGCCGACTTGTCCGATGCGTTGATGTCCAGCGAGCCGGCGAGCACCTTGGGCTGGTTGGCAATCACGCCGACGCTGCGCCCGGTGATCCGCGCGAAACCGACCACGATGTTGGCCGCGTATCCGGACTGCACCTCGAAGAAATCTCCGAAATCGACCAGCCGGGTAATGACGTTGCGCACATCGTAGCCCCGCTTCACATCCGTGGGGACTACATCGTCGAGCGCGGGGTCCGCATCCACATTGGGATCGCCGTCAACCTGCGGCGGGTCTTCCAGATTGTTCGACGGCAGGAAGCTGAGCAGTTTGTGGCAAAGCTCCATCGCATGCTGGTCGTCGTCGGCGATGAAGTGGATCACGCCCGACTTCACCATGTGCGCATCCGCGCCGCCCAGGTCCTCGGCGGTTACGACCTCTCCCGTCACGTTCTTGATCACCTGCGGCCCGGTAATGAACATCTGCGCCTGCCGCGTCTGGATGATGAAGTCGGTCAATGCCGGGCTATATGCTGCGCCGCCCGCGCACGGTCCGCAAATCAGCGCGATCTGCGGCACCGACCCGGACAGCTTCACATTCGCGTGAAACACCTTGCCGTAGCCGGACAAGGAGTCGATGCCTTCCTGCACGCGCGCGCCGCCCGAATCGTTCATAAACACAAACGGCGAGCCGGTCTTCAGCGACTGCATCATGATCTCGGCAACCTTGGTGTTATGGACCTCGCCGGCCGCTCCGCCCGCCACGGTAAAGTCCTGGCTGGCCAGGTGGATCAGCCGCCCGGCGACCGATGCTGCACCAGTCACCACTCCGTCCGCGGGCATCTCCTTGCCTTCCATCCCGAACAAGACCGCGCGGTGCTCGGCAAACATGCCGCTCTCGAGAAAACTGTCCGGATCGACCAGCGCCGCGATCCGTTCGCGCGCGGTCATCTTGCCCGCTTTATGCTGCTTCTCGATCTTGTCGGCACCGCCGCCCAGCGCCACCTTGGCCCGGCGCTTCTTCAGCTCGTCGATCTTCTTCTGCATTTCGCTTGTCGCTTTTTCTTCCAGAATCGGCATAGTCCGTCCTCTTTAGACAGTTGTAACTGTCACCCGATGAGTGTTCCCGTTCAGCTTTACGTCGTACGTGACCGGCTCGCGCGGTGTACCGTTGCCGTTGCCATTGCCGGCGGGATGTGTCGCGGCCGGCGTAACTGGAGGCTTCGCGTTCGGGTCCTTGCCCAGGTTCTTCGCGCCCTGAGAACGAGTGCCAAAGAACTTGGTCCCCACCGCCGGGAACATCGCATACGTCAGCACATCTTCGTCCGTGCCGTCGCAACCGGCAAGCGCTGTGGCGGCTGCGCGCAGTTCGTTCCACTCCGGCTTCAACAGGTCCGCCGGGCGAGTGTCGATCGGCGGTTTCTTGGCCTGCTTCTCCGCCTGCGCGACCAGCTCCGGCTCGCGCGGCCCGATCGTCTCTCCGTAGTAGCCCAGCATCAGGTCCGCGAACTCCGCCGACAGCACCTTGTAGTGCCCCAGCAGCACATTGAAGACGGCCTGAGTTCCGACGATCTGGCTGGAAGGCGTAACCAGCGGCGGATAGCCCGCGTCCTTGCGCACGCGCGGCACCTCCTCCAGCACCTCTTGCATACGGTCGCCTGCGCCCTGCTGCTTCAGTTGGCTCTCCATGTTGGAGATCATGCCGCCGGGAATCTGGCTGTCGAATATCTCCGTCTCCACTCCGGTGATGTCGGAGAGAAACTCCGCGTACCGCGGCCGCACCTTCTTGAAATAGCGCTTCAGGTTGAGCAGCCGTTGCTTGTCCAGGCTGGTGGTGAATCCGGTGCCGGTCAACATCTCTACCAGGCTCTCGGTCGGGTTGTGCCCCGGCCCCAGGCTCAGCGAGCTGATCGCGGTATCCACGCAGTCCGCGCCCGCTTCGATGGCCTTCATCAGGCTGACCAGCGTGACACCCGTCGTGGAGTGCACGTGCACCTGCACGCGCATATCCTGTCCGCAGCTCTCCTTGATGCCCTTCACAATGTCGTAGGCCGGCTGCGGCTTCAGCAGTGCGGCCATATCCTTGATGCAAATGGAGTCGCAACCCAGGTCCTGCAGGCGCTTGGCCATGGCCACTAGCTGCTCGGTCGTATGCAGCGGGCTGGTGGTGTAACAAATCGTTCCCTGCGCGTGCTTGCCGGACTTTTTCACCGCGGCCACTGCGCATTTGAGGTTGCGAATGTCGTTCAGCGCGTCGAACACGCGGAAGACATCCATGCCGTTCTCCGCGGCCTTCGCGACGAACCGCTCCACCACTTCATCCTCATAGTGGCGATAGCCGAGCAGGTTCTGGCCGCGCAGCAACATCTGCAGCCGGGTGTTCGGCATCAGCTTGCGGAAGGTTCGCAGACGTTCCCAGGGATCTTCGTTGAGGAAGCGGATGCAGCTGTCGAACGTCGCCCCGCCCCAGCACTCCACCGACCAGAAGCCGGCCTGGTCCAGGTCGGCGCACGCCGGAACCATATCTTCCAGGGACATCCTGGTAGCCATCAGGCTCTGGTGGGCATCCCGGAGAATCAGTTCGGTTACATCAATGTTTTTCGGCATTTTCATCTCAAATCGCAGTTTACAAGAGAAGCTCCCGCAACGAGTGCGAGGAAGCTTCGATCAGGCAAGTGCGATTGCTTGCAATGAATACGCGCCTGCCTACAAGTCGGATCCAGAGGCCAATTGCCAGATACGCGGCCCATAGACAAGACTAGCCGGTTGCACCCTGCATGCGCTGTGACGGACAACACTGCGCTTAATGCCATTCCATAATGGGGGCACTCCGCGCAACCGCCGCCGCTCGATATACTGGTACGGTGGCGAAGACTTTCTACATCGAGACGTTTGGCTGCCAGATGAACGCCCATGACTCGGAGAAAGTCATTGGGACGCTGGAGCACGAAGGCTACCTGCGCGTCGAGGACGAGGCCGACGCCGGGCTGATCCTGTACAACACCTGCTCCATCCGCGACAAGGCCGAACAGAAGGTCTTTCACCGCCTGAATGAGTACAAGCGCTTGCAGGGCGAAGGCAAGAAGTTCGCCGTCCTGGGCTGCGTCGCGCAGCAGGAAGGCGAGAAAATCTTCGCGCGCGCGCCGTACGTGTCGCTGGTCAGCGGCTCGGCGTCCTACCGCAACCTGCCGGAGATGCTGGTGCGGCTGGAGGCCGGCGAACGCCGCATCACCGGCCTGGACGACCGCCAGACCGAAGAGACATTCGATACGGAGTTCACCTCGCGCGGCAATCCGCATCGCGGATACATCACGATTGTGGAAGGCTGCGACAAGTTCTGCGCCTACTGCGTCGTGCCCTACACCCGCGGCAAAGAGCGCAGCCGGGCTGCTGCCTCCGTCCTGGCCGAGGCGCGGCGGATGGCCGGCGCAGGCTTCACTGAGATTCAATTGCTCGGGCAGAACGTGAATTCGTACCGCGATCCATCGGGCCGGATGACGTTCGCCGAACTGCTTGCCGCTGTCGGACAGGTCGGCGGAATCCGGCGCGTGCGCTTTACCACCTCGCATCCTCGCGATTTCACCAAAGATATAGTTGAGGCGATCGATGCATTCCCGACCCTGTGCGACCACGTACATCTGCCGGTGCAATCGGGCTCAACTGCCATCCTCAAAGCCATGTCGCGCGAGTACACGCGCGACTGGTACCTGGAACGCATCGCCTGGATCAAGGCGGCGAAGCGCGAGATCAGCATGACCTCCGACATTATCGTTGGATTTCCCGGCGAGACCGAACGCGACCTCGAAGACACCGCGACGCTGTTGGAAGAGGTAAAGTACGATGCCGTGTTCGCCTTCAAATACTCGCCGCGGCCGAATACGCCGGCGACCGGAATGGCGGATTCGATCCCGGACGAAGAGAAGTCGCGGCGGCTGCAAGTGCTGCTCGACCGCCAGCGCGAGGTGCAGCGGAAAGGCTACGCGCGCCATCTGGGCCAGGTGATGGAAGTGATGGTCGAAGGCCACAACCATGCGCGCGGCCAGGTGGTGGGTCGCAGTTCGCAGAATAAAACGGTAAACTTCACCACAGCGCAGCCGATCCTGCCGGCGATGGGCAGTTACCTGCCGGTCAAGATCACGCAGACGTTTCCTAACAGCCTTGCAGGCGAGGCACTGGCGGGCCAATGAAGATCGGTGCAGAACAAAGCGATGCGACGGCCGCGGCGGCGAAGGCGGAAGTAGAGATGCAGATTCGCGGCCTGATGATCGATCCGCTGACGAATATGCCGATCGTGGTGCTGAAGGATGTTGCCAGCGATGCGGTGCTGCCGATCTGGGTGGGCATCTTCGAGGCCAATGCGATTGCGTTGGAGCTGGAGAAATCGACGACTCCGCGGCCGATGACGCACGACCTGCTGCGCAACGTGACGCGGGGGCTGAATGCAACCGTGCGCAAGATCGTGGTGTCGGAGCTGCGCGACGATACGTTCTACGCGGTGATCTGGATGGAGCACGATGGCGAGACCGTCGCGATCGACTCGCGGCCTTCGGATGCGATTGCGCTGGCGCTGCGCTGGGACTGTCCGATCTTCGCCAGCCGCAAGGTGCTGGAGAATGCCAAGCAGGTCGCGGAAGGTCCGCAAAATGTCGACGGCGAAGAGGCCCGACGCTGGCTCGAAAATCTGAACGACGACGATATGGGCCGCTACAAGATGTAGTCCTGCGCGGCGCAATCATTCCGGGTCTTTCGGTTGGCCGGTGAGCGTGTGCAGCAGCATGTCCCACCGGTCGCCGTAGCGGTCCCAGCCGCCGAGCGTCTTGACGCGTTCGAGCGCGGCGGCGCTCATACGCTCGCGCAAAGCAGGATCGCCGGCGAGCTGCTGCAGGCGGCCGGCGAGGGCGCCGGTGTCGCGGTCGGGAACGATGAAGCCTTCAACACCATCGGTGAACAAGTCCTCCGCGCCGGTCGCGGCGGTTGCGACGACGGGGCAGCCGCAGGCAAGCGCTTGCCCCTGCACCAGGGCGAGGCCCTCCTCGATGCTGGCGAGCGCGAGCACGTGGCTGCGCGCCATGCGGGCGGCTAGCTCGGTTTGGGGGACCGAGCCGGCGAAGGTCACGTTCTCCATAGGCAATTTAGGGAGGAGCTGGCGGACGTCGTCCTGGACGCTGCCGGCAAGGGTGAGGTGCTTGCCGGGATGGCGCAGGCGCGCGAAGGCTTCCAGCAGGTATGGGATGCCTTTGCGCAGGCCGATCTGGCCGGCGAAGAGGACTTCGAAGCGGTCAGCAGGCGGCGGCGCGGCCGGAGTGAATTTGTCGAGACGGACGCCGTAGGGAATTACGTGAACCTTTTCCGCAGCGATGCCCTCTGCGAGAAAGGACCGGCGCGCAACGGTGGAGGGGACCGTGATCGCGTCCGCGGCGGCGTAGGTGCCTTCTTCGCGGGCGATGACGATGGACGAGGGCGGCGGAGCCGAGACGCCCCAGCGGCGGTACTCCCGGTCCAGCGTGTCGAGCTGGAAGCGAATGTGCGTGGAACCGCGGTCGCAGATGAACTTGCCGCCGGCGGCCTGGACCCTGGGGCCGGTGGTGAGGCCCGCGCCGGAGATGGCGATGAAGGCGTCGCAAGGCTCGATCCGGTTGCGCATCCAGAGGTCGAAGGCCCGGGCGTTCCACTCGGTCATCCGGGAGGAGACGGCGTGCGGATAGAAGCGGGTCTGGCCGAGCAGATAGTTGGCGGTGTGGATGAGGGGAAAGCTTTCGACCAGCGAGTGCGGCAGGCCTTCGCGTTTGAGGCGCGCCCAGGGCCAGGTGGAGTAGATGCGGCGCAGATGATTTCGGGCATGGAGCTGGTGCGCGAGTTCGAAGTGGTGGAAGACCCCGAAGACGGCCTGAACGATCTGCATGGTGCTCCTTGGCGAGCGGCTAACGCTGGGCGAGCGAGTCGAGCGAGGTGAAGAACTCGGGGAAGGAGATGGCGGCGGCTTCGGCGCCGTGGATTTCGGTATCGCCCTGGGCGCGCAGGGCGGCGATGGCGAAGGCCATGGCGATGCGGTGGTCGGAGCCGGAGTCGATCTGCGCGCCGTGGAGGCGCTGGCCACCGGGGATGTCGAGGCCGTCGGGATGTTCGGTGAAGTTGGCTCCCATGGCGCGCAGGTTGCGGGCGACGAGGGCGATGCGGTCGGACTCCTTGACGCGAAGTTCCTGGGCGTCGCGGATGATGAGGCCGTTGGCGGTGAAGGGTGCGATGGCGGCGAGGACGGGAAGTTCGTCGATGACCTGCGCGGTGAGCGCGCCGCCGATGGTGAACGGGGCGGTTGTGGGCGTGAGGCCGCGGTTCACCTGAATGGCGCCGATGAGTTCGCCGTGGTGCTCTTCGACGTTGAGGATCTTAATGCGGCCGCCGAGTGCGGTGATGACGTCGAGCAGGGCGGCGCGGGTGGGGTTCAGGCCGAGCGAGTCGAGGACGAGGTTCGCGTCCGGGAAGAGAAGCGCGGCGCAGAGGAAGAAGGCGGCGGAGGAGATGTCGCCGGGAACGGTGGCGTCGATGGCGTGGAGATGCTGGCCGCCGGGGATGGAGAGCTTCTCGCCTGAACGCGCGAGGGTTGCGCCGAAGGCTTGGAGGGCGTGCTCGGTGTGGTCGCGGGTGCGGATGGCTTCGGAGAGGCTGGTGATGCCTTCGGCCTGCAGGCCGGCGAAGAGGACCGCGGTCTTGACCTGGGCGGACGGAATGGGAGTGGTGAAGTCGATGGCGTGGAGCGGACCGCCGTGGATGACGATGGGTGCGTGGCCGTGCTGCTCCCCCGCGAGCAGAGTGAGATCGATTTTCGCTCCCATCTCGCTGAGAGGCTTGCGGATGCGCTCCATGGGGCGGGGGGTGAGGGAAGCGTCCCCGATGAGGGTGAAGGTGTGCGGATGGGGGGCGATGAGGCCGGACAACATGCGCATGGTGGAGCCGGAGTTGCCGCAGTCGAGGGGCGCGGACGGCCAAAGGAAGCTGCCGGCTACGCCGGTGACGGCGACGGTGCGGGCGTCCTGCTTGACGACGGTGGCGCCGAGGGCTTCCATGCAGGCGAGCGAGGAGTGCGGGTCGGCCCCGGTGGAGAAGTTCGCGAGGCGCGACGTGCCTTCCGCCAGCCCGGCCAGCATGGCGTAGCGGTGGGAGATGGACTTGTCGCCGGGGACGGTGAGAGAACCTTGCAGGGTGCGGGCGGGGCGGATGATCTGGGTGGACATTCGCTCTCTAGTGTAGCGAAGGAGCAGGGGTCAGGGATCAGGGAGCAGGGGTCAGGGACCAGGGAGCAGGGGTCAGGGACCGGGGAGCAGGGGTCAGGGCTCAGGGAACAGGGAACAGGGGGTGAGGCGGCGGCGTTGAGGGTGGTGGCGGCATCCGGCGCCGACGGAGTTAGGACGGAGGATCCGTCATTTCCACTCATGACGGTGGAACTGTCATGAATGGGGCACCCGGCTGGTGTGGAGTCCGCCCACATCTGAGAGGCGAGATGTGGGGCACCGGCTGGTGTGGAGTCCTCCCACATCTCAGAAGCGAGATGTGGGGCACCCGCTGGTGTGGAGTCCTCCCACATCTGAGAAGCGAGATGTGGGGCACCGGCTGGTGTGGAGTTCTCGGTTCGGGTGACGGGCTGGGAAAGGATGGGAGCGGATTGGCGCCCGGGGCGGGGGTGGGGCGGGAGGTTGCGCATGGCGGCGGTGATGGCGTGCATGAGGAGTCGGCCACGCTCGAAGTCCATGCGGTTGCAGGCGAGCTGGCGTGCGACCTGGCCGAGGGCGCGCTGAATGTCGGCGCGGGTGTCGAGGTTTTCGAGCAGGAAGGGCTCGTTTTCGATGACGGGGAGGATGCGGTCGGGGCGGTGGTGGTAGCACATCATCTCGTTGTGCATGGCGGTGGCGCGGCAGCGGGTGCCGTCCTCTTCGGAGTTGTGCATGCATTGGTGGGGTTTGGAGGGTTCGCGGTACATGGCTTTGTAGTCGGACATGGCGGCCTTTTCGTGGTTAGTGGTTAGTGGTTGGTTGAGTGGTTAGAGGTTGGAGGTGTTCGTATGTTGTTGGCTGCATTGGTGTACGGGCCTCCGTATCCCCAAAATGGTCAACTCGCTGTAAATAAATGAGTTGCGGATCGGTGTCCACGATTTACCACACCCTTTCTGTTGAAAGGAAGGCAGTTGCGGGCGGGTGTATACGAATTACCACACTTGGCCTCTCTGGCTCGGGGTAGCCTCTCTGGTTCGGGTTAAATGGGAAGGCCCGGCGAGGGTTCGCCGGGCCTGCTGGCTCTTTTATTTACTTACTGATACCAGTATAGCAGGTTGCACCTAACTCATCTGCTATCTATTTTTCAGGACGGATGTGGTTGGTGGGGTTGGGGTTATGGGGATTTGGGGAGGGTTTGGGGGGTTGACGGTGATTTTAAGGCAAAGCGAAATCACAGAGGACGCAGGGAAGAGGAGAGGACACGGAGAGAGGCTGGAGGCGAAGGGCGGGGCGAGGGTGGTGTGGATTCAATCGGAATGGTGGATGGCGTATGCTAGCTGAATAACCCTGCGAGGCCGCCTTTTGCGCGAACCCACAACCAGGCCGGTGTTTGAACCCTGCTCGCGGCTGCATGAGCTTTCGGCGGAAGAGGCGGCGGTGTACCGGCAGCTCGATCCGCTGAAGATTCCGCAGCACGTGGCGATCATTATGGACGGGAACGGGCGCTGGGCGGGCAAGCGGGCGCTGAAGCGGTTTCTGGGGCACCAGCAGGGCGCGGAGAGCGTGCAGTTTGTGGTGGAGACGGCGTCGCGGATCAACCTGCCGTTTATTACGCTGTATGCGTTTTCGCTCGAGAACAATCTGCGGCGGCCGAAGTCGGAAGTGAACTTCCTGATGAAGCTGCTGCGCAGCTACCTGATGGGCAATGTGAAGCGGATGAACGACAACAACGTTCGGATGGAGTACATCGGGCGCATCTGCGAGCTGCCGAGCGAAGTGCAGGACACGATGCAGTGGGCGAGCGAGGCGACGGCGCGGAACACGGGCACGACGCTGACGCTGGCGCTGAACTATGGGTCGCGCGGCGAGATTGTGGATGCGACGCGGCGGGTGATCGCGCGGTTGATGGCGGAGGCGCATGAGCGCGGCTGCTCGCTGGAGGACCTGATCCAGGTGGATGGGCTGGAAGCGCGGCTGGATGAGCACCATATTTCAGGCGCGCTGTATACGGCGCATATGCCGGACCCGGACCTGGTGATCCGGACGTCGGGCGAGCAGAGGATTTCGAATTTTCTGCTGTGGCAGATTGCGTACTCGGAGATATTTATTACGGACAGGCTGTGGCCGGATTTCCGGGGGATCCATCTGCTGGAGGCGATCCAGAATTACCAGAAGCGCGAGCGCAGGTTTGGTGGGCTGGGCGAGACGTTTACCGATGAGGATTTGGACGCGCTGGAGCCGGCGGCGGATGTGGCGGAGGAGATTGTGACGGAGTTGACGCCGAAGCAGTTGGCGGAGAAGTAGGGGCGGGCGCCGGGATTCCGTATGCCGGGCCTTCGGCCCTTACAGAATGGGCGCCATAAATGCGGGGATTCTTTGCGGCGCTCAGAATGACAAGCGGAGGGCAAATGCGGGGATTCTTCGCCTTCGGCTCAGAATGACAAGCCAAAGCTAAAGGTGCGAAGGAAAGTTAGAGGCGGCCGGAGTGGCGGAGGCGGTCGTAGAGGAGGAGGCCGACGATGGTTTTGCCGTCGTGGATTTTGCCGGCGGCGATGAGTTGCAGGGCTTCAGAGAGCTTGATGCGGATGATTTCGATGTGCTCGTCGAGCTCGGGGGTGGCGGTGCCGGGGCGGAGGTCGCGGGCGAGGTAGATCTGCATCCACTCGCCGAGGAAGCCGGGGCTGGCGAAGTAGCGGAGGAGCATGGTCCACTTTTTGGCGCGGTAGCCGGTCTCTTCGATGAGCTCGCGCTTGGCGGCGGCGAGGGGCGGTTCGCCGGGGTTGCGGGAGCCGGCGGGGAGCTCGATGAGGTACTGGCCGGCGGCGTGGCGATACTGGCGCTCCAAGATCACTTCCGGGTCGGAGGGGTCGGTCGACTCGTCGATGGCGAGCATGACGACGGAGCCGTTGTGGCGGATGACGTCCTTGACGTGGCGGTGGCCGCCGGGCTCTTCGATGGTGTCGGAAAAGACGTTGAAGACGCGGCCTTTGAAGGAGAGCTCGGAGGAGATGAGCTTGGGCTTGCGGGCCTTGGGAGGGCGAGGGGGCTTTGCGGCAGGGGCGGGTGCGGTCTTTTTGGTCTTCTTTGCAGTCGAGGCCATGTGTCTACGGTATCATCCTGCATCGGGGGGTTGGATGGCGCATCCAATTGAGGGCATGTTCCAATTGAAGGCGTATCCCAGCGGCTAAAGCCGCGCGGCAAAGGAAGCGGTTACGGCACGGATAAATCCGTGCCCTTAAGCAAGACGGTTTTTCGTCATCGGCTGAAGCGGGCTGCCGGTCCGGATTGACGAATTCGATTTGAGGAATTGGATGAGCACGGAGTGTTACCCGATTGCGACGCTGCCGCACGTGACGAAGCTCTATCGCGACTATCTGGCGATGGGTGAGAGCGCGGACGCGGCGGTGCGGGGGTGGTACGGGGCGGAGCCGCAGGGGCGGGCGTGGATGGGCGCGGCGGTGGGGACGAGCGCGAATGCGGCGGTGCTGGCGGATGCGCTGGAACGGCAGAGCGTGGAGTTTGGGGCGGGGGCGAAGGCGCTTGAGAACATTGCGAAGATTCGCGCGGGGGCGCGGGTGGTGGTGACGGGGCAGCAGGTGGGATTGCTGGGAGGGCCTCTGTATGTGCTGCTGAAGGCGGCGACGGCGATTGCAAGGGCGAAGCAGGCGACGGCGGCGACGGGCGTGGAGCATGTGCCGGTGTTCTGGCTGGCGACGGAGGACCACGATCTGGAAGAAGTGGACCAGGTTTCGCTGCTGTCCGGCTCAAGAGGTGCGACGGCGGTGGAGACGCTGCGGCTGGCGAAGGTGCGCGAGGGTGCGCCGGTCGGGGGGATTGCGTTCGATGGGCAGATCGACGGGCTGCTGGACCAGGCAAGTCAGTTGATGGGTTATGCGCCGGTGTGCGAGCTGCTGACGGAGTGTTATCGCGCGGGCGCGACGTTTGGCGGGGCGTTTGCGCGGCTGATGGCGCGGCTGTTCGAGGAGCAGGGGCTGATTGTGATGGACGCGGCGGGACGGGAGTTTCACGCGCTGGGAGCGCGGGCGCTGCGGGCGGCGATCGAGCAGGCGGAGGAGTTCGAGGCGGGGTTGATGGCGCGGTCGGCGGAGCTGGAGGCGGCGGGGTATCACGCGCAGGTGCTGGTGAAGGCGGGGGCGTCGCTGCTTTTTCTGGTGAGCGAGGTGGGCGGGGTGAAGACGCGGCAGGCGCTGCGGCGTGGCGCGGATGGGACGTGGAAGACGGGGAACGGCGGTGGGGCTGGCGCGAGTGGGACGGGGCAGAGTTTTTCGACGGCGGAGCTGCTGGAGATTCTGGAGGAGACGCCGGAGAGGCTGAGTCCGAATGCGCTGCTGCGGCCGGTGTTTCAGGATACGATTCTGCCGACGGTGGCGTATGTGGGCGGGCCCGCGGAGGTGGCGTACTTTGCGCAGAGTGCGGTGCTGTACGAGCGGGTGCTGGGGAGGGTGACGCCGATTCTGCCGCGGCTGTCGGCTACGCTGATTGAGCCGGCGATTGGCGCGGTGATGGCGCAGCACGAGGTGAGCCTGCCGGATGCGATGACGACGGCGGAGGAGCTGGCGCAGCGGGTGGGCGCGCGGGCGATGCCGATCGAGGCGAAGAGGAAGCTGGCGGCGGCGGGGAATGCCCTGGATGAGGCGCTGGTGGCGGCGGAGGAATATCTCGGGATGCTGGATGAGGGGCTGGGCAAGTCGGCGGAGGTGTCGGCGTCGAAGATGCGGTACCAGATGGATCGGCTGAGGCGGATGGCGGCGACGTATGAGCTACAGAAGGAAGGCAGCCTGCGGAAACATGCGGAGGCGATGACGCTGCATCTGTTTCCGGAAGGGCATCCGCAGGAACGGGTGGTGGCGGGGGTGTGGTTCGTGGCGGCGGTAGAGGCGCAGGGCGGGAGTGCGGAGGGGCTGGTGGCGCGGCTGGTGGATGAGGCGGCGAGCACGTGTCCAGGGCATATTGTCATCCGCTTTTAGAATTGCTTTGCGCTGGTATCGCCATATAATCGCCCGCATGGGAGAACTCTTCGCTCCGTGGCATCTTCTGGTCCTCTTCATGGTTGCTGTACCCGTCCTGGGAGTCCACTTTATTCCGGTTATCATCGCGAGCGTCCGGCACGCCCGCAACTTCTGGTGGATTCTGGCCGTCACCTTCTTCCTCGGTTGGACGGTTGTGGGTTGGATTGTCGCCCTCATCTGGGCGATACGCGATGAGCCCCGCGATTTCTTACCTCCACCGCCTCAGCCGTACAATCTCTAGCTGAGGTGAGTGGGCCATGGGAATGAGCGATGAGGCGTTTGAGGTGAGTTGTCCGGATTGCGGGGCGATGTTGAAGGTCGATCCGGTGACGCGGGCGATTATTGCGCATACTCCGGCGCCGCGGAAGCGGACGTTTGAGGACTTTGGGGCGGCGGCGAAGGCGGCGCGGGAGGCCGATGCGCGGCGGGACTCGCTGTTTGCACAGAGCGTGGACGCGCAGAAGAACCGGGACGACGTGATGGCGAAGAAGTTCGCGGAGGCGGTGAAGAAGGCGAAGGAGACTCCGGATACGGGGAAACCGCTGCGGGATTTCGACCTGGATTAAAGACCTAACACCGATTGACGCAGATGACGCCGATCAAGACGGATAGGGGTTTCGGCAAGAACCGATCACGGATTTGCATGAATGAACAGCGATCAAGAATGAATGCGGTGATTCTTCGCTTCGCTCAGAATGGCAAGCGGGGGGTGTGGACTGATTCGATCGGTGTCATCGGTGGGATCGGTGTTTGGCTTCTCTTTGCACGGTAGACTGAAGGTATGCCGCCGATATTGAATGCGCAGGGGTTGGGGAAGAGGTTTGGCGCGGTGGCGCTGTTTGAGGGGATCGGGTTTCCGGTGTCGGATGGGGACCGGATTGGGCTGATTGGGCCGAATGGGGCGGGGAAGTCCACGCTGCTGGCGGTGCTGGCGGGCGAGCAGGAGCCGGATGCGGGCGAGGTGGCTACGCGTAAACGGGCGCGGGTGGCGTACGTGCTGCAGGAGTCGAACTTTGCGGCGGGGCTGACGGTGCGTGAGGTGCTGGAGGCGGCGCTGGCGCGGACGGGCGTGGCCGAGGGTGAGCGCGAGGGAAGGCTGAGGGAGACGGCGGGGCGGACGGGGTTTGAAGACCTGGCGGCGGAGGCGGCGACGCTGAGCGGCGGTTGGAGGAAGCGGCTGGCGATTGCGGAGGCGGTGGTGACGCATCCGGATGTGCTGCTGCTGGACGAGCCGACCAACCATCTGGACCTGGCGGGGATTGAGTGGCTGGAAGAGATGCTGAACGAGGCGGCGTTCGCGTGCGTGGTGGTGAGCCACGACCGTTATTTCCTGGAGAATGTGGCGACCGAGATTGTGGAGCTGAACCGCGTGTATGCCGAAGGGCTGCTGCGGGTGAAGGGAAGCTACTCGAAGTTTGTTGAGGGCAGGCAGGCGTATCTGGAGGCGCAGTCGAAGCTGCAGGACGCGCTGAAGAACCGGGTGAAGATCGAGGTGGAGTGGCTGCGGCGAGGGCCGAAGGCAAGGTCGACCAAGGCGAAGGCGCGGATCGATAACGCGCAGGACCTGATTGGGCAGTTGAGGGATGTGAACCTGCGGACGCAGACGGCTACGGCAGGGATCGACTTTGCGGCGACGGACCGGCAGACGAAACGGCTGGTGGAGTTTGAGGATGTGGGGCTGAGTTTTGGGACAGGCGCGGATGAGAAGAAAATTGTGGAGGGACTGAATTTTCTCGTCACGAATGGGATGCGGGTGGGACTGGTGGGGCCGAATGGGAGCGGCAAGACGACGCTGCTGCGGCTGCTGACGGGAGAGCTGGAGCCGACGGCGGGAAGGGTCAAGAAGGCGGCGGCGCTGCGGGTGGTGTACTTCTCGCAGATGCGGGAGCTGGACGAGGGCGTGACGCTGAGGCGGGCGCTGGCGCCGGATTCGGACTCGGTGGTGTACCAGGGGCGGGTGGTGCATGTGGCGAGCTATGCGGCGAAGTTTTTGTTTACCAGCGAGCAGTTGAACCAGCCGGTGGAGCGGTTGAGCGGGGGCGAGCGGGCGCGGGTGCTGATTGCGAAGCTGATGCTGGAGGCGGCGGATGTGCTGCTGCTGGATGAGCCGACCAACGATCTGGATATTGCGACGCTGGAGATTCTGGAGGAGAGCCTGCTGGAGTACGCGGGGGCGCTGGTGCTGGTGACGCACGACAGGTACATGCTGGATAGGGTGTCGACGGTGGCGCTGGGACTGGACGGGCGGGGGAACGCGGGGACGTTTGCGGATTATGGGCAGTGGGAGGAGTGGAGCAGGGAGCAGGAGGGCAGGGAACAGGAGGGCAGGGAACAGGAGGGCAGGGAACAGGGAGCAGGGAACAGGGAACAGCGGGCGGATGGCGCGGTTGCGGGCGGGAAGGCTTCGGGGGGGAAGAAGAAGCTGTCGTATCGAGGCGCGGGAGTACGCGACGATTGAGGAGAGAGTGGAGTCGGCGGAGGGTCGGCTGAATGCGGCGCGGGATGTGCTGGACGATCCGGCGGTGGCGACGAATGCGGAGGCGCTGACGGCGGCGCTGCACGAGATGGAGCAGGCGCAGGCGGCGATGGACGAGCTGTACGCGCGGTGGGCGGAGTTGACGGAGAAGGTGGGGTAGGCGGTTCGCGCGGTGCTCGACGCTCTCGCGTAAGAGCAAAGGCTTGACGCGGATAGAAGCACGGATTGAAAGCATTGTGGGGGTGGAGAGTAACCCCACGATAAACGCTTGCTGCGCGCGCGTCGACCATGGGGCACCCGGGGGGCTATTTGGGGGTGAATTGTTCGTCGGCGGAGGGGCCGTAGACGCCGGGGACGGGGATGTCGTTGAGGCGGAGGTAGACGCCGAGCTGGGCGCGGTGGTGGATGAGGTGGTTGAAGCACATGTGGCGGTAGGCGAGGGAGCGTGGGCTGTTGGAGATGACGTGGTCGCCGAAGGAGAACTTCCAGGGCTCGGCGAGTTGCGCGTCGGAGAGCGAGGCGAGGGCGGCGCGGCAGTCGGCGGCGGCAGCGTCGAAAGTGGCGAGGGCGTGGTCGCGGGTGCTGAAGGTCTGGTCGGGCCAGGAGGTCTTGGGGTCCTTCATGTCCATGTATGGGGTGGTGAGGATGGTCTTGCCGAAGGTGGGGAGGGTGGCGACGTGCATGGTGAGCTTGCCGAGGGGCATGGATTTGTCATGACACTTGAAGCCGGGGTTGTTTTCGGGGACGCGCTCGAGGATCTTGCGAGTCATGGCGATTTCGATGTCGTAGTCCTGGAGGAGGAGATCGGAAGTGGTCATGGGGTTCCTTTCGCGAAGATTTAAATACGGAGATTCTGAGCGGAGCTCAGAATGACGCCTCGATTTTACGATGACGGCTCGATTTTACGCCCAGATTATATTCCGGTGATGTTGAAGCCGCAGTCGACGAAGGTGATTTCGCCGGTGATGCCGCTGGCGAGGGGGGAGCAGAGGAAGAGGGCGGTGTTGCCGACTTCGGCCTGCTCGACGTTGCGGTGGAGGGGGGCACGCGCCGTGACGGCGGTGAGGATCTGGCTGAACTCGCCGATGCCGCGAGCGGCGAGGGTCCTGATGGGGCCGGCGGAGATGGCGTTGACGCGAATGTTGCGGGAGCCGAGGGAGACGGCGAGGTAGCGCACGGCGGACTCGAGCGCAGCTTTGCAGACGCCCATGACGTTGTAGTTGGGGAAGACTTTTTCGGCGCCGTAGTAGGTGAGGGTGAGGATGGCCCCGCCTTCGGTCATGAGGGGCGCGGCGCCGCGGGCGAGGGCGATGAGCGAGTAGACGCTGATGTCGTGGGCGATGCGGAAGTCTTCGCGGGAGGTGAGCAGGAAGTCGTTTTTGAGTGCGTCGGCGGGAGCGAAGCCGATGGAGTGGATGAGGATATCGATTTTGGGGAAGGCGGCGGCGATGTGGGTGAAGAGGGCGTCGATTTCTTCGTCGCGGGAGACGTCGCACTGGAAGGCGCGGCCGGCGCCGGTCTGGCCGAGGTCGTTGAGGAGTTCCTCGGCCTCGCGCTGGAGGCGTTCGGACTGGTAGGAGAGGACCAAGGTGGCTCCGGCCTCGGCCAATTTTTGGGCCACGCTGTAGGCAATGCTGCGCTTGTTCGCCAGGCCGAAGACGACGGCCACTTTTCCCTTCAAATCGATCATTCGGCTCCCCGGACGTGTGGTGAATTCTTAGGATACCAGCGGGAGAGGGGAAAGGATGTCCCAGGGGCTAAAGCCCCGCGTCATTTTGTGGCGGGTTGTGCCGGGACTGAAGTCCCGGCCTATCTTGAACCGGTCTGAAATCCACCTTGAAACGGTCTGAAATCGGATGTGGGCGGGGGATGGATTACTGCATCAGGGAGGAGCCGACGGGCGGGACCATGATGCCGCCGAGGGCGGCAGTTTCCGGGATGCCGTCGAGGGCGATGGCACTGGCGTCGGGAGTGACGACGCGGCGGCAGTTGCGGCCGGCGCTTTTTGCCTGGTAGAGGGCCTTGTCGGCGCGGGCGATGAGGGTGACGGCGTCGTCCTGGAGGGTGGCTTCGGTGAGGCCGATGCTGAGGGTGAGCGGCATGGAGCGGCCGAAGATGCTGAGAGTGCTGACGGCCTGGGAGAGCCGCTCGGCGACCACGAGGGCGATGCTGCAGGGGGTCTGGGGAAGGATGAGGAGGAACTCGTCGCCGCCGTAGCGGCCGAGGTAATCGCGCCCGCGGAGGTGGGTGGAGATGGTTTCGGCTACATCGCGGAGGGCCGCGTCGCCGGCCGCGTGGCCCTGAACGTCATTGATGGACTTGAAGTAATCGACGTCGATGAGGGCGATGGAGAGTTTGTGTTTGGTGCGCTGGATGTGTTTGAGCTCGGCGGCGAGCTTGACCTCGATGCCGCGGCGGTTGAAGGCGCCGGAGAGCGCGTCTTTCTGGGACTCGTCGGCGCTGCGGGCGATGAGCTCGCTGCTGGAGAGATAGAGGATGAAGAGGCCGATGACGAAGGTAGACACGACGCCAACCAGCAGGGTCGCGCTGCCAAGGGCATTGGTCTGCAGCAGCTTCATCGGCGAACCGTGGAGAACGGTCATGATGCCGCAGTTGACGGTGGCGGCGGCGGAGAAAGTCATGCAGGCCGCAAACAGCCGCATCGCCTTTGGACTGGTGAAGGTCGGGGACTTGCGGAAGAGCTCGAGCGCGATGAGGCCGCGTATCAAACCGACGGCGAGGGACAAGGCGACGATGCGGGGGGCGATCCGGTCCTGGAACTCGCTGTAATAGAAGAGGACGGCCAAAGCGACGCAGGAGACAGCGACGGGAAAGAAAGCTGAACGCCGGCTCCCGATGAAGCGGAGAATGCCGCGGTAGAGGAAGATGAAGGACCCGAAGACGAAGCAATGGGCCATGGTTATGGATACGAAGTTGGGGACCGACCCGCGCTGGGCGATCAGGAAGGTGCCGGGGACGCCGAGCAGGAAGCTGACGGCGATGGTATTGATTCCACGCAGATTCGGGTAGCTTCGCTTCATGCCGAAGAAGACGGCGGCGAAGGCCAAAGCCAGCATGAAGTCGCAGGCAATGAGGGTACGATTGTCCAACCAGGAGAAAGTGTACATGCGTGCCCAACCTTTCTGGCTATGTTAGCCAGATACCAGACTGGGAAGTAGGACACTTAAGTTGTAGTTGACTGAATATCTGTGGATTCCCTGCCGATAGGCCGGGATACAGCCCTGACTAGTCGACTCTGTGGAACGACTCCAAATCCCCACTTTTTTCCGCCAGCCGATAGTGTTGCCACTCCCGCTGAAATACAGGGTCCAGCAGAAACCAGTTAAGGACTGTGTCATAGTGCTCGCGCTTCAGTGCGTCGCATAAGTTGGGGCCGCACTGGTCGACGATCACGACGGCCGGTTTCCAGCGAGCCAAATCCTCAGCCATAGAGAGGCGCTGATACGACGAGAGTTGCGCGATCTGTGCGGCAGATATACCGGGACTGAGCTTATTTTGCTGTGGATCCTGCCCGTAGACGATGGCCGGGAGCAGCCAAAAGTAGTTGGTGCGCTGACCCAACACCTTGTTCTGTTCGATGAACACCGGAAGTTCCCACGGGTTCACGGAGATATAACTCACTGCCGATCCGGCGGGAGATGCTTGATAGAAGCTGGCGGCGACCCGTTTTTCGGTTTCGTAGTAATCGGGGTGGCGACCGAAGTGCAAACCCAGCGGCAAGGCGCACAGCGCACATGCCGTTGAGAGCGCTATCGTCTTGACGGTTGTCTCCCTGGACGGGGCGCCGGGAGGGACATGCGTTTCGAACCACCTCTCGATCATGCCAATCACCATGCAGCCGAGAAATAAAACCGTGAACATCGCGGCAGGGATTACCTGATAGTTCCAGCCCTTATGCTGCTGAATATACGCGATGGCACTGCCCAGCGCGGCTACGCCCAGGACGCAGGCGAACCGGTTGAAGCGCAAGCGGCGATAGATCAACAGGAACACTATCCAGCAGATGAGCAGGCCCAGGAATACATGCGCCTGAATGCGAACAATCAAGGAGTAGGGAAGGTTCATTGCCGAATACACAAGGCGCAGTTTCGGCACGATATCAGTCAGGTAGGTTTTGCCGAATACCACGACGGACGCGAGGTAGGCCAGGATGCCGATGGCAAAAGCCACTACGGAAGGATGCCAAACAGTACGCAGGGAGCGCCGCGTCAACAGAACCAGAACCTCGACCAAGAGAACGACCAGGACGTGCTGGGGCTTGAGACAGACGGCGGCGGCGGCCGTGAGTCCAACCAGAGAAGCCTCGAGCGTTCCGACCGATCTGCCTTCGGTTCGAGCTGCCGCAAGCACAAGATAAGGCAGAACCAACAAGACGAGCAGCTGTTCTCTCTGTCCAAGAGAGTTCTTGTTCAAGAGCCATAGGCTGACGATCGATTGGGTTATGAAAAACAACCACAGGGAGAGTGCACTGCAGTGCAGCAGACGGCGGATCAACGCTGTGGTCCACAGCAGGCTGAAAACGACGGTGATATCGAAGAACAGGCGAAAGCCATCCAGAATCCCTAGATGCAAAAGATCTGCGAGCAAAACGGGGAGCGCGGAGAACCAAATGATGAAGGGCGGGTTGACCTCCACCAATTGCGAACCGTCGAGCTGCACTCCGTGCAACACCAGAGAAGCGGCGTAAACACACCACGACTGGTCGTGTCCCACATGCAACAGGTAGACCTGGTCCAAGCCGAAACCGAGTATCAAGCCGGCGGTTGCGGCAAGCACCAACGCGAGGACAGTAAATCGCACTTGAGTCATGAGGTCTCTGACTGGAATTTGGGATAATGAAATCTACTATAGTGTACCGGGCCGCCCCAGGAAGGGCATTTCAAGGGCGAAAGGGATTAACCAAGGCTTTTTGTGCAGGATGGCATGGGCACAAAGCTGCTGCGCACTGTAGCGCAGTACAGATCTGTCCCAAGGCAAAGCTGACCGGGTGATTACGACGCACGGCCACAACGCCACACCTGTCAGGATTCAGAGGGTGGCATGCTATCCTATTTAGGCTTATCCCATATTATTGTTGGCTCGGAAGTGGCTACGCAATGTGCCAGCACACTCATTCTTCAGGAGAGCTGACGGGCTTGCGGCCCGAGGAAGAGATAGGCGCGAGGGCGGGACCGAACCGGCACGTTCAAGCGTCAGGGCCTGATTTTAAATCGATGATACAAGGGGAGTTCTAGGCACAATGGGCGTGGTCAGAGATTCATCCGCGGCAGGCGGTCCAACCGATCCGACTTGGATCGAACCGCCGAAAGAGAAGGTCCCAAATGTCAATCTCGACCTAGTCCGCAGCCTTCGGATGCACCGCTATCTGGCAGTTGCAGCCGGCATTGTCACGACGGCTCTTCTGGTTGTCTTCGGCCTCACCCGGGAACCCTATTACGAGGCCTCGAGCCTGATTTACGTGCAACCGATCGTACCAAAGGTTGCGACGGATGCCACGACAGGGTCTTACGATTCTTCCCGCTACGATTCCTATATCCAGGACCAGCTTCTGGCATTTCATCGCCCCGACATTCTCGGCCACACGCTAGATCAGCTGCCTCCGTCGATACGGGCGACATTAAGCCCGGACAAGGCGAAGGCGATTAAGCAGATTCAAAGCGGTCTTGCGGTCGAACGGCTTCCTGGGGGCTATCAAATCGAAGTGACCATGGGCGGAAGCGATCCCGCTACGGTGGCTCCGATCGCCAACGCGGTCACAGCGGCGTACCTGGAAAACGGGCAGCAGGACGATTTAGCGCTGAGCGACCAGCAACTCGCGTCCTTGATTCAGGAGCGTCAGCGGATTCAGGACGAGCTGGATAAGGACCGCAAGGAGCAGGCGGATCTAAGCGTGGCCCTTGGGGTTTCCGACACGGCCGGCGAGAACGCCAATCCCTATGACAATCAACTGGGCGATCTACGGACCCAACTGGCAGCGGCCCGCAACGCCCATGCCGTCGCGGAGGCACAACTGGCTTCTGTCGCCAACAAGCCGCAGTCGTCCGCGCTGGATTCCGCCGCCGATTCGCTCACTCGAAGCGATGCCGAATTATCCGCGATGAAAGGCGCCCTGGGTCAACGTCGCAGTACGCTGATCACTGAAATGAGCGGACTCACTCCTCAGAACCCGCAATATGGGCAAGACCAGAAAGAATTGGACGACCTGACTCAGACGATCAACAGTTTGACCAAGGAGGTAAGTCACAAGTCGGGTCAAAGTTTACAGGGAGAATTGAGACTCGAGGTCGCCCGAACTGGCGACATCCAGGCGCGGCTGGAGGCGGCTCTTGCCCGCGAAACCGCCGCAGCGACCACCGGCACCCCGCAGTTGCAGCGGGCACAAGATCTTGCCGAAGCGATCAAGCTTCTGCAAGCGCGCTTTGCCGAAGTGGACAATGCGGCCCATAGTATTCCGCTGGGGCGGGGTTCAAGTTTTGCCGCCCACGTCTCGCTGATGGCGACGCAACCCACAGCACCTAAGCCCAGCAGAAAGATCGCGATACTCGCTCTGGCTCTCCCGGTTGGAGTGTTCTTCGGCATTGGCGCGGCAGTGGCAGGGCAGAAGCTCGATTCCCGCGTCTATATTGGGGAAGACGTGTATCGCGTCCTCGATTTCTCGCCGATGGCCGTGCTCCCCGATCCGGGCGATGTGGAACCAAGAGTTGCGGAGGAATTTCTGTTTCGGCTGGTGGCTGGGCTCGACCAGGCACACCGTGTCGGGGGAGCGAATACTTTCATCTTTACCGCTTGTTCGCAAGAGGCAACCAACGATGAGCTGGTTTCCTCCGTGGCCGCCGAGTTGGAGTCGCTCGGTTATTCGACCATGACGCTATCCGCCGCCGAAACTTTGAGTCCCGTCGAACTGATCGGCAGGAGTCCTGCGATGGAGCGGCGAGACACGACGGAACTGGCGAGGTCCGACAGCATGACCGGTATGCGGGTAAGACGCGAGAGCCTGATTGACGAGAAGCTCGAACGGCTGAAACGGAAGGTCGACTTCCTTTTTATCAAAGCGCAACCTCTGCGCTTTTCTTCCGAGGCTGAGTTCGTGGTTCGGCTTGGCGATGTCACCGTACTAGTCGTTGAATCGGGCGAGATCACTCGAAAGGAGCTAAGGAGTTGCCTCTCAACCGTTGGGCGACTTAAAGCCAGGGGTCTTGCGGCGGTTGTCACCGGCCTCAAACTGTGCAATGCGGACAGCGAGTTTATTGAGTCAGTTCGTTTCGCCGGCGAGCGGCGAAGCTCGGACCGTCTGGCGAAAGTTCCCGACGGGATGACGCCGATAGGCCGGACATGAAGATCGGGATCCTGGGCGGCGGCGGAATCTTTCGGGGCTTCAACGTTGCAGGACAGCCGCTACGCCACGGAAGTCGCGACGAATTCTCTCTCGAGAGGCCGCCATGTCAGCGTTGCCACCTCTGAGCGCCGAGACCGGGTTGCCGCCTGCCGAACCTCCGAGACCGGACGCAAACAGCGATCGGCCGGATTTGCGGATTCTCTATGCTGGCGGGCCGGGCGATCTGCTTGGCACCTTCCATAAGTGGCGGGAAGGCCGGCACGACTCCAACGAAGTGAGTTTCGCCTATTCTGAAGAGTATTACTCGCTGGCGGAAGAGCTCGATGCGGAGTCGGTTGTGGTCGCCACCCATGACCGCCCCGGCTATCTGAAGCAGGGCAAGTTCACCGTTCTCCATCACCCCGTTCCTTCACGGGCCCGGGGTGGCATCGCGTATCATCTGGGCGAAGTCCGCTTCGCCTTCTGGCTTGCCAGCACAGCTATTCGCAATCGCTGCAATCTGATGATCGTAGGCGACCACGTCCACTGGTTCGCGCTATGGCCCGCGCGGCTATTCGGTATCCGAATCATCGCGGCACTTCATAGCACGCTTTGGACTGCCGGCTTCCGGTCGAGGTCGCGCGTTTCAGACGTGCTGAATGCGATCAACGGTCTCTTCTGGCGCAGCTCTGTCGAATCCGCTCTCTGCATTTCTCCCGAAGTCCAGCGACAATATTCCTCGGCTACGGGCTTTACAGGACCCATGCACCAGGTTCGGGCCCAGTACTTTCCCGAAGTGTTCGCCAAGATTGCGCCACCGCCTACCGTTGCCGGCGAATTGCATTGCTTCTTTGCCGGCCGCTTAGACCGCGGGAAGGGAGTCTTCGATCTCATTGAGATTGCCATTCGGCTCCAAGCTGAGCGCCCGGGCGAGTTCCACTTCGAACTCGCCGGTGTGGGCTCGGCATCCGAAGAGGTGCAGCGCAGAATTGCAGAGTTGGGGCTACAGGAATCCTTCCGCTTGCTGGGCCAACTGGACATGGATGGCATGGCGGCGGCGTACGGCCGAAGCCAAGTCGTCGTCGTTCCCACCAATTCCCATTTTGCCGAGGGCATGAATCGCGTATGCATAGAGGCCATTCTGGCGCATCGTCCGGTGGTCTCGAGCCCCGCGTGTCCGGCGACCGAGGTTCTTGCCGATGCGGTCGCCGCCGTGCCGGTCGGCGATATCGATGCGTACTGCAAGGCCCTCAAAATGCTCAAGGACGATCCAGAACACTACCGGAGATTGTCGGTTGCGACGGAAAAATACGTTGCACCGTTCTACGACCGCTCTAAGGGGTATCGTGCCTGCCTGCATCGCGCAATCAAAAAGCTTCCCCCAGGTGCGCCGCTGTATACTGAAATGAAAAATGGAACTTGAGGGAGCCGCAATTGGCGGGCATCGGACCATTTGACGGTGTCTTCATGTTCCCACGATCAAACTTCCGCCCCTCTGCCATTAGCGAGAGTCTTCAAGCGTGAACACTCCAGACCCGACTCCTCAATTCGTCGTCCCTGCGCACCCTCAGTTTGAGGCGTCCATCATCATCGTCTCCTTCAACACTCGGGAGGTTCTGCGCGAGTGCCTTCAATCCGTTCTTATCGAGACCAACGGTCTCGCAGCCGAAATCCTGGTTGTGGACAACAACTCCTCCGACGGCTCACCGGAAATGGTTGAGCAGGACTTCCCCCAGGTGCGTCTTATCCGCGCAGGCAGCAATCTGGGCTTCGCATCTGCCAACAATCTGGCCCTCCAGCAGGCGGACGGACGCTACTTCGTTCTGCTCAACTCGGACGCTTTTTTTCGGCCGGGTGCGCTCGCCGCTTCAATCCGGCACATGGACGAAAATCCTGGCTGCGGACTTGCAGGAGGCCTGCTGACGGGTCGCGATGGCGGTCTGCAGCCCTCCAGCCGGTCGTTTCCCACGTTCGTCGACGACGCTATCGTCCTGACGGGCCTGGCTGCCCGTTTTCCAAAGTCCAAGTTCTTCGGCCGCTTCGACCGAACGTGGGCCGACCCCTATGAGCCTGCGGAGGTGGACTGGGTGCCCGGCGCGTTCTGCATTATTCGCCCGGCGGCCCTGGTTCGCAGCGGCCTTTTCAATCCAGCCTTCTTCCTCTATTACGAGGAGGTCGATCTCTGCCAGCGGATCAAACAGGCTGGATACACCATCTGGTACTGGCCGGACATCTCTGTCGTCCACATTGGCGGCGAATCCTCCCGCCAGTTGACCAATCTCACCGTGTCTTCCACCGCCGCGCAGGTCGTGCTGTGGAGGATGCGCAGCGCGCTGCTCTACTATCGGATGTACCACGGCTGGAAGGTCCATGCCGCCAAGTGGCTCGAACTGACGATGTATGCCGGTCGCGTTGTGCGAAATTACTTCAGCTGCGATCCGGTCCGTCAGGAACGCGGACGCAGTGGCGGCACTCTTATGCAGCTTATGAACCAGGCCTGGAACGACACTCGCGGTGGAACCATCTCTCCGCCCCGGCCGTGGTAGTTGGACCTGACCGGAGCGGGATGGACCGTACCGACTAAGTGCTAACGCCGGGTTTGCAATAAATTTCCAATCAGCGCGGCGCGCTCCCGGTGCATATGCTGGTGAGTCATCTCCCCGGCAATTGCGATCGCGTTCAGGCCGAGAGACTGCAAGGCTTCCGGATGCCTGGCTGCCTCGCGCAGGAGCCTGGCGAGCGCGACAGAGTCTCCCAGTGGGAATAACATTCCCGTCAGGCCGTCGGAGACGCACGAACGGAGTCCTGTGGTGTCGCTGGCAATAACGGGGACGGCCTGCGAGTAAGCATCGAAGACGATCCTAGGCTGTTCGTCGGAGATGCTAGGCACTACCACGGCGTGATACTCGCGAATGCGCTGGAACAGGGGAGCTCCGTAGCTCACGGTGCCCAGCACCCGAAGGCGAGTGGGTCCCTTGAGGTCGAGGCTCAGGCGGCTGCATTCGGGCTCCAGAGTTCCCTCGCCCAAGATGTCCAGTTGGATATCGAGGTCTTCTTCGGCCAGCGACCGAATCGCCTGCAACAGAACCAACAAACCTTTCTCGCCCGTGAGTCTGCCCGCAAACAGAATCCGGAGGCGGGGACTGGAGGGTTGCAGTTTGCTCTGCCAGACCGACTTGGCATCGTCGATGGAAAGGACATCCACTTCGTCGATCCAAGACGCCGGAATGACAAACCCTCGACCGGCATCCGCACCGAGCATGCTTTGGCGATATCCGTCCTGAGTAAAGATCGGCAGATCGCTTCTGCTCAAAAGGAAACAGCCTATTCGCTCTTGAATGCGTGAGCGCAGGAGGGCGCGCCAGCTTGCGGCGCTGCCGGCTTGTATCCGCCACGGGGCCGATTCGACGATGATCAGAAGCTTCTTGCGCCGCCAAAGAGCTATGGGTCCGGCGATCCACCCCATAGGAATCGGCCACCCTGCGATACAGGTGTGAACAATCTCGGCGCGTCCGGTGGCCCTCCACAGAGTGCGTATCAGGGCGGGCGAAAGCCGAAGCGTCTCAAAGAGGCTCGACTGCATCGGCAGTTCAAGCAACTCGAGTCGACCCTCCGCGGAATCGAGGCAGATGGCGTTTCGGGGCGGATCCTGCCGCAGGCAAGGACAGGCAATGGTCAGGGCATCGAGATAATCCAGATGCCTTAGGAGGTCTTTTCCCCATAACTGCTCCGCAAAAAGGCTTCCCGATGCATCCCGATAAAGGGGCATTTGCACGACAACCATCAAAACGGGGCTGAGAACTCTCTCCGGCGAGCCACTGAGGCCAGCCACATCAGCTGTTTTTGGGCGTGTGGCTAGCGTAGCATCCCTCATTGTCGGGTTCGCTCTTTTTGGGGGTTCCCATCCATTGTAGCAGGGGTTTGCCGCGCAGGGGCGTGGTACTCTTGTCCAACGCAAGATGAGCCTGAAGGTTGGGGTTGATTCCAACGCAAGATGAGCCTGAAGGGCGGTTGGAGCAGTCATGCTGAAGATTGAAGATCAGCGTGCACGAAGCGGAGAAGT
>Ga0181520_10000597_pt1 | contig 78714 bp, 54 predicted proteins | sample PEATcosm2014_Bin_29_FD_132451 | JGI IMG/M metagenome (GOLD analysis project Ga0181520, IMG submission 132451) | Peatland microbial communities from MTU Mesocosm Facility, Houghton, MI, USA - PEATcosm2014_Bin02_30_metaG | ecosystem: Environmental > Terrestrial > Soil > Wetlands > Peat | place... | reverse complement strand
GCGGCTGACGAGCAATCAGTTCTTCCGTGACGACCGGTGCCATGCCATCGTTGTGGCACGAACCCGGCATTCAAGTCCAGATCACTTTTGTCAGAAAAACACTTTCGGCCTGTGAACGGTTGCTGTTTCCGGAAACATTTGCTCAGGAGTGGATAGGGCGCTGTACTCGGCCGGGCCAACTGGTTGCTGACCCGTTTGCCGGCAGAGGAACGACACCGTTCCAAGCAGTGCTAATGGGCCGCCGAGCAATTGGTGCGGACATTAATCCGGTCGCGTATGTACTCACGGCCGCCAAGATTGACAGCCCTGCTCGTGCTTCCGTCCTCAAGCGAATTGCTTCCTTGGAACGGGAGTTCATAGCGGACGAATGGGAAGACCGACGGCTGGCGATGCCCCAATTCTTCAAGCGTGCCTTCCATCATACAACACTGCGACAACTTCTCTATCTACGAGAGCGTACCAATTGGAAAAGATCCAAGGTTGATAGATTCGTAACCGCATTGGCGCTCGGCTCGCTACACGGCGAGATGTTCTCGTCAAAATCTTACTTCAGCAACCAGATGCCACGCACCATTAGCACGAAGCCTGCGTACTCATTGCGATTCTGGCATCGACATGGACTATGGCCGCAGAAACGCGATGTCTTCGATATATTGCGACAACGCGCAATCTACCGATACCAGACAGCTCCCCCGGAGATAAAGGGGTCTGCATACCTCTGCGATGCGCGGGGTATAGGGGCAATGACACCAGATTTCCTCGGCCGAGTGGACTGCGTTGTCACCTCACCACCATACTTTGACGTAACAAACTACGAAGAGGACCAGTGGCTGCGGCTGTGGTATCTTGGCGACAAGGACCGACCGACGCGGGACGTTTACTCCCGGGATGATCGGCATGAGCGCGAAGACTACTACTGGGCGTTCTTGTGCGATGCATGGAAGGGTTTGCACCCCTTGCTCACAGAACGTTCCCATTTTGTCTGCCGGTTAGGCGGTAAGCGCCTCTCCGTGGCTGGAATCACAACCGCATTAAATGCCTCAATGCAGTTCCTTGCGAGAAAATGGAAATTGGCCTATTCCGAAGTCAGTGCATTCAAACGCAGGCAAACCGACGTGTTCCATCCCGGCACCGTCGGCTGTCGATTTGAAGTAAACTTCCATTTTCGTCTTCAACAATGACGGTTATGCGTGCCGACAAACTGACCTTTCAGCGGTTCCTGGGGCGACCGTTTCTCCTACATGTAGATCTCACTTAATGCAACTCCGGCTCGCCTACCCTTGGCGCGGCTGTAATCCCGCCGCACCTCCCCCGCCGCCCACCTCCGCCCTGCCTGCCATAATCCTAATCGGGCCACTACCATCCGTCGCAATTGCTTGAAAACGGCCTGTCGCCGGACTAGATTGGAGTTCCGCAAAGCGGGCGTTCGAGAATATGGCACAGCCGCCCTCGGCTGTGCCGAGCGATTCTCACAGCCGAGAGCGGCTGTGCTACACAACCCCGCCGGGAGCCATCCAATGGAGAACCACTCGCAGAATCGGCCGCTGCCGGAGGGCTGTTCGTGCCCGTCCGGATGTGGTGTGGGGCTCGAACGCCGTCAATTTCTGAAAACCGTGGCCCTGGGCACGGCCGCCAGTCTGCTGTCCGGGCCGCCGGTGGTGGCTGGCCCCTTCGAGGCCGCGGACTTCGAAAAACTGGTTCCCGCCGACAAAAAGCTCGATCCGGCGTGGGTCCGCTCGCTCTTTGCCCGCGGCGCCCCGACGGTTTACCGGGGGATCGAATTGGAGAAGATCGGCATGCCCATCGGCGGCATTTGCGCCGGTCAGCTCTATCTGGGCGGCGACGGCAAGCTCTGGCACTGGGACATTTTCAACCAGTACCAGGGGACGGGCGATGCCCATTATGCCAACCCGCCCCAACCGGATTATCCCCTGGAACAAGCGTTCGCCCTGCGAATTTCCTCGGCCGGCAAGAACCAATTCCGGTCCCTGGATCACACGGGCTTTGCCGACATCACGTTTTGCGGCCAGTATCCGATCGGTCGGGTCGAGTACCGCGACGACGACGCGCCGGTCGCCGTGTCGCTCGAGGCCTTTTCGCCCTTCATCCCGCTCGACTGTGCCGATTCGAGCTTGCCGGCCACGGTCATGCAATTTACGGTCAAGAACACGAGCATGGAGCACGTCGCCGCCGAACTGAGCGGCCGGCTGCAAAACCCGGTACACTTGTTTTCCAGAACCGCAAACAGCCGCCAGCGCCGCAACCATATCACTCGCGCGCCGAAAATCCTCATGCTCGATTGTGGCGAGGTGCCACAGGCGCCGGCCCGCGAAAATCGCCCGGATATCGTCTTCGAAACCTTCCAGAAGGAAACCTACGACGGCTGGGAAGTGACCGGCACGGCCTTCGGCAGCGGGCCGATCCCCAAGTCGCGGATTCCCGGCTACATGGGCGACGTCGGTTCGCCGGGGGAGCGGCTGGTCAACTCCCACGCCTCCGCGCCGGGCGAAGACGTCACGGCCAAGGACGGCCAGGTCGGCACGCTCACCAGCAAACCGTTTCGGATCGAGCGCGACTTCATCAGCTTCTGGATCGGCGGCGGCAACCATCCCGGCCGAACGTGCATGAATCTGCTCGTCGACGGAAAGGTGGCGGCCACGGCCACCGGCGCCAACGGCAACCGCATGGGGCAAGAGATGTTCGACGTTCGCCCGTTGCAAGGCAAGACCGGGCGGCTGGAAATTGTCGACCAGGAGCGCGGCGCCTGGGGAAACATCAGCATCGCCGAAATCGTCTTCAGCGATAGACCGGCGATCGAGCCCTTCGACGTGGGAACCATGGTGCTGGGACTGCTCGACCCCCAGCCGACCGACGTGGGCACGGCCGCAATGGCCCTCGGCGACGTTTCGGCGGAGGCCACGGCTCCGCTAAGCGAGAAGCTTGTCGGCGGGGTGGCCCGAGAATTGTCGCTCGCTCCCGGTCAATCGGCGACTGTCACGTTTGTGATTGCCTGGCATTTCCCCGCTTTGCGGTTGAGGAACGCTCCGCTGCTGAAAGACAGCGGGCGGTTCTATGCCACGCGGTTCGGCTCGGCGGCCGAGGTGGCCCTGCATTTGGCCGCCAATTTCGATGCGCTCAGCCGGCAAACGCGGCTGTGGCACGACACGTGGTACAATTCGACTCTGCCGCACTGGTTCCTGGAACGGACGTTTGCCAACACGTCGATTCTGGCCACCTCGACCTGCCACTGGTTTACCAGTGGGCGGTTTTACGGCTGGGAAGGCGTCGGCTGCTGCGAGGGCACCTGTACGCACGTCTGGCACTACGCCCATGCCCCGGCTCGACTGTTTCCCGCGCTGGAACGCGATCTGCGCCGGCGGACCGACTTCGGCACGGCCATGCATCCGGAGAACGGCATGATCGAGCACCGCGGCGAAAGCTGCGGGCTGGCGGTCGATGGCCAGGCGGGCTGCATCCTCCGCGCCTACCGCGAGCATCAAATGTCGGCCGACGGCGCGTTTCTCAAACAGCTTTGGCCCAAGATCAAGCTGGCCATGCAGTGCCTCGTCCGCATGGACCGGGGCGAAGGGATCGTCGAAGGGGGGCAACACAACACGCTCGACGAGCCCTGGTTTGGCAAGATCGCCTGGCTTAGTTCGCTGTACGTGGCCGCCGCCCGGGCCTGCGAGGCCATGGCCCGCGAAGTGGGCGACGAAGCCTACGCCCGGCAGATGCGGCAGATTGCCGAGCGCGGCGGCCGGAACATCGACCGGGAACTCTTCAATGGCGAATACTACGTCCAGATCGCCGACAAGGACCACCTGAAGACCGTCGGCTCGCACAACGGCTGCGAGATCGATCAGATTTTCGGTCAGAGTTGGGCTCATCAGGTTGGGTTAGGACGAATCCTCGACCAAGACCATGTGAAAAAGGCCCTCGGCTCGCTGTGGCGGTACAATTTCACGCCCGACGTCGGCCCCTATCGCGCCAAGTACAAGCCGGGGCGCTGGTATGCCATGGCGGGCGAGGGGGGCCTGCTGATGTGCTCCTGGCCCAAGGGCGACGCCACCCGCGTGGCCACCGGCTGCGATTTCTACCTCAACGAGTGTATGACCGGCTTCGAGTACCAGGTGGCCGGGCACATGATCTGGGAAGGGCTGGTCCAGGAGGGACTGGCCGTCGTCCGCGCCATCCACGATCGCTACCACGCCGCGCGGCGGAATCCTTGGAATGAAATCGAGTGCGGCGACCACTACGCCCGGGCGATGGCCAGTTACGGCGTGTTCCTGGCGGCCTGCGGCTATGCGTATCACGGTCCGAAAGGTCGTCTGGCCTTTGCCCCGCGGCTCGGGCCGGAGAATTTCCGCGCGGCCTTTACCGCAGCCGAGGGCTGGGGCTCGTTCGCCCAGCGTTGCCAAGCGGGCGAGCAGCGGGAAACCATCGAACTCCGCTGGGGGAAGCTGCGGCTGCGGAGCTTGGCCTTCGCCCTGGTCGGCAAAGCCGCTCCCACGCAGGTTCGCGTCGCGACCGGCGGCGTCGAGCTCTCGGCCAAGCATCGCGTGGCCGACGGCACCCTGACGCTCGACTTGGATGCGGAGACGACGCTGCGGGCCGGCGAGCAGATTGAAGTCACGATCAAGGCGTAAGGAATGAGATCTACGACTGCCGTTTAGCGGCCGGCGGCTAAACATGGCACTGGTTCGATGCTGAATGCAAGACGGATGCTGCGTTATGCTGGAAGCGGCCATTGAAATCGTGGAAGCCGGCGGCGATCTGCCCATGGAGCAGATGGCCGTCGTCATGGGCCAGATCATGGACGGCGCCGGCCGGGAACCACAGATCGCCCGCTTGCTGGCGGCGTTGCACCGCAAGGGAGAAACCGTGGCCGAAGTGGCCGGCGCAGCGGCCGCCATGCGTCAGCGGATGACGCCGATCCGCTCCGCCCACGGCGATTTGATCGACACCTGCGGCACTGGTGGCGACGGCTCGAAGACCTTCAACATTTCCACGGCGGCCGCCCTGGTTGCCGCGGCGGCCGGCGTGCCGGTGGCCAAGCATGGCAATCGCGGCATCACCAGCCGTAGCGGTTCGGCCGACGTGCTGGCGGCCCTGGGCGTGAACATCGAGGCCGACGTGGCCTGCGTCGAGGCATGCCTGGTCGAACTGGGCATCTGTTTCTGCTTCGCCCCCTTGCTGCACAGCGCGATGAAACACGTGGCGGCGGTCCGCAAACGGCTCGGCACGCCTTCGATCTTCAACATCCTCGGCCCGTTGGTGAATCCGGCCTCGGCGCCGTTCCAACTGCTGGGCGTCGGCCGCGCGGAGCTGCAACCGCTCTTGGCCGAGGCCCTGCTGCTGCTGGGCGTCCATCGTGCCTGGCTGGTCCACGGGGCCGATGGCCTGGACGAAGTCACGCTCGGCGGCGCCACCGAGGTGATCGAGGCCGCGGGAGGTCGGTTGCGGCGATTCCAGTGGCAGCCGGCCGATTTCGGTCTTGAACCGGCCGGGCGGGAAAAGATGCTCGTTTCCGGGGCCCAGGAGAGCGCGGCGATCATTCGCGAGATTCTTCAAGGCCGGCGCGGCCCGCCGCGCGATATCGTGATTGCCAATGCCGCGGCCGCCCTGGCCACGGTGGGCCGGTCACCATCGTTGGCCGAGTGCGCTCGGCAGGCCGCCGAAGCCATTGACTCGGGCGCCGCCCACGACCTGCTGGCGAGGCTTGTGGAGCGCACCCGCTCGTAGTCCGAGACTGGTTAGCCGCCCCGCCGAGTTCATCCCTCGACGGTTTCGGTCGGCGCGCGTCGCCAAGCGACGTGTCTTTCGCCCGCCGCCATCCGCCCGGGCGATTGCTCGCGGGCCCGCTCCACCAGGCCTACGCCCAGGGCCATCACTCCCAGCACCTTCAGCAGCAGCACCAGGTTGCCATTTATCGACATGGCGATCGGTTGCCACCACAAGCACATCAGCACCAGGGCAACGTGTACCAGCAGCGGATCGCGGCGATCCCAAATGGCCAGTGCCGCCAAGGGCAGAAAGCACAGGTTGTAGTCGTTCGACACCGGGCTGGCGAACGTGGCCAGCGCCACGATCCAGAGGAAAAACGGATAGGCAAGCACGTCCCGTTTCGGGCAGTGATACACGTGATAGGCGACCCACGCCAGCAAGGCCAAGATGAAAGCGGCGGCGGCGGCCTTTCCCAGCGGCATCGCCAGACCGCCAAGCTTGCCGCCGATCAATGGGCCCGCCAAGACGTTGGGCAAGGGATGGTTCCAGGGGGCGGCGCTTGCCGACAAGCGGCAGATGTCGTCCACGTAATGAAAAAGGAATCGTTGATTGACCAGAAACCGCTGGATGGCGTGAAAATCCAAAACGGCCACGGCGATGCCTGCCGCGGCAAAGGCGGCAAACGCCCGCCAGCGCCGCAAACCGAGCAGCCCCACGGCCAACAAGGCGGGATAGACCTTGATCCAGGGGCCCAGGCACAACGTGACCCCCGCCGCGCACTGGGCCCACTTCGACCGGCTCTTCAGCAGCGGAAGGGCGACCAGGATGAACAGCAAGCTCAACGGGTCGCACTGCCCGCGCTCCAAGGCAAACAGCACGGGCGTGCTGAAAAGGATCAGCACCACCGCAACGATGGGCGGAATGGGCGTTAAGCCCAGGCGGCGCCGCACCCCGACGGCCGCCCAAGCCGCGGCGGCCAACATGGCAACCAACGCCGCCCACCACACCATCAACGCGTACCGCGCGTCCAGCCAATTGACCCAGGAAAACAGCCGCGGCACGAGTGGCGGGTAAAAATACATGTGCGTATAATCCGGGTCGCCATAGGGGTCTCCGCCATTCCACCAGACCCGCGCGGCACGGTCGATGTGATAGTAAAAATCACCGCCAAACAGGGGCGGCTGAAACCACAGATGCCTCCCGCCTTGCAACTCGTGCCGGTAGAAACTGACCGCCCACCACGCGCACCAAAGCACAAACAGCATCCAGCCAATGGCCAAGAGAGCGGTTCTCGGATTGGGGTCGAGCCAGCGGGCGATCCAGCCGCGGGGGGACGGTTCCTGTGGCGCGGCATCCATCCGCAGCACCATCCGATCGGCGTCGAGATCATCGCCTGCGTCTGGGTAGCGATAACGGCTGCCACCGCCCACGTGGCCGGTGCGGTACGAAGAGGGGTTCATAGGCCTGGTTCCTGCCAAGAGAAGAGGCGGGGATTGTAGGGAACTCGCGGGGTTGAAAGCAAGGTCAACGCGAGCGGGAGCTTGCCCATCCGTCAGTCTCCGCCCGCTCTCACCGAGGGAAATACCCCAGCTTCCCCTGTTTGCTTGTCCTTATAATGGGCCCGTTTTGAAATTGACTCGCACAATCCCGTTGCGTTATCTTACGCCCTTTGGGCAGGTCCACCTGGGCTTGGCACGACGGTTGGAGAATCATGCCAGGCTTTCAGTGCCGCGTCGCGCGTTGAAGAACGGTTCCGATTGTGGAATGGATTCCATAAGGGAATGACCGATGGAACGACTACTTGCCGCGATCGCGCTGCCAAGTCGATGGTCAGGGGCGGAAATCGACGATGTGGCGGCGCCACCTTTTCGGCCGCTGCGACTGACAGAGCGGCATCTCAGCATGGTGCTGGCCGCGGTGATGCTGTGCCTGCTGGCCTTCTTTGTCCGTCCGCTGCTGCTAGGGCAGCTTCCGGTACATGGCGACCTGGGGATGCTGCTGTTGGTGTTTCGTGACTTTTACGCCCGCTGCCTGTGCCAGGGCGACGCGTTCGACTGGATGCCGCAGATTTTCGGCGGTTACGATCTCACCGGCGGCGGGGCCTGCGGAACGTATCATCCGCTCAACTGGCTGCTGTATCGCTGGCTTCCCTTGCCCGTGGCCTTCAATTGCGAAGTGTTCCTGCCCATCGTGGTCTTGGGGGCCGGCACGCTCGTCTTCCTGCGAAAGTACGTCAATCTTGCCGGGGCGTGGCTGGGGGCGATCGCGGCCAGCTTTTCCATGGTTTTCATGATCTACTTGCACACGCCGCAGATGACCGGCGTGTTGGCCCACATCCCCTGGCTGCTGGTAGCCATCGATAGGGCCGTGCGCAGTCCAACGGCCGCTGGCCGCCGACTGGCGTCGGCGGCCATTGCCCTGCTTACGGGCTCGGAAATGCTGCTGGCGTTCCCGCAAGCGTGGTGGTATTCCGCCCTTGCCGCCGGTTTGTTTGCCCTTTGCCTGCTGCTCGGCGAGCGTGCCGGCTGGGGCTCCTGGCTGGCCGTCGTGGCCGGCGTGGCGATCGGCCTGGGACTGGGCGCCGTGCAACTGTTGCCGATGTACTCTTTCTTTCAAGTCTCCACGCGTACCGTCGCTGACCGGGCGACGCTCCCCTTTCCGCCGGTGGAATTGAAATCGTTTTGGAACATTGCCGCCCCCTACCGCTCGTGGAACGCCTTCATCGCCAACTATTTCGGGGCCGCCCCGCTGGTGCTCGTCCTGTGGTGGTTGACGGCCCGCCGGCTCCGCCCGCAGGCCGCGCCGAGGGCGTCGGCTCAGGCCAAGGCGGTGCGCCAACTGGCTCTCTGGGCCGTGCTGCTGGCGATCCTGAGCGGAACGCTCTCCCTGGGCCTGCGCGGAAAGCTGTATTACCTGCAATTGATGCTGCCGGGCGTGGGCAGCTTTCGCTCGCCTTGGCGGATCTTGAGCATCACGCAGTTCAGCGTGGCCATTCTGGCGGCCATTGCCTTCGCCCACCTGGTTAGTCTCGGACGCAGCGGTCGGAAAGTGGCCTGGGGTCACCTGGTGCTGCCGTGGCTGGCGGCCGGGGTTGCCCTGTGTTTGACCGTGGGGGATGAAGCGCACGGCCATTACACTCTGTTGGGACGCCTCTTTCTGTGCTCGGGACCGGTGCTGATCGGCGGTGCGGCTGCCGGAGTAACGCTGGCCGCCCGTGGCTATCCCATCGGGCTGTTCCTGGTGGCGCTCATTACGGCCGTCGATTTTGGCACGTTTGGCGTTTTCAACCCCGGCTCCGGCGCTTATTTCACCCGGCACTTGCCCACCTACGAACGATTCGTGGCCCGGTGTTACGGCCCGCCGACCAGCGAGGGGCGGGTTTACTACCAAGATGATCGCGATTGCATGATCAACAGGGTGAATTGCCTGGGCTACCATGGCTACCGCGCCATCAACGGCTACTCGGCCCTCTATCCGCAGCAGCATCTGGACTATCACGATCTCAACACCCTGCGGGTGGCCCAGGTGGCTTGGGTGTGGGAGCCCGTGCCATCGCCCGGTAGCGTGGCCGGCTGGGGGCCGGGTGGGCCGCCCGTCGTGGGCGGCTGGCGTCCGGTGTCCGATCCCTTGCCGCGAGCGCGGCTGGTCAGCCGTGCCGTCGTCAGCGCCGCGCCGGCCGACGACCTGAAAAAAATCGATGTCGAGAGCACCGCGCTGGTTTCCCATCGGCTTGGGCTAACCCCATCGCGGCCGGGCAACGCCCGTTTGCAGGAGGATCGGCCGGGGCGGATTGGCGTTGCGGTCGAGGCCCCCCAGCGGCAACTCCTCGTGGTTTCAGAAAGCTATCACGATGGCTGGCAGGTTTGCGTCGATGGCCGGCCGGCAGCGGTCGAGCGGGTCAACGGCGATTTCGTCGGTTGCATGCTCGAGCCGGGAAAGCATCAGGTGCAATTCGCCTTTCGCCCGGCGAAGCTGTGGTGGGGAAAGCTGGTATCGCTGGCCTCGCTGGCGGTCGTTCTGGGGATGAGCGTTGGCCCCGCGGCGGGTTGGCTGGGCGGATGGCGGTCGCTCTGGCGGACAATTGTTGGGGCGGCAGTTAACATCACATCGCTATGTCGTCGCGCCAAATCGCGGCAACGTTTGACAGATTCATAACTTATGGAGATTCCATCGCGATTCGTTTAGCCGGCGCGCTTGCACGCCGTGAACGTCGAACGGATTCCATCCAGTTTCCGCGACGTGCAAGCACGCCGGCTAAACAACGATGTCAGACAACATCGTGCTGTGGTGTTAGGAGAGGACCATGGAAAAAACGCTGCCGGTAGTGATTCTCTGTGGAGGCCAAGGCACCCGCATTCGCGACGTGGCCGACGACATTCCCAAGCCGATGATTCCCATCGGCAATCGCCCCATCCTGTGGCACATCATGAAGGGCTTTGCCCGCTATGGCTCGACCGATTTCGTCCTCTGTTTGGGCTACAAGAGCTGGTGCATCAAGAATTTCTTCTTGAACTATCACCTGGCCGAGGCTGATTTCACCGTCGATTTGGGCAAACAGGCCGAGGTGCAGGTCCACGCTCCCCCTTCCCAGGAAAACTGGCACGTCACGCTGGCCGAAACGGGCCTCAGCAGCATGACAGGCTGCCGCGTCAAACGCATCGAAAAATACATTACCGGCGACACCTTTTTGTTGACCTATGGCGACGGGGTCGCCGACGTCGACGTGGACAAGCTGGTTCGCTTCCATCGGCGGCACGGCAAGCTCGCCACGGTCACCGCCGTGCGTGCCCCCGGCCGTTTTGGCGAGATCGAGATGGACGGCTCGCGGGTGATCGAGTTCATGGAGAAGCCGCTGGTGGCGCGGGGACGCATCAATGGCGGTTTCTTCGTCTTCGATCGCCGCATTTTCGCCCGCCTGTCGGACGATCCCAAGCTGATTCTCGAAAACCAACTGCTCGCCGGCCTGGCCGACGAGGGCCAGTTGATGGCCTACGCACACGATGGTTTCTGGCATCCCATGGATAACAGCCGCGATTACCATTATCTCAATGACTTGTGGGCGCAGGGCGACGCGCCTTGGAACACCTGGGAGCCGCCGCGGGCAAGGATTGCCGCGTAGAATTGGGCCCTCTTCTATTGGGAGAGGGGAAAGGAAGATTTGTCCCCTCGCCCTTTGGGAGAGGGACAAGGGGTGAGGGCGAACCGTCTTTCGCCCGCCAGCCCTCACCCTAACCCTCTCTCGGAGGGAGAGGGAACTGCAGAAGCCACGCCAAGGAAGGCAAACGATAACCATGAATCACGACAACACGTTCTGGCAGGATCGTCGGGTGTTGGTCACCGGCTGCAGCGGATTGGTCGGCGCCTGGGTGACGCGGGCGCTCTGGCAGCGCGGCGCCCACGTCGTCGGACTCATCCGCGATCACGTCTGCGGCTCCGAACTGCGGCGGAGCGGACTCGAGCCGAAAATCGACCTGGTCCACGGCTGCGTCGAGGACTACCCGCTCATGGAACGGACGTTGGCCGAGTACGAAATCCAAACCGTCTTTCACCTGGCGGCACAGACCATCGTCGGCGTCGCCAACCATAGCCCGCTTTCGACCTTCGAGTCGAACATCAAGGGCACGTGGTGCCTGCTCGAGGCGGCCCGCTGCTGCGGCTATCGGCCGCAGGTCGTGGTGGCCTCGTCGGACAAGGCCTACGGCGACCAGTTGCAGCTCCCCTACACCGAGGACGCCCCGCTGCAGGGCCGCCACCCCTACGACGCCAGCAAGTCGTGCGCCGACATCCTGGCTTTGACCTATCACCAGAGCTACGATTTGCCGGTGTGCGTCACCCGCTGCGGCAATTTCTACGGCGGCGGCGACCTGAACTGGAATCGCATCGTGCCGGGCACGATCCGCGCGGCGATCCGCGGCCAGCAGCCGGTGATCCGGTCCGACGGCACTTTCGTCCGCGACTATTTTTACGTGAAGGACGGCGCGGCCGCCTACCTGCATCTGGCCGAGTGTATGGCCCGCCAACCGGAGGTCGTGGGCCAGGCGTTCAATTTTTCCAACGAGATTCAAGTGACCGTGTTGGAGTTGGTGTCGCGCATCTTACGGTTCATGCACTCGCCGCTTCGGCCCGAGGTCCGCGGCGAAGCCTCGAACGAGATCAAGCACCAGTATCTTTCGGCGGCCAAGGCCCGGCGGATGTTGGGCTGGAACCCGAGCTATACGCTGGACGCCGCCTTGCAGGAGACCATTGACTGGTATCGCGAGTACTTCGCCGCGCTTTCGGCCGACCAAACCGCCGTGGACGCCGACGAGCGCCGGCCGCGCGCCGCCTGAGGAAACAGGGGCTTGTAAACGAATAAGATGTTCCATTCATGCAGCAGTCATTCTGAGCGCAGCGAAGAATCGCGCTGGAAATTACGCAGAGATCCTTCGCTGCGCTCAGGATGACCTGGCCTCATCGCCACCGGGAGTTCCGTTTCCATGCCGAGTACGAAAGAGGAGTTACGGCGACAGATTCTGGACCTGGTCCACGAGTATCACCGCGCGGCCTTCGCGCCCAAGCCGTCTTCCGCATCCCCGTCCGCCCCCGTGGCCGGACGCGTTTTCGACGCCCGGGAACTGCAAAACCTGGTCGATGCCTCGCTCGACTTCTGGCTGACCGGCGGGCGCTATGCCCAGGAGTTCGAACGCCGCTTTGCCGACTTCTGCGGGTTGCGGCATGCGATGCTGGTCAATTCCGGCTCGTCGGCCAACCTGCTGGCGCTGAGCTGCCTAACCTCTCCGCAGTTGAAGGAGCGGCAGTTGCGGCCCGGCGACGAGGTGATTACCGTGGCGGCCGGCTTTCCGACCACCGTGAATCCGATCTTTCAGAACCAGCTCGTGCCGGTGTTTCTGGACGTGACCATTCCCACCTACGGCGTCCACGTCGAGCGGCTGGAGGCCGCCATCGGGCCGCGCACCAAAGCGATTTTCATGGCCCACACGCTGGGCAATCCCTTCGACCTGGCCGCCGTCAGCGACTGCGCCAGGCGGCACGGCCTGTGGCTGATCGAGGATTGCTGCGACGCCCTCGGTTCGACCTACCAGGGACAACTGGTGGGCACGTTCGGCGATCTGGCGACCTTCAGCTTCTATCCGGCCCATCATATCACCATGGGCGAAGGGGGCGCCGTGGTGACCAATTCGCCACAGTTGAAAAAACTGGTCGAATCGTTCCGCGATTGGGGCCGCGACTGCTGGTGCCAAACCGGGCACGACCACACCTGCCGCCGCCGCTTCGACTGGAAGCTGGGTGAGCTGCCCTTCGGCTACGACCACAAATACACCTACTCCCACGTCGGCTACAATCTGAAACTGACCGACATGCAGGCGGCCGTCGGCGTGGCCCAATTGGATAAGTTGCCCGACTTCATCCGCCGGCGGCGGGAGAATTTCCGCCTCTTGCACGACGGCCTGTCCGATCTCGAAGACGCGTTCGTGCTGCCCGAGGCCACCGAGGGCTCCGATCCGTCCTGGTTTGGTTTTCCGCTGGGCGTTCGCCCCGACGCGCCGTTTGGCCGCGAGGATCTGCTGCGGCACCTGGAGACGCAGCGCGTCGGCACGCGACTGCTGTTCGGCGGCAATTTGCTGCGTCAGCCGGCCTACCAAGGACTGAATTATCGCGTCGTCGGCGAGCTGCCGAACTCCGATTGGGTGATGAACCAGGTATTTTGGATCGGCGTTTATCCGGGTCTGGACGCCGCGCACGTCGCGCATCAACTGGACGCGATTCACCAATTTTCCGCACGGGTACCCGCATGAGGGTTTTGGTCACCGGCGCAACGGGATTCGTGGGTTCCTGCCTGACCGAGCTGTTGAGCCGTCAGGGGCACACGGTGGCCGTGCTGCGCCGCGGGGCGACCCGCCCCTGGCGCATCGAAAGCGTGCTGCCGCGCATCACCAGCATCGTCGGCGACGTGGAGCATCCCACGGCAGTCGCGGCGGAAATCAAGCGATTCGCCCCCGATACGGTCTTTCACGCCGGCTGGTATGGCGTGGCCGGCGCTTTGCGCAACGATCCAGAACAAGTTACACGCAACCTTCAGAGCGCCGTCGAGCTGGTGTCGGTGGCGGCCGAAGCGGGGTGTCAAACGTTCGTGGGCCTCGGTTCGCAGGCCGAATACGGCCCGCAGAACCGCATCCTCCGCGAATGTGATCCCACCGAGCCCACGAGCACCTACGGCGTGGCCAAGCTGTGTGCGCTGTGGGCGAGCCGCCATCTGGCCCGGCAGGCGGGAATGCGATTCGCCTGGGTCCGCATCTTTAGCCTCTACGGCCCCCGCGATAATCCCGACTACATGATTCCCTCGCTGGTGGAGAAGCTGCTGCGGGGAGAGAAACCCTCGCTCACGGCCGGGGAACAGCTTTGGGATTATCTCTACGTCCGGGATGCCGCCGAGGCGATCGCCGCCGTCGCCGAGAGGCCCGCCGCCGAGGGCGTCTTCAATCTCGGCAGCGGTTGGGTGCAAACCATTCGGCAAACGGTGGAACGGCTTCGCGACCTGATCGATCCGGCCTTGCCGTTGGGGATCGGCGAGGCGCGCTATCGGCCGGACCAGGTGATGCACTTGCAGGCGGATATTGCTCGGCTTCGGGCCATGACGGGCTGGAGCCCGCGCACGACGCTGGCCGAGGGCCTGCGGGAAACGATCCGTTGGCACCGGGCCGAGTCGGCAAGACAACGGAGCCGAGCCCCGTGCTGTGGCACGCCACTTGTTTTCAGCCTCCCCCAGGGAGAAATCGCATGAGATCCACGGATTCAAAAGAGCTGGCCAAACGCATCCGCAGGCACGCCCTGCGAATGGTCCACGCGGCCAAGGCATCGCACATCGGCTCGTGTCTGTCGGCGGCCGATATTTTGGCCGTCTTATATGCGAAGGTGTTGCGGATCGATCCGGCCCGTCCCGACTGGCCCGATCGCGACCGTTTCATCTTCAGCAAGGGGCACGCAGCCGCGGCGCTCTATGCCGTGCTGGCCGAGCAGGGATTTTTCCCGCTGGAGTGGCTGGACAGCTATTGCCGCGACGGCTCGCCGCTGTTGGGCCACGCGACGGCCACGGTGCCGGGCGTCGATCTCTCGACCGGTTCGTTGGGCCACGGTCTACCGGTGGCCTGCGGCATGGCGCTGGCCGCCCGGCGAAAGCGGCTTCCGCAGCGGGTTTTCTGTCTCATGAGCGACGGCGAGTGCGATGAAGGCTCGGTCTGGGAAGCGGCCCTCTTTGCCCCGCACCACAACCTGGACAACCTGGTGACGATCGTCGACCACAACAAGCTGCAAGGATTCGGCGACGTCAAAGATGTGCTCGAGCTGGAGCCGCTGGTGGCCAAGTGGCAGGCCTTTCGCTGGTCGGTGCGCGAGATCGACGGCCATGACGTGCCGGCGCTGGAACAGACCCTGTCGGCCGCGCCGTTCGAGCCCGGCCGGCCGAGCATGATCGTGGCGCACACGATCAAGGGCAAGGGCGTCAGTTACATGGAGAACCGGCTCGCCTGGCATTACAAGATGCCCGATGCCGCGCAGTTGCAGCAGGCCCTCGGCGAAGTGGAGTGCCCGACATGAGAACCGCGTTCATCGAGGCGTTGTGCGAGTTGGCCGCGCGCGACCCGCGCGTCTGGCTCGTCACCGGCGACCTGGGATTTTCCGTGCTGGAACGCTTCGCGGAGCGCTTTCCCGAGCGCTTTCTCAACGCCGGCGTGGCCGAGCAGAACATGACCGGCGTGGCGGCCGGGCTGGCCCTGTCCGACTGCGTCGTCTTCACCTACTCGATCGCCAACTTTCCTACCCTGCGGTGCCTGGAACAGATCCGCAACGACGTCTGCTATCACCGGGCGAACGTGAAGATCGTTGCCGTCGGCGGCGGCTTTACCTATGCCTCCAGCGGTTACACGCATCACGGGCTGGAAGACCTGTCGGTCCTCAGCAGCCTGCCGGAGATGACCGTGGTGGCCCCCGGCGACCCCCACGAGGCCCGCCTGGCCACCCGGGCGATCACCGAGCGGAAAGGGCCCTGCTATCTGCGTTTGGGAAAGGCTGGCGAGCCGGTGGTCCACGCCGCCCCGCCGGCGTTCGAACTCGGCCGGGCGATCTGCGTGCGGCAGGGCGACGACGCCACGCTCATCAGCACCGGCGGCATGCTCAAAGCGGCCGTCGACGCCCACCAGGAACTCCTGGCGCAAGGCATCCGGGCCCGGGTGCTGAGCATGCACACCGTCAAGCCGCTCGACGCGTCAGCCATCCTCGAAGCGGCCGCTGAAACGGGGGCCATCGTCACGCTCGAAGAACACAACGTGCACGGCGGCCTGGGCTCGGCCGTGGCCGACGTGCTGGCCCTGGCCGGCGCGGGGATACCCTTTGGCAAGATCGCCGCCCCCGATCGCTTCTGGCACACGGCCGGCAGCCAGGCGCATTTCCGCGGCCTGGCCGGCAATCCGGCCGAGATGGTCGTGCGGCTGTTGAAAAACCGCTTGTCGCTGCCGGCAGCCCGGCCGCGAGAAAAAAAAGGACTGGCCGCATGAAGAAGCTCATCAGCATCGTGACGCCCTGCTACAACGAAGCGCTCAACGTCCGGGCGTGCCGCGACGCCGTGCGGCAGATTTTCGAGAACGAGCTGCCGGGCTACGACTACGAACATATTTTTTGCGACAACGACTCGAAAGACGGCACCGCGCGCATCCTCCGCGAGCTGGCCGCCGAAGATCCGCACGTCAAGGTGATTCTGAACTCGCGGAACTTCGGGCCGTTCCGTTCCATGTTCAACGGCATCCTCAGCACGTCGGGTGACGCGGTGCTCTGCTTCCTGCCGGCCGACCTGCAGGACCCACCCGAGATGATCCCGCAGATGGTCCACCGCTGGGAGAGCGGTTGCGAGGTGGTCTGCGGCGTTCGGGCACAGCGGGAAGAGAACTTCCTCATGCGCGGCATTCGCCGCGTCTACTATCGCCTGGTCACGCGGCTGGCGGATATCGATATACCGATGAACGTGGGCGAGTTTCAGTTGGTCGACCGCTGCGTCATCGACGCTTTGCACGGCTTCGACGACTACTACCCTTACGTCCGCGGCATGATCGCCAGTTGCGGCTTCCAGAGCACCAGCGTGGAATACACCTGGAAGCGGCGGGAGCGCGGCTTTTCCAAGAACCGCCTCTATCACCTGGTCGACCAGGGGCTCAACGGGCTGGTCTCCTTTACCAACGTGCCGTTGCGGCTGTGCATCTTCTTCGGTTTGGCCATTGCCTCGCTCACGCTGCTTTACGGCGTCACGTCGCTAGTGATTAACCTCGTCTATTATCGCCAGATGGCAGCCCCGGGCATTCCCACGCTGATCGTGGCCGTCTTCTTTTTCTCCGGCATCCAGCTCTTTTTTCTGGGCGTGCTGGGCGAATATGTGGGCGCCATCCATTCCCAGGTCCGCAAACGTCCGCTGGTGATCGAGCGGGGGCGGTTCAATTTCCACAGCCGGCGTTCGCCCGAGCAACAGCCGGCGGAGGCCATCTCGGTCGAGCATGCCGCGCTGGTGCCGTGACGTTTCGTGGGCGATAAGTCTCGTACACTTCAGATCCCACCGGCGGTGTGGTAGAATCGCTGACGCCGGCCGCCGGCGTTGCAAGATGGCTCGCCGTTGCCGGCAGCCTGCCCACCCGTCCCTGCCTTGCCATCCAATTTGGAGACACCCATGCGCCGCCTTTCCGTCATTCTCTGGGGATTTGCGATGCTCGCCGCCTCGCCTTCGACCACGACGGCCGCCCCGCCCGCCGGCGGCGAATATGACCTGTGGGCCCAGGTGAGTGACTTCCACGCCACCGCGGACAAGGTCCGGGCCGAAGAGTTGCCACGATCGTGGGACCAGTTGGGAAGCCGCACGGCCGAGGCGGCGCGGCCAGGCTCGATCACTGGCGCCTACTCCGCCCGAAAAAGCGGCAGCACCTGGATTTTCCACGTTGCGGGCAGCGTGCCCGAGATCCGCACCATGCATTGGCAGCACGTGGGTTTCCGACCCGATGCCGCCGCACGGCCCTACTATGTCCTGCGCTATCGCGCCCGGGGCCAGCGGCGCGATTACCAGCCGCAAGCCGTGCTCGCCCTAAGCGGCGTCGATGGCAAAGGAAAAGCCGTGACCGTGCCGCTGCTCGATGCTTCGGAAGTCATCAATGACGATCGCTGGCACGTTATCCTCGGTAAAATGGCCACGGCAATCACGGCCAAGTCGGTCGAGGCTCAACTCAGCACGGTCGGCAGCGAGGCGACGCTCGAAATTGGCGATTGCCGCCTCTACGCGGCGCTGCCGAAAGTCACGGCGGAGTTCGCAGCGACGGCGGACAATCGCGGCAAAGCCAGCGAGTTTCGCACCATCGATATCTCGTCAATGTTCAATGACGACGAGAAGGCCGCGCTGGAGCGCTCGCTCGGCGCCCACGGGAAGATCGTCGACGGCGGCGAACTTCCGGCCGGCTCGTTGATCGCCGGCGGCGTGCCGTTCCGCCTGGGGCCGGCGGGAAAGAATATCATTACGCCCCCCAGCGATCCGCAGGCCAACCAGGGAACCGTCAACGTGCTGGGCACGGAGCTGAGCAAGAACAATTACAAGCGAGTGGCCCGCGACGACCGCGTTTCGGTTGCTGCCGGCGGGAAGGCGAGCGAAGTGTACTTCCTGCTAGTTTCGGAGATGGCGCCGGCGATCGGCCGTTACGCGCTGCCGAGCCTCCCCTTGCAGTTTATCAGCGCCGATACGTTCGCGGTCGAAATCGTCTACGCCGAGGGCGAGGCGGACTGGGCCTTTCCCTACTCGCTGGCCGATCAGGGCCATAGCTTGCAACGGGCGGTGGGGGCATACGTCGTGCCGGCCGATCCGAGCCGCGAGCTGAAGTCGCTCGTGTTTCACAATCGGTACTATGGGGCCAGCTTCGACCTGGCGGCGGTGACGCTGAACGGCGGGCCGGCCACCATGCTGACGCCGTCCCGCGTCAATCCGCCGCCCTACCGCGCGGCAAAAGTTGCTCCTCCGTCGCCGCAGCCGGCCAGGATCGCGGCCGATGGCAATCAGATCAGCATCGAAACCGGCGAGTATGTTTGCCAGATCGATTGCACCCATGGGTTCGAGATCAGCCGCCTCGCCCACAAATGGTCCCCTCGGGACCCGATCGCACTGGGCACCGGGAGCGGGTTGGAAGTGCGCGTTGGCGAGCGCGTGCTCACGGGCCGTGACTTCCGACTGGAGAAGCTCACCGCCACGGGTGGCACGGCTCGGATCTCGCTCTTGAGCAAGGATGCGGCGATCCCGCTGCGGATGACGATCGAGATATCGGCCGGCGGCGCAGGGCAATTTGCATTCAATGCGGTCGCGGCCAACACGGGCAAGTCGCCGCTGGCCACGCAGATTCGCTTTCCCGTGCTGAAAGGTTTGGCCATTGGTGGTCTGCCCGACACCTGGATGTTCTTTCCGCAGTGCCGGAACGTTTTGACGAAGGAGCCGGGGACGTACTTCGCGCCGAACGACCGGCCGTTCGTCATGCAGTTCTTCGACGTGTTCAATCCCCGCCTGGGCGTCGGCCTGGCTTTCCTTACGCATAACCTGAACCAGGACATGCTCGACTACTCGGTGGGCAAAAACGCCGCGGGCGTCGAGGCGTTCGTGCAGTATCCCGCTGAGTATCACGTCATCCGGCCGGGTGGCGAGATGAAGCTCACAGATACCTGCCTGGACTTCCACGGCGGCGACTGGCATGGCGGGCTGGCCGCGTACCAGCGGTGGCTGCGGACCTGGTACAAGCCGGTCAAGTCCCAAGGTCTGGATTGGTGGCGGCGGACGTTCCTGGTGCGAGCGCATCTGACGACGCGCGCGTACTCCTGGGCCGTGCCGCTCTTCGATTCCCAGCGGAACCGCTATCGCATCGATGAGATGTTGAAGGAGGACGAGGCGTATCTCGGCCTGAAGCCTGACGCTTTTCATCTCGGTGGCTGGGTGGACCATAAGAATGAGCACGGCGGCGATTACAACAGCGGCGACTATGCCCCCGAGAACTTCACCGGCGGGGCCGACGTCTTGCGGGCGGCCGTTCGCCAGATGCAGGGGGACGGCATCCACGTTTCGCTCTACACGATTCCCGACCGCGTGGCCAAGGCATCGCGGGTGGGCAAGGCCCTCGGGCCGCAAATCGCCCAGGTGACGGCCGACGGCCACGTGCAGCAGGACGAGCACTGTTGGTACGTCTGCATCGGCGACAAACGATGGCGGGATCGCTACATAGCGGCCCTGAAGCGGGCGCAAAAGGAAACCGGAGCCGACGCCATCTATGTGGACGTTTTCGGCTACACCCGCGGCTATGCCTGCCACTCGAAAGAGCACGGCCACGAAACGCCGCTGAACGTGAACCGGGCCTGCTACGAACTGATCCGCCGGCTGCGCGAGGAGCTGCCCGCGGGTGTGGCCATCTGGAGCGAGTTCCTGCTGCCTGACGTGAACAGCCAGTTCACCTCGGGAAACATCACCTACTACTTCCTCACCCTGCACGACTACATGCAGCCGTCGTACGATCTGCCCGACCAGGCGCCGGCGTTTACGCCGGTGGCCCAGAGTGTGCACCGTTTCGTCTTCCCGCACATCAAGCAGCTCGGTTTTCCCGTCGGCTTCGACACCGGGCCCCGCTCGCACGACCTGCGGGCCCTGTTCTTCAACGGCGAGGGGGTCGACGACGTGGGCTGGCTGCTGTACGACAGCCGCGACCTGGTTCGTGTACGGAACTGGCTGGCCATCGAGCGGGAGTTTGCCGACTGCTTTGCGTCGTTGCATCCGGAGCCGCTGGTGGCCACCGAGGCAGGCGAGGTCTATGCCAACGAGTTCCCCGGCGAGGGCCGAACGGCCTGGACGGTGTTCAACGCCCGGTTCTCCACCTACCGCGGGCCGGTTTTAAGTGTCGAGCATCGGCCGGGAGACACGTATTACGACGCCTGGAACCACAAGCCGCTGCGGCCCGAGATCCGCAACGGTCGGGCCACGATCTCGGTCAGTTTGGATCCACAGGGGCTGGGCTGCGTGGTCAGGACCCGCCGCGGCGCTCAAAATTGAGTGCGTCGCCGCGAAAGTCGTTGAAATCGCCGCGGCCGTAATGCTATGGCTTGGTGGGCGACGGCAGGAGGATGAAGCTGGCGGGGGCCATCGGGCGGATCGTCGCCTGGAATACGCCCGGCGCCGAGACCGCGATCGGCGCACCGATCGACTGGCCCCGCAAATCGCACGGCTGAGCCGCGGCCACATCCATGCCATGGGGCAAGCGAACGGTGAATGTGCCGCCGTCGCCGGCCTGCTCCCAAAGCCGCAAGAGCGTTCCCTTGCCATACGGATTGGGACCAAAGGCCGTTACGAGCGGCCCGCGGCTGGAACGGCCCGCCGCGACGGGGGCTTCGCCGGACTTCAGCTTTTCGATGGCCAGGCCGGTCGCTTGCGCCGGCAGTTTGCCCGGAGCGGCATCCGACACGGCCGCCAGGCATGCCACGCGAGTCTCCCACGAGTTGCCGATGAGCGACGACGGGGTCGGCTCGCGCGGGTCGACCAGCCACAGGCGGACCCGCGACGACCATGAGCCCTCGATCCACTGCGCGAAGTTCGTCGAGTAGAGGTTGTCGAACAGCAGGACGAACACGTCGGGCTTGCTGGGCACGAAATCGCGGGAATAGTGCCACAGGCCCGGCCGTTCCAGGCTGACCAGTTGGGCGTCGATGGGGCAGATTCCCGTGCGCCCGCCGTCGGCCCCCTCGACCGTCAGCCCGCCGTTAAGGCAGAAAAGGTCGTGGTTCGAGCTGCGCACCAGGTCCTTGGCCGGATCGACGATGCTGCCCAGCCGAGCCAGGCGGAACTTGGGGGCGTCGGCGCGGAGCGGGAAGCAGAGCCAGCCGCCTTCGGGCCAGGGATCGGGTTTCTTCTCGGCAATCGACCATTCCAGGTCCAGCCAAGGCTCGCCGGCGTGAAGCGTAACGCGCAGTTGCGTGGCATCGACAATAATGCCGCGGGGAGCCGCCTTGAGCACGGCCGAGGCCGACGTCGCGCCGCTGGAAATCTCCACGGTCGCGTTGGCCGCCGTGGCCGCGCGGTAGGGATGCTCTTTGGCCGAGGGCAGACCGGGCTTGCTCTGGGCGTCGATCTCTCCCGGCTCCTGTCGCGGACGATACGTCACATAGTCGTGGGCGTGCCGGAGACCCTGGTCCCTGTCGAAACGCTCATACATGTACTGCCCCAGGGCGTAAGGCGATTGGGCGTTGACCAGTTCCCGGCCGGTCTTCTTATCGACAATTGATTTGATGCCGCAACGGGCCGGATCGAGCGTCACGCGGAGAAAGTCGTTCTCGATGCACTGGGCGGCGTCGTCGGCCGACACCGTTCTTGGAGTCGTCCCTTGGGCAGGAATATACGTCCGGTAGCCCAGCGGCGGCAGGTTCCGGGCCACGAACCGCAAGCCGCCCGGTCCCCCCTCGGCCGCAATGGTCTCTTGGCTGGCAAGATCCACAAGCGCCGTGGCAGCGCCGCTCCAAGGCACCTCGACTGCGCCATCGCGAGTCCAGGGAAGCGGATTGAACACGACGATCCGGCGGCCGGGCACGTCGATCGCCTCGGCCAGCGCCGCCATGCGCTTCTGGATGGCCGGCTCGACCAACTCGGCGGCACGGTGGGCATAGGCTCGTTTCTGATTGAATCCTTCCAGCAGGAACGAATATTTGCCGGCGGCCAGGTTCTTCTTCCACTCGTCGCCGTAGCTATAGCCGGCGTATTGGCCCACCGCGGGACCCCAGGTATGCTCGCCAAAGAGCAAGGTGTTCTCATAGGCGTCGCGGACGATGGGGCCGGCCGACTCGGTCGTCACGCCCCAGGTGGCCAGCAGCGTGTCGAGCGATTCGAGCACCGTGATTCGCGGCCGGGTGGCGTGGGCCAACTGGGTCTCGATCGGCATCGAGGCGATTCCGTAGATCCACGTGTCCGGCGTGTCGCCGCTTACGACCGGCAGGTCGGGTTTCTCGCGCTCGATGGCGTCGGCGAATTCCGAAAGCCGGCCGAAGCGGACCCGCACCCCCGGCAATTCCCGCTTGGCCCGAGCGAACAGATCCTGGACCGCCTTGGTGTCGGGCGGGCCTTGGTTATCGTAGGTCATCCACAGGCACACCCATGTCTTGTGCGGCCAGCCGGGCGGCGGGCAAAGGTCCGAACCGTAGGAGTGCGACAACATCGTCAGCACCCGCGAGCCGTCCGGCCCTTGCCACCAGTACAGGTCCGGCACGTCGGGGGGCGTGCAGTTGTCGTTGCAGCCGCTGTGGAAGAACTTCACGCCCGCGTGGGCCAGGATCGTGGCCAGGCCCCGGGTATGTTCGGGCACGTCGGTCATCTTGCAGCCCGTCGGCAGCGGCTGGCCGGCCAGTCGGGCCATCTCGACCGAAAAGCGGAAGCCGCGGGTCAGGTCCTCCAGGTCGAGCGATTCGGTGTGCGTGGTGAAGGCCAAGGCATGGGGCACCAGCCGCCCGGCCCGCATCGCGGCCACGAACCGCTCCCGCCGCTCGGCGGTCTGGCCCGGCCAAAGAACCTGGGCCATCGGCCAGCCGGCCAGCGTCCAGGCGAACTGCTCGTCGGGCGGCAGACCGCGGCTCTCGTCGACCAGCTTCAGCGCCTGGTCGGCCATCGACGTTCGGTAGCGATCCACCACGCGGCTGGCCAAATCCGTGAACCCGATGTCGAAGTGCGTTTTGGAAACCACGATTACTTCTTCGAGCTTCGGCCAGCGCGAGGCGTTTTGGGCCCAAGCCGGCATCGCCGCGGCAGCAAGCCACGCCGGCAGCAGAACTTGGAATGCGAGGTACACCAATCTCGGTCGCGCGGCGGCATGGGCCATGACGATCTGCTCCAGGGGCTCGGGGCGCGGCATTCTTGCCGCAACGGTGGGGAACGTGAATCCGCACGGTGGTCCAACTGTTCAGTTTCGCAGCGGTTTGCGCGGCAGTCAAGCGGCCGGAAGAAGCAGGGTGCATTCCGGTTATTGCATCGAGCACCACCGCTGCCGGTGCCGCGGAGCGGCAAGATGTGAGTAGCCGGGGGTGGAGCGTAGCGGAACCCCCGGAAATCGAAATCGTGCGGCCTATGCCGCGTCGCGGCATGACAATCGCCCGTGGCATGATCGTGGCGCCGCGATGCGGCTCTGGTTGTTTTCTGCTTGCGACCAGGGGTTTCGCTGCGCTACACCCCTGGCTACTCAATTTACGCCGCTCCGCGGCGATTTGTCGGAGGATTCACTCCCCGCTCGTTCCTTGATACGCGGAAACGGGAATGCACCGGAAGACGCATCGTTCAACAACGTTTAGGACCAATTCGTTGGTTGCGTGATTGGAAGCCGGTAAGCGTGGGCACGGGGTCATCGTCGCGAGCGACATACCCGTCGCGGGCTGCCAGGTATCGGTGCAGCCTGGAGGCTGGATCGTCGTTGGGACGGGGACGCACGCGAGGGATGCGCACGGCGAAGGGGGGCGAGAGTCGCCGCCGGCGCGGCAGGAGCCAGCGAAGGGGAGAAAACCGCCAGCCACGGACCTCAGAACCCTTCAGCCGCAACCCGAACGGGCGGAGCAGGGTCCTTACGCGAAGTTTCTCGACCTGCAGCGAGGCACGCATCTGCCGCATCAACCGCTCGCACAAGCGGTGTTGCGTGATAGGCCGCTGGTGAGCGGCGAGCGCTCGGCGCACCTGCTCGACCAACGGGCCCGAACGGCCCAGGTAGATCGATCGCTGCCGGCCATCCTCGCGATAACTGAGCCGATAGTAGGGGCCAAACGTTTTGCCGTTGCGGCGGCGATAGGTGGCGGCGACGTTTCCTCGCCGGCAGAACAAATCCGGCCGGGCGGCAATCAGCTTTAGCGCCGGATGATCGAATTGGTCATCAACCTGGCGATTTTCCAATCTTGGGTTCAGGGGTTGGGTTTCGGGGTTCAGGGAATCGAGCGCAGACGCGGGGAAAGGCTCCGTCGCCCCTCGGCCGCAGACGAGAGAGGGGGCGGGGGTGAGGGCGGGCAGCTTGCCATGCTCGAGCGACCGGTTGATGACTTTGAGCTTGACCATGAGCTCGACGGTCCGACACTTGGCTTTGACCAGGCGGAGATGGCGGGCGGTCAGTTCGTCGGGGTCTTCGAGGATAGCCACCAACGAGTCGGGGTTGGCGAGGAGTTGGGCCAGCCGCACTTGGCCGCAAAGCTCCAACCAGGTCAAACTGACGAGCGCCGCGCCGACGGAGCGCTGCAACTCGTCAGGGACATCGAGCACGAAGTGGCGATAAGCAGGCGGCAGCAGTCGCAGCGCCGGCTCGCGGACTTCCTGGGGCAGGCGCTCCCAAGCGCCGCCGGAGGGGAGCCAAGGCGGCATGTCGGGAGCGGGCTCGGACGGTCGTTTGCCGGGCGGCCGCGATTTGCGACACCGATCGGTCGATTGCGATTTCTCGGCGCGCGGCATGGGCGCGAAAGGGACCGGGGACGGAGGACGGAGCCACGAACCGTTGTCACTGTAGCACAGCGGCTGGGCGGTTTCCAGGTGAGAAATTAGGCCAGGAGGTTTTCCGAGATTCTCCGTCTGGTAGACCCTGCTGGCTGGCGGTCTCATTATCTTGACCCTCTGGTGGCTGTCACGCTGGCGCGATCTGTCAAGCGCCCACAACCAGCCAAGGGCGGCCGCGCTTCCCCGCTAGAACCCGCCTCAGCCACCAGTTTCGCTCTTGTAAACCGCTGGTCTCTCCTATACTAGCGACGTTTGAGACCACTTACAGGCTGGCCATGGATAACGGTGTGCGGATAGACACTTATGAAGAACCCTGACGTTGTAAAGCGGTTTGAAGAATTAATTGGCGAGGGTGAAAGGCAGTGGGCCGAATTCCAAAAGTCGCCGGGGATGATAAAAGACCCGGTCCCGTTTACGAAGTGGACGACGTCCTGCCTGAACCTCTTAGACCGTCTCTCAATCTCATCAAACCGATTTGTAGCTGAATTTGAGGCATGGGCTAAACGGGAACCAGGGAAGCAAGAGGTCCACGTTGGAGCATCTCTCGGCGTGCTGAAATCGGCGTTCGAGGAATACACACACGGATTTGCAATTGACTATCATCTTTCCGTTGCATCTGCGGTCTTCGGCGGATTGTTGGACGAGGCCGAGTACCTGCTTGAAAAGGGGTATCATAGGGCCGCGGCGGTTCTTATCGGTGCCGCCTTGGAAGAGTCCCTCAAGTCGCGTGCCCGTGCGGCAGCGGTCGAGATCACAAAGAAGGATACGTTGGTTCCGGTCATCTGTAAACTCAAATCACCTCAAGTTGGTATCTTAACGGATGTGCAGGCCAAGCGTCTTGAAGCCGTAGCGCGATTGCGAAACGATGCCGCGCACGGTGGGGAGTTCAACTATAACTCGGAAGATGTGACGCAGGCTCTCCAAGAAACCCAGGCCGTTGTGGATCGCATTCTGAACGCAAGATAAGAGCATGGGCTGACAAAACGGTGAGCGCGTGAGTTATGGCGACGCTGAAATCGGCATTGCCGCCGGCCTGGACACGCTCACCGCTTTGGCGTTAATGGCAAGTCCTCATACCGTCGGTTGTGCTGCTGCTGGAGCGGAGACGCAGCCGTAGCCGAAGCAGCAGCACAGCCGACGGCGAACTTGGCGTAGGGCACCACCGCTGCCTATGCCGCGGAGCGGCAAGACGTGAATAGCCGCGGGTGGAGCGCAGCGCAACCCGCGGATCCGGATCCATTTGCCTTGCCTGTGCCACGTAGTGGCACGACAGATGTCACGCCAGGTATCGTTCGTCGTACGCAATGCCGTTTTCGCGTAACAATCGCCGATATTCGCCGAGCAGCGATTCCGTGCGGTGATGTTCGGGCTGACCTTTGATATACTCGATGATCGCGTCCTTGCCGGAGAACGCCACCGTGAACGCGCCGTACCCGTCTTGCCAGCCTTCGAACCGGCGGAATTCCGCCTGTTCCTTGAGCCAGCGACTGCTGCCCGTCTTGACCTCCTTCACATAATCGGCCAGCGGCAAGGTTGTCGGCAGCGCGGTCAAGATATGAACGTGATCGTCGACGCCACCGATGCGGTACAGGTGGCAATTGAGATTCTTGTGGATTCCCCAGACGTAGCGGTAAAAAAGCTCTCGCTGGTCGTCGGGCAACGTGCGCTGGCGATTCTTCGTGGCGAAAACCACGTGAAACAACAATTGGGTGTAGGTATTCGGCATGGCGAACCCCGAGCCCAGGTGTCGCCGCTAACGCGGCTGGGATCGTATTGGCGTATCATAACCGGGGGTTTCGCTTCGCTCCACCCCCGGCTATTCACGTCTTGCCGCTCCGCGGCACCCGCACCGGTGCCGCTCAACGCAATAACGGGAATGCCCGCACAGCCGACGCTGCTTGTAGACGGAACGCGGGGAGGGTACACTGCCGGGGCGTGGCGTTCCGTCGCCAAAGCCCCCCAGCGAACATAACCCTTCGAGGAGCCCGGCAATGATTCGTCCGACGACCGGATTTATCGTCTATGGCGTTCATAAAGACGGCCTGCAAGACCCCATGGGCCAGCCGTTCATCGACGACGCGATTGTCGCCCGCTCGAAACAGGCGCTCCGCGACCAGGGGGTCGAGTTGGTCGAGCACGACACGGTCTTGGCCACCAAGGACGAAAGCCGGGCGGCGCTGAAGCGGATGAAGGACGACGAGCGGATCAGCTCGGTGGTGCTCTTTTCCGGCACGTGGGTTTGGGCGGCCCATCTGGTGGCGGCGATCCGCGATTTCGCCATGACGGGCAAGAGCGTGCTCATCTGGACGCACCCCGGCTCGCAGGGCTGGCGGCCGGTCGGCGGGCTGGTGATGCACGCCGCGCTGCTGGAGGTGGGCATCCCGCACAAGTTCGTCTATGCGGCCGCCGACGAAACGGACGATATGGGCCGCATCGCCAGTTTTTGCCGCGCCGCCCACATGAAGCAGTGGCTCAACGGGGCGACGCTCGGCTCGTTCGGCGGCCGCGGCATGGGACAGACCTGCGGCGTGGCCGATCCCAGCCAGTGGATGAAGCTCTTTGGCGTCGACATCGACACCCGCGACACGACCGAGCTGATGCGAACCGCCCAGAACGTCTCGGCCGACGAAATTGCCCAGTTGGAGCCGAGGATCCGGCAGCTCTTCGGCGGCCTGCCGGAGAAGAGCGTCGTCAACGAGCGGTCGCTGCGGCTCTATCTGGCGATCAAGAAGCTGGTGGCGAAGAACCGCTGGGACTTTTACACGATCCAGTCGTTTCCCGGCCTGGGCGACGACTATAGCGCCACGTGCTTTGCCCAGAGCATGATGCTGGAAGACGGCTGCGGCACCTCGACCCTCGGCGACCTGAACACGGCGCTGAGCGTGCTGCTGCTGACGAAGCTCAGCCGCGAGCCGGTCTACTACGGCGATTTGCAGCACATCGATAAGAAGAGCCGGGAGATCAAGATCATCGGCGACGGGGCCTGCCCGCCGTCGCTGGCCGGCAAGTTGGGCCCGGCCGGGTTCGCCGAGCACGGCATTCCCACCGAGGGCGAGGCGGGCGGACTGTCGGTCAAACTGGTGTGCAAGGTGGGCGAGGGCGTGTTGGCCCGCGTGGGACGCGTCGACGGCCAGTTCACCATGGTGCTGGTGCGGTGCTCGATCTTCGAGCCGCCGGCCGAGCAGTTGGCGGCCCGGCAACTGGAGTGCGGAATTCCCTTCTGGCCGCACGGTTTTGTCACCGCGCACTGCCAGATCGACGTGATGCTGGAGCATTGGACGAGCGAATACGCCTGTCTCGGCTACGGCGCCCACTTGTACGACGACCTGCTCGAGTTCTGCCGGCAGACCGGCATCGAGGCGATCCTGCCATGAAAGAAGTGTTGATTCAGGACTACCGGCCGGACTGTCTGCTCAAGGTGGCCGCGCACGTTCCCGAGCGGGCCCGCTTTCCGGTCGTCGACGCCCACAATCATCTGTTCGGCGATTTGCCGCCGGAGAAGCTGGTGGAGACGATGGACGCGGCGGGCGTCGCGGTGTGGGTCAACGTGACCGGCAACACCACGCTCCCCCTGGTCGACAACACGTACACGATCGTCCGCCGCGACATCAGCTACTTCATGGAGCACTACGCGCGGCGCTATCCCGGGCGGTTTGCCGCCTTGACGATGGCCGATTTCGCCCAATGGGACGATCCCGTGCTGTTGAAGGACGACGATTTCGCCAAGCGGTGTATCGAGCAATTCGAGGCCGACGTGGCCGCCGGCGCCTGCGGGCTGAAGGTGACGAAAGAGTTGGGCCTCTATTTCCGCGACCGTACGGGGGCCATGCTCCCAATCGACGACGAGCGGCTGGCGCCGATCTGGGAGCGGGCGGGCGAACTGGGCGTGCCGGTCTTGATCCACGTTTCCGACCCGATCGCCTTCTTCCTCCCCATCGACGAGCACAACGAGCATTACCTGACGTTGCGGGAGTTTCCCGGCTGGGGGTTTCAGGGATCGCACTTCAGCAAATGGGAGCTGCTCGAACAGCGGAACCGCATGATTCGCCGGCATCCGCGGACCACGTTCCTGCTGCCGCACGTGGCCAACCTGCCCGAGGATCTGGCCGCGGTGGGCCAATTGCTCGATGCGAACCCGAACGTGGTGATCGATTTTTCGGCCCGCATCGACGAGCTGGGCCGGCAGCCGTACACGGCCCGGGATTTCTTCCTCCGCTATCGGGACCGCATCCTCTTCGGCCTGGACATGCCGGTGTCGCCGGAGGCGTATCGCACCTATTTTCGCTTGCTGGAGACCCGCGACGAATACTTCGACTATCCCGACTACGTCGGCCGGTTCGGCGTTTACACCCGCTGGAAGCTGTACGGCTTGGACCTGCCGGAGGAAGTGCTCCGGAAGGTCTATTACGAGAACGCGGCCCGCGTGATTCCCGGGTTGCCGAACGTTGGTAAAGCGGAGGAAAAATGTTAGAATCGCGGGCGCTGCAGCCCTCACCCTAACCCTCTCCCGGAGGGAGAGGGGACGATGTACCCAGCTTGGAAAGGTTGACCATGCCGGACAACGACGACGGGCGGCCGACGGTTCGCGAACTTTTCGATCTCACTGGCCGCGTGGCCCTGGTGACCGGCGGGGCCGGCCTGTACGGGCGGCAGATCGTCGAGGCCCTGGCCGAGGCCGGCGCACGGACCTTTATGGCCAGCCGCAATCTCGAGCAGCTAGCGAAGCAGGCCGAGGTGTTTCGCCGGGCGGGGCTCGACGTAACGCCGCTACGGTTCGATCAGGGCTCGGAGGAGTCCATTGGTGAGCTGCTCGGGCAGATGATTGCCGCGGCCGGCGGCGTGGACATTCTCATCAACAACTCGGTGGCCCGGCCCATGGGCGACTGGTCGGACCCCGTGGCCAATTTCGCCAAGAGCATGGAAGTCAATGCGACGGGGCTTTTCGCCGTCACCCGCGCCTTTGGCGAGCACATGGCCGAGCGGGGGCGGGGGAGCATCGTCAACGTCGGCTCGATTCAGGGCATGGTGGGCCCCGATTTCACGCTCTACGAGGGCCTGGATTGGGGCGCGCCCCCCGATTACTTCTTCCATAAGGGCGGACTGGTGCAACTGACGCGTTACGCCGCGGCGAAACTCGGGCCGCGCGGCGTAAGGGTGAATGCCATCGTGCCGGGCGGCTTTTTCAACCACCAGGATCCGCGGTTCGTCGCCCGCTACAACGCCCGCACCTTCCTTGGCCGCATGGCCAACGAGACGGACGTAAAAGGAATCATCGTTTTCCTGGCTTCCGATGCCTCGGCCTACGTCACCGGCACGGCGATCACGGTCGACGGCGGCTACACGGCCAAATGACCCGGCAAGCAAGACGAAATCACGTGCGAGGGAAGACACCATGCAGATGCGCCCCAGTCGCGTGCTGGCCAAGCTGCGAAGCGGGGGAGTTGCCAGTTCGATCAAGCTGAACCTGGCCGATCCCCGGGCCGCCGAGATTGCCGCCCTCAGCGGCGTCGATTGCGTGTGGATCGACCGCGAACACGTGCCCAACGATCTGGGCGCGTTGGAGAACCAGGTTCGGGCGGTCAAAGGGCACGGCGTCGACACCATTGTGCGCGTGCCGCGCGGCAGCTATAGCGACCTGGTCTGGCCCCTGGAGATGGACGCCACGGGCATCATGGTGCCGCACCTGATGAGCGCCGCGGAGGCCCGGCAGGTGGTCCGCCAGACGCGGTTTCATCCGTTGGGTCGCCGGCCGCTCGACGGCGGCAACGCCGACGGCGCCTACTGCATGATTCCGCTGGATGAGTACGTCCGCGACGCCAATCGCGAACGGCTGGTGATCGTGCAGATCGAGGACCCCGAGCCGATGGCCGAACTGGACGCCATCGCCCAAGTGCCGGGGATCGACATGCTGTTTTTCGGGCCCGGGGATTTCAGCCAGGGCATCGGGCATACCGGCGAGATGGGCCGTGCAGAGATCGTCGAGGCCCGCCGCCAAATTGCCCAGACGGCGGCCCGCTATGGCAAGTTCGCCGGCACGGTGGCTTCGCTCGACACGTTGGCCGACACGATCGCCTTGGGCTACCAGTTCATCAACATCGGCGCCGATGTGTTGGGACTGGTGGACTATTTCCGCCGAGCAACGGCGACGTTTAACGAACTGACTGAAACGCGGTCCCCTCTCCGGGCACCGACCGAAGGTTGGTCGGGAGAGGGCTAGGGTGAGGGCTGTCATGATGACCCGTTCCTGGAGAATCAGCGATCGAGAGTTCGACTACGTGCGCCAGGTTTTGGAAGGCGGCTTTCCCGGTTCGCCCACGGTGAGCTTTCTGGCCAAACTCGAGGCGGCTTTCGCCGAAAAATTCGCCTGCCGATACGCCATCAGCCACGCCAACGGCACCGCTACGCTGCACGGGGCCCTGGCCGCCGTCGGTGTGGCGGCGGGCGACGAAGTCATCGTGCCGCCCTTGACCATGGCTGCCACCTCGCTGGCCGTGCTGCACCAACAGGCGGTGCCCGTGTTTGCCGACGTCGATCCCCGCACCTTCCTGATCGACCCGGAAAGCATCCGCAGCCGCATCACGCCGCGCACCCGGGCGATCATCACGGTGGCCGCCTACGGCCTGTCGCCCGACATGGACCCGATCATGGAGCTGGCGCGAAAACACCGGCTGGCGGTGATCGAGGACGACGCCCAGTGTTTTCTCGGTCGCTACAAGGGACGGATCGTCGGATCGATCGGCGACCTGGCCAGCTTCAGCTTCCAGAACTCGAAGCACATCACCTGCGGCGAAGGGGGCATGGTCACCACGAACAACCAGGAGTACGCCGATCGCGTGGCCCGCTTCGCCAGCCTGGGATACGGACTGATCTCGGCCGGGGCGGGCAAGTCGCAGATCGACAAGCGGGCCATCCTGCACCCCAGTTTCAAACGGCACGTGAGCCTCGGCTTCAACTATCGCATGGCCGAGTTGTGCGCGGCGGTCCTGCTGGCCCAGTTGGAACGGCTCGACGAGTTCGTCGCCTGGCGGCGACGGGCCGCCCAGGCGTTCGACCAGGTGGTCCGCTCGTGCTCCTGGTTGAAACCCCAGTATGTCGGGCCGGATTATGAACATAGCTATTGGACGTACGTGGTAAAACTGGACACCGGCAAGGACGGCGTCACGTGGGAGCAGTTCTTCGACAAGTTCGCCGAACTGGGCGGCGACGGCTTCTACGGGGCGTGGAGCCTGACCTACCTGGAACCGCTGTTCCAGGAGGGCCCGCTGGCCGGGAAATACCCGCCGGGCCTGTGCCCGGTGGCCGAGGCGATCCAGCCCGGGCTCATGCAACTGAAAACGAACTACGGCGACCGGCAGACCATCGACCGGCAGGCGGAGGTGTTGGCGGCGACCATCCGATATTTCGACTAGCGGTTCAGCACACAGTTCTTTGGCGAGGTGTTTAGGCTTCGTTGCTACATATTAGTTTTGTCCAGTTCACCGTTCCGGCGTTGTAAGCTCTCCGTCCCGGAGGGACGTTTGATAGTAGCCCAGCACTTCAGTGCTGGGGAAACCGGTGAGACAGGAAGGTCGTCCGTCCCGGAGGGACGATTGAAACCCTGTTTCGAAGTCCGGTTTTCAATTGTCCCTCCGGGACAAGCTAATTGTTTGTTGACCACCGAAACCCAGCGATGAATCGCTGGGCTATTATCAACGGCCCCTCCGGGACCAGCGTCGCCAGATGTAAACCCATGGGCCAACAAACGAGGGCACGATGCGAACCGCTTGCTCGCTGTACCTATCTATTTCATTGGCTTGCGTATTGCTCGCGCCGGCTCCGATCGCCCTGCGTTCCGCCCGCGCCGCGGACGATGTGCCGAACCTCGCACCGCAGTTGCGCGACCGATCGGTGGCGGCCATCCGCCAGGTGCTCGATCGGGAACAGCGCTTCATCAAGGTTCATGCGGCCGAGTACCTGCTTTGGTTGGGGTATGCGCAAGGGGTAGAAGAAACCTTTCGCCAGGAGCTTCAGGCACACGGCGGCGAGCCCCAGTATCGTATTGGCATCTGGCGGGTGTTGGCCCGCTGCGACGTTCACGGTGTCGAACCGTCCGAGTGGACCGACAAGATTCGCGACGTGTTGCGGAACCTATCGGCTCCCGATCGGGTGCATGCGGCCGAGACCCTGGCAAAGCTCGGCTATCACCTGCGCGACGACGAGATGGCAGCGATGGAAGAGGCCGCCCGGCTCGACGGCGCCCCCATCGCGCCCTACGCCCTGTGGGTTTTGGCCAACTCCGACTGGCCGGCCGCCGAAGATCGATTGGCCGCCCTGCTGGGCTCTGCCGACGGGGACACGCGGCTCGGCGCGGCGTATGCCCTGCGTCATCGGCCGGCGGTTTCGCCGGCGACGGCCACAAAGCTGCTGGCGGCCGCCCGGCGCGAGCCGCCGGGATCGAAGGCCAGGGTCTTTCTTGTCGCGGCGGCAGCGATGCACGCTGCGGAGAGCGATGATTCGCTGATGCGGGAACTCATGCGCTTCGCGACCAGGGGAAGCCGCGAAGAAAGGGTCGAGTCGTGCCAGACGCTGGCCGAGGTGGGCGGCGCGACGGCCCTTGTGCCGCTAACGGGACTGCTCGACCAGCCGGATCCGGATGCGCGGGCCACGGCCGCCTACGCCATTTTGAAGATCGGCCGCCGGGCGGGCCATCATCTGGTCCCCTGGGATTGGGCAGTCATTGCCGTCTACGCGCTGGGCATGCTTGCCGTGGGCTGGTACTATTCGCGGCGGACCAAAACCCGCGAACAATACCTGCTCGGCGACCGCCAGATGAGGCCCTTGATGGTCGGCATCTCGCTGTTCGCCTCGTTGATCAGCACGATTTCCTATCTGGCCTGGCCGGGCGAGGTCATCAGGTATGGCCCCATGATGATGATCGGCACCGTCTTGGCGTACCCGCTTGTCGGCGTGGTCGTCGGCTGGCTGATGATCCCCTTCATCATGCGGCTGCGGGTTACCAGCGCGTACGAGATTCTCGAGTTGCGGCTTGGCCCGGGCGTCCGCACGCTCGGCTCGCTGCTGTTCCTTTGCCTGCGGTTGATGTGGATGTCGGTGATCGTCTACGCGACGACCAGCCGGGTGCTGGTGCCGCTCTTGGGCCTGGACCCCAGCCGTACGCCGCTGGTCTGTGCCATCCTGGCCTTCGTCACCATCGCCTACACCGCCATGGGCGGGCTGCGGGCCGTGGTCATTACCGACCTGATCCAGAGCGCGATCCTGCTGGGGGCGGCCATTATCACCGTCATGGTCATCAATGCCAGCCTGGGCGGGGTGCACGCCTGGTGGCCCAGCGGGTGGCTGGCCCATTGGCCCGCGCTGCAACTCGGCTACGCTCCCGGCGCCCGCGTGACGGTTCTCGGCGCCATGCTGGCCACCTTCACCTGGTACGTGTGCACCTCGGCCTCCGATCAGATCGCCATCCAGCGTTACCTGGCCACCCGGGACGCCAAGGCGGCCCGGACCGTGCTCTTTATCTCGCTGGCGGCCGACACGCTGGTGTCGAGCATTCTGGCCCTGGTGGGCTTGGGACTGTTCGCCTATTTTCAGGCCTTTCCCCATCTGCTTCCCGCCAATCAAACCGTGCTGGGTGACAGCGACAAGCTGTTCTCGCAGTTCATCGTGACCGGGCTGCCGGTTGGTTTGAGCGGCCTAGTGGTGGCCGGCCTGTTGGCCTGCGCCATGTCGGCTCTCTCGGCCGGCATCAATTCCACCTGCTCGGTAATCACCATCGACGTCCTCGACCGGCTGCCCGGCGGGAAGAAGCGGGCCGCGGGCGACGGCGTCAAGTCGTTGAAATACGTCTCGGTTTTCGTCGGCATAGTCGTCGTTCTCTTGAGTCTCCTGGTCAACATGGTGCACGGCAATCTGCTGGAGGTCTGCTACAAGGTCGTCAATCTGCTCACTGCGCCGCTGGCCGGCCTGTTCTTCCTGGCCATGTTCGTGCCTTGGGCTCGCAGCTTCGGCACGATGGTGGGCGCCGCCTGCGGGCTGGCCGTGGCGATCGCCATCAGCTACTGGAAAGAGTTTACCGGCGTGCAAGGCATCAGTTTTCTCTGGGCCATGCCGTTGAGTCTGGTGGCGGAAGTCGGCGTGGGAGCGCTGGTGAGCCTGATCCCCATCGGCCAACGCGGGACTTTGACGCTGACGGATGACGAAGGGGGAGGAATGACGAATGTCGAAAGTCAAATGACGAAGAAATGACGAATGTCGAAAGTCAAATGACGAAGACCGGGCACGATGGCAGGCCGGCTGCTTCGGCATTCGTGCTTCGACCTTTCTTCGTCATTTGGCTTTCGTCATTCGTCATTCCTCGGCCCTGCCCCCCTTCCTTACCCAAAGAACTCGATCGTGCGCCGCAGCGCGTCGGCCTGCCGCTGGGCCTCGGCCAGGTCGCCGATGTTGTCCTTGAACTGCATCAGTTGCGGTTGGATCGCTTCGGCCATCGGGCAGAGGCCCTTCTTCCATTCCAGGGGCTCCTGGCAATGAGGGCAGCGATTGGGACAGCCGCGGCCATAAAACCGTTCTTCGGCCATGACCGGTTCCAGATAGACCACCGACCAGGCCGCATAGACGCCCTCGCCGCTCAGCTCGCGGAACTTGGCGGCGAAATCGTGCCACGAGACGCCCATCGCGCGATCTCCTTCGTACCTTGCGGCAAACGTCCAGCAGGCGTTCGCGTAACCCGGCGGCGTGCGCTGCGGTCGCAGGTAGGAGCAGCCCTTGACGGCCTCGGCATAGAGGGCCCAAATCTGTTGCCGCAGCCGTACGTAGTCGTTCAGCCGGGCAAGCTGGGCCAGTCCCAGCGCGGCCGCCACCTCCGGCATGCGATACTGCCAGCCCAGGCTCGCGTGCCGTTTGTAGTTCGGGTCCTGGAAGGCAAAGGCCTTGGTGCGGACCTGCCCGCTCTGGGCCGTAATCATCGAGTAGCCCATGCAGGAGAACTTCCGCACGGCCTCGGCCAGCCGCTCGTCGTTGGTGATTACGATGCCGCCGTCGCCGGTCGACATGTGCTTGGTGTTTTCGAAGCTGAAGCTGGCCATGTGCCCGATCGTGCCGGCCAGCCGTCCCTTGTACTCGCCGAGAAAACATTGCGCGGCATCTTCAATCACCACCAGGTGGTGTTTCTCGGCCAGCGCCATGATCGGGTCCATGTCGCACGGCAACCCGTACAGATGCACGGGCATGATTGCCTTGGTCCGCGCCGTAATGCGCCGCTCCACGTCCTGGGGATCCATGGTGAAGGTATCGGGATCGACGTCGGCGAACACCGGCACGGCGTTTTGGTGCAAGGTCACCGCGGCATTCGAGATGACGGTCAAGGCCGGTGAGATCACCTCGTCGCCTGGCCCGACGCCGGCCGCCGCCAGGCAACTGTGCAAGGTCGACGTTCCCGAATTGTGCGTGATGGCGTAGCGAACGCCGAAACGCCTGGCAAAGGCCTCTTCCAGCCGCGTGTTCATCGTGCCATAGGTCGAAGCGCCCAGGCCGGAATCGAGAACCTCCTTGACGTACATCAGTTCCTCTTCGCCGAACCGCCACGACTTTTGGGTCATTGTCTCGGTCCTTTGTTTTGCGTGCTTCGTTGTCGAGCGGGGGGCGATCCCCGGAGAATCGCGATTTTGATCATACTATGCCAGACCACTGCTGCGTAGCCACCCGGCGATCTAGCGATGGACCCTCCCGTTGCCCTCGCCGCGTGGACGCGGCGGCTAAACGGGACGTCGCTTTTTTGGTGCCGCCGTTTCATTGACAGTCCGCGGTCTTGCTATATCATGAATGGTCGTCCATGAGCCCCGGCCCCCTTCTGGCAGTCTAAACAATGTCTGCACCCGACTTCTATTTCGCCGTGAACGCCATTTTTCGCCATATTCACGACTGCTATGGGCGGGAGTCGCTCATCGCCTACTGGCGGGGGCTGGGGGAAGAGTATTATCGGCGCCGCGTGGAACGCTGGAAAGCCGGCGGCCCGCAGGCCCTGGCGGCCGATTGGCGAGAATATTTTGCGGCCGAACCGCAGGCCGAGGTCGAGGTCGCCGTGGCCGACGGGGGCGTCGAGCTTGACGTCAAGGTCTGCCCGGCCATCAAGCATCTCCGCGACCAAGGGCGAGAGATCGTCCCCTATTTCTGCGAGCACTGCGACCACGTCGGCGGGGCGATGGCCGAGGCGGCCGGCTACCGGTTCCAACGCCAAGGCGGGTCGGGCTCCTGCCGGCAACAGTTCCTGCCATCGCCGCCAATCAAGGAGAGCGACTGATGCTCGGCTGCCAGGACTTTTGCGGATACTATGACTGGACGTTCCACTTCGTGCGACGTTCCTGGGGCCAGGAGGCCGTCCGCCGGCTGTGGGCCGAGGCCATCGGCGGCGAGTCGCAGCGGCATTACGCCCAAAGTGCCGCCGAGGCCGGGCTCCGCGGCCTGTACCAGCAGTGGACCAAGACGGGCGTCGAGGAATCGTGCGACTGGACGTTCACGCTGGACGAAGCGAAGAACGTTTTGCGGTTCGACATGCGCGAGTGCCCGAGCAAGGGCTTTCTGCTCGCCCACGATCTTAATGCCGACGAGGACTATTGCGACCATTGCATGGGCTGGACGGTTCCGCTGCTCGCCGGGGTGGGCGTCGAAGTGATCGGGCACGAACACAATCACTGCGGCCAGTGTTGGGGCACGATGCGTTCGAAAGATCGTCCCACGGAACCGCTGGAAGTGGAAGGAGACATTCGTCGCGATCCGCGCTGGCAGCGCGGCTTTCTGCACCGCTGGGAAAATGACCAACCGCAGCTGCTGCTGCCGTCGGTCAGCCCGTCGTACGACGCCTGCGACGTGCTGGCGGCCTGGTTCGCAACGGCCGAGCGGCTCGTGATCCTCGGGCGCGACTCGGCCGCGTCGGAAGCTGCCGGCCGGGCCGTGCTGACGACCGGCAGAGTCTATGCCGATCGCAGCCAATGCCCCGTCGAGCCATCGGCCGTGCTGCTCGACAATGACGAGGCCGAGCTGGTCGGGGTCGCGGCGCGATTCCTGGCCACACCGCCCGCGCGGCGCCCGTTGCTGTTGCATCACTTCCTGCCGCGCCCGCCGCTCATGGATTTCGTATCGGCCGGATTGCCGCGGCCGGTGCCGATCTTGCCGCTCTTGATCCGCCATGGATTGTACCGGCATCAGCCGGGCGGCCCGAAACCGGACGTAACCGAGTTGCTCATGCTTCTGGCCGCGGCGTTGAACAAGTCGCTGTAGGGAACGGGCTCCGTCCCGTTCCGCGAGGCGTCGTGGACATCTCGTCGTCGTGCCCGGAACGCCACGGAGGGGGTTCCCTACAGAACCGGGCCACCCGATGCGCCGCTTCACTCCGTGCCGACCAGCTCCTGAATGATCGGCTCGGCGAGGAGCTTTTTGCAGGCGTCGGCGTCGAGATGTGACGTCATGGGCGCGGGGCAGAACTTGCCGGGAACGCCGCGGGCGTTGAGGATCGCGGTGACGCCGGGAAACACCTCGGGCAAGATCAAGTCCAGGAGCCGGATGATCCGTTGCTCATAAGCGGCGGCCCGCTCCCAATCGCCCGACTCGGCGGCGCGCACGAGCGACATCGTCCACCCCGGCGCCACGCCGAAGATGCCGTCCAGGTGCTCGCAAACCCCTTCCCGCAGCAACACGTCCATGATCCTCGGCTGGGCGATAATGATGCGGAAGCGGTCGCCCATGCGGCGCAGCAGTTCCCGCGTCCAGTCGGCCTCGCAGGAGGCCTTGATGCCCGCGATGTTGGGATGCCGGGCCACCTGCTCCACCGTGTCAAAGTCGAGCTTCACGCCGGTCAGGCTCGGCAAGTCGTAGAGGTAAAGCGGGTGCCGCGACACGTCGGCCAGGGCGTGGTAGTAGCGCACCAGTTCCGCAGGCGGGAACTTGATGAAGTAGGGAGTCAAAACCACCACGCCGTCGACGGCGTAGCGGTTCACCAGCTCGATCCGCTGGCGGCTACGGGCCAGGCTGGTGTCGCCCACGCCGACCATGATCTCGCCGCGGCCGGCGGAGATGCGCACCGCCTGCTCGATCAGCTCGGCATAGGTGCGATTGCTGAGCAATTGCATCAAGCCCATCGATCCGGCGACTAGCAAGCCGTTGATTCCCGCCTGCCATTGCTCTTCCAGGTGGGCTTCGAGCCCTTCGACCGAGAGTGAGTCGTCGTCGCGGAGCGGTGTAAGGATCGCGGTAATGACAAACGTCTTCTTGGATGTTACTTTGGCCATGGTGGCAGGTTACCTCTCGATTGTTGTTACTTGATTTCCCATCCCTTACGATATTCGCGCCGCACCAACGGAGCCGCCTCGGGGCAGTCGGCCTGCATCTTTTCGGCGTCCCAGCGGAGATCCTTGCCGAGGCGCAGGGCTAGGGCCCCCACCAGCATAACCTCCGTCAGCGGCGCCGCGAAATCGGCGAAGTTGCAGAAGGCGGGGCTTCCGCCCTTGCAGGCCTGGAGCCATTCGAGGTAGTGGTCTTGCCGCGGCGCGCGAGGCAGGGTGCGTTCGGGCCGTTGGTAATTGCGGAACTTCTCTTCGGGAAAGAGCCGCCACAGCCCGCCGGTCCATTCGGCCGAGTAAAGCGTGCCCTCGGAACCGACCAGGATGGCTCCGTTGGCAGCCAGTTTGCAGCCGGTCAAGCTCTCCGGCGGCTTCTGACCGCCGTCGTACCAGTAGAGGGCGACCGGCTTTCGCCCGCCGCGGGCCGGGAATTGGCAACGCAGCCGGGCCCATTTCGGAAACGTCTCGGGCTTCAGGCCGGACGTCTCGACGATGGCGACCGATTCGGGCGGGCCCAGCCGCAGGGCATAGAGCGCCACGGCGGCGTTGTGGATTCCCATGTCGCCGATGGGCCCGGTGCCGAAATCCTTCCAGCCCCGCCAGACGAACGGCACGTAGGCCGGGTGGTAGGGCCGCTCGGGCGCACCGCCGAGCCACAGGTCCCAATCCAGATTCTTGGGCGTCGGCGGGCGATCGGCGGGCCGATCGATGCCCTGCGGCCACCAGGCCGTGGCGCGATCCGTCCACACGTGCAGCTCGCGCGGCTCGCCAAACACGCCCGAGCGGATCACCTCGATGGCGACGCGCGAATCGTCGTTGGCCAGCCCCTGCGTGCCCATCTGCGTGGCGACCTTGTACTGGCGGGCAGTGACCGCCATGAGCCGGACCTCTTCGATGCTCCACGCCAGCGGCTTCTCGCAATAAACGTGCTTGCCCAGCCGCATCGCCGTCAGGCTGGGGAGGGCGTGCGTGTGGTCGGGTGTGCTCACCACCACCGCATCGATCTGCTTGTGCATCGCGTCGAGCATCTTCCGGAAGTCGCGGAAGGTCTTGGCTCCGCGAAATTGGGCGGCGGCCGAGCCCAACCGCTTCTCGTCGACGTCGCAGAGGGCGACGATGTTCTCGCCCTTGACGCCTTCCAGGTTCGCCCCGCCCCGGCCCGCGCAGCCGACGATCGCGATGTTGAGCTTCTGGTTCGGTGAAACGGTTTTCGCGACGCCGCGGCCGGCCAGCCACGCCCCGGCGCCCAGCGCGACCGTGCCGCGGAGCATCTGGCGGCGGTTCAGCTTGTTCGACGTGCGTTTCATGGTCGCTCTCCTTTCCCGTTACCAGAGATCGATCGGCCGGGCCGCCGTGGTCGAAAACGGCAACTGTACCTTGCGGCCGGTCCGCGCCGACTCGTAGGCGGCAAAAATCACTTCCAGCACCACGCGGCCGTCCTCGCCGGTCACGAGTGGCGGCTTGTCATTCTGCACGCAATCCACAAAATGGGCCATCTTGGCATGGAATCCGTAGTTCCAGGCTTCTTCATAGATCGTGAAGCTCCAGCCCTTGGTCGAACCGGCTTTCTCGACCGCATAGTCGTATCCGCCGGTGCTGTAGGTCTCGATGGCATTGCCGTGCAGCAAATCGGCATAGGCCACGCCGCCGGAGCCGTGAACTTCGGCGCGGTCGTCCATCCCGCCCAGCTTGGTCCAGCTTTCTTCGGCCACGGCGATCACCCCCTCGGCAAACTCCAGGATGAGGATGGCGTTGTCGTCGCCGCGGGTCCTACTGCCATGAACCTGAGTGCTCATTTGCGCGTAGACCGACTGGATCGGCGGCCGCCCGAGCATCCAGCGGAAGAACTCGATAGCGTGGCAGCCCATGTCCATGGTGACGCCGCCGCCGCTCCGCTCGACGTCCCAGAAATGGGCGGCGTGGGGGCCGTCGTGCTTTTCCGATTGCTTCAAGAGCGTGGGCCGGCCGAGCGCGCCGGAATCCAAGAGTTGCTTGAGGCGGACGTACTTGGGGGCGAAACACAATTCTTCCGCATACATCAGCTTCACGCCGGCCGAGCGGCAGGCCGCGATCATTCGGTCCGCCTCGGCCAGACTGAGGCACAACGGCTTCTCGATCACGATGTGCTTGCCGGCCGCGGCGGCGTCCAGCACGATCTGGCAATGGAGATGATTCGGAACCCCCACCACGACCAGTTGAATTTCCGGCCGCGCCAACAGATCCTGGTAATCCGTCAGCGCGCAGCGAATACCGAAACGCTCGGCGAACCGCGCCGCGTTGCCGGGCGTCGGCGAGGCCACGGCGGCCAGCTCCGCTTGCGGGCAATGCCGCAACGCATCGGCATGAACGGACGAGATAAACTGCGAGCCGATGAGCCCGACCGCAACCGGTGGTTTCATGGCAATGATTCCTTGGCCGGGATTGTAACATACTCGGCGACCTGCGCATACCTGGCATCTGGCGTGGCCCCTGGTTAGCATAAAGGGGATCGTCGCTCGGGTGCCACGGTTGGCTTGCCCAACTGTGCTTCTCGCACTGCTGGACGAGCCAGCAGTGGCACCCTCCTGACAAATCAAGCAACGAGGTGTGTGAATGCGGAGTGTTATCCTGTTTCTCTGGGCGTTATCGTTGGCCGCGCCGGCCCAGGCCGCCACATGGCACGTCGCCGGGCAGGAGGCCAATGCCTCGGACCGTAACCCCGGCACGGCCAAGGCGCCGTGGAAGACCATCGCCCGGGCGGCCAAGAAAGTTCAGCCCGGTGATCGGGTCCAAATCGCCACCGGGGTCTATCGCGAACTGGTGAACATCGAAACCTCGGGCCTGCCCGATCGGCCCATCCGCTTCGAGGCGGCCCCCGCGGCACACGTGGTGGTCACCGGCGCCGACGAGATCGATCATCGTGCCCTGGCTCGCCAGCCCGGTCCGGATGGCGATCAAATCTACGCTGTCGCCTGGACTCATCATTGGGGAACGCACCCGAATAACGAGGATGGCGGAATCTTCTACGAGATTTCTTACGGACTGCACGCCCACGACAACGTCTTCTTGGGCAACGGCTTTGACTCGCTGGCCGGCTCCTGGGGCGGCAACGGGGCCATCGGGCTGTCCAGCTCGCCGGGCTGCACCATCGAACGCAACCTGATGCTGGGCAACCGCGAGGGTTTCCAATTCCGCGAGCAGCAGCGGACCACTCCTCGCATCGGCCAGTCGCGCAAGGCTGCCGAAGAACCCGTCTGGAACCACCACGAGACGATCCGCAACAACCTGATCGCCTACAACGAAAAATGGCAGATCGGCGGCTGGTTCGACGTGCCGGATCACCGCTATTTGCCGGCATCGCTCAGATGCCGATGGCAGGCGGAGGACGCCGCCCGGGCCGCCGCGAAGGCCCCCGGCAAGCATAGCCATGGTCAACCGACGAATCTTTCGCTGGAAACCTTGAACATCAAGTTTGAGCACAACGTTTACGCCCGCGACCCGAGCGAAGGGCTGGTGCTTTGGGGGGCCACGTGGGATCGTGGCCACCGGCAGTACACGGCCCTGGGCCCGTGGCAGGCGGAACTGAAAATCGACGAGGGGAGCATCGAAACGTCCGTCATCTTTGCTGATCCCACCAAACTCGACTTGCGGCTGCCGGCCGATTTGCCGGCCATCCGCATGGGCTGCTATCCCAAGGGCGAAGTACCGGGCGTCGTGTTGGGCATCTATCGTCCTGAACCCCGAACCCTGAACCCTGCCCCCTGAACCGCCCCCCATGCCCGCAAAGCACTTCGCCCTATCGGCCGCGATCTTCGAGGGGAGCCTGGCCGTGGTGGCGGTCGGCTTGGGATGGCTGGTGGGCCAGCCGCCGCTGCAGACGCTTCGCTTGGATCCCTATCACGCGGCCCTGGGCGTCGCGGCCGCCCTGCCGCCGCTCGTGCTGTTTTGGCTGTGCCTCCGCTGCCCGCTCAGGCCGTTCGCGAGGATCACCCGCATTCTCGATGAGATGGTGTTGCCGCTCTTTCGAAATTGCGGATTGGGTGAGTTGGCGGTCATCGCCGCGCTGGCCGGCATCGGCGAGGAGACGCTCTTCCGCGGCGTCATTCAAGCGGCGGTAGCCCAGCACATTGGCGGACCGCCCGGCGTCTGGCTGGGGCTCCTCGTGGCTGGGGTGCTCTTCGGGCTGCTTCATCCCGTCACGCCGACCTATGCCGTGATGGCGGGGGCGATCGGCCTGTACCTTGGCTGGCTGTGGCTGGTCTGGGGAAACCTCCTGCTGCCAATCGTCACCCACGGGGTGTACGATTTCGTGGCCCTGCTGTATCTCCTGCGAACCAGGCAGGAGCGGCGAGAAGCTGGGGATTAGAGGCGCTTTCTGATAGCCGCCCTGGGGGGCTAGCCACCTCGGCCGGCTACCGTTACGATTGTACCGATTCCTCCGACCGGGGCTTTCAGAGAAACTCTGATCAATAACTCGTTCCTGGCGGTCGAATTAGTAGGAATAGGAGCTTCGGGCCAAGCGGGGCTGCCGGCTGTTGCGGAACCATCCTCGAGGCACGGAACCGATGAAGGACTTTCGACACGAGCAACCTGTGGTATTGGTCGTCGATGACGATCGCGAGGTGTGGAGCAAGGTGACGGCGGCACTTCCCGAAGCCAAGTTCGCCTGCCGTTGTTGTGCCACGGCCGAAGAAGCGGCCACGACTGCCGAAACCAATCCCCCCGATCTGATCCTTTGCAACGTCAATTTGCAGGGTGAGAGCGGTCTGGAAACCTGCCAGCGAATCAAGCGGCGGCCGGGGATGGAAGGCGTGCCGGTCATGTTTCTTTCCGGCACCCAATTGCCGGACATCATCCGCCGCAGTGATGCCGGCAGCGGCATCTACTCGCTGCGCAAGCCGTTCGATACCCACGTGCTGGTCGAACTGATCGACCAGGCCCTGGGGGTGCCCCAAGGGTAGACGGCGGGGCGGCAGTGCAACTGCCACCCCAGCACCGGGATGCACGGGGGTAGCCCCGATAGCTCTGCTATCGGGGCGGCGAAGCCGCAAGAGGCTATTTTCTGGGTAAGACGCGAATCCTCTTGTGCCTGTCGGCACCCCGATAGCAGAGCTATCGGGGCCACCCGTGCAACTGCCACTCCAACCTGGGCGGGCGTTAGACCTTCACTTCCGGCACCACGTAGGGCTCGCGGTAAAAGCCCTTGACCAACTTGTTGCCGGCGGCGTTGTCCGCGAAGCATTCCTGCCCCGGCACGGCCGCAAGCCATGGACCCAGCGTGATTGACGGGGCGTCCACGTCGATCGCGTGCGCCCGCAAGTGCACCAAGAGCCGGTCGAACGCGGCGCTCCAGGCGGGGATCTCTCGCGTCACCTCGCGGATCTCGTCCTGCGCGGCCTTCCGCCCCAGCCGATACGAGATGTTGCCGGCATGGCAGATGCGGGTGGAGAGATGCCCTTCGAGGATTTCCGCGTGCAGCTTCTCGCGCCGGCCGCTGCGGACGGCCTCGATGAAGTTGACGAAATGATCGCCCCCCGAGCGGAAAGTCTTGATGACATTGCCCTGCGGATCGAAGGCCTTGCCGCCGTTGCTGATGAGCACGGACCCGCCCTCGCAGTCCACGGCCACGCCCACCCGCATGCCGCGAAAGTCCGGGATCTCCTTGGAGCCCTTGGCCGCGCGAAGGTTGTGAACCTCGTAGAGCACCGGCGCGGTGGGGAAATCGTAGTAGATGATCTGCGTGTTCGGACAATCGGCCGCGTCGTTGAAGACGAATCGGCCGCCAATGCTCATCACCCGACGCGGCAGCTCGGTTTCGCCCAGGATCCAGCGGGCGACGTCGATCTCGTGTACGCCCTGGTTGGCCGATTCGCCGTCGCCCGTGTTCCAGTCGAAACTGCAATCGTATTGCAGATTGTCGCGATAGAGCGGCAGCTTCTTGGCCGGGCCGCACCAGAGATCGTAATCCACTTCGGGCGGGATCGGGAGGGGCTGGGCCCGCTTGCCCACCGACACGCGGGGCTTGTTGGCAAAAGTGGTGATGAGCTTGACCTTGCCCAGGTTTCCAGCCCGAATCCAGGCGACGGCGGCCTGCGTGCCGTGGTTCGAGCGCTGCTGCGTGCCGCACTGGACGATGCGCCGGTAGCGCCGCGCGGCGCCCACCATCTGCCGGCCTTCCCAAATGTAGTGCGAGGCCGGCTTTTCCACGTAGACGTGCTTGCCGGCCTGGCAGGCCCAGATGGTGCCCAGGGCGTGCCAGTATTGCTGGGTGGCAATGCACACCACGTCGACGTCTTTCCGGTCCAGCAGCTTTCGCACGTCGGCGTACTGCTCGACCTTCTGCCGAAAGCTCTTTTTGCAGAGTTTTGCGGCGGCGGCCGAGCGGGCGCGATCGGGGTCGCAGACGGCGACGATCTTCACCCCTTTCTGAGTGGCCATGCCGGGGACGTGGGCGCCCGTGCCGCGGATGCCCAGGCCCACCACGCCCACCCGAACTTCGGCATTGGCTCCCCATGCCTGTGAGGAAATCAGGAGCGGCAGACCGAGCGATGCGGCCGACGCCCCCTGGATAAACCGTCTGCGGCTGATCGACATTGCACATCTCCTGAGGACGAAGACCTTGCTACGGTAACGTAACTGTACAGTACCGGCCATTCTAGCCCGGCGGATTTCGCTTTTCTAGCTGGCGTATCAAAGAGATGCGATACTGGCGATCGCGGCGGTCGGAGAGCAAGCGGAAGATCCGCGATGAAAACAAACTGAGAATAAGCGCAACAGGAGAGCAACTCCAAGTTTTGTGCAGCTCAGGTGGCGGCCAACAGCCTCCGGGAAGGATGAAGCAAGCGAGCTCTCCCATCACTTTTGGCTGAAAGGACACCGCAACAGACATTCCGGCGGCTTTTAGCCGCCGGCGAGAGAGCTGACGTAAGACATTTCAAGTCAACAGGTTACGAAGGCTATCCGCGTTTGCGGCAGACGCTCGTGACGGCGAAATATAACAGCTACTCTTGACATTATTTGGGCCGGCGGGATAATTCGTTTGGTTGGCGTCCTTTTGCTGACCGTGTAGTGTGTGGCACGGCCATTCATACGGGGCGTCAACACTTGCTCTCCCGGTAGTGACCGCACCTTGGCACGACGTCAAGGTGCGGCTCGCTTTTCTTGGTCCCGTAAATCGCTTCTTGGCGGCGGCGCGGTTTGGGGCGACAATGAGCGGTCATGACAGCCCGCGACCCAGACCCGGCCCACACCACCGACGAGTCTCTGACGCCTCGGAGCCTCAGGCGTGACTTTGGCACGCGGACGGCCATCGCGCACGAGGGGGTGGCCGTTCTCCACGCGGCGTTGGACGCGGCGCCGCAAGTGGTGCTGGCCCGCTGGCGAGCCTTCTTTGGCCGCTGGGCCGGCCGGGCCTTGGACAAAGTGCCCCGCCATCTGGCCAAGCTGGCCCGTCGCTATGGCACTGACTCCTCTCCGGCCGGCTCCGAGGAAGTGCTGTTCGCCCTGCAAACCTACTACGCTCTGATCGTCCAGCTTGTGGCCGGCCGGCTGTTGGGCAGTCATGGCGACGATCTGTTGCCCGAGAGTCCGTTCTCGTGGTGCTCGACGGCGCCGTCGGCGGCCGTTCGGCGGTTGGCAGACCGGCTTCGGGATGCCCTGGCATGCCGACCGGTCGCCGCATCAACTCCGGCCGCCGAGGGCGACTGCGATTGGTTCAAGCCGCTTTACGAAGACCTTTTCCCGCGCGCATTGCGGCACCAGCTCGGCGAATACTATACGCCCGACTGGTTGGCCAATCACGTGCTCGATCAGGTCGGCTATGGCGGCGAGCCGTCCGCACGGCTGCTGGATCCAGCCTGCGGCTCCGGCACCTTCTTGGTGCTGGCCTTGCGGCGACGCAGGGGAGAGAGGAGAGAGGAGAGAGGAGAGGGATTGGGTGTTCCGTCTTCTTCCCTCTCCTCTCTCCTCTCTCCCCTCTCCCCTGTTTCCGGTTTCGACTTGAACCCGCTGGCCGTGATGACCGCGCGGGCGAACTACCTGATCGCCCTGGCCGACCTGCTGCCGCGGACGGGCCGTGTGGAAGTGCCGGTCTATCTGTGCGATTCAATCCTCGGCAGCGGCGCGGCGGAGACCTGCGGCGCCGAGTTCGACTACGTCGTGGGCAACCCGCCCTGGGTCGCCTGGGACAATCTGCCCGACGAGGATCGCCAGGCGACCAAGCCGCTGTGGGAGCGTTATGGACTGTTTTCGCTCTCCGGCCGCGACGCGCGGCACGGCGGCGGCAAGAAAGACCTCTCGATGCTGATGCTCTATGCCGCGGCCGATCGCTATTTGAAGCCGGGCGGGCGGCTGGGCATGGTCATCACGCAAACGCTCTTTCAGACCAAGGGGGCCGGCGACGGATTTCGCCGCTTTCGGCTTGGCCCGGACGGCCCGCCGCTTGGCGTCCTCCGCGTCGACGACCTGACGGCCTTGCGACCCTTCGACAATGCGGCCAACTGGACCAGCACGATCGTGCTGCAAAAGGGCATTGAGACCGCGTACCCGGTGCCGTACGATCTGTGGGACGAGGGGCGCGAGGACCGCGGCAAGGAGCGGCGAACTTCCCGTTGCTCTCACTGGGCCCGCCCCGTCGATCCGGCACGGCCCAACTCGCCCTGGCTGATTGTGCCGGACGGAGACGCCCGCGAGCACGCGGTGAAAAGCGGCGGCGCGGAATATGTCGCCCACCTGGGCGCCAACAGCGGCGGGGCCAACGGGGTGTATTGGGTCGAGATCCTCGCCGTGGCCGAGAGTGGCCTGCTGATCCGCAATGTGGCCGCCCGGGGAAAGCATCGCATTAAGACGTTCGAGCACGCCCTTGAGCCCGATCTGCTCTATCCGCTCTTGCACTGGGGCGACGTGCGGCGCTGGGCGGCCGTGCCCCGCGGCCATCTCTTGTTGGCTCAAGACCCCGCCGCGCGAACGGGCATCAGCGAGCATCTGATGCGCGAGCGATATCCGCACACTTGGGCGTATCTGGAACGATTCCACGAATTGCTGGTCGCGCGGGCGGCATATCGCCGCTACCAGCAGCGAGGACCTTTCTATTCGATGTACAACGTCGGGCCGTACACCATGGCGCCGGTAAAGGTCGTGTGGCGGCGGATGGATCGCCGCATTAACGCGGCGGTCGTTGAAGCCTATGACGATCCGCTGCTGGGCCGCCGGCCGGTGATTCCGCAAGAGACGTGCGTCCTGGTGGCGTGCGATTCGGCCGACGAGGCCCATTACCTGTGCGCGGTGCTGAACAGCGCGGTCGTCAACGAATTGGTGCAGGCTTCCAGCGTTCGCGGCGGCAAGGGCTTCGGCACGCCGGGCATGTTGGAGTTCGTGCCGCTTCGCCGGTTTCAGGCAGACGAGCGGCTACATCGCGAGTTGGCCCAGTTGAGCCGGCAAGCCCACGCAGCGTCAGAAGAAGCCCGGGTGGCCATCCAGCAGCGGATCGACGGCCTGGCCGGCGGGGTTCTTCGCTGACTTGCAGCCGGCCGGGGCGTGCGATATAAACACAGCGTCGCCCGACAAAGCGGCCTGGCTCGCATAGGTCGCGCAGCAATGTGAAACCCGAACGCATGGTAAGCACTCTGATCCTCGCCGTCGTTCTGTGCGGAGCCGCGTCCGGCGCGGCACCGATGATCGACTTCGCGGAATCGCAACAGGCGGAGTTGTGGCTTCGGCATCCCGTGTACGGCGATCCGTCGTTCGACGCCTTCGAGCGGCTGCCGGGCAACCCGATCCATCGCGGCCGTCCGCCGTACGAGTGGCCGGTGAATGGATTTCTTTTCGCGGATCCGGTCGGCGGAAAGTGGTATCTCTACGTGGGCGATTATTGCAAAGGCTACGCGGCGCACGCCAGCCGGTGTATCTTGTATCGCTCGACGGACCACGGCCGGCGCTGGGAATACTTGGGCCCCGTGTTGCAGGGCGACCGGACGATGTTCGACCACGGCGGCAGCACGCCCGACGTCAGCGTTGTTTTTGCCGACGGGCGCTATCACATGCTGTACGATTGGGGCGACGTGCGGGATTGGATGCGCGGCGGCCTCGCCTATGCATGGGCGGAGAGGCCGGAAGGGCCCTTTCACCGCGCGGCGAAACCGATTACGGAGAATTGGACGCTCTCGCCCCTGTTGGGCAAGTATCGCCGCACCTACGCCGGCACGCTCATCCGCCGCCAATCGGACTGGCTCATTCTCGGCATGATGGACAGCGCACCGACCAGTTGGGCGATGTTTGCCATGACGGCGGCCAGGCCGGAAGGTCCGTACTCCCCGCGGCAGTTGGTCCTCAACGTCGAATCGGACCGCTTCCATCCGCCGCTGATGGAGGGCTTTCCCGCCTTCGCCCACGAGGGATATGTCTATGCCCCCGCCACGTCGGTGGCGCTGAACCGCGACTTCCAGGTGCTGTTCCGCGCGCCGCTCGCGCGGGCGACCGAACCAGCATCTTGGGAAATCTGCCGCTACGGCTCCTTCTGGCACACCGAAAACGTCGAGCACGAAGCCTACGGACTGTGGGGACAGACGCCGGCCTGCCGGGTCGACCCGGCGGGGGTTTTGTGGGCCATGTTCAACAGCCGCGACCGGCAGGGTATGGGCACGGTGAACCTCGCCCGGCGGTCGTGGAACCAGCCGCTCCGTAGCCGCGGCTTCGTGCTGAGCGGCCACGCGGGGCCCAGCTTCACCTGCTTGCGGAGGGCGTTCCGCAGCTTCGAACTGGACGCCGCGATGCGCGTGCAGGGAACGGCTCGCCTCTTCTGGGATTCCGACGCCCCGCTGGGGCCCAACCAGCCCACCTCGGACGCCACGCTGCATCCGCTCATGCGCACGCGGCATCGAGCGTTCGAGCTTTCCGCTACGCAGTGGAAGGTCGTGAGCGTCGATGCCCAGGGTCGGACCACGACATTGGCGTCCGCCTCCGTCGCCGGGCGCTCGCTGTGGCTTCTCTCACTCCATCGCGGGACCGATGGCAGCACAACCCTGGCGGCCGACGGGCAACCGCTGTGGACGACCGGTCCGATCCAAGGCAGCGAGACGAGTGCCGGGACCATCGGCCTGCTCGTCGAGCCGCACAGCCATCTGAGCGTCGAGCGGTTCCGCGTTGCCGGCCGGCCGCTTGAAAACAGACTGACCTATCTTTACACCGAAGGGCTATTGGGCGCCGGCGAAAAACCAGCCGACTGGCAGGAGCGTCACGAGCCGGCTTTCCGTTACGGCATCGGCGCGGTGTCGCGCCACTCCCACGGCAGGATCAAGTGGAACGTGGTCGGCACTCGCATGACCTTGTGGAGTCCTCGCGGTCCCGCGTTCGGTAAGATCGAAATCCGCCTGGACGGCCGACAGCAGGCCATTTTGGATTTGCATAGCGACAGCCCCGTAGCTTCGCGTCCCATCTGGACGAGCGGCGACCTGCCCGAAGTCGGCCACGCCGTAGCGGTGCAAGGTGTCTTCGGTGTCTTTCCGGTGGACTGCCTGGAGACCGCGTCCGGGGAATTGCGCTCCGGCGCCCCGCTTCCCGCCAAGCTTCTTTCTTACCCGTGAAAGGTCCTTTCATGCAACGGCCGCTTCTATTCTGCGTGTTCTTTCCTGTCGCTTGCCTTGCCTGGGGCGGAGATACGTCGTCGCCGGTGGTTCCACCCAAGAAAACTGAGAGCGAGCGGCGGCCCAGCAAGATTTGGCAGCGCCGCGGACCGCTGGGCGAGACGCCCAAACGCGTTACCGACGCCTATCCGCTGTCGGACCAGCAGAACAAGGCCGGCTGGGTGAAATTCGAGCCGATGAGCGACGAATTCGAGGGCCAGACGTTGGACGCCCAAAAATGGACGCTCGGGATCGTCGGTTGGCGCGGCCGGCAGCCGGCCCTGTTTAGCGACCACAACGTCACCGTGTCGGACGGCAAGCTGAAGCTCACGATGCGCAAGGAAAAGCTGCCGGCGGCGGAAAAGAAGAACGGCTATCACGACTACACGTCCGCGGCCCTGCATAGCAACGCCCGCTCCAGCTACGGCTATTACGAGGTGAAGGCCCGGCCGATGAACTCGGGCGGATCGAGCTCGTTTTGGTTCGCCGCCGGCGTGGGGCCGGACTGGCAAACCGAGATCGACGTGTTCGAGCTGTGCGGGAAGTCGCGGCACTACGAGCGGAAGTACAACATGACGCTGCACGTGTGGCACACGCCCACCAGTAGCCAGCACTGGAGCGTGGGGGACTATTGGAACGCTCCCTGGCGTTTTGCCGACGACGACCACGTTTATGGCTTTGATTGGGGCAAGGACGCGCTAAAGTTCTACGTGGACGGCGTGCTGGTCCGCTCGGTGGAAAACACCCACTGGCACCAGCCGCTCGAGTTGATCTTCGATAGCGAAACCATGCCCGAGTGGTTCGGCATGCCCAACGACAAAGATTTGCCCTCCACGTTCACTATCGAGTACGTCAGGGCGTGGAAAAGGGCGAAATGAAGGGGGAAGGCGGAACAACCGCTGTTTTGCGATGATTGACAGATCAATAGCGCTGGATAAAGTAGGGCATAGATTCGTTCGATCCTGATGCCGGGACCAGAACGCCGCCATCGCGCGGCTTTGCCTCAGAAAGGAAACCCATTATGAAGATCGGCTTTCACACTGACGCGTTCAACTCCGTGTACTTCAGTTTCGAAAAATGCCTTGAGTGGGCCCAACGGAACGACGTGCATTACATCGAGTGTGGCACGATTGACGGTTCGAGCTGGATCCACGGCTTGGGCTATTTCCCCCACGTTGCCCTGTATGAGGATCCGGTGCTGTTGCGGCGGAAGATGGAGAAGCACGGCGTCCGGTTCTCCCAGATCGACGCGGCCTTTCCCATGTCCGGCAGAGACGGCCCCCTGTACGGCGTGCCCTACGTGATGAAGGCCATCGCTTGGGCGGCCCTGGCGGGCAGTCCCTGCGTCGACACGACCGACGGCCTGCACGCCCCTTCCAATCTGAAGGACGAAGAGGCCATGGACCTGATGAAGCGGAGTTACCAGCAGATTATCGAGGTGGCCGAGGCGCACCAGATCATTGTGAACATCGAACCTCACGGCTACTTCACCACCAATCCCCAATTCATGGACCGCATGCTCAACTTCTGCGACTCACCCTGCCTGCGCATGAACCTGGATACGGGCAACACGTTCATTTCAGGCCAGGACCCCGCCGAGTACTTGAAGCGCTTCATCGATCGAGTGAGCCACGTTCACGTGAAAGACGTTCCGGCATCGCTGGCGGAATCGCGCGGCACGCAGACCGGCATTGCCGCCGGCGACTATTCCGTGTTGGGCGAGGGCGTCAACGTCGAAAACATCAAGAAATGTCTCGTCCTGCTCCGCGACCACGGCTATAACGGAGCCCTGAGCATGGAGTGCGAGGGCCGCGGCGGGCCGCTTATCGAGCGATCGCTGAAGTGGATGCGCGAGACCTTGGCCGAGCTGAACATCCCGATCGAAGGATGACCGTTGAGCCGGCAGCGGAAGCGTCGCCAACCTGCTACGGGAGTATTCTTGCCTGCCTGAGGCCTTTCATGACCGGAAAACAACGCATCCGCGCCGCCATGAGGCACGAGCCGGTCGACCGCGTGCCGGTGATGTGCCAATTGGCCATCGGCCATTACTTGCTCAATACCGACATCAAGCCGGCCGAGCTGTGGTTCACCAGCGAGGGTTTTGCCAAGGCGTTGGTCGTTCTGGCCCGGCGCTACGGTTTCGACGGCGTGATGATCAATCTGCCGGGCCGCGATCCGGACTGGATGCGGCACGTCCTGCGGATCGAGGATGCGGCCGACGGCGGGCAGACAGTCTTCTTCCGCAACGGCGAGAGTGCCCATTGCCCGCCGGACGACAACGTGCAGCACCTTCATGCGAGCGGCTACCGCCGTCCAAAAATCACCGAGGTCGATCCGGCGCAGCTCTACTACGACGATCCGCACGACCTGGGCGGGCTGAAATATCCGTTCTATTTCGGCCTTGAGCCCTACCAGGCCGACCGCGCGCGGTATTGGCCCGATTATCTGTTCCGCACGATTGACCAGGTCCTCGCCGCGGCGGGCCAGGAGCTGTCGGTCCACAGCGAAATCTTCGCGCCGTTCACCCAGTTCATGGAGTTGTTCGGCTACCAAGAGGCCCTCATGTATCTGATCGACGAGCCGGAGCGGTGCGAGGCGATTCTGGCAGCCTACACCGAGGGGGCGGCCGATCTGGGTGCCCAGCAGGCGCGGCGGGGCGTGGATGCGGTGCTGATCTCGTCGGCCTTCGCCGGCGGCGGCTTTATCTCGCCGCGGCAGTACGATCGGTTCGTGCTCCCCTTCGAACGCGAAGTGGTCCGCCGGATTCACGCGGTGGGCGTGCCGGTCTACACCCATACCTGCGGCGACATCGGCGATCGGCTGGAACGGATGGTCGCCACGGGCATCGACGGCATCGACACGCTCGACCCGCCGCCGTTGGGCAGCGTCGAGCTGGCCGACGCCAAGCGGCGGGTCGGCGAGCGCGTGTTCTTCAAGGGGAACATCGACGCCGTCAATACGCTGTTGAAGAAATCGCGGGAGGAAGTCCGGCAAGACGCCCTGGCGAGGCTCAAGGTGGGCAGCCCCGGCGGCGGCTACATTCTCAGCAGCGCCTGCTCGGTCTCGCCCCGCGTGCCGCCGGAGAACCTCACGGTACTGGTCGAGGCGAGCGAGCAATTTGCCCGCGGCTAAGAGTAACGCGGATGGTTTTTCGGGGCGGGCGATGGCAGACGGGCGCGGGCAGATGTGATGCAGTCGGCCGGATAAGCCGATCGTCCTTTGCCGCCCCCGCGGACCGCAGCCCCGGCAAAATACGCATCATCGCCCTAACGTTTGATGTCGCACTTGGGCAACGCCTGCTGGAGTTGTTTCACGCCGTCCGCAGTCACTTTGGTGTGCGTGACGTGCAACTCGGCGAGCTTGGTCAATCCGGCCAGGTGCGGCAGGCCCGCGTCGGTGACCTGGGTGCGGCCGAGATGGAGAAATTCCAGGCCCGTAAGCGGTTCGAGCTTGGCCAGCCCGGCGTCGGAGACTTTCGTTCGATCCAGGTTGAGCCATTTCAAGCCGGTCATGGTCCCCAGCGAGTCCAGACCGGCGTCGGTCGTCGGCGTGAAATAGAGATTCAGTCGGGCGAGATGAGGGAGCGTGGGCAACTGCTTCAGGCCGGCGTTGCTCACAGCCATCTTGCTCACGTCCAGGTCGGATAGACTCGTAATCGCCGCCAGTTGCGCGAGCCCGGCATCGGTGATGCGCGTACCCGACAGGCGAAGCCGCTTGAGGCGTGGCAGACTGAGCAGGTTCTCCACGCCCGCGTCGCTGACGGCCGTGTTGGCCAAAAATAGCTCTTCCAGCCCGGTGAGTTTCTTGATCGCGGCCAGGCCGGCGTCGGTGATCTTGGTTTCGTCCAGGGCGAGCGATTTCAGTTTGCCGAGCCGGGCGAAAGTTTGGAGGTCGGCATCGGTGATCGGTTGCCGCGCACATTTCAGGCTCCGCAACTGGCGGAGTGCAGAGAGCTGCGCGAAGTCGAAGCCCTGCAGCCGAGCACGGGCGAAATCCACGGCGACCACATGACCCTGCTTGTCGAGTTTCGCGGCCGCCCCGATCTGCTTGAGATTCTTAACCACTTGCGCCACGTCAACCGCCGCGGCTTCCCCCGCATAGCCGCTTGCAGCCACGAGCAGGGACGCCAAAACCATCGATATCAATTCTCCGATCACTCGCATGTTCAAGATGTCCTCCACGGAAGGTAGCCCCGGCAAACGTGCTGTCGCACGCCCCAAAGGAGCTTGGTTATTCCAGTTGCCTTTACGCCCCCCGCACCTTCTCCAGCACCACCTGGTTGCCCCGCTGATGAAACTCGATGTGGGACATGAAGGCTCGCATGAGCATCACGCCGCGGCCGCAAGGCCGGCTAAGGTGGACCGCATCGGTGGGATCGGGAAGGCAGTCGGGATCGAAGCCGGGCCCCTCGTCGGTGATTTCCACGCGAATCTTCCGCGCCGAGAGCCAACAGCAGAAATGGACGTGCTTCTTCGCGTCCAGCCCGTTGCCGTGCAGGTTGGCATTCACCAGCGCCTCGTCGACGGCCAGCCGGATGCCGAAGATTTCCTGCCGCGACCAGTCCAGGGCTTCCAGTTCCTGCAACAGTTGGTCCAGAAGCCGGCGGCCGGCCGCGAGGTCGTTCGCAATCACCTGGTCGCATTGCCAGGTCCAATGGTCCTCGGACGTAGGCATGTCATCCGGCGGGACGGTCCCGCGTCTGTGCCGCAAGTTCCCCCTACGTCAGGCAGGCCCCTGCCTGACCACTTGAATCATCGCTCCCACAAGACGAATCATGTCAGGCACGGTGGGCCTGACCTCCGCGCTCAAAAGGCCGCCAATGCGTCGGCCTCGTCCTCTCGAATATCGAACAAGCGATCGAGCTTGGTAATGCTGAACACCTCGAAGATTTCCGGGCGGATGTTCGACAACTTCAGCGTGCCGCCGTGGGCTTTCATCTTCTTGTCCAACGTGATCAGCTTGCCTAGGGCCGCGCTGGAAAGAAAATCGACCGACGAGAAGTTCAACAGCAGCTTATCGTGATTGTCCGCCTCGACGAGCTGGAACAACTCCTGGCCCAACTGCTGAATATTGATGTCTTCGACGATTTTGTGGTCGCGGAAACGCACCACCGTCACGTCGCCGACCGGATTGATCTCTAAATGCCGATAGGCAACCATCAGGAAAACTCCTTCCAGCGCGGCCGCCGGCACCTTAACCCAGGCGCCGTATCGGTTAATCATAGGCCCGCTCGGGTGGGTGTCAAGAGCGGTTGGCGGGGCGGCTTGGGAGATTTTCCCCAGCGGACCGGGACCGGGGGCAAGAGGAACGCTGATAGCCGTTGATTTCCGCTGATCCGCCAGCGCTGTAGGGAATGTGTCTGAATGAGTTTTGACAAACAACATGGCACCGGTGTATCGCCAATGTGCACCAAGCCTGCCAATTGGGGGCAAGCTGTGGGACGTTGCCGGCAACGCGTCAGTCCCGGAACGGACGTTAGTCACTAGCCGGGGACGTTATTGGGTCCTGCGCGGCTACTGGAACGAGGGCGAGTGAAACGAGCTCGTTTTCCCGGTCGAGAACGTCGAAAGTGTTCCACAATCAACCACGGAACCAATAGTCCCCGGTGGGAACGTTTGGATGTTGTTCGAGCCGCGGAGCGGCGGCAGAGATTTCTGCCGCCCCTTCCGGGGCTGTCCGATCCATAGACGGATCTCATCCAGGGACTGGCGTCCCTGGCTAGTGACTGCCGCCGCTTCGCGGCTCATCCAAACGTCCCGCTGCCTTATTTACGCTGTTGCCATTTGTGTCTCGCTAATGTCGCTACCTGATTTGTTCGTCAAGACCCGTTAGGGGACGCCTTTGGCGGCGTTTCTGCCTTTGAAGGTGTATCCGTTGCCTTCGGAACGGCGCGGAGGCCGTTCCCTACAGCGCCGCGGGTCTCAGAAGAATTCGGCTCGGCCGGCCGCCTCGAAGGCGTCTTTGATGTGCTCGATCGTGGGACGCCGCTTGCCTGCCGGCCAGGTGATGGCGATGACGTCGAAGCGCGCGGGATAGTCGAGCAATCGGTACCGCTTCAGAAAGCCGACGGCCAGATCGCTCAGCCGCCGCTGCTTGTCCTCGTCGACGGCCTCGGCCGGATGGCCCGTGTCGTGCGACTGGCGTGTTTTGACCTCGACGAAGACGATGGTGCGGCGATCCAGTGCCACCAGGTCGAGTTCGCCGCGGCTGACGCAATCGCCCCGGGCCAGGATTTTGTAGCCGCGGCGGCGGAGGTATTTCAGTGCTGCCGCCTCGCCGCGCTCACCGAGCGTTTTGGGCGGAAACCATCGCTCGTGCCAGCGGGCCACGGCTTGCCGCACGCTCATGGAGATGACAGGCATGGGTTTCCCCCGCGAGTTCGAAGCTCAGGCCGCGATGATGGCAGAAAATGCGGCTGGTGGCAAGCAGGGGCCAGGAAGCGGCTCCCCACGCCCGCTTGCGGAGAGGGGCAACGGGGGCGGCCAGGATTCTCGGCACCGCAACGAGTACCGCCGGCGCCGGGAATTCGGTCGTCGGACCGTCCGACCCGAACGTGCGACTGCAGAGCCCGGCCGTTCGGCTCATTCGTCGTCGGCGTTCTCAGACACTACCCGTTCGGCCTCGCGGTCGTAAGTAACGGCCAATTCTCGTAGGGTACCGGCTAGGCGATGGTAACCGCGTGCCTCGGCATCGTCAGCCTTGGCTCGGTAATCTCGGGCTAATTTTCGCTCTTCCTCGCCCGTTGGATTCACCCAATGAAAGCCACGTGAGTTGTACAGTTGCATTCGGAATCCGTGTCGCATTTCGCTGGCGTCCCTCGCGTTCAACGCCGTCGCGACCGAATGATGTATCCAGAGGCCGTCGGCATCAGGCGGACTGTGAACGAGGGTGTGGCCAAACCTTGACATTGCGATTTCTAAGTGGCCAGAGTCGTTACAGGCCGCCTTGACTGCGTCCAACCATGCAGTGAACGCATCGCCGTCAAACGTCCCATCCCTCCGGCTCCCGGGAAGGGTGCTCCACCTATCTAGAAGGTGATATGCGTTCGTCGCAATACTCTTCTGTTGCTCTGTAGTTCCTTCCACGGGCCGCTCCTTCCCCTTCATTGACCGAAACACAATTTGGATAACCTCGCAAAAGAACGCCGGCTCGTCAGCCAGTCGGCGTTCGAGTAGCACGGGCGAGGCACGGTTGTGCTCGTTAAGAAGTGGCAGAAAGGCCCACTCGATTCCCATGATTTTGGTGGGACTTGTGCCCGGGTCATCCTGTAGTGCCTTGATGACCTCCACGATCGCATGAGTATCCATCGCCGCGGTGTCTTCCGCGGGCCCCAACAGTGCGCGGAGCGCACGCACTGCCTGGGGCGTGTCGATCGGCAGCTTTTGATGCCGCAGCCACTCAAGGCATTTTATTGCCTCCCGCGGCCGCCCGTATTGCAGTAACCGGTCAATGGCGAACTTAATGCTCTCCTTTGCTGCGTAGGGATTCGCGTTCGCCCTGCGCCAATACGGACCTTCGTCCTCGCCGAGCAATCGCGCCGATCGCGCCCAGGCATCGGTGGTAAAAGGCAAATAAGCCAATAATTGCGCCCTCTCCGACGGTGACCAAAGCGACGTATCAATCGCATCAACCCAGTTCCACCCCCGTCCGGTGAACCGCCCCTGTACAAAACCGCCCGCGAATTGCAAAAGCGGCTTGTCGCCCGACTCCAATAACGCCGGAAGGATTTCCCTCTCGGGGTCGTCCGGCGCGAGCGAGGCAGAGGCAAACCCAACTCGCCATGGTGACTCCACCGTCTGCACAAAGCTCAGAACTTCCTTTATTCCGCCGTGCGCGAAAAGGTCCCTGACGGCCTCCCTTCGTCGGCCTTCAAGCTTGTCGAAGTTGTCGTTGTAATTGCCGGCTTCGTCGTAGAGGTCAAAATTACGCTCGCTAAAGAGTCTTTGGTGGCGGTAAAATGCGGCCGTGGGCGCGAGGCGTTCCGCGATTGCAGCAATCTCGCCTAGCTCTTCTGTCCCGATCGCCCAATTTGCATCTGCATTTCTCCGGTGTTTTGAAACCAGATCATTAAGCTTGTTCCATATTGGTAGCCGGGCGCCTTCGGACATCGAGGAGACGGCCTCTGATCGCAGGTGAGCAAGCACTTGCTCACGCGCTTGCGGCGGCAGGTCATCGAGGCGGTCAATTAGATCGGAAAGCTTCAAAACATCGCCTGTCGCGGCGCTAGTCGCTAACGCTACATATGCGGTAACATCTTCCCGATACCCTTGGTCCGTTACACCACCACACCAGTCGTCGGGAATTGTTTCCCTCCATTGCGGCTTGTATGACCCGGTTGAGGTTCCGTAAGAACTGGGCAATAGCGTTAGCAGGAGCTTCCAAGCGATTTCCGGGCACTCTTTCAAAAGGGTTGCTACGGCTGCCTGCCTCTTTTCGGGCGGCGCGCAAGTCTGCGGAAACCACGGCAACAGAATTGTTGAGAGAGAATTGGCGGGGCGATTGGCCCAATTGCCGCCGGGGTCCCTCGCGGCGAGCTCGCCGAGGAGCACGACCGCCCGTGTCAGATATTCTGCGTCCCACGCTAGGTCCTCAAGAGCCCAAAGTAAACCCGTAACCGAGTTGCCCCCCATGAGCGCATTGCGTTCCTGACCAAAGAGTTCATCGAAGGGACAGGGCGATTCCTTCAACGACCTCTCGACGGCATCGAGAAATTCCGCCGGAGCGGCTTCTGCCAACAACGGAAGTAGGGCGTCGAGGCTAGCCCAGAGCACCCAATCTGCGTTTGTCAGTATCTCCCTGACTGCAAGTGCGGCAGTTGCCTCCGCCCGCCCGGAGGAACAGGTTGTTAGGGCCTTCGGGTGGCTGCCGAGCAGTGCCAACGTTTCGGCGAAGCCCACCCGCAGCACGCCTGAACGCGTCAACACTCTACCGTGAATGCTGGCAGCAAATCTCTCCTCCGGGGCCAACTCAAATTTGGGATCTCGCTCTTGGAGGACGCCTATGGCGACCTTTTTCAGCCGATCGAGGTGCTCGTCAAAAATTCGTGGCCCCAGCGAGAACCACCCCTCGTAACGGCTCGCGAGCTTCCAGATACCGTTCCGATGGCGAAGGGGAGTGCCCGGCCGCGATAGGACGTCACGGATAGCGCCGATCCACTCCCCGTAGGCTTTTTTTGATAGTTCCTCCGCAACTGCCCTGTCGCCGTCAGAGGTCTCGTCCCATGAGCCCAATAACTCCGCGATTGCAAGTTCGGCGGCGGTGGTCCCCTGAGCCCATTCTGGTACAAGCGAGAGATTTGAGATACATCGAAGCAAACAGCCCAGGTCGCCGTTGGTCCTGATCCCCAGATTGTGGGCGCGCTGCTCCGAGTAGCCGGCCTTCCTAAGAGCCTCTTCGACTTGATGGCTCGACGGATTCGGCACAGGGGCGCGATTGGGGTGCGGTATACCGCCCGGCGCCCCCCCATAGATAACGGCGTGCCCTGCCTTTCGGGCTCTTTCAAGCAGCATTGTTGCCTCACGGTCGGTCCCGTCGAGGCCAAATGTTACGACGAGGACGTGCCGATCCCGGAGCGCTACCAACGAGTTCAATCCGTCGGGACCCGACACAAAAAGGCAGCGAGCCACCTCATCGGCAATCGCGTCGTCGGTCGACGATGCGAGGTAGGCAGCGACGAACGTCGCCACCTGGTCAGGAAAATAGGTGTCTAGCTTCAGTTGCGGAATCTCGCCGGCAAAGACCCCGCGAAGCTTTTCCTTCGCAGCATCACGATTCGCAAGAAATACCTCCGGAATTAATGGTGGCGGGGCGCCGATATCTCTTACCTCGCGCCAGCACTGTTCTGGGGTTCTCAACTCGCCGGCTGGGAACCCCATTTTCTCGGCTAACCAGAGTTCCACGCCGGGAAAATATTGAAGCCAGTCCACCAACCGTGCCCCGTCGATTACGCGGACGTCGCGCCACTCTTTGCGATCTCGCCATCTCTTCATCCAACTTAGCTGGGATTTCTCCTTCCACGTGGACGGCCAGTCGGTACGCGCCGACAAGGGTGTGACAAAAATGAACGCCGACTCCAGCCTCTCGTCGCGAGGTGTGGTGCTCGTTCGTTCCCTGTAATCCGACGTCGCTTTCCTTCCGGCACCCACACCCGCGCCAATTTCCCAGACTGATTTGCCCTCGGGCACGAACGGTTTAAATGGACGATCCGTGTCTAGAACGCCATCTGGCCCCGGTTGCTCGATGCTATCGCCGCCCGGAAACCTTCGGTCCCGCGGCGCCGGACAGGATGCCGCGACGAGCCGTTTCACAAGTTCAACGGTAACGCCTTGGGCGTCGCGGGCATTGCCTCGAACCCATGAATCGAGCTGATTCTCCGTAATTATTTTGCTCATGATGGGGCAACCCTCCCGGGAATGTTGGGCGCAATATACACCGCATTCCCCACCGCGGCAAGCATCGTGTTGGACCAGTGGCGGGGCTCGTTCTTCGCGGGGTAGCGGCGTCTGGCTCAGCGCAAGCGTGTCGCAGTCGCGCAGATGGCCGGCGCTTCCGATGCGGAAAGCCCTCACCCTAGCCCTCTCCCGGCGGGAGAGGGGACGTTGCCGCAGTTCTTATCGACGCATCGGTGACGGAAACCAACGCAGTCGTTCACGCCGGGCAGTCGGGCGGCAGGGAATTGGCCGCGTTTTCGCGGCGTGCAAGCACGCCGGCTAAACGGACGACAACGAATGCATCGGCCAATATCAACTACCCTTCGCGAACTGTCTCGATCATCGCCACCATGTTCTCTAGCGGAATGTCGCCCGGCATGTCGTGAGAAGGGGCAACAATAAAGCCGCCGTCACGGCCAATCTCGTCCATCAGGCGCCGCGTCTCGTCGCGAACCTGTTGCGGCGTGCCGAAGGGCAACAGCGTCTGCACGCTCACGCCGCCCAAAAAACTCAAGCGGCGGCCGAACTGCCGCTTCATCTCGTACGGGTCCATGGCCTCGGGCTGGAACGGATTGAAGATGTCCAGGCCCAACTCGATCAGCTCGGGAAACAGCTCTTGCACGCGCCCGCAGGAGTGGATCATCACGGCCTTGCCCGCTCGCTTGACCATGCCGTACAGCTCGGCGATCCGCGGCTTGACGAAACGCCGCCACAACCGGGCGCCGAAGATCAGGCCCTGCTGCTGGCCCCAGTCGTCGCCGAAGCGGATGCAGTCGATGTCATACTTTAGCACCTCTTCCAGGATGCCGCGATCGTAGGCCGCGATGGCGTCGAACAGCTCGTCGACGAACTCGGGCGCTTCGAGCATGTCGACCATCAGGTCGGTCATGCCGCGGAGCGACCAGGCCCGCTCGAAGAGCGAAAACGCGATGCTCACGTAGCGGAACCGGTCGGCATGGGCGACGGCGAAGCCGGCCAGGCCCTCGAAGCGGCTCGGATCGTGCGGATCGGGGAAGGTGTAGCCGGCCAACGAGCGGGTTTTGAGCTGGTAGTCCTCCACCACGCCGATGTCTCGGTCGACCGTGCGATTCCAGACCACGCCGAACTCGTCGCGCCAGTGGCCGGGGCGCACTTCCTGCCAGGCCCCCCGCCGCAAGGCGCGATACTTCGCCATGTGGTTGCCCAAAACCGTGTCCAGGTCGGTCGTGCCGTAATACGCTTCGGCCTTCTGCCGGGCCGGCGCGGTGAAGGTGAAATACCACGGCACCCGGTCGGGCTGCTCGTGCCGAATCGCCTGCAGAACTCGTTCGCGGGGAGTAGGCATGGGAGGAAAACGTCTGGTTAGCACGCCGGCAGGCCGGCTTGCTTCAGGGCCTCGTCGGCCGTCTTGCCGTCGTGAATCACCGCCTTGAAGGCGAGCAGGGCCGCTTCGATCTGCGGGAAGCCCCAAATGTTGCGGCCGATCGTGGCGCCGCGGGCGCCGCTCTGGACCACCTGGGCCACCATGTCCAGGGCCCCGCGGAGCGATTCGGCCTTCGGCCCTCCGGCGGCCACCAGCGGCACGGGGCAATCGGCCACGATTTGCGCGTAAGCCTTCACGTCGCCGCAGTAGGGCGTTTTGACCACGTCCACGCCCACCTCGACCGCGCAACGCACGGCCCAGGCAATGTCCTCGGGCGCGAACGAAATCTTGCCGCTGCTGGGATCGCGGGGATAGATGTGGCAGAAGACGGGCATCTCGAACTGGGCGGCCTGGCGGACGCAGTCGGCCGTAACCCGCAGATACTCGGCCTCGGTCGGGCCGCGGACGAAAGCCGCCACGGCAAAACCGTCGGCCCCCAAGCGTACGGCGTCGGCCGGATCGGCAAGCTGCTCGCGGACCAGGTCGGTGGGCCGGGTGGCCGTGCTCTGAAGGATGAAGGGAACGCGGCCGGCGTATTTCTGCCAAAACGAGGCGGCGATGCCCTTGTGCATCGTGACCGCGTCGGGGGCGGCCGCGACGAGCGCCGCCAGCGTCGGAGCCAGATGCCGCAAGCCGGGCGGCAAGCCCTCGCCGTAACCAATAAAATGGTCCACCGCCACCGAGCACAAACGGCCCGAGGCGTGGGAAAAGATGCGATTCATCCGCACTAACTTACCGGTGTTCATGTTTTCTCCAGGGTTGCAGGTTTCAATCACGATACCGCATCAAGTGTGATGGGCAAAGGGTTTATTGTCTCATAGTTAGCCGATCATGTCTCCGCGGGCCCGCCAAGCGGGAGAGGGGACGGGAGACGCGCCGCCCTCACCCTAGCCCTCTCCCGGAGGGAGAGGGGACCGTGGACGCGCCGCCCTCACCCTAACCCTCTCCCGGAGGGGGAGGGGACAGTGGCCATACGAGCCTCGACGGCGGCGCGGGTGGGGATGCCGGCTTGGCCGCCCCGCTGCATGGCCTTCAACGCGGCGGCCGTCGCCGCAAACCGCAGCGCCGTGGGAATGTCCCAGCCGTGCGCCAGGCCCGCCGCGTAACCGCCGTGGAAAACGTCGCCGCAGCCGGTCGTATCGACGGCTTCGACCGGAACGGCCGGCTGATGGGCCGCCGCGCCGGGCCGCTCTCGGGTCACGTACCATGAGCCTTCCACGCCGCAGGTGACCACGACGGCCTGCCGGTCGGGCGTCCACAGCGCGCGGGCCGCCGCCGCGGGATCGTGCTCGCCCGTCAGTTTCTCGGCAAACGCCCGCGACAGCACCAGGTGATCGACCAGGCCCAGCAGCGTGGGAAACAGCGGGTGTCCGCCAATTTCGAAATCGGCCACCACGGGAATCCCTGCCGCGCGGCAGATCGTGGCGCCGCGGATCATTCCCTCCATGCCGTAATCGTCCACCAGCAACACGCGGGCACTCTGGATCACGTCTTCGGCGGGCCAATGGGGATCGGCGCCAAACACGTCTTTCGGATCGTAAAAGATGGTTCGCGTCTGCCGGTTGGGATTGATGATGATGGTGGCGCGAACGGGCCGCGCCTCCTCGCGACGGCAAACCAGCGAGACGTCGATGCCTTCCTCGCGAAAACGTTCGACGACGAATTGCGAGGCGTCGTCATTGCCGAGCGTGCCGGCGAACGTGCAACGGCACCCCAGGCGGGCCCCGGCGACGATGGCCGTGGCCGTCAGCCCGCCGCATTGCCGCTCGCGACGGCGAACGGGCACTTTGCCGTCCTCGGCCGGATAGGCGTCGACGTAGAGCAGCTCGTCGACGGCCGTGCATCCCAGTCCGAGGATATCGATTTGTTTGTGCATGGTTAGGAGCGATGGTGCGTCACCGGCGGTCACGGGCGAGCATGTTCGCCGGCTTTATCGCAGCACAGCGAGCAAAAAAGCCGTGGAGCGGTGGGCGGGCACGCCGGCTAAAATAGCCGCACGGAAATGCAAAGCTGCATTATGCCGTCAGAAGGGCGTCTCCGCCAGCCCCCGCAGGCTCAGCAACGGATTGTGGCGATCACATAAAACGGAAGCCTCGGGTGGCCTGAATAGCTCGTCTATCCGGGCCGCACAAGCGGCAAGAGGAACTGGCGGAACCTCTTGTGGCTTTGCCACCCCGATAGCAAGCTATCGGGGCCACCCGCGGACCGATTGTGGGTGGCACGTCATGAGGAACAAAGGACGTGGCGACCCCGGGGTAAACACGCCCTTCGCTACGCTCAGGGACGTGCCACCCTTGGTGGAATGTCTACAACTTATGGTTGCTGCTCGCTAGACGACGGATCACTCGTCCCTACTTCCGCGGTGGCAGGGGCTGCTGCTCGCTCTGCATGGGAGGACGCGTGACCGGACGGGCAGCTTCGGCCGGCGCCCGGTCCATGCCGCCTTCGCGGACCACTTGCTGGGCCGGCGCGGCGTCGGCATAGTACAAGTTGGTGGCCTCGCGAACCAGCCGCGCCCCGAGCGGCCGGCAATGGGCCTCGGCCCGGAAAATGTGGTTTCCGGCCACTTCCGCCTTGGCGCGGATCTTCAACACGACTTCCGTGCCGGGGGCCAGGGTGACAATCGGCTGGAACAAGACCTGGCCCGGCGCCAGGCGATTGGGAGCACCCTCGGCCCCGACCGGCTCGACGCCGCGAGAGAAATAGGCGAACACCTGCACGTTTTCCGCTTCGCGGGTGCCCCGGTTACGCACGCGAATCTCGTACGTCGCTTCCTCGCCGACGGCCACGGGGCCTTGCGGGTCGGTGACATCGAGGGCCAGGTTGGCCACCGCATCGACCCGCGTCATGAAGGCCGAGGCGGCCGTCAGATCGTCGGCTCCGCCGGCCATCACCTGCACGCGGGCGATGCCCGCGGCGCCCAGAGTGCACTTTACGGCGAACGTTTGTTCCGTTTCCGGATTGATGGCCTCGATGGTCCAATCGAGCTTGTGCTTCGAGGCGTCCAGGCGGCCCTCGTCGATGCCGGAGACATAATCGGTGCCCGCCGGCAAGAGGAGCGACATGTGGACGTTTTGCGCCTGGGCCGAGCCTGTATTGCGGATGCGAATGGTATAGGTCGCCGCGGCGCCGACGAATTGCACCTTCGGCCCTTCCATATCGATCTGCAGGTTGGCGCGGCGGACGAGCACCTTCTCGGCCAATTCGGCATGCACGCCAGCGTCGGCCCGAGCGTCGACCTGGATCATCAGGTTGCCTGCCTGCCGGGCGGTCAGCTCGACGTCGAGCAGTTTCTCCGCTCCCGCCGCCAGCACGCCGATTTTGTGCGCCGCCGGCACGTTCTCGCCGCCGCCGATGGGCATCAGCATGATGGAGACGTTTTCCGCGTTGCCATTGCCCACGTTGGTCAGCTTGAGCCGGTAGATCTCTTTCTTCCCATAGAGCACTTCCCGCGGGCCGTCGAGTTGCAGGACGAGTTTCGGTTCCTGGACTTCGATCATGGCTTGCGAGGCCGATGGCCGCGATTCCCAGCGCACGGCCAGATCGAAGGGGCGGTTCTGCCGGGGAATGATCTTCAGCGACAGTTGCTCGTGCCCCTTGGCCTCGAGGTGGCCGAGCTTCCATTGCACGGTTCCGGGCGCCTGGCCGGTGGCGCTGACCTGGGCAGTGCCGCTGGTGGCCTCGGCGCTGAGCACTTCGGCCCATGGGGGCAGCGAAACGAATACCGCCAGTTCCTCGCCGGCCACTTCGCCGGAGTTGGTAATGCTGACCTGGTATGTCGACTCCTTGCCCACGGAAATCCGCCGCGGCCCGAGCGTTTCCACGTTAATCGCGGGCCCCTTGCGGGCAACCAGCACGTCGCCGCCCTCGGGCTTGTCGGCCGCGGCATCTTCGGTGGGGGCCGGTGTTTTTTCGACCTTTGCCGGTGCCCGTTCGACCGCCGCCGGCGCCTTTTCGACGCTGGCGGGCATCCTTTCAACCGCGACGGGCTTTTTTTCCGTGGCCGCCGGCGCTTCCGTCGTAACCGGCGCACTGTTGGTCGATTCCAGCGGTGGCGCGGGCGGCGTGCTCACCACGGTATCGGGCGCCGGCTTGGTTCGCTCGGCAACCAGGGGTCGCCGCGCCGGCGTGGGCACCTGCTTGGCTTCCGGCTCGCTCGACGCAGGGGTCGGCTTCGCTGAGGGCGTCTCCGGAGTTGCGGCCGGCGTCTCCACGGCCCGCCTGCGCGGGGCCTCGGGCTGCGAAACCGATTCCTCGGCGCCATCGTCGCCAAAGGGCGACTTCCGCAGCGATGATAATCGCTGGTGTAGCGGCTGCGACGGCTGTGAAAGCTGCGACGGCTCCGTCGCGGCCTTGGTCTCCACCGGTTTCTCGCTCGCCTCGGCCACCGGGGCCGGCCGCTCCGCCGCGGCTGCGGGCGGTGTGCTGGCGGGCATGCGCCGCACCGGCTTTTCGGGCGTCTCGGTGTCGCTCAGCAACGATTGATCGGCCGGTGCCCGCTGGGAAGCTTGGGGTGTTTCGTCGTCGGCGTCCGGGGCGGCGGGCGGCATGTTGCTAGATGTGGTGGTGGGCCTCGGCGCGGGCGGCGCGGACGGGGCTCGCGTCGTCATGGGCCGGCCCGGCACATAGCCGGAAAGGATGCTGCCTGCGCGGCCGCCAGTGGCCGGCGGAACGCTCTGATCGCCGCTGGGGCCCGTCGCGGCCGAGCCGGAGCCAGGTGTCGAGGGGCTTGGTTCGGCCGTCGCGGCCGGGTCTTTCTGCTTCGTTTTGTCGTCGGGCATGAAGGGGGAAATGATCGTCTTGCCCAGGTCGTCGACCCGATCCAGGAACGTTTTCTCCTTGTCCTGCCCGTCGTCATTCTGCGCCGACGCAACGGTGGCGAATCCGAGAACCCCCAGGGCCAACAAAATAGGGAGTTTTCTGGCTAGCATGATTTGTTCCCGCCCAATTATGGTGAGGCAGCGGTTATACCACGACTCAGTCACCGGTATCGGTCAGGAGGATTTTCCCGGATTAGGGAACTTTTACGGATTCATCGGGAAACTCCGATGGGAATGAATGGGTAGTATGGGCAAGCATTTCTGGCCCGTTTAGCCGCCGCGTCTACGCGGCGTAGCGCCGCGGCTGATGCAGGTCGTGCAAACCTCGCCAACCGCGCCGCGTGGACGCGGCGGCTAAACGGGGCGTTACGCGTCTCAATTGCAATAAGCAGGGTTACTGCGTTGAAAACAGTGCCCGCTCAGAATAAACTGGGTAGCGGTGGCAGTGACGCCTTCTCCAATGCAGCAAGGCCCGGTTCTGGGCGGTGCGGGACGTGATTTGATGACCCAGCAGTGTTATCCATCCCCAACGGCCGCTGCAACTCTTGCGGCCCCCCCATTGGATGAACAGTTATTGCCCAACCAACGGCAGTGTCCATGGCTGCTTTGGGCCGGCTTGATTCTCGCCGTTCTTCTGGTCTATCAGCCCGCTTGGCGGGGCGGCATTCTCTGGGACGATGACAAGCACATCACCATGCCCGACATGCGCTCCTGGCAGGGCTTGTGGCGAACTTGGTTCGACGTGGGGGCCACGCTCCAGTATTACCCTGTGCTGCATAGCGCCTTTTGGATCGAGTACCGGCTGTGGGGCGACGCCACGCTCGGCTATCACTTGGTGAACATCTTCCTGCACGCCACGGCCGCCTTCCTCGTGGCCCTGATCCTGCGGCGGTTGGCCATCCCCGGTGCCTATCTGGCGGCCGCCATCTTCGCACTGCACCCGGTCCAGGCCGAATCGGTGGCCTGGATCGCCGAGCAGAAGAACACGCTCTCGGCCGTGTTCTACCTGGGGGCCCTGCTGGTGTATCTCCATTTCGACCAGACGCGGCAGAAACCGCTTTACTGGTGGGCCTTGGCCTTGTTCCTGCTGGCGGTCTTCAGCAAGACGGTGACCGCCACGCTGCCCGGCGGCCTGCTGGTGATCTTCTGGTGGCAGCGGGGCCGCTTGTCCTGGCGAAAAGACGTGGTGCCGCTCCTGCCGTTCTTTCTTTTGGGGGCCGGCGGAGGCCTGATCACCGCCTGGTGGGAGCTGAAGATCAACAATTGCGTGGGGCCCGACTTCCAGTTCACGCCGGTGGAACGCCTGCTGATCGCCGGCCGGGCCATCTGGTTCCATCTGGGGAAGTTGTGCTGGCCGGTGAACCTGACCTTCATCTATCCCCGCTGGCACATCGACGCGAGTGCCTGGTGGCAATACGTGTTTCCGCTTGGAGTGGTGGCGTTGGCGGCCGGGCTGTGGTCCCTTCGCCGCTGGAGTCGAGCACCGCTGGCCGCGCTCCTGTTCTTCGTCGGCACGCTCTTTCCCGTGCTGGGCTTTTTCAACCTGTATACCTTCCGCTATTCGCTGGTGGCCAATCATTACCAGTATTTGGCGAGCCTGGGGGCCATCACGCTGGCGGCCGCCGGCGCGGCCACGCTCTGGGGCCGCTGGCGGCCGGGGGCTCGGCCGGCAGGCTATGCGGCGTGCCTCGCCCTGCTGGCACTGCTGGCCGGCTTGACCTGGCAGCAGAGCCACGTGTATGCCGACGTGGAAACGCTGTACACGCGGACGATCGAAGAGAATCCCGAGTGCGGCATGGCCCACAACAACCTTAGCGCGATCTTCCAGTTGCAGGGAAGGCTCGACGAGGCGCTGGCCCATTGCCGCAGGGCGTTGGAGATCGAGCCGGACGAAGCGGGCGTCTACGTGAACCTTGGTAACATCTTGGCCGATCAGGGGCGGCTGGACGACGCGATTGCCGGTTACCGCAAAGCCCTGCGGCTGAAACCCCGCAACGTGCTGGCCTACAACAGCCTTGGCCAGACATTGGCCCGCTGGGGCCGGTTCGACGAGGCGCTGGCAAACTATCAAAAGGCCCTGGACATCAATCCCCGCTACGTGACGGCCTTGATCAACATGGGCAACGCCTTGGCCTCGCGGGGTCAAGTCGACGAGGCCTTGGCCTGCTATCAGAAGGTTCTGGCCGTGGCCCCCGGCGAGGTCGACGTACATAACAATATTGGGCTTGCCTTGGCCGCTCGCGGCCAGCCCGAGGAGGCGCTGGCCCATTATCAACTCGTGTTGGACGTCTGGCCCGACGATGCGCTGGCACATAACAACATGGGCAACGCCTTGGCTGCTTTGGGCCGCGCCGAGGAGGCCGCGGCCCATTATCGCCATGCGCTGACCGTCCAGCCCAACCTGGCCCAGGCCCACAACAATCTCGGCGGCCTCTTGCTGCACCAGGGCTACTTTGACGAAGCCCTGTCGGAGTATCAGACGGCGCTGCGGAGCCAACCGGACAACCCGGACTCCCAGAAAAATCTGGCTTGGCTGCGGGCGACCTGTGCGAAGGCCGCGCTGCGCAATGGCAGCGAAGCGATCGAACTGGCCCAGCGGGCCGACCGGCTCTGTGGGGGCAAGCGCCCGGACGTGCTGGACGCGCTGGCGGCCGCCTATGCCGAGGTGGGATGGTTTCCTGAAGCCCTGGCCACGGCACGCAAGGCATCAAAGCTTGCCCAGCAACAACCCGGTCACGCCTTGGCCGACGCCATCCAGACCCGCATCGCGCTGTATGAGGCCGGAAGACCTTATCACGAAAGGCCGCCGAGTACTGCGGCGCCTGCGCCGCCGGCGAAATAGCGGCCCATCGGCCGCCTGCCGAATCGTAGACAAGTGGGGGCAATCGAGGGTACTATAGATGGATTGTCTTTTTCTCGTCGGGGGGAGGACGGCACCACCGAGGTAGCCCTTTAAGGAAATGAATACTTATCTTCTGAATCCAACGCTGCGGGCCCAAGAGAAATTCATTCGCGAAGGGCGGTGCATGCAGAAAGCATCGTCCTGGGCAGCCGCCTGGCCTCCCATCTCCTTGGCCACGTTGGCGGCCATTGCCAAGCGGCGCGGCGCGGTCCACTTGGTAGACGGCAACGTTGAGGACGTGACGCTCGACGACGTGCTCCGCGACATCAAGGAGCAGCGGGCCGAGCTGGTCATCGTCAACAGCGGGTTCCCCTCGATCGACAGCGACATGGCGGTCGCCAAGGCGATCAAGGACGCCTATCCGCAGATCAAAGTGGCGGCCTTCGGCGTCTACTTCACGATGCTGGAAAAGCAAGGGCTGGAAAATTATCCCTTCCTGGATTTCGCCTTCGTGGGCGAGCCCGAGGATACGCTGGACGAGCTGCTGGCGGCGCTGACGGCCGGCAGGCAGGACCTGGCGGCGATCCGCGGGTTGGCCTGGCATTCGCCGGCGGGGATCGTCTTGAACGCCCCGCGGCCGCTCATCGACGACCTCGACCGCCTGCCGCTGCCGGACCGCAGTTTCCTCAAGAACGATCGCTATCGGCTGCCGCACAACAACCGGATTTTCACCCTCGTGCCGACCGGCCGCGGCTGCCCTTTTCCTTGCATCTATTGCATCGTCAACGCCTACTACGGCCGCCAGTTGCGGAAGCGCTCGGTCGAAGGCATCGTTTGCGAGATCCGGGAGTGCGTGTATCAGTACGGCATCGAAGAGTTTCTGTTTTGGGAGGAGGTGTTCACTCTCGACAAGGAATACGTGCTGGCCGTATGCCGGGCGATCGAAAAGGCCGGCTTGAAGATTCACTGGGCCGCCACCACCCGCGTCACCAGCGTGGAAGAGGACGTGCTCCGCGCCATGAAGCGGGCCGGCTGTTACTTGCTCGGCTTGGGCATCGAGAGCGGCAGCCAGGTCATCTTGGACAATGCCAAGAAGCGGCAGACGCTGGACGACGTTCGCCGCGCCGTGGCCCGCTGCAAGAAGGTCGGCATTCAGACCATGGGCCACTTCATCTTCGGTTTGCCCGGCGAGAGCCAGCAGACTGCCGAGCAAACCATTCGCTTCATGCTCGATCTCGATCTCGATTACATGCAGTGCTACTGCGCGGTGCCCTATCCGAAGACCGAGCTGGGCGAGCTGGCCAAGGCGAAAGGCTGGATTTGCGCCGACCGCTGGTCGCAATACGATTTCGGCGGCGACTCGATCATGAACACCGACCAGCTTACCTGCCAGGAAGTCACGCTGTTTCGCCAGCGGGCCTTCCGCCGTTTTTACTTCCGCCCCACCTATGTTATCCGGCAGGCGCTCCGCCATCTCTCCATGGCACAATGGCGACGGATGCTCAAGTTTGTCGACTGGATGCGGATCTTCGGCTCCCGGAGACCGGCTAAATGAGTGATGACGTGCTGCTGAGCGTGGTCGTCCCCTGCCTGAACGAAGAGAAGACCATCGCCATCTGCGTCGAAAAGGCACTGGCCTCGTTCCGCGCGTTGCAGATCCGCGGCGAAGTGGTGGTCGTCGACAACGGCTCTTCCGACCGTTCGGCCCAGTTGGCCACGGCGGCCGGGGCCCGGGTGGTGCCCCACGACGTGCGCGGCTATGGCGCCGCCCTGCGCCGCGGCATTCACGAGGCCCGCGGCAAGTACGTCATCATGGGCGATGCCGACGACACCTACGACTACGGCGACCTGGGCCGCTTCGTCACCCTGCTCGACGAGGGCGCCGAGCTGGTGATGGGCAGCCGTCTGCGGGGCCGGATCCACCCGGGGGCCATGCCCTGGTCGCATCGCTGGCTCGGCACGCCCGTGCTCACGTTCGTCCTCAATCGTTTCTTCGGCGCGAAGATTTCGGATGCCAATTGCGGCATGCGCGGCTTCCGCAAGGAAGCCATCGAAGCCTTGGATCTGCAAGCCGACGGCATGGAGTTCGCCTCCGAGATGGTGATCCGCGCCGCCCAGCGCCGGCTGCGCATTGCCGAGACGCCGATCGACTATTATCCCAATCCGCCGGGCCGAGTGCCGCACCTCAATTCCTTCCGCGACGGCTGGCGGCACCTCCGCTTCATGCTCATCTGGTGTCCGAAGTATCTGTTTTTCATCCCCGGCCTGATCTTGCTCCTCGGCGGCATGGCCGTGGCGGCGCTGTCGCTTTTGGGCGACGTAACCATCCTGCGCGTTCGCCTGGGGCTCTCCTCGGCCACCTTCGGCGGCGCCCTGATGCTGGTGGGAATGCAGGTGATCATGTTCGGCGTGTCCGCCGCCATCGTCAATCAGCGCATGGGATGGACCGAGGCCGATCGGCTCAGCCGCTGGCTGCGGAAACGCTTTACCCTGGAGCGCGGGTTGGCCGGCGGATTGCTGATCCTGTTGCTGGGCATCGCGCTGGGTTTGGTTGCCGTCGTGATGCTCTTCGATCGCGCCGGCGCGGAGTCGGGAATCGATTTGCCGCTGACGCGGACGGCGATCATCGCCGTGTTTCTCTCCTTGTTCGGCCTCCAGGTGGTGTTCGGAACCTTCTACGTCAGCTTTCTGGACGTGGGAAGAACGCTGAAGTAGCTCGCCCGGCGCTATTCGAGGGGTTGGGACTGCGCGGGGTGAGAAAATCTACCCCCGATTATGGAGTAGGCTTTGGCAAGCGGGACAATTGACCCCCCCAGGGTTGCCCGATAGATTACAATGATGGAGTTGACGTACTTCAAACGCTTCCGCATGGAAATCGACGTGGCCGGGCGCGATGTGACGCCGGGGCCCGTGCCATCGAGCTACGATTTCCTCCCCTGGGATGAGTCGCTGCTGGACGGCTTTTCGCAGGCCAAGTACCGCAGTTTTCGCCATGAGCTGGACGCCAACGTTTTTCCCTGCCTTTCGGAGTTCGAGGGCTGCCGCAAGCTGATGACGGAAATCGTACGCAAGCCAGGTTTCCTGCCGGCGGCCACGTGGCTCGTGGTTTGTTCGGCCAACGGAGGCGGCCGGCCCGACTACTGCGGCACCGTGCAGGGCATCCGTGACCGGCAGGGACTAGGGGCCATTCAGAACCTGGGCATCGCCCCCGAGCACCGCGGCCTCGGTTTGGGCACGAGTCTGCTGTGGCATGCCTTGCGCGGCTTCCAGCAGGTGGGCGTCCGGCGCGTGTACCTGGAAGTGACCGCGCAGAACGACGGGGCGATCCGTCTCTACCGGCGCGCCGGTTTCGTCGCCATTCGAACCGTGTACAAGGCCGTCGAGACGGAATACTCCACGTGAAACACCCCATTTTCTCCCATACGTATCCCAACGGCCTGGTGCTGCTTGCCGAGCCGATGAATTGGCTGCAATCGGCGGCCTTCACCTTTCTCGTGCCGGCCGGTTGCGCCCACGATCCGGCGGAGCTGGCCGGCCTGAGCAGCTTTGCCTGCGAGATGGCGCTTCGCGGCGCCGGCGATCGCGACAGCCACCAGTTCATCCTCGACCTCGATAATCTGGGCGTGGACCGTAGCGAGTCGGTCTCGACGGCCCATACCAGCTACAGCGGGGCCACGGTGGCCGAGAATCTCTCGGCGGCACTGGCGATCTACGCCGACGTGCTCCGCCGCCCCCATTTGCCCGAGGATCAGTTGGAAGCCAGCCGGCTGGCGATGCTGCAGGAGCTGCGCGCCGTCGAGGACGAGCCGGCGCAGAAAGTGATGATCGAGTTGCGGCGGCAGCACTATCCGGAACCCTGGGGCCGATCGGCCCAGGGCGAGCAGAAGGCCCTCGAAGCGACCACCATCCGGGACATCCGTCCGCAGATCGAGCGCTGCTATCGGCCCAACGGGGCGATCGTCGGCGTGGCGGGCCGGCTGGATTGGCCGCGGCTCTTGGACCTGGTGGGCGAGTTGCTGGGCGATTGGGCGCCGGGCCCGCCCCTGGCCATCGCGGAATCGCCGGCCGCCGGCCGCTATCAGCACCTGGCCCACGATTCCCAGCAAACCCAAATCGGCATCGCCTACGACGCCGTGCCCTATCGCCATCCCGACTATTACCAGGCCTTCGGCGCGGTGGGGGTCCTCAGCGGCGGCATGAGCGCCCGGCTGTTTACCGAGGTCCGCGAGCGGCGCGGCCTGTGCTATAGCGTCTACGCCACGCTCAACACCTTGCTCGATCGCGGGGCCGTGTTCTGCTATGCCGGCACCGGCGCCGAGCGCGCCCAACAGACGCTCGACGTCACCTTGGGCGAACTGCGGCGGATGGTCCAGGGCATCGAAGACCACGAGTTGGATCGGCTGAAGGCCCGCATCAAGAGCGCCCTGGTGATGCAGCAGGAGATGAGTTCCGCGCGCAGTTCCTCGTTGGCCCGCGATTGGTATCACCTGGGCCGCGCCCGCACGCTGGACGAAGTGAGCGGGCTGATCGACGGTCTGAGCAGCCGGACCATCAACGCCTATCTGGCCGAGCATCCGCCGGCCGAGTTCACTGTGGTCACTCTCGGCAGCCGGCCCTTGGAGGTGCCCTGTGGAGTTTCTTAAGTACGCCCTGCCCAATGGTCTCGAAGTCGTCGCCGAGTGCAACGGCGCGGCCTATTCCTCCGCCATGGGGTTCTTCGTCAAGACGGGCTCCCGCGATGAAATCGCGGCCTTGGCCGGCGTCAGCCATTTTCTCGAACACATGGTTTTCAAGGGCACGGCCCGCCGCTCGGCCGACGACGTGAACCGCGAGTTCGACGAGATGGGCGCCCACTACAACGCCTATACCAACGAGGAAAACACCGTCTTCTACGCCGCCGTGCTGCCGGAATACCAGGATCGCGCGGTGGACCTCCTGGCCGACATTCTCCGGCCGGCGCTGCGCGAGGACGACTTCCACACCGAAAAGAAGGTCATCCTCGAAGAAATCCAGATGTACGAGGATCAGCCGCCGTTCGGGGCCGACGACAAGTGCCGGGCGCTCTATTACGGCGCGCACCCGCTGGGCCAGAGCGTTTTGGGCACCGCGGAGAGCATCGCCGCGCTTTCGGCCGCCGCGATGCGGGATTATTTCCGCCGCCGCTACAGCCCCGGCAACATCGTGCTGGCCGCCGCCGGCTGCGTCGACTTCGACGCCCTGGTGGCCGTCGCCGAGCGGTGCTGCGGCGATTGGCAGCCCGAGGTGACCTCGCGCAAGATCGAACCGGTCGCGGCCAGCGATGGTTTTCGCGTGCTGCGCAAGGAAAAGGCCTCGCAGCAATACGTGCTGCAACTGGCTGCCGGCCCCGCGGCCGAAGACGCCGACCGCTACGCCGCCAAACTGCTGACCATGGTCCTTGGCGACGACTCGGGCAGCCGCCTGTACTGGGAATTGGTCGATCCGGGGCTGGCCGAAACCGCCGTCATGAGCCACGGCGAGCATCAAGGCGCGGGCCTGCTGATGACCTACATGAGCTGCGAGCCGCAGCAGGTGGCCGACAATCTGCGCCGCATCCACAAATTGTTCTGCCAGGTGGAAGCCGATGGCATCACGGCGGCCGAGCTCGAGCCGGCCAAGAGCAAGATCCGCTCACGCATCGTGCTTTCCAGCGAGCGGCCCCGCGGCCGGATGTTCAACCTGGGGAACGATTGGGTCTATCGCCGCGAGTATCGGCCGGTCGAGGCGGACATGGAGGCCATTGCCGCGGTGAGCGTGGACGAGTTGGTCGCCGTGCTGGCGAAATATCCGCTGAGCCGCCCCACGATGGTGACCATCGGTCCGCTGGCCGAGGTCCCGCAGCCGGACGAATAATTGACATGTTTGGTCTTGAGCCGCGAAGCGGCGGCAGCCATTAGCCAGGGACGTTAGTCCCTGGAACGAATGCGACTATTTGACCGGCAGCCCCAGAAGGGGCGACAGAAACCTCTGCCGCCGCTTCGCGGCTCGAAGAAGATCTAACCATCCTCTCCGGGGACTGACGTCCCCGGCTACTGGCTGCCGTCCCTGTCGGGACTGACACGCCGGCCGCTACTTCCGCTGGATCACCCCTTCGGTCGGACTGCTGGCCGTGGCGTAGAGCTTCTTCGAGATCCGGCCGGCCAGATACGCCAGGCGGCCGGATTGGTAAGTCAGCCGGCACTGGAAGCCTCATTTCCGACGGCTTTCCAACGATTTTATATCCGAGATGGCGATCTCGGGGGCTCGCTGCCGGGAAATGAGGCAAGACCGCGAGCAGTCGGTTGGGTGCTGCAAATGGAACCGTTTCTGATGCGCGAAGCTGCCCCGAGCGACGACGACGGGGAAAGTGTGCCCTTCGATTAGCTAACTATGCCCCGGGGCCACATCTGCGGCGGGGTTGTCGAGCAAAGGACGGCCCGAGGGACTCATTTCTGGACCGAGAATCGGCGCGCCAACTGGAAGGTCGCGAGTCACTTTGTTAACATGGAACAGAGCGGGTGCATCAGAACGGTTGGTAACTCAAGGAGAAAAGCAAGCATGAAGACGGACGTATTCTTTGCGGCGATGCTGGCGGTATCCCTATCCACAATCACGCCGTTCGGTTCGGCTGCCGAGTGGCCCCAGTATCGTGGTCCCAACCAGGACGGCATTTCCACAGAGAGCACGAAGCTGGATTGGGATGCCGGAGGACCAAAGATTGTCTGGAAAGTCCCGATGAATCTAGGGTTAAGCTCCTTTTCGATTAGTGGCGGCAAAGCATTTACCCAGGTCGTCCGCGACATTGAAAGTGCGCCGAGGGAGGTCTGCCTGGCGATCGATGCCGCTACGGGCCATGAACAGTGGTTCGCGGATATCGCTGTCGGGGAAGGCTACTCTGGCGCCGGCGAAGGCGATGGCCCGCGATCCACCCCGACCATCAGCCAGGGGATGGTATATCTACTGACGCCGGACCTGGTGGTTCACTGCCTCAACGCACAAACAGGCAAACGGATCTGGACGCGGGATCTGGTCAAGAAGCATGCGGGACGCAACATCGGTTGGAACAGTGCGGCCTCGGTGGCCGTCGATGGCGAGTTGGCGTTCGTGGGTGGCGGCGGACCTGGCCAATCGCTGCTTGGGCTCAACAAGAGAACGGGTGCGGTCGTTTGGAAAGGCTGCGCTGAAACCATCACGCACTCCACACCTGTAGTGGCCACGATTCATGGTCGGCGGCAGGTCATCTTCTTCCTCAGGAGCGGCCTGCTTTCGTTGTCCACGAAGGATGGGAAAGCTCTCTGGCGTTTCCCGTTCAAGTTCAGCACGTCGTCCGCGATTTCCCCGGTCGTTTCCGGCAATATCGTCTACTGCTCGGCCGGTTACGGCATCGGCGGCGGCGCGTGCGAAATCACCAGAGTTGGGGACGACTTTACCGCGAAGGTGCTTTGGGTCGTTCCCGGCAATCAACTGGTAGCCAACCATTGGAGCACGCCCGTTTGCAAGGACAGACACCTCTACGGGATGTTCTGTTTCAAGAAGTTCAAGACGGGGCCATTGAAATGCGTGGAACTGGCCACGGGGAAAATCGAATGGGAGAAGCCCGGTTTCGGCCAAGGCAACGTCATACTCGTTGGCGACCGGTTGCTGGCTCTTGCCGATGATGGACAACTGGTAGTGGTCGAAGCCACGCCGACGGCCTACAAGGAAATCGCCCGCACCAAAGCGGTGGAGGGCAAATGCTGGTCCACACCCGCATTCAGCGACGGGCGCATCTACGTCCGCAGCGCAAGGGAAGGCGTGTGCCTTGACGTAAGCGGAAAATAGGCCGAGACGGATTATGTGTGAGCGGAGATCGGCTCCCCTACCTAGGCCGGCGGCCTCAAAGCCATTTCTTATCTGGGACGGATTCCTCGCGTAATCAACCCGCAATCCCTCACATTCCTCCCCGTGAACAAAATCCAATTCAACGATTACAGCCTCCTCGGCCGAGACACGGCGGCGGCCATTGAGAAGGGCCTTGCCGAAGCGACGT